>ERZ772946.58-NODE-58-length-61605-cov-28.9938_pt1 | contig 61605 bp, 78 predicted proteins | sample MGYA00511680_ERZ772946 | MGnify/ENA primary metagenome ERZ772946 (study PRJEB29015, sample SAMEA2737918) | human oral metagenome | biome: human oral; feature: human-associated habitat; material: dental | place: China | collected 2016 ... | reverse complement strand
TATGTAGAAGAGTCTTTGAGCCAAGTGGCTTCAGAGTCCCACAGTCTGTCGGCTTCAGAGTCAGTTTCAGCAAGCCTTTCTGTTTCAGCCTCTACTTCTCACAGTGTATATGTAGAAGAGTCTTTGAGCCAAGCAGCTTCCCTGTCTCATAGTCTGTCGGTTTCAGAGTCAGTTTCAGCAAGCCTTTCTGTTTCAGCTTCTACTTCTTACAGTATTTATGTAGAAGAGTCTTTGAGCCAAGCAGCTTCACAATCTCATAGTCTGTCGGTTTCAGAGTCAGTTTCAGCAAGCCTTTCTGTTTCAGCCTCAGCTTCTGCCTCGCACAGTCTCTACGTAGAAGAGTCTTTGAGCCAAGCAGCTTCACAATCTCATAGTCTGTCGGTTTCAGAGTCAGTTTCAGCAAGCCTTTCTGTTTCAGCCTCAGCTTCTGCCTCGCACAGTCTCTACGTAGAAGAGTCTTTGAGCCAAGCAGCTTCACAATCTCATAGTCTGTCGGTTTCAGAGTCAGTTTCAGCAAGCCTTTCTGTTTCAGCCTCAGCTTCTGCCTCGCACAGTCTCTACGTAGAAGAGTCTCTGAGTCAAGCAGCTTCCCTGTCTCATAGTCTGTCGGTTTCAGAGTCGGCATCCATTAGCTTGTCTGTTTCAGCTTCAACTTCTCACAGTGTATATGTAGAAGAGTCTTTGAGCCAAGTGGCTTCAGAGTCCCACAGTCTGTCGGCTTCAGAGTCAGTTTCAGCAAGCCTTTCTGTTTCAGCTTCTACTTCATACAGTGTTTATGTAGAAGAGTCTTTGAGCCAAGTGGCTTCAGAGTCCCACAGTCTGTCGGCTTCAGAGTCAGTTTCAGCAAGCCTTTCTGTTTCAGCCTCTACTTCTCACAGTGTATATGTAGAAGAGTCTTTGAGCCAAGCAGCTTCCCTGTCTCATAGTCTGTCGGTTTCAGAGTCAGTTTCAGCAAGCCTTTCAGTCTCAGCTTCGCACAGTGTATATGTAGAAGAGTCTCTAAGTCAAGAGGTATCCTTATCACATAGTTTCTATGTATTGGAGTCGGTGTCTCACAGTCTGTTATTTGAACACTCCCTTAGTCTATCTGCTTCTGAATCGTCTTCTCAAAGTTTAGTGATAACAGAATCTCTCAGCGCTAGCCAAGCAGTTTCAAGTGATTTAGTGGCTTCAGAGTCAGCAACTGACAAAATGACTGTTGACTTTAGTAGCACTACACAAGACTTATCAAAATTAACATTGATAAACAAAAGAAACAAGTAGACGCTGAAGAGATAGACTTCGGTCTATATCCGAATGAGGAGATTGTACATGAATCCGTATCATTCATCCTTTCGTTTTATTTGAAAGGAGATGCTCTTATTTTCTATCGAAACCTTGGGGAAGACCAGACTGGTCTTCCTCTTTTTGATAGTCTAGGAGGTAGGCTTACAAATGATATGCTTGTTAAAGTTACGAAAATACGAGGGAATTTCAGAAAGTTGAGAGAATGTAGTATCTGAACAGAGTTGATTGAACGGTTGAATCTTTATCGTAACTATTTAACTAGAAAGCTAGAACAACTAGCTTAATGACTTGCTTTTTCAGATTTTTGTCAGTTGAGCGTTAAAATAGGACATTTGAGAAGAGGGGAGGGATTTTATCTTTCTTGCAGAGTATAATCATGTATACGAAGGAGGTATTGAAAATGATAAAATCAATTCGCATCTTATTGTTACTGGCTTTGCTTCAGATTAGTCTGAGTAGTTGCTTGCTGTGGAAGGGAGCCATCTTAACCTTAAAGCAGTCAAGCACTTATTTTCTAGTGTTTATCGTATTGGCATCAGGTCTGTGTGCGGGCATGAATTTCTTTTACACTCGAGATCAGGATGTTCATAGCATTATAAACAGTCAGAAAAAAGTGAAACTATTTTATAGTACCTTGTTGGTCTTAAACCTAGTAGGTGTCTGTCTGGTATTGTCGGAGACTATTTTAACACAGACAGCTTTTCAGCAAGAGTTAGTAGACCTTTTCTTGCCTTCCTTCTTTTTCTTGTTTGGCATTGATTTACTTGTCTTTTTACCGCTTGAAAAATACAGCCGAGAATTGGGAAGCACTCTCAATAAGAAAAAAACAGTTGTCCTGACAGTTCTGGCAACCTTGCTGTTCTTGAGAAATCCAATGACAGTTTTATCCATTGTTTTTTATGTCGGTTTGGGATTCATTTTTGCTAGGTTTTTATTTCCAAAATCTATGAGAAGAGAATTTTCCTTTTACGGTCATGTGATCCGAGATATTTTACTTGTTAGCGCCGTGTGTATATTCTTTTAAAAACACTTTTTGATCAATAAAAATCCCTTGTTTTAACAAAGTTGTTATAGTAAGTTTGTAAAGAAAATTTACATAAAAGAAAACTTTTTGGTATAATAGTAGCATGTACACAAAAAATGAAGAAGAGCTGATCGATCTGGGAGAACGCCTAGGGACATTGCTCCAAAAAAACGATGTTTTGATTCTGTCTGGAGAACTGGGTGCTGGTAAAACAACCTTTACCAAGGGTCTTGCCAAGGGCTTGGGTATTCGTCAGATGATCAAAAGTCCAACTTACACTATCGTGAGAGAGTATGAGGGTCGCCTTCCGCTCTACCACTTGGATGTCTATCGAATTGAGGGAGATGCTGATTCGATTGACTTGGATGAGTTTCTCTTTGGTGGTGGTGTGACCGTTATCGAGTGGGGACATCTTTTGGGTGAGGATTTACCAGATTCCTACTTGGAGTTGGAACTCTTGAAAGAGGCTGAAGGTCGTCGTCTCTATTTTTCCGCTCAAGGTCCTCGTGCTGAACAATTGATTAAGGAGCTTCAAAATGGAGTATGAACTTTGTATTCGTGAGGCTGAAGCTCAGGATGCAGCTGCTTTGGTTGCATTTTTGGATTTAGTTGGACAGGAGACAGATTTCACCAGTCTGGATGAAAATGGTATCCTGATGACAGAATCTGAAATGGCAATTTTTATTGAAAAGCAAGCGACTTCAGATAACCAAATCACTCTCCTAGCCCTCCTGAATGATGAAATTGCAGGTGTTTTGAACATCACGGCAGAGCAACGTATACGGATTCGTCACATCGGGGATATCTTTTTGGTCATCCAAAGGAAGTTTTGGAATCACGGCTTGGGAAGCATACTCCTTGAAGAGGGAATTGAGTGGGCTAAAACCAGTGGAGTTCTGCGTCGTTTGCAGCTCAGTGTACAAAAGCGCAACGAGGCAGCTATCCACCTCTATTCAAAATTTGGATTTGTTACAGAAGGCTTACAAGAAAGAGGAGCCTATTTAGAAGAAGGGATATTTTTAGACGTTTACCTGATGGGTAGACTGATAGATAAATGATAAGATGGTAAAAAAAATAATCGGAATGCTATTAGCTTTTCTGGCAGTAACAGCTTTGGGTGTGGGTGCTTATGCCTATACTATTTATTATCAAGGAACTGAAACCTTAAGTAAAAAAACTTATAAGAAAATTGGTGAAGAAACCAACGTTATCGAGGCAACGGAGCCTTTAACCATTCTCTTGATGGGGGTGGATACGGGAAACGAGGAACGTCTGGATCCTTGGGTAGGAAACAGCGACTCCATGATTCTCTTGACAGTCAATCCAAAAACTAAGAAAACAACCATGATGAGCTTAGAGCGTGATATTTTGACCAAGATTGAAACAGGAAATGGCCAAGTTCAGGAGGCAAAACTCAATGCAGCTTATGCAAATGGTGGTGCAGAGTTGGCTATTTCAACCATTCAAAAAATGATGAACATCCATATCGATCGTTATGTCATGGTTAATATGAAGGGATTGCAACAGCTAGTTGATGCAGTTGGGGGTATCACAGTAAATAACACACTTGGTTTCCCAATTTCAATTACTGACCAAGAGGAGTTTAATAAAATCTCAATCGGAGTCGGTGAGCAAACCTTGAATGGTGAGGAGGCTCTGGTTTATTCACGGATGCGTTATCAGGATCCTGAAGGGGATTATGGTCGTCAAAAACGTCAACGTGAAGTGATTCAAAAAATCGTAGAAAAAGTCTTGAGTTTGAATAGTATCAGTCATTATCAGGCAATCCTAAAAGCGCTTAGTGAAAATATGCAGACTAATATAGACCTTTCAGCGAAAAGTGTACCTCAATTACTTGGTTATCAAGATTCTTTTAAAAATATTGAGACACTTCAACTTCGTGGTGAAGGTGAAGAATTGCAGGGTATCTCTTATCAAATCGTAACGACAGAGCATATGCTGGAAATGCAAAATCTCTTGCGTCGCTCCCTAGGGAGAGAAGATGTGACAGAGTTGAAGACCAACGCTGTTCTGTATGAGAGTCTTTATGGTCGAACAGCGCCTTCAACAAATGCTTCGGGCGAAGAATCTGAATAAAATGAAGAATCAAATCGTGGGAAACTTCCTGCGATTTTTTCAAAAAGAATCCGAATAGATAGGTAGGAGGAAAGATGAAAGCAGAAATTATTACTGTCGGAACAGAAATTTTAACAGGGCAAATTGTCAATACCAATGCCCAGTTCTTATCAGAAAAGCTAGCAGAAATTGGAGTAGATGTCTACTTCCAAACAGCTGTCGGAGATAATGAAGCGCGTCTCATGTCTTTGTTAGAAATTGCGAGCTCGCGTAGTAGTATAGTCATTTTGACAGGAGGCTTGGGGCCAACTGAAGATGATTTAACCAAACAAACGTTGGCGAAATTTTTGGGAAAAGCCTTGGTATTTGATCCTCAAGCTCAGGAAAAACTTGATCACTTTTTTGCTCAAAGACCAGACTATGCTCGGACACCGAATAATGAAAGGCAAGCTCAAATTGTGGAAGGAGCAACTCCATTGCCAAATGAAACAGGATTAGCTGTCGGAGGAGTGTTGGAAGCTGACGGTGTGACTTACGTGGTCCTTCCAGGACCTCCTAGTGAGTTAAAACCCATGGTCTTAAATCAACTCTTACCCAAGCTGATGACTGGCACCAAACTGTATTCACGAGTGCTCCGTTTCTTTGGGATTGGTGAAAGCCAGTTGGTGACCGTTTTAGCTGATTTGATTGACCATCAAACCGATCCGACCTTGGCACCTTATGCCAAAACGGGAGAGGTGACCTTGCGCTTGTCTACAAAAGCAGTCAGTCAAGAACAGGCTGATCAAGCCCTGGATATCTTAGAAGATCAAATCTTGAATCGCCAGACTTTCGAGGGAATTTCTCTACGAGACATCTGTTATGGATATGGGGAGGAGACCAGCCTAGCAAGTGTCGTTGTAGAAGAGCTTAAGAAGAGAAAGAAAAGCATTACCGCAGCAGAAAGCTTGACAGCAGGCCTCTTTCAAGCTACTTTAGCAGACTTTTCAGGCGTTTCAGCTATCTTTAATGGCGGTTTTGTTACCTACAGTTTAGAAGAAAAGTCCAAGATGCTGGATATTTCCGAGCAGGAGCTGAAAAAACATGGTGTCGTTTCAGAGTTTACGGCTAAAAAGATGGCTGAGCAGGCACGCATCAAGACTCAGTCTGATTATGGGGTCAGTTTGACGGGGGTTGCTGGACCAGACAGCCTAGAGGGGCATCCGGCTGGGACAGTCTTTATCGGCTTGGCACATGCAAAAGGGACAGAGGTTATCAAGGCTAATATCGCAGGACGGAGCCGTGCAGATGTTCGTCATATTGCGGTTATGCATGCCTTTAACCTAGTTCGCAAGGCTTTATTAAGTGACTAACTTTTGATATAATAGTAGATAGGTCTTAGGACTATTAGAATACAGGAGAATAGAATGGCGAAAAAACCAAAAAAATTAGATGAAATTTCAAAAAAATTCGGAGCAGATCGTGAAAAAGCCTTGAACGATGCCCTTAAATTGATTGAGAAAGATTTCGGTAAAGGCTCAATCATGCGTTTGGGTGAGCGTGCAGAGCAGAAAGTTCAAGTCATGAGTTCAGGGTCTTTGGCTCTTGATATTGCTCTTGGTTCAGGTGGTTATCCTAAGGGACGTATCATCGAAATCTATGGACCAGAATCATCTGGTAAGACAACAGTTGCCCTTCACGCTGTTGCGCAAGCGCAGAAGGAAGGCGGTATCGCAGCCTTTATCGATGCGGAGCATGCCCTTGATCCAGCCTATGCAGCAGCACTTGGTGTGAACATTGACGAATTGCTTTTGTCACAACCAGACTCAGGGGAGCAAGGTCTTGAAATTGCAGGGAAATTGATTGACTCAGGTGCAGTTGACCTTGTGGTTATTGACTCAGTTGCAGCCCTTGTGCCTCGTGCAGAAATCGATGGGGACATTGGAGACAGCCACGTTGGTTTGCAGGCTCGTATGATGAGCCAGGCCATGCGTAAACTGGGTGCTTCTATCAATAAGACCAAAACGATTGCCATCTTTATCAACCAATTGCGTGAAAAAGTTGGAGTCATGTTTGGAAATCCAGAAACAACTCCAGGTGGACGTGCCCTTAAATTCTATGCTTCAGTCCGTTTGGATGTACGTGGAAGCACACAAATCAAGGGAACGGGTGACCAAAAAGATACCAATGTCGGTAAGGAAACCAAGATTAAGGTTGTTAAAAATAAGGTAGCTCCACCGTTTAAGGAAGCCTTTGTTGAAATCATGTACGGAGAAGGAATTTCTAAGACCGGTGAGCTCTTGAAGATCGCAAGTGATCTCGATATTATCCAAAAAGCCGGAGCTTGGTACTCTTACAAGGGTGAAAAAATTGGACAAGGATCGGAAAATGCTAAGAAATACTTGGCAGATCATCCGGAAATCTTTGATGCCATTGACCACCAAGTCCGTGTTCAATATGGTTTGGTTGAAGATGAAGAAGCCTCAGATGTTAGTCCAGTAGCAGAGACGACTTCTAACCAAGAAGTAACACTTGACCTTGGCGATGAACTTGGAATCGAAATTGAAGAATAACATAAAAAGTAGCAGATAGGAACTGCTACTTTTTATGTTTATTTAGGATGAAAGAACTAGTGGTCACTAAAACGACGATACTCGATATGAAAGTCAAAATAATGTTCATCTTGCAATTTCTGGAAGATGTCACGATAGGCTTCCTCATCGAAATGGTCGCCGCGGTAGAGAATTTCAAAACTCAGACCATCGTACTCAAGGAAAGCATTGGCTGTTTTAAATCCATTTTGTCGATAGAAGTCCATTCTAGCCTTCCTTTGCTCCAAGTTATCGCATTCTTCATCCAATCGCTCGACTTCCAGCAACATGGTTCGCTGGTAAAAATCAGTCAGCTTTTCGATGATTTCCTTTCCGTACCCGTGGCTTCTCAGGTGGGGCATGATGGCAAAAAAGCTGATATAAAAGGCTTTTTGATTGGAGATGGCAAAAGCAAAGCCGACAAACTCTTCCTGGTTATAAAAGGCAAAAAAGTGAGCGTCGTCTCGGTCCTGATAGCGTAAAAATTCGGATAAAGGAACGCGTTCTTCCTCGGGAAAAGCTTCATTGTTTAGCTTTTCAACCTTATCAAGATCCAGAAATGCATCGGTTATTAATTGACTGGTCAAACTCATAAATGGCCTCCTTTTCTTGATTATAGCAAATTGTCTCTCGGTAGGCAATTGATTTCAAGAAATCTAAGCAATCCTTGTCGCTCCTTTAGAAAGCTGATATAATAGGCTTATGAATAAGAAAAGAAAAGTAGATTTGGTCAATGGTCCAATCCTTCCTTCGCTTTTAAGCTTTGCCTTTCCAATCTTGCTGTCTAATATCTTTCAACAGCTTTATAATACAGCTGACGTCTTGATTGTTGGGCGTTTTCTTGGCCAAGAATCCTTGGCAGCAGTAGGAGCGACAACGGCCATATTTGACTTGATTATAGGTTTTACGCTTGGTGTTGGAAATGGGATGGGGATTGTCATTGCTCGCTATTATGGGGCTCGTAATTTCACCAAAATCAAAGAAGCAGTTGCTGCAACCTGGATTTTAGGAGGGCTTCTAAGTATTTTAGTTATGCTGATGGGATTTGTCGGCCTGTATCCACTCTTGCAGTACTTAGATACTCCTGCAGAAATCCTTCCCCAGTCCTATCAATATATTTCCATGATTGTGACCTGTGTTGGCGTCAGCTTCGCTTATAATCTCTTTGCAGGCTTGTTGCGGTCCATTGGTGACAGTCTAGCGGCACTTGGTTTTCTGATTTTTTCTGCCTTGATCAATGTGGTTCTGGATTTGTATTTCATTACGCAACTGCATCTAGGAGTTCAATCTGCGGGACTTGCTACTATTATCTCACAAGGTTTGTCAGCGGTTCTCTGCTTTTATTATATCCGCAAGAGTGTTCCAGAACTCTTCCCTCAACTCAAGCATTTTAAATGGAACAAGGCCTTGTACGCGGATCTTTTAGAGCAAGGTTTGGCTATGGGTTTGATGAGTTCGATTGTGTCTATAGGTAGTGTGATTTTACAATCCTCTGTTAATACCTTTGGTGCTGTGATTATTAGTGCCCAAACAGCAGCTCGACGCATTATGGCCTTTGCTCTGCTTCCAATGACGGCTATTTCTTCTGCCATGACAACCTTTGCCTCTCAGAATCTCGGGGCCAAGCGACCAGACCGCATTGTCCAAGGTCTTGGCATTGGGGGTCGTTTGAGCATGTCCTGGGCAGGTTTTGTTTGTGTCTTCCTCTTTTTTGCCAGTCCAGCCTTGGTTTCTTTCTTGGCCAGTTCGACGGATAGTTACTTGGTAGAAAATGGTAGTCTTTACCTGCAAATCAGTTCAGTCTTTTATCCGATTTTGAGCCTTTTGCTGATTTATCGGAATTGCTTGCAGGGCTTGGGGCAGAAAGTCCTTCCTCTAGTTTCCAGCTTTATAGAACTAATCGGGAAAATCGTTTTTGTGGTTTTGATTATCCCTTGGGCAGGGTATAGGGGAGTTATCCTTTGCGAACCCCTTATCTGGGTTGCCATGACCACTCAACTGTACTTCTCACTTTTCCGCCATCCCCTGATAAAAGAAGGCAAGGCAATCTTGGCAGCCAAAAGACAATCCTAGCTGGATTTGCTGAATAAAATCCATTTCCTCTAGTGAAAATCGAAAAAACTTGTGTTATAATAAGAAAGATTAAAATGTGAAAAAAGGAGATTCCTAATGGGACGTAAATGGGCCAATATCGTAGCCAAGAAAACGGCTAAAGATGGAGCTAACTCTAAAGTATATGCAAAATTTGGTGTAGAAATCTATGTAGCAGCTAAAAAAGGTGATCCAGATCCAGAATCAAACTCAGCTTTGAAATTCGTTATCGACCGTGCTAAACAAGCCCAAGTGCCAAAACACGTTATCGATAAAGCGATTGATAAAGCAAAAGGAAACACAGACGAAACCTTTACAGAAGGACGTTACGAAGGATTTGGACCAAATGGTTCTATGTTAATCGTTGATACCTTGACTTCAAACGTCAACCGTACCGCAGCCAATGTCCGTGCTGCCTTTGGTAAAAACGGCGGGAACATGGGTGCTTCAGGTTCGGTTTCATATCTCTTTGACAACAAGGGTGTTATCGTATTTGCTGGTGAAGATGCGGATGCCATTTTTGAACTTTTGCTCGAAGCAGATGTGGATGTGGATGATGTAGAAGCAGAGGATGGAACAATCACTGTTTACACAGCTCCAACTGACCTTCACAAGGCTATCGTTGCCCTTCGTGAGTCAGGTATCCAAGAATTCCAAGTGACTGAATTGGAAATGATTCCTCAGTCAGAAGTGGAATTGTCAGGGGATGACCTTGAAACTTTTGAAAAACTTTACAGCGTCCTTGAAGACGACGAAGACGTACAAAAGATCTATACTAACGTAGATGGATTCTAATAAATAAAAACAAGCCCTTGAAATATCAATGTTTTCAAGGGCTTTTGTTATGTCTTTGTATAGAAAAGGGGCAAGTAAGGGGCAAAATTAAAAAATACTATCTAATGTTTCTACAAGTTTACCCTCCATATCTTGCGTAGTGTGGGAGTATATTTCTAAAGTCATTTTAGCATTCGAGTGCCCAACTCTATCCATAATTGATTTTATCGGGAGTCCAGATTCTGCTAAAAAGGAAATATGTGAATGTCTAAAAATATGACTTGACAGATTTTTTTCTATTCCAGCTTTTGCGCCGTATTTTTTTATAATTTGAATAAAAGATGCCAACGTTATCGGGCTATTCCAGACCTCTAAACAAAAGATATAATCATCATCTTTTAACGGTTGATAACGTTCAGTGAGTCGAACTACTTGACGTTGTATGGCCTCTATAACCGCATCTGATACCAGTATTGTTCTAATGGATTTTGCGGTTTTTGGCAATGTTTTTATTTTGTTGATTGAGTCAAAATTACCTGTAATTTCAATCTTATTGTTTTCAAAGTCTATATTTTTGAGTTGTAATGCCGTCAACTCTCCATACCTCATACCAGTAAGAGCAAGAACCGTTACTATATCAGCATATTTTTGTTGATACGGTTGATTATTTAGTGCATCTATTAATGCTTTGATTTCCTGCATAGTCAAAAACTTGTTGCGCTTTTTTTCAATATCTTCTAAAGTTTCTGGTTTTTTAGGAATAATCGTGTAATTAACCTCGTTATTTTGGATATAAGAGTATTGAACTGCATAATCGAAGATACTTTTGAGCCTACTGCGGACTCTATAAGCTGTATGATATCCTTTACTATCAATAATATTTTCAATCTTGCTCTGGATATACCGTCTATCAATATTAGCTAGTAAAGTTTCAGATGGTATTTCTTTTTTCATAGTTGCATCAACAAAAGTATAATTGTGTTTTGTTGATGCTTTTACTGTTTGTGCCCATGATTTATAGAAAAGGTTATAGATTTCTTCAAAGGTAATGCTTTCTACTTGTTTTGTGCTGGGTTTTTTATTTATCTTCTCTTGCAACAAGATAGCGGCTTGATTTCTTGCCTGGGGAGTTTTCTTTTCCATCGTAACTGAGACTTTTTTTAATTTCTCAGTATAAGGATCTTTGTATCGTTCAAAAAATTTATATTTGCCATTTGGCAATTCTTCCATCCACATTGATTTTACCTCACTTTTTTGATAAAATGGGTATAGTAAAGAGGGCTTTTTAATGCCTTTTACTATACAGGATATCCTCACACTCTCCTTGGACAAAACTTGAGTGTGGGGATTTTTTAATTTTTCAGCATCAGATACGCATCGATGTAAATTAAAGGGACACTTTTTTCTTTGTTGCTGTTGGTGGTATATTCGTAAGAAAGTAAATAACGCCCGTTTACAGTTAGGTGATCTTTTTCTAAAAACCTTTTTTCTATACGTTCAGTCTCCATGAACAGCATATAGAAATTACCGCTGGGTTGTGTAGCAAGTATTTTCGTGTACTTGCCTTCTTTAAAAATTTGCACTATCTCCAGATTGTCGATTCTCATTTTTAAAGAGAAGAATTTTTCTGGCTCTCGGAGAACTGTTTTGTAATCATAGATTTTATAATCATCTGACTTGTAATTGTCTTTTGTGACCTTATCAACTTTAGTCAATAGCTTATCAAAATATTCTTCTACGCTGATATCATCAGATGAGGCTGATTGTGTAGTCGGTTCGCTGGATGACTTTTGCGTTTGATTTGTACAAGCGGTTGAGAATAAAAGTATGCAAAGTAATACAGCTGATATAGAGACTATCCTTTTCATTTTATCCTACTCCTTTTTTAATTAAGCAAAGCTAAATATTCCTTTATGGATTTTTGTTAAGTATTTGTTGATTTTTTACTTTTCCTGTGGCATGAAGTTTCCGACGACTTTGCCGATGATGCGAGGTTCTTCTTCCCAGCGGGCAAACTTGTCATCATATTTGTCATTTAGAGAGACGAGACGGAGTCCATCTTTTTCTTTGTAGACTTTCTTGATATAGCTCTGGCCATCCCAATCAACGGCATAGATGGCGCCGTCATAGTCCCAGCCTGTATCCTTGATGAGGGCGACGGATCCGTCTGCGAAGTCTGGTTCCATGGAGTCGCCATAGACCCAGCTGGCGAGATCATGGGCGATGTTCTTATCAAAATAGACAGTATCATAGTTGCGATCTTCTGCGTAACCGTATCCTGTCCCTGCGGATAGCTTTTCGAAAACGTGATATTCGAAAAGTTCTTCGTTGACCTCTCGCTCCTGACTCTCTAAAAGCTCCTCAGACGTCCGTAACACAATTTTTTTATTGTGGGTGGTTAATTGTACTACCGTGTCGTTAATCTTCTGTGTGAGCAAATCTGTTTTTGGGAGAGGGTTAGCAGTAGATGAGTCTTTTTTTATTTGTGGGAAAAGATCATCAATCGAAATCTTGAAAGCACTAGCTAAGTCAAACATTGTATCTTTTTTAGGAGACCTGATGCCTTTTTCATAATTGCCAATAGCATTTTTACTTATTCCAATTTTAGAACCAAGCTCTTGTTGAGTCCAACCATTTTTAAGTCTATATTGTTTTATTTTTTCGCCAATAATACTTGCAATCTGTTCTTTATCCATACCCGAATCTCCTTTATATTATAAGAGAATTATAACACAAAACCCACGAAAAGAAAACTTTTTTAGTTTTTTCGCAAAAAAAATATTGACAGCCCACGAATCGTGTGCTATAATTAAACCAAGCTTAGAAATAAGCAAATAAAACGAAAGGAAAAGGAGGCAGGGGATGAATGAACTTGAAAAAACAGAAAACCTAGCCCTTAAACGTGAAGTGGCTAGGTTGAATAAGGTCATTGAGATAATGACGGAGCAGTTAATAGAGTCATATCATGCACAAAGTGCTATCCTGTGTGACAAGGAAAACAGCACCAAAAACAGCCATCAAAACGGAAACCTGTAGGATTCCATTCATACATTTGTTGGATGGCTTCATGGCAATTTGATTTCCAGCCAATTTCAATCCGATTTTCTATTTGTGGTAAGTAAGAGCAGGTAGTAGTGTGAACTTCGTGACGTCCGTTTTCATCTGCATTTTTATTACAAACGTAAATTGGCATATAATTATTTCCTTTCTGTCAAATTTCTGACTAAAACGGTGAGAGGTCTTAGTCAATAATGATTATAACATAGATAACAGAAATACACAACATATTGTTAACTAAATATATTTGTTTAACAACATATAGTGTTTAGAGGTGTAAAATGTGGGAACAATTAAACAGAATAATGCAGGAAAGAAATTTGAATGGAAATCAATTATCTAAGATGTCCGGAGTTAATCGTAGTTTCTTTTCTGATTTAAAAAGTGGGAAGGTAAAGTACCTTTCTTGGCCGAATATGTGCAAAATCGCTGATGCACTGGAAGTCAGCTTGGATGAATTTAGATAAGGAGGTGAGAATGTGCAAATTTATCTTTATCAACTAAGAAAAGAAAAAGGAATTACACAAAAAGAACTAGCCCAAAAATTAGGTATATCTGAAACCGCATATCGTCAAAAAGAAAAAGGGCAACGTGCTTTTAAGTCAGATGAAATGTTTATTATCGCTGATGTTCTTGAAAAAGATATTGGCGAAATTTTTTCAGATCCAAGACCACGAAAAGTGGGTTTATAGATGAGAGTGCGATTAGAGAAAGGAGAGCGTATGACAAACTTTAAAGATTTGGATTGTCAGTTTATCTTTCAAGAATGTAACTGATGATTACACAGCTGTTAGTAACAGCTTTATCAACGATCCTGCGTTGGATTTCACAGCTGTTGGCATCATGATGGTAGTGCTGGCTAATCACCCCAGCTGGCAAGTCTATCCAGAAGAAATAGCAAGGCGAAAAGGTGTTAGTCGTCCAACTATTAGCAAATATTTCAAAATCTTGGAAGAGGCTGGATATTTACGTCAAGTTAGACGAAAGCCTCCAGGTCGTGGAGGAAGTCATGTATTTCGATTTTTCTCAGATGTGAAAATATCTGACTTTCAGTTTGAGATCATGGTTCAAAGATTAGACAAAGCGATTAGTGAGGTAAGTTTTGAGATGTAATTTTTTTTCATGCCAAATTTTTTCATGTCAAACTTTTTACACTAATAAATACTAACTAACAACAAGTATTAAATAACAATAAATACTAACTAACAATAAGTACTACTACTCTTAATAAATAAAAGAGAGGAAATTTAAAAATTTCTAATTTAGGACTTTGATTTAAAAGGAGAAAATATGAAGCAATTAAAACTAAGCATTAAGCCAAAACAAGAACCTACTGAGGGTCAGTCTCTTAATTCTTCAGGTTATTCAGTAAAAATCAATGATTGGGAGCTTGGCAGAGGGGTCACTGGCTTCAGACTAGAAATGTCTGCGAACGGAAAACCAAAAATCACTATTGATTTTACACCAGATATTATTGAAGTCGACAACGTGGCCGTGGATCTTCAAATTTTAGAAGCGTTTGACCGAGCCTACTCAGACTTTACTGCTAAAACTCAAAACGAGAAAGAACAATCTGAGCAGGAATTAAAAAAAGCTATACAACGCCTAAAAACGCCACTAGTTGGTAAATATTTAGAACTTTCTGGGGATCTTGCGGGACGCATTGAAGCTGAGACCGAAAAAGCCCTACTTGTCCGTAGAGCGATGTTAATTGATGGACACATCGGTTTATGTGAGCAAGCGGTCTATGTTGATAAGAAAGTGCTAGATAGCTATTGGGCCAAGATAGTAGACTTATCTGCTGCTCCTGAAATCATCAACAATGTTGACAGTGCTTACTTGATTAGAAAATGGTTGAACATGTAAATTGACACTCTCATGTCCGTTGATATACTCAACACATTTCAACAAAGAAAGGAGAGTGAATGGTGTTAAGAGCACTAGAGGCGTTTATATCTGCGTTTATCTTGTTTGTGTCGATATTTATATTTTGGGCATCGCTTTACTGGTATTTTGATGTTCTTCGTTTCCGTGAATTTTTTAAGGAGATTTGGAAATGTTACGAAGAATGGAAAAGAGAAAAGCGTGGCAAGTAATCCGAAGTTTTCTGAGCCTAGCATAACTAGGAGATTTGCAGTGAAAATTATCGAGAAGAGCATATAAAAGGCTTCGTTGAAGAATTTATTGATTTTTTTACCAATGTTCGGTATTTCAATCAGAATAACTAAGATAGAAGCGGAGAGTATGAAAGCGACCAGAATTGCGAGCAAGGATTGTTGAAAATTTTGTGTAATGTCAGAAAGATCTAGTTGGTATTTGGTAATCGAGAGTAACAGTAACTCTAAACCTATACCAGCAGAAATTAATAGGAGACTAAACAAAGTATTTGATATCTTGCGCAGTATCGTTTTCATAGTGTACCTCTACTAGATTTTTCTTGATTATAGCATGATTGTATTAAAAAACCAAGGGCAGCAAAAAAGCACCTGACGGCAATCAGGCGCATGACAAAATTATTCAAGAAAATTATACCACGAAAGGAGCAAAAATGGAAACAGTTCAAATCGTGAGAATTAAAGATGTGATCATCGAGAAGATTTCTGCAAACGATGAAGAACTAGAGCGCATCTTTGGATGTTCAAAAAGGCAAGCGGGAGACATGAGGCGAGAGATGAAGAAATTGCCTAGTCAGCAAAAGCACCTCAGAAATGATGGTCAGCTTGTCACAATCAAAGGGTTTGATGCCTACCTGCAATACAGAGGCAGTCAGTCATGGAAGAAAGAAATCGCTAAAACCGTTAAGATGACACGATAATAAATATTAACTATACAACAATCTTTTCATAATTAGAAATAACAGAGGAGTTAAAAAATGAGTAAAAAATATGAATTAGTAGTCGATGACACAATAACATTATGGGGGTGGAAGCTGTTTAGAATTAAAGCTTTAATCAGATTTGGGAGTGTGGATGCTGGAGACCTTGGCGGATATGTATGTACAGAAGATAATTTAAGTCAAGAAGGCGATGCTTGGGTATCGGGCAATGCCAAAGTATGGGGCGATGCCAAAGTATGGGGCAATGCCAAAGTATGGGGCGATGCCAAAGTATGGGGCAATGCCAAAGTATCGGGCAATGCCAAAGTATGGGGCGATGCCAAAGTATGGGGCAATGCCGAAGTATCGGGCGATGCCAAAGTATCGGGCGATGCCAAAGTATGGGGCAATGCCGAAGTATCGGGCGATGCCAAAGTATGGGGTAATGCCGAAGTATCGGGCAATGCCAAAGTATCGGATTTTGAGGATGTTATCGTTTTTAAAAACCATTGGTCAAGCGGACGGCATTTTACTTACACGAAATCTAATAAAATGTGGAGAGTAGGCTGTTTCTACGGAACGGGTCAAGAACTGATTGATAAAGCTTATAGAGATAGCGAAAAATCTGGGAATTTCTATAAGGCTTATGTGGAATTCATAGCATCCTTAGAGGGGTTAGGAGAATGATATGGCAAATACCATTTACAAAAAACTACTCAATATCCAACGTGATCTAAAAGCACCAAAAGGTCAATACAATAACTTTGGTAAGTATAGCTACCGTAATGCAGAGGATATTATGGAGGCTTTAAAACCATTACTTGTTGAGAATAATGCAATTACCTATATTGAGGATGACACTATTGAATACATTGGACAACGGTACTATCTTGTAGCAACAGTATCATTTGTTGATGTTGAGACTGGTGAGAAAATCACAGTAAAGGCAAGGGCGAGAGAGGAAGAGAACAAGAAAGGCATGGATGGTTCACAAATCACTGGTGCAGCATCAAGCTATGCTAGAAAATATGCTTTAAGCGGTCTTTTCTTGATTGATGATAATAAAGATGCTGATAGCAATGAGTATCATAAGCAAAACAACCAGCAGAAACCCAAACAACAAGGTCAACAGCAACAACGAGGAAATCAGCAATCCCAAGAACAACAAGTAAGGTACATTGATAACATTCAGTATCAAGAAATCATCAAGAACATTGAAGAGATTGCGACGATTAAGGGAGCGCCATTTGATACAGTTGCAAATTTTGTATTGAGCAAGTACCAAATAGACGATTTCCACAAAGTGCCAGTTGATGGCTATAACATAGTGATGGAATATCTCACTAAACAAATTCAAAAAGCATACGAAAAACAAGGAGTATAAGACATGGTAAAAGATGTAACTAACAACCTAACAGAAATTAAGGTAGATTTCCAACCGGCAGTAATCAATGTTGATTATGATAGCGTTGAGAAACAACTTGCAGCAATCGTTGCACAGTACACAAATTATGAGGTGACTGCATCCACTTACAAGGTTGATTATGATGAGCGTACACGCCTAAACAAATTAAAAGAGGCGTTGGAAACTCGACGTAAGGAAATTAAAAACAACATCAATAATCCTTACAAGGAATTTGAGAAGTGGTACAAGAAAACAGTTGAGCCATTGGATAATGTCATTGCAAACATCACAGCAGGACTTAATGCGATTGATGAACATGAACGATTGATGCGCGTGGATGTTGTTCGGACTACCTTTGAGGATAGGTGTATGTTCGCAGGGATTGAAAAATCCACATTCGCTGACAAATACGATGAGTACAGCCTCAAGAAATATTTTAAAACAGGCAAGTATGAGCTGAAAAATACAACACTTAATGAAATAGATAACTTAGTGCTTTCAGAATTTGATGCCCTGGAAGAATATAAGGCCAACAAACAAGCTATCCAAGAGCAAGCTCAAGAGTACGATTTGCCAGCTGATAGCTATATCAGACATCTTGAAGATGGTAAGAGCCTTGTTGATATTTTCAAGATGATGAAAACTGATCGTGATGCTGAGATTGCACGCAAAGAGCAGAAAGAAATCCAAGCAAAAGCAGAAGCTGAACGACTTGCAGAGATTGAACAATTGGCCAAAGAAAATGCAAATGCGAATATCAAGGCTTACGATGCTGAAACAGGCGAGATTTTGGAGCAGGGTACAATTACACCAGAATCACAAAATAACGTGCGAGAGGTGGCAAAATTTGAGCCAAGCGAGCCTTTAACAATTAACTTGCGTTTGACATTGCATGGTGGAAAATCTCAGCTTAACCAGTTGAAAGAATGGCTTGAGGATAACTTTATCAGCTTTGAAACTTTGGAGGGTTAGGTGGAATTTAAAAAGCATCAACTTATTTTAGAGTTTGAGAAGGCTAACAGGCCTCTCTCACAAATTGAAAAGAAAAGCCTTGCTATTTACTCTATCGAGTATTTAAAAGTGGGGCTAGATAGCTTAGAACGTGAATATTGCAACAGGAGGTATGCTCAATGAAATTTAATGAACTGATTGAAAATGTAAAAGGTTGGTCAACGGCTAAGGAGCTTGACAAAGCAAGCCCATTATCTCAAATGCTCAAACTTAATGAAGAGTGGGGGGAACTTAATGGTGCGACAGTACGAAAGGATAATGAAAAGATAGCTGATAGCGTTGGCGATATGATGGTTGTCTTGACTATCCTAGCTCAACAGATGAACTTTTCTAAAATCCATTTGTCTCTCAACCCAGATGAGAACGGACAGCATAATTTTCATTATGTAGATCAGTGGTCAGTAGAGTTACTGTACTTGCACATTGCTAATGAAATTGGGTTGATTGCGCGTGGTTTGGTTGATGTTTCAACTAATACAAATCGCATTAACGCACGCACTCAAATTCAGTTAAGTAGCCGTAACATTGCTATTTATCTGATGTTTGTTGCTAAGAAATTTGATTTGACTTTGACAGAGTGCCTTGAATTGGCATGGAATGAAATCAAAGACCGTCAAGGAAAGATGGTGGATGGTGTGTTTGTTAAATCTTCTGATTTAGAGGAGGTGCAAAATGATAAATAACGTTGTTTTAGTAGGGCGACTTACAAGAGATGCTGAACTGAGATACACACAATCTAATATTGCGGTTGCTACATTTACTCTTGCTGTAAATCGTCCGTTTAAGAACGAGGCTGGAGAGCGTGAGGCTGATTTTATCAATTGCGTTATCTGGAGACAGTCAGCTGAAAATCTTGCTAATTGGGCTAAAAAAGGCTCATTGATTGGTATCACAGGAGTAATTCAAACACGCAGCTATGATAACCAGCAAGGCCAACGTGTTTATGTCACAGAGGTGGTTGCTAGTAATTTCCAATTGCTAGAGAGTCGTAACAGTCAGCAAAATACTCAAGATCATCAAGATAATCATGGTGGTTATCAGCAACAGGGTTACAGCAACCAGGGCAGTTCTTTCCAAAATGGAAATAGTTACGGACAACAAGGTAGTTTCTTTGAGGGGAACACAACAAATCCAGTTCCTGATTTCACCCGTGATAACAATCCATTTAGCAGGCCGACAAACCCATTGGATATCAGTGATGATGATCTGCCGTTTTAGAAAGAGGTGCTGAATGGAATTTATCAAAGTTAAAGTCGACTTACAATGCCCATTTTGTGGACACTGTAAAGTGGTTAAGGTAGGAGCGCATCGCAAGGCTATTACTTGCCCATCGTGTAAACAAGCTATTTTCTTGTCGTGGGCAACTGGTGTAGAGGGCTATGTGGATGAGCATGGATTTTATTTCCACGCTTACGAGCCTTTCAATATCCGAAAAATCAACCAAGAGTTTCAAGATGCTTTTGAAGATGCACCACCTAAACACTCTTTCACCATCAGAAATAAGATGAGAGGGTGATATAGTGCAGAAAATGATAGTATGGGCGTTGTTTGATAGTGGTAACGGCTCATATACTAAAGCCATCAACACGCTTAATAGTTCGGGGGGGGGTGAATATTGAAGTATATCCGATTGGGATCGATATTGAAAACAAGAACAATCATTTTATCCCTCTAAACCTTGCAGATTACTCACGTCTGTTTGGCGATAATAAGCTATTTGATACGCTTGACAAGCTGCCACATCCAGATTTAATCATAGCAAGTCCACCTTGTGAGAGTTGGTCAAATGCTAGTGCGATGACAAATGGCAACGCTTGTTGGAAAAAGGAAGATTTATCAGATAGTCTATTTGAGCCTCAAATACCACCTAGCATGTTTACTATTAGAGCGAACAAAGACTATGAGGATGCGTACAATAATTATCGGTATGATAGGCAATTTATGAAACGTGTTAATGGTGAGCTATGCGCCTTTAATACCATTGAAATCATAAAGAGGTATCAGCCTAAGTATTGGATAATTGAAAACCCAGCAACAGGGAGACTATGGAAGTATATAGAAACTATTATAGGCTTTCCATTGCCCTATAAAAACCCAACAAGGTACAACAACTATGATTACCCTTTGCAAAAGCCGACCAAATTTGCAAGCAATCTATTTCTAAATCTCAACAATGATATAAATCCAGCAGAAATTGAATGGGGTAATTTTTCTAAATCGTATAATGAACGGTCTAATATACCTCAAAAGTTACTTTTGGATATATTTCAGACAGTACTAAACCAATTTGAAAAGGAAACAGAAAATGACAAAAATTGAAATCGTTATGGTACTTACAACTTTGATGTCTATCACATGGGCAGCGATTGTTACAATTCATACTATGCAAGCTATTAAAAAGCACAAGGCAAAAGTGGATTATTATCAGAAACCACAAGTGCAATGTGAGATTGCACGTCATGTACTTAAAAACAAATGGTACTCAGATGGAGGGGAGGTGTTTAGATGAAGGTATTTGATGGCGCTAAAATGCGTGCTATCCGTAAAGAGGCAGAGCTTACTCAGTATGATCTTGCCCCTATGGTTGGCATTAGTCAAAATCGAGTAAGTGACATTGAGAGAAATGTTACAACTCCAACAATTGAGGAAATAGAGGCATTTGCCGATGCTCTAAATACTCAAGTATCATCATTTTTAAGCAACGAGTCAGAAATTGAGGTTATTGCTAATACCTTTACCAAAAAGAAAAAGGATACGGATGCAGAGCCTCACTTTGACACCCAAACCGAGCAAATGGAGCTATTTGTTGATGATACGTTACTAGGTCATGACCTAGCAGGATATGTCTTGATCAGCCAAAAAACCTATCTGGAGTTGTTAGATAGTCAAGATCGCTTAAAACAGTTACAAAAACTTTTGAAGTGGGGAGTTTGTGATGAAATTTGAACTTATCAATGACCACTTTGAAAATGCTAAGCGATACAACATACCGAGAGCGCAACTTATCATTGCCGATATTCCCTATAATCTTGGGAATAATGCTTACGCTTCTGATCCTAGATGGTACAAAGATGGTGATAACAAAAACGGCGAGAGTAAGTTGGCCGGGAAATCGTTTTTTGACACAGACAATGATTTTAAAATCAATAATTTCTTTGATTTTTGTAGTCGGTTATTGAAGAAAGAACCCAAGGAAAAGGGGAAAGCACCTGCCATGATTGTTTTTCATGCCTGGCAACAGCGAGACATGATTATAGAATGTGGTAAAAAGCATGGTTTTAATAATGCTTATCCGCTCTATTTTACAAAGAAATCAAGCCCACAAGTGCTAAAGGCCAACATGAAAATTGTTGGCGCAGTTGAAGAGGCAACGGTATTATATCGTGACAAACTCCCTAAATTTAACAATGGTGGGGCTATGATACTCAATCACGCCCCGTGGGAAAAAGATAGCTCTTACCCCGTTATCCATCCCACGCAAAAACCGATACCAGTTTTGAAACGATTGATTGAAATTTTTACAGATGAGGGCGATGTTGTCATTGATCCCGTAGCAGGTTCTGGATCAACTCTAAGAGCTGCTATTGAGATGAATAGGTCAGCCTATGGATTTGAAATTAAGAAAGATTTCTATAAGGCTGCACAAGAGAAAATGCTATCGTCATTTCAAATTAGCTTAATTTAAAGCAGGAGGACAATATGGATAAAAAACTTATTGGGTTAGACCTAACCCACATTGCAGATGGAGGATTACAGGAGAAACTAGACAAAGAGCTTGAAAAAGTCTTTGATAACATCCTTGACCTAAATACAGATGCGAAAGCAAAACGAAAAGTGACTATCACGCTTACGATGTCAGCTAACGAAGAGCGTACAGTGGTTGATACTATCATGGAGGTAAAATCAAAATTTGCGCCTCAAAATGGAGTAGCTACAACAATTCTTGTTGGGCGTGATTTTGATACAGGGCAAGTACATGCTAATGAGCTAAAAAGTACAGTACCTGGTCAAATGTACTTTGATGAAAACGGAGAAATTCTGACGGATATTGGGCAACCAGTGGCAGAAATTGAACAACAAGCAGAAACAAAACAAGATATTATTGATTTCAACAAAAAGAAAGTAGGTAACTAATATGACAACAGAAAATCTTAAATCAGCATTGGAATACGCGGTAGAACTAAATGAGTGTGGATTAGAAATTTTAACAGCTGCAGATGGCACAGAGTATTATGATGCCAACAAATTCAACCTCAAAGAACTTGACCCTAAACGCTATCCTAAAACTTTAGAGCTATCAACCTTAACAAGTCTGGTTGATTATCTCAAAACAGACCTAAACAATTTGAAAAACCAACGCTTGATTGTAGCAGTTGAGAAAAATGATGAGGTTTGCGTGTGGTCTGAAAACGATGAGTTAGAACATCGCACATTACTTGTTGATGTTAAGGCACGCATTCCAGAGCTATCTTTTGGCCGTTTCCTATCATCGGAACAGTTCAATATCATGTTGCAATCAAACTTTATTGACGACAACGATCGTGGCACATTGCTAGAATTTGCTAGCGCATTGAAAATTGAGAATGGGGCTGAAATTGAAGATAATGGAGTATCTCAAGTAGCAACAGTTAAAACAGGTGTGGCAAGTCTTGCGAAAGGTAAAGCACCTAATCCAGTTACATTGCGCCCATATCGTACATTTATCGAGGTTGAACAACCAGCAAGCCTATTTGTCTTTAGGATTGATAAACAAGCCAATATGGCTTTATTTGAGGCAGATGGTAAGCGTTGGGTAGCTGATGCAGTAGGAAATGTTGCAGCCTATCTAAAAGAGCAACTAGCAGACCAAAAACATATCACAGTATTAGCATAAGAGAGGAAAAAACAATGACTAAAGAAACTAAAAACACAGTATCAGCTGAAACTATCGTAGAGAACTTGAAAGAATTTGCGGAAACATTACACGATGAGAGCAAAGAGGGAATGGTACACTTTCTTTTGACAAAGAACGTGAGTAAATTTAAAACAGCTAATATTTTACACAATATTAGTCATGATTTGCTAGATATCTTAGATGGAAAGAGTGCTAAAGAATTGTTTGGTGAATTTGATGATAATGAGGCAGATAGCTCTTTGGTTGGAACAGTCACTATCAATGTAGAAACTGGGAAAGTTGAGGGGATTGATGACATCAAGGACACCAAAGCAAAAGAACAGATTGTAGCAGCTGTAAGTAAAGTGGTTGAAGAGTTAGGCGGTAATTAGATGGTCTTGTTTCTGAAATTGATGGTTATCAGCGCTTGCCTACTCCTTGCTATTCTGATTTTCGTTGCTGGTCATAAAACCTACAAAGAGGGGAGAGCAGACAAGGTGGTTTGGTTTATCTTTGATGCTTATGCTATCGCTTTGATTTACACAGTGATAAAGATTTTGGAGACATGACATGAAAAATAAAAATCGAGTTGGTCTATTTTTTGCACTTGCAGCCTTGTCTTTATCAATGCTAAATCTAGGTTTGATAATCTCTAAAAATCACTATAAACCGCAGGTGGTCAAGCTGGAGCAACAAGTGGATGAATTGAAAAAAAGAAAACCAGTCATTATTTATCAAGTTGATAATGCTGGTGGCAAACTTATCGGAACGGTAACAGACAAGGCTACTGTCGATGGGCATTATACGGTTACTATCGGAGATTATGGCAAGTTTCTTGTTACGAAAGAGCAGTATGAGAGTATCAATGTGGGCGATGATGCCCCAGATTATTTGAAGAAATAAAGGATGGCGAATGATGGCAAAGCCTAAAAGATATCCTTTCATGGGGGTAAGAAAAGAAAGCGAAGCCAAAAAAATTGCATCGATGCTAAAGAAAGTTGATGGATGCGATTTGAGAGGTACGGTTCAAATTGAATATCTCCCCGAGTTTCATAAAACAAGGATTATTGTAAAAGCAGATGGCTATGGTAAGGGAATCAGAACAGCAACTTTAATAAGTGACTTTGATTTTTCGGAAAAAGATGGGTCTTTCTTGAAACTAGCTCTTTTTAAAAAGGCTGAAGAAATGTCACAATTTGACTTTAGGGAGACTACAAATGAAGAATGGTCTGGAATTATTGCAGATATAATTAAAAGGATGAGGAGGGGGAAGATGTGAAATTTGAGTTTTCTTTGCCTCGAAATACTAAGCTAAAATCTCTAAACATGGTTATAAACAGTAATGACAGGCAACATCAAACAGATAAAGCTAAAGTTACTAAGCGTATTAGAGCTTTTGCTTATTGGCATACATCGATGAACAAGGATAAAGGGAGGGCTGCTTTTAGCCCCTCTAACCCTTGTGAGGTTACAGTTACAATTTACAGCCCTACTAAATCTAAATTAGATCCGCCTAATTTATATCCGACAGTCAAGGCTATCATTGATGGCATGACTGATGCAGGTATTTGGACAGATGATAATCATAAGGTTATCAAAAAACTGTCATTTGTTTATGGTGGATTAAGCGAGGAAAAAGGGCATTATAGATTAGAGTTTGATATAGAGGAGGTGAAAGATGAGTGACTTTTTAAAAGGTATTGGAGCAGTAACATTAATGTTATCAACTTTAAGGAGGGCAACAAATGAAAACTAAAAAACTATTAGCAATCGCATTGCTTGGCTTGTCTTTTGTATGGTTGGCAGCATGTGGAAACAAGGATGTCCTTGGAACAACTTTCACTTTTAATTACGCAAAAGTGAAAATGGTAGATGGGCAAATCGTAGAGGGCAAAGTCAAACAGTGGGCGAAGTACGAGAAAAAGGATAGTATTCGTGTTACTTTTGAAAATGGTGATGAGTATTACACTCACTCAAGTAACGTGACTTTGTACAATAAATGATGAGGGGGTGATACATGACTGATGACGAAGAAAAAAATAGAGCGCTTGTCAGTTATCCATCGCAGAGAAATTAACTGGCTAAAGTGGTATTTTTTGAGAGATAAGAAAAATCCAAAGAGAACCATTTTGGAGCAAAAGATTATAGTTTCTCATATCAAAAATGATAGGTCTGAAGCTAAATTTTTAAGCAATTTAAAAAAATCAACGGAAGATTTTATAGATGGGTCTGATCCTAAATACTTACAGGCGATAAAAGAGGTTTACGTTTACGAGAACATGAATGTTATTGGAGCTTGTCAAAAAATACTATTTTATAGTCCAACTCAAGCCTATGTATTACTTAATGCGTGGTTTAACGATTATTTTCGTGCAACTTACACAGAATTACTAGAAAACGCCATCTTAGATAAAGAACCGTAAAAAAACCAAAGCTTATGTATCTATAATCAAGATATGTAAGCTTTTTTTGAAAGGAGAGATATGGACAACTTACAAATCGAGTATGTGGATATAAAATCCGTTAAACCATATCACAAAAATGCTAGGCATAATGATGGAGAGGCGACAGAGAAAGTTGCTGCATCCATAAAAGCTTTTGGCTTTCAACAACCTATCCTAGTAGATGATAATAATGTCATCATTACAGGTCATACTAGGCTAAAGGCTGCTATTTCCCTTGGAATTGATACAATACCTATCGCTCACGCTGTAAACCTCACAGACGAGCAGATAAAAGCTTATAGACTAGCAGATAATCGAGTGGCGGAGTATTCAACGTGGAATGCTGAGCTTTTGAATGTAGAACTAGGTGAGTTTAAAACAATAGATATGAGCCAATTCGGGTTTGACTTATCTGTAACAGGTCTAGATTTTGGTACAGAACAAGAACAAGAGGCATATGACCTCGAGGAAGAAGATACAGAGGATTTTCACAGAGACACAACCATAAATCAGTACAATCTCTTTCATTATGATGAAAGCAGAGTAGAGGGGCTTTTTAACATGCCTATACTTGAGGGCGTGGATCATATACCTAACCAGTTTCAAGGATTTAACTATGTTTTGAACAACCCAGATTATAGTTCATGCGTGCATTTTTTTCTGGATGATTACCAGTTTGAACGCATTTGGCAAAGACCAGATTTTTATATTGAGAAATTGCTTGAATTTGATTGTGCTTTAACTCCAGATTTTAGCTTATATCTTGATATGCCTATTGCTATGCAGGTATGGAATATTTACAGGTCACGCTTAATAGGTCAAATCATGCAAGATTACGGGATGACAGTTATCCCAACAGTATCATGGTCAACTGAGGAAAGTTTCGCTTTTTGTTTTGATGGTCTACCTCAAAATGCAACGCTAGCAATCAGTACAATAGGCGTTAAGCAAAACAAAGAGCAGTTGAAAATTTGGGAAAAGGGTGTAACAGAAATGATAAATCGCCTCAACCCCAAAAGAGTTGTAGTATATGGTGGGAAAGTGGAATACGATTATAAAGATATAGAGGTTGTCTATTTTGAAAATGCAACAACGGAAAGGATGAAAAATAATGGGCGGTAGAGGAGCAAGTGTTAAATCAATCATAGCAAAGTATGAAAACCATAAAAAGAAGATTCATAATAGCTCAAGCGGAATAACAAGGGTTGAGCGAAAAAAACTCATTGAGGCTGGTTATTTGAAACGTGAGGAAACAAAATCAACCCCCAAAAACGAGAGTAAAAACTCTTTTGATAGAGCAAAAGAAATTAAAAACTTTAGCAGTCATGCTTATAGAAAAGAAAACACTCCTAGAGGGGCTAAGTCGTTTGCTACAATGTTTCAAAAAAATGGAAGTTTAACTAACGGTATATTAGCTCATGGAGAGGAATATGTTATAGCAAAATGGGCGAACCAAAAGGGGTATAAGAACCTAGATAAAAAATCAAAAAGTGATATTGGTAAAATTATAGGTGAATATGCTAAAGGACATAATGTGAAGTTATCAAGAGTAGTTAATTCTAATGAATGGGATTGGTACAAGTATTGATAGAAAGAAGTTTAAACAATGGGTGGTAGAGGAGCAAGCTCCGGAATGAGCGATAAAAAGAAGAAATATGGCACAGAGTATGAAACAGTACATAAAGTAGGCAATATAAAATTTGTTACTCAAAATGAGCAAGGGTCACAAAAGTCCCCAATGGAAACGATGACAAAAGGTAGAGTTTATGTGCTCATCGACAAGAACAAAAATGCACCCAAGAGTATTGTTTATTTTGATGCAAAAAATAAGCGTAATAAGCAAATTGACTTAGATCATGTACACAAGGGCATGAAACCACATACTCATCATGGCTATAATCATGCAGAATATGAGAAAAGTAAAAAAGGCGCAACCAATTTGACACCAAAAGAGCATAAACTTGTTGAAAAAGTCGAAAAAGAGTGGTATAATTATACTAAGAAACGTAGGGAGTAGTATATAGGGATTACGCCTTGATGGAGGAGATTCCGGTTCGAATCCGGGCTACTACGTTACATCTTAGCCCCTTAATTGGGGCTTTTTTGTTATCTAATATTTAGAACAGCGTAAAACATCCCCTTTTTTAACATATACAATGAAATCATAAGTATAAAATGCTTGTGATTTTTTGTTTGAAAGGAGGGTGGAAATTGCCTAGAGATGGAACTAAAAATTTAACTCCTATGAACAAACGAAGTTTGGAGGAACAGAAAGAACTCCAAAGAAAAGGAGGTAAAGCATCTGGCGTAGCGAGAAGAAAAAAAGCTGATCTAAAAAAAGCATTTGAAACCCTCTTATCTTTGGATGTGACGGATAGTAAAATCAAGAAACAACTTGAGGAGATGGGTATGACTGGCAACAACGAGGCTTTGCTAGCCTTTGCAACCTTTCAACAAGCTGTAAAAGGCAATCAAAAAGCGACTGAGAACATAATCAAACTGACCAACACTAAAGATAAATACGATATACAAGAGCAGAAAGAGAGAATCAAAGCGCTCAAGCATGATAATAGAGAGCGTGAGGAAGCTGAAAAGGGTTCGGCTGAAACGATTCATATTGTCGATGAGTGGCTAGATGAAGTAGAGGGGGCGACAGATGACCTTTAAAGTGCAAGAGAATGTTAACCCTCATTTCAAATCTGTTTGGATTTCTAATTTGCCTTACAATGTTTTGAAAGGCGGGCGTAACTCTTTTAAATCATCGGTTATTGTACTCAAACTAACGTATATGATGATAAGGTATATCATCGCTGGAGAGGTAGCTAATATTGTTGTTATCCGTAAGGTGGCCAATACTATCCGAGACAGTGTTTTTAATAAGGTTTGGTGGGCATTGAATCTTTTTGGTATAGCTGAGCACTTCACAAAAACAGTCAGCCCTTTTAAAATCGTACACAAAAGGACAGGTTCAACATTTTACTTTTATGGCCAAGATGACTTTCAAAAACTCAAATCAAATGACATAGGTAACATTATAGCGGTTTGGTATGAAGAGGCTGCTGAATTTAGTAATCAAGAAGATTTTGACCAGTCAAACGTGACATTCATGAGACAAAAACATCCACGCGCTAAGTTTGTACAATTCTTTTGGAGTTATAACCCACCTAGAAATCCGTACAGTTGGATCAATGAGTGGTTTGAGAGCATCAAAACGAATAAGAATTATCTAGCTCATTCAAGCACTTATCTTGATGATGAGTTGGGTTTTGTTACTGATCAGATGCTAGAGGATATAGAGCGCATCAAGGAGAATGACTATGACTATTACAGGTATCTATATCTAGGCGAGGCAGTCGGACTTGGTAACAACGTATATAACATGAGTATGTTTCATGCTATTGATGCTTTGCCAAGCGATGATAAGCTGTTTGGCATATCTTTTGCGCTGGACGGTGGACATCAACAGTCAGCAACCGCTTGTTGTGCTTTTGGAATAACGGCTAAAGGTAAGGTTATCTTATTAGATACCTGGTATTATTCACCCGCTGGGCAAGTGGTAAAGAAAGCGCCTAGTCAGCTATCTAAAGAGATATATACTTATATACGCTCAGTTATCGAGAAGTACAGAGTACAGGCATTACAGTACACAATTGATAGCGCCGAGGGAGCCTTGAGAAATCAGATGTTTCTTGACTTTGGATTGAAATGGCATCCAGTCGCGAAGCTTAGAAAAGTGACTATGATTGACAGTTTTCAATCTTTGCTTGCTCAAGGTCGCTTTTACTATCTCAATACAGAGAACAACAGGATATTTATTGAAGAACACAAGATGTATCGTTGGGATGAAAAGACTATCAAATCTGACAATCCTAGCGTTATCAAAGAAGATGACCATACATGCGACACAACACAGTATTTTGTGTTAGACAATTCTAAATTACTCGGTTTGCGTGTTGGTAACGTATAGAGGAGGGCAATCATGAGCCTATTTCAGAAAGTGAAAGACTTTTTTAGTCGAGGGAGGTATTACATGCAGACATCAAACCTTAATAGTATTTTGGAACATCCAAAAATTGCAGTGACTCAAGAGGAGTATGACCGGATCAAGAGAAACCTAGTCTACTATCAATCAAAATGGGATGATGTTCAGTACAAGAATACGGATGGAGATATTAAATCCCGTCCAATGAATCACTTGCCAATTGCAAGAACAGCATCGAAGAAGATTGCTAGCTTGGTTTACAATGAACAAGCAACTATTACAACTAAAAATGAAATTTTACAGAAATTTTTGGATAAAATGCTAACTAACGACCGGTTCAATAAGAATTTTGAACGGTATCTAGAAAGCTGTTTGGCGCTTGGTGGGCTGGCTATGCGCCCTTACATTGACGGAGATAAGGTTAGAGTGGCATTTATTCAAGCTCCTGTATTCTTTCCATTAGAGAGCAATACGCAAGATGTTTCGAGCTCTGCAATACTTACTAAGACTATCAAATCTGAGGGGCGTAAGAACGTTTATTATACTCTTGTTGAATTTCACGAGTGGGTAACGGCAGATGGGCAAGAAACAGGTAGTACAAACGATAAAAAGTATTATCGTATTACAAATGAGCTTTACAAGTCAGATGTGAATGATGTGCTTGGTCAACGTGTGAACTTGAGTGAACTAGACAAGTACAAAAATTTAGAACCTGTAACAGTCTTTGAAAACCTATCAAGACCTCTATTTACTTATCTAAAAACTCCAGGCATGAATAATAAAGACATCAATAGCCCTCTCGGATTGTCTATCTTTGATAATGCAAAGACAACTATTGATTTCATCAACAGCTCTTACGATGAATTCATGTGGGAAGTGAAGATGGGGCAAAGGCGCGTGATTGTGCCTGAGCATTTGACACAAACATTACATCAAAGGTCAGATGGAACAATAGATTTTAGACCACGGTTTGATGTTGAGCAGAATGTTTATATGCAAATTGGTGGATCTAGCATGGATGCCGGGGGCATTACAGACCTTACCTCACCAATTCGAGCAAATGATTACATTTTGGCAATTTCAGAGGGCTTGAAACTCTTTGAAATGCAGATTGGTGTATCAAGCGGCATGTTTACCTTTGATGGTCAAGGGATGAAAACAGCAACAGAGATTGTAAGTGAGAACTCAGACACTTATCAGATGCGCAACAGCATTGTGGCACTTGTTGAACAAGCAATCAAAGAGCTTTGTGTTTCAATGTGTGAGCTAGGTAAGGCGGTAGGGATTTACAACGGAGAAATTCCAGAATTGAAAGATATCTCTGTAAATTTAGATGATGGAGTATTCACAGACCGACATGCCGAACTTGAGTATTGGGCTAAAATGGTAGCTGCAGGCTTTTCAACAAAGAGACGGGCGATTGGAAAAACTTTGAATCTTTCTGATGTCGAGGCAGAAAAAGAACTCAATGCTATCAATAGTGAGTTGCCGCCTATGAATGATGCCGAGCTTGCTATTTATGGTATGCATGACCAAAACGAGGAGGAAGAAGATGTTTAGAAGTTTTTTAATAAATTTCTTTAAAATACCAAAACATCCTAATCTTATATTCGCTGAACAAATGAGTATATCCATAAAAGCAGGTATGAGAGCTGGATTGGAGGGTAAAATTGAAACAATATCCAAGGGAATCAAGAAAATTAACACTCAATGACCAACAGTTTTCTTTGCAAATGCAGGGAGTGGGGGATATTTACGAAAAATTACAGATTGATCTCTTTGACCGTATGATTAAACGATTAAAAGAGCGTGGTTCTATTGACTTAATGAGAAACCCTTATATCTGGCAGTTAGAGAAATTAAATGACATGCACATGCTCAATGAACAGAATCTAAAACTTATTTCAGAGCGTACAGGAATTGCTGAAAGATTGTTGCGTGATGTAATTGAGAATGAGGGTCTGAAAGTCTATAAGGACACTAAACAGCAACTTGAAGAAGATTTGAATAAAATACCTAAGGGAGAAATTTCAAATGGCGTAACGGACAGTTTAGAGGCTTATTCGAGGCAAGCAGTTAGTGATTTAAACCTTATCAATACAACCTTGCCTAAGAGTTTGCAAGTCGCTTATAAGTCTATTGTGGAGGAAACGGTCGCTCAAGTAGTGGCAGGCACTAAAACAAGCGACAGAGCCTTGCATGATACTATTATGAAATGGCAGAAGAACGCTTTTACGGGCTTTGTCGATAAAGCCGGTAGGTATTGGAAAGCTGATAGCTATGCGAGGGCTATTATCAAGAGCACAACATACAAAGTTTACAACGAAATGCGTACTAGACCAGCAGAGGAGTTAGGAATAGATACTTTTTACTATTCGATGAAAGCAATGGCTAGACCTGCTTGCAGTCCATTACAAGGGCAGATAGTTACCAAAGGGGCTGGTAGGGAGATAGATGGGATAACTATCTATTCTTTGTTAGATTATGGTTACGGAACAGCAGCAGGATGTCTTGGAATCCATTGTGGCCATTATCTGACACCGTTTATTGTTGGGATTCATGAGTTACCGAATTTGCCAGACTATCTGAAGAATCTAACACCAGAACAAGCTGAAGAAAATGCACGCATTGAAGCAGGTCAAAGAGGCCTTGAGAGACTTATCAAGACACATAAAGAGCGCTTACATTATGCTCATACCTTGCAAGATGACAAGATGATAAAAGCTGAGCGTTTGAAAGTTAGAGGTTATCAAACTAAGATCCGTAACTTGATAAATCAGCATGATTTCTTAACAAGAGATTACAGACGGGAGAAATTATATGTTTCATAAAGGATTTGTGTTTCACAAGTCCTTTTTTTGTGTTTAAAACCGTAAAAAATCCCTATCCATCAAAGGTATATTGAGAGAGTAAATAATATTTTGCTTGAGGTGGGAGTTGTCCACCTAAAAAAGAACTAGGAGGGTACAAATGGCATTTACAACTGAAGAACTACTCAATCTTGGGTTGACAGAAGAACAGGCTAAGTCAGTCTTTGCTTTGCGAGGAAAAGAGCTGAATGAGGATAAATCAGCCTTAGAAACTATCACACAAGAGCGAGATAGTCTCAAAACACAGTTGCAAAAGGCAGAGGAGCAAGTTGAACACTTGAAATCGCTTGAAGGTATCAGCGCTAAACAGAAAGAGGCGATTGATGAATTACAAGCTGAATATGACAAGTATAAAAATGAAGCTGCTGCTGAACTTGCGCAAACTAAAAAGGTTAGTGCTATCAATCTAGCTTTGAAAGATACAAATGCTTTCAATCCAGACAAATTGATGAAATTCATTGATGTTGATGCTATCCAGTTAGACGAAAACGGGAAACCTCAGATTGATGAAATAATCAACGGTTTAAAAGAAAGCGATCCATATCTATTCAAAAGTGAAGAAAGTAAGCCTAGCCCAAATATTTTACCTCAAGGTAATCCAGCGGGTGAGGGAGCAGGTGAAGTCGACCCATTCCAAGCGATTATTGACGGGTATGGCAAATAACAGAAAGGAGATTACAAATGCCAAGTAATCAAAACAACGCAGTGCGCCGCTATGAGAAACAATATGCGGGCATTCTTGAGACAGTTTTTGGAGTGCGGGCAGCATTCTCAAACGCTCTAGCACCTATTCAGATTTTGGATGGGGTACAAGAAAACTCTACGGCTTTCTCAGTTAAAACAAACAACACACCAGTTGTAATCGGTGAGTACAAAACCGGTGAAAATGATGGTGATTTTGGTAATAACTCAGGCGCTCAATCACGCTTTGGTGATTTGACAGAAGTTAAATATGAAAATACAGATGTCAATTATGACTATACCCTTACAATCCATGAGGGGCTTGACCGTTACACAGTAAACAATGATCTTAACGCTGCTGTTGCTGACCGCTTGAAGTTGCAATCAGAGGCACAAACTCGAACAATTAACAAGCGAGTTGGTAAATACTTGTCAGACAACGCTGCTAAATCTGAAGCTCTTGCTGATTTCACAGATGACAAAGTAAAAGCTTTGTTCAATAAGTTGTCAGCTTATTACACAAACAACGAAGTTACAGCACCGGTTACTGTTTACTTACGTTCAGAACTTTACAACGCCATCGTAGATATGGCCTCAGTTACAAGCGCTAAAGGGGCAACCATCTCCCTTGATGAAAATGGACTGCCAAAATACAAGGGCTTTACCTTGGAAGAAACGCCAGCACAATACTTTGAGACAGGAGTTATCGCTATCTTCTCACCAAACGGTATCATCATTCCGTTTGTTGGTATCTCAACAGCTCGTGTAATTGAGGCTGAAAACTTTGACGGTGTGAAATTGCAAGCTGCTGCTAAGGGTGGTACTTACACTCTTGATGACAACAAGAAAGCGATTTACAAAGTCACAGGAACTATTGTGTAGGAGGTAGAACATGGCACTTTACAAAGCAACCAAAAATCTTTTCTTTGGGAAACTCAACAAGGATGTAATTGTCGACGACATTATTGAACTTGATGAAGATTATGCTAAAGAAGTCAACAAGAAACTAAAAAATGCTTTTCCAGATGTGAAAAATGTTTTGGAACTTGTTGACAAAAATGGAACGCTTGAACCAGAAGAAGATGCACCATCAGTAGATGATACATATCAGGCAACTGTTGAAGATTAAATAAGGGGTGGCAACACCCTTTATTTTTAAGGGAGGTTACGCATGACTTATTTAACTCAGGATGAATTTACTAAGCTAGGTTTTGATGAAGTTACAGACTTTGAAAAATTAGCAAACAGGGCAAAGATAGCGATTGACCTATACACTAACGGCTTTTATCAAAAAGGTATTGATTTTGAAAAAGAGATTAAGTATCGAAAAGATGCAGTTAAGCTTGCTATGGCTTTTCAAATCGCCTATCTCGATTCATCTGGCATTATGTCAGCTGATGATAAACAACTAGCTAGTAGTGTTTCTATTGGCCGTACATCAATTTCATATAGCACCTCACAAAGCACATCAGCAGGTCAGCAATTTAATTTGTCTATGGATGCTGAAAATGCTTTGAGACAAGCTGGCTTTAGCCTAGTTGTTGGAGTTGCCTATGATCGATAAGCGGTTATTAAAAGGGATTGACAAGCGTTTGTTAAAGGATGTCCTAACCATAAAAAAAGTAGCTGATAAAAACGATTATGGGGATGAAGTGTATTCGGAGCCGTTGACTATTAAAAATGTACGTTTTGATAGATCGGTGGGAGCATCTGGTAATCGTAACTCAAAATCTGGTACAGGAAATTCAAAATCAAGGCAAAAACAAGGGGTCATTTACCTCTATCCCTCACTATCTTTTGTGACAGTTGATAACAGTTGGATGGGTGCAAAAGTAAACGATGGGATAGGAGATTACACAATTAACGGCTACCAAACTAACTATTATGATGGTGAGGTATTTAGTCAAGAAATTGAGGTGATCTAATGAGTATTGCCATTAAAGTTGACTTGCAGAAAGCTAAACATAAACTTTCAAGAGAATCAATGACAAGAGGAAAGGTTGCGGTTGCTAGCCAAATTTTGCTAGACAATGAGCAATATATCCCCTTGAGAGGTGGAGAGTTGAGAGCTTCTGGCCGAATCGTTGGACAGGGTGATGCTGTTGTTTATGGCACAGTTTACGCTAGGGCACAATTTTACGGTTCAAACGGTATTGTCACCTTTAGGAGATACACCACTCCGGGTACAGGAAAACGATGGGATCAAGTTGCTACTAGTAAACATGCTGAAGAATGGGCTAGAGCTTTTGTGAAAGGAACGGGGCTTTGATGCGAGAGAATGACTTTCAAAATGTACTTTTAAAGCATATCAAGACTTTAAATTTACCAATTCAACCACGCTTTGATTATTTTGAGGATGACAAAGATGACCTGGTTATCAATCAGATACCAGGTGGAAAAGTAGACAGAGAGTATATGGATGGTACGCAAGAGATTTCTTTACCATTTGAAATTGCTGTAAAGGCAAAAAAGAACTCAATAGCCAATGATACGATCTGGTTAGTTACCTCAGAACTATCAAAGATAGACTTAGTTTTGCCAAGTGATAATAATTCTTATGAATATATGGGAATGGAAGTCAGCAGGCCTGCAATGAAAGGTAAGGATGAGCAAGGCTATTATTATTACACAATTGAAATTGTGGCGAAAATCGTAATAGAGAGGAACAAACAATGACAAGACAAAAAAACGCCCTACGTGGCCATTATGTAGCTCCATATAATGGAGGAGTTGAACCATCAACAGAAGATGCATGGATTGAACTTGCTAAATGGATCTCAGACGTATCAGATGATACAGACGAGAAAACAGATGATCAAGCATACTATGACGGTGATGGAGTTGAAGAAACAACTGTTGTAAGCGTAAAAGGTGCTTATACCTTTGAGGGTACTTATGATCCAGATGATAAGGCACAAGCTCTTATTGCTGGGATGAAGTACAAGACAGGGGATGACCGTAAGCTATGGCATAAAGTTGTATCATCTGACAAGAAAAAACAATGGGTGGGAGCTGCAACTGCAACAGAAATCAAGGCCGGTTCTGGCGCTGCCTCTGACTATGAGGCGTTCGGATGTAAGCTTTCTTATAACTCAACGCCAAAAGAGACAGGTATTGGGTAATAGCTTTTGATAAGGGCGGGCATTTAAGCCTTGCCCTTTTTTAACAAGAAAAAGGAGTAGAGAAATGACAGATATTCAGATTGAACTAAAACGTACTGGTTTCCCAGTTAAAATCGGCGAAGTAGAGCTATGGTTTGATACAAGTCAAGAGAGTTTGATGCGCTTTTATGACATGGAAGAAGAACTCCAACGTCGCCTTGTCCAGTATGAATTGGATGTGGTAACTGCAAATATCGATAACAAAATTGAGCGTGATGGAGTGACTAAAGAAGTAGTTGCTGGGGCTATTGGATTAGAGAAGAAACAACTCGAAATCCAATATGATCTTATTTTCGGTGATGGTACATTTGACAAGCTTTATTCTGTATATCCGGATTATAACGCCCTAAAAAACGCTCTAGAACAGACCGCAATCATGTTGCATGACAAGTTGGAAGAAGTTGCTGAGCAACACAAAACGGTAGTGAAAGAGCGTGCTAGTCACTACTTAAACAAAGGGAAAGTCACTGCAATCAAGAACAACAAGAAACACAAAAAGAATAAAAAGAAATAGCTAGGTAAAAAATATGTCTATGAAATTAAATGATGCTTTAATCACAAGTTTCTCTATTGATGATAAGGAGTATGACATAGACTTGTCTTTTAATAAGGTTCTTGATGTCTTTGAAATCTTGAAAGAGGAGGAAATGACGCTCCTAGAACAGGCTCAATTGATTGTCCATTTGCTAACTGGCCAAGAATTATACGACATTAAAGAGGTTGTGGACTGTTGGATCTATATCAAAGAGCATTTTTTAGAAATTGAAAAAGAAACCGTTCAGTATGATTTGCTAGGCAATCCAATGCCAAAGGCAAAAGATGAAGAAGAACAAGAAAAATTGATTGATTTTGAACAAGATGCAGAATACATTTACGCTAGTTTTTTACAGGCTTATGGCATCAATCTCTTAAAATCTCAAAATAAGTTGTCATGGACAGAATTTAAAGCGCTTTTGAACGCTTTGCCAGACAATACAATCATGCAACAGATTATAGAAATCCGTGCCTGGAAACCAGAATATGGTGGTGATAAGAATAAAATGCGCAAATTACAAGCTAAATATAGTTTAGGAAAGGAGGGAGAAGATAATGGCTGATGGAAAAGTTACCATCATTGTAGACGTTGATGGCAATAAAGTCAAGGTTCTAAATGATGAGTTAGACAAGACAGCACAGAAAGGTGACAAAGGGAGTAGCTCCCTAAAGAAATTTGCGGTAGGTAGTGCAGTTTTCCAACTTGCCGCTAAAGGTGCTGAACTTTTGGGAGAGGCTTTAGGAAGTGCTATTCAGCGTTTTGATACCCTTGAAAGTTATCCAAGAGTAATGCAAGCGATGGGACATAGTACAGAGGATGTCACGCGCTCAACTAAGAAACTTGCCAATGGGATTGAGGGCTTGCCTACTACTTTAAATGAAGTGGTAGGTACAGCTCAACGCCTTACCTCGATTACTGGCGATATAAACAAATCAACAGATTTAACACTTGCTCTTAATAATGCATTTCTTGCTTCAGGATCATCTAGCGCGGATGCAAGCCGTGGTTTACAACAGTTTAGTCAGATGCTATCAGCTGGCAAGGTTGATATGCAATCCTGGAAAACGTTGCAAGAAACCATGCCCTATGCTTTGCAAAAAACTGCTGAATCATTTGGTTTTGCTGGTCAATCTGCTCAGAATGATTTCTATACTGCATTAAAAGAGGGGCGTATCACTTTCGACCAATTTTCAAGCAAATTGGTTGAGTTAAATGGTGGTGTTGGTGGTTTCGCTGAACTTGCAAAATCTAATAGTAAAGGGATTCAGACCTCTTTTGGCAACTTAAAAAATGCAATTGTAAAAGGTGTCGCAAATACAATCAAGGCTCTTGACGATTTAACAAAGGCAGCAACAGGAAAAACAATTGCTGAGAATTTTGACGCATTGAAAGTAATCATCAATGCCGCTTTTGGTGTGATTGTCAATGTTATTAAGGCTAGTACACCTGTTTTTCAGACTTTGTTTAGTATTTTAGGTACTGGAATTTCTGTCATCTCATCTTTGACACCGGTTATTATCGGTTTAGTTACTGCTTTGGTAACCGCGCGTGCTGCTACTCAAGCGGTAAAAACGACTAAGGACTTGATAAGCGCGTGGAAAACATTCAAAACAACTGCTGCAGGAGCAATACAGATTATTAATTTAATGACTGCTGCGCAAGCAACTTGTGGAACAGTTACAAAAGCTCAAATGGTCGCTAACTTAGCCAATAACGGGGCTTTGACAGCATCTAATTTGCTTTATGGTGTTTTAACAGGAGCTATCAGTTTGCAAACTGCTGCAACTACTGCTGCAACCGCTGCAACAACGGCATTTAAAGCAGCGCTGACAACTTTGACCGGTCCGATTGGTTGGGTTGTTGCTGGTATAGGTCTTGCTGTTGGGGCAATAGTAGGGTTGTGGCAATGGCTGACTGCTGAGAGCGAGGAAACCAAACGCCTCAAATCAGAACAAGAGGAGTTAGTCAAGAGTACGGATCAATTAACGGATTCTGTTAAACAAAGCGCAAAAGAGCGTCAAAAAAATCTTGAATCTGTAAAAGGTAATACAGAATCTTATCAAAAGTTGGCTGATGAAATTGTTCAACTTTCTCAAAAAACAAATAAAACTGCAGCAGACAAGAAAAATCTCAAGAAAAAGATTGATGCTTTGAATGCCTCTGTTAGTGGTTTAAATCTGGCCTATGATAAGAATTCAGATTCTTTATCACACAACAGCGATGAAATCAAAGCTAGAATCTCGGCTATGGAGGCAGAATCAACATGGGAGGCATCTCAAAAAAACTTGCTTGATATTGAACAAAAGCGTGCTGAAATTGGCGAGCAACTGAAGCAGATTGCAGAACAACGGAATAAATGGAATGAAGAATCCAATGTTAGCGATAGTGTTCGTAAAGAGAAACTGCAAGAACTCAATGACAAAGAAACTGAACTGAAAAATACTCAGACAGAATTGCAAACTGAGTACGAAAAAACATCTCAAGTTCAACAGGCAGCATCTGAAGCTATGGCTGCCGCTGCTGAAAGTGGGTCAAATAGACAAGTTGTAGCATACGAAAATATGTCAAAGGCTCAACAAAAGGCTATTGATGACATGCGTACTAAATACAATGAGTTGCTTGAAACCACTACGAACATGTTTGATCAAATCAAATTCAAATCGGCCATCAGCGTTGATGAAATGATTGCGAATCTCCAAAAAAACCAAGAGGCTGTTGATAATTGGGCGACCAACCTAAATACTTTGGCAGAACGTGGAGTAAATGAGGGTATTTTGGCCAAATTGAAAGCGATGGGGCCAGAGGGTAGTTTATATGTCCAAGAGTTGGTAAATGCCTCAGACGAGAAACTAGCAAGCTTAAACGAGGTATTCTCTAAAGGTGGAGAATCAGCCATGAAAGGTTTGACAGCTGGGATGGACACAGGTGCTTTAGGTATCACAGATCAGATTAAAGCTATGATTCAAGGGCAAGCTTCTAGTCTTAAAGAAGAAATTGAGGCTGCTGATTTTTCAAGTCTAGGTAAAGAGATCCCTAACGGCGTGAGTGAGGGGATTGAACAAGGAGCAGCAACCGCTGGAACTGCTGCAATTGATATGGCTACCAAAACAAAAGAGGCCTTTACAGGCGAAATGGACATCCATTCGCCATCTCGAGTATTTAATGAATATGGTGGATTTATCACTGATGGTTTAGCTGAGGGTATTGATAATGGGGCAAATAGCCCTATAAATGCTGTAACTGCTTTAGCTGGTCAAATTGGCGCTCCATTTAATGGAATCCATTATCAGTTCGTCTCTATTGGTGAAATGGCTATGGCAGGCCTCAATGCAGGTCTTAGTAATGGTGCTGGATCTGTACTATCAACAGCAAACTCAATTGCTGAAAGGGTAAAAGCGACCATCAAGAGCGCTCTAGATATCCACTCACCATCTAGGGTCATGCGTGATGAAGTCGGACGATTTATCCCTCAAGGGATTGCTGTTGGTATTGATGCGGATGCTGGAGTTGTTAAAAAATCCATGTTGCGATTGAAAGAAAGCATGATGATTGATGCTAGACCAGAAATTGCACTTGGTTTAAACAAAAAATTAGGTGCTCAAGTGACTGTTAAGCAAAGTAGTAAGCAGACAATAGCTGAGAAAATCAAGGTTACTATGGATAAATCTAGCGAATTGCTAGAGAAAGCCCTAGATGTAGCAGAAACGGCTGTAAATCGTCCAGCATTCATGTATCTTGATGATGGCACTCTAGTAGCTAAAACAAGCGACAAGTATGCTAGACAACAATCTGAGCAACTAAGACGAGATAACAGGATGAAAGGGGTGTTGACATGACCAAGTTAATGACTTTCAATGGCGTTGATATGTCTAAATTCTTTCGTATAACTGATATTATCCGCCCGATTGGTAACAAAAGGAGCGTATCAACTGATAACGCTCCTCTTTTGGGGGTGAATATCCAACAGGTAAAGATTGGTGAAAAAGAGCATACTATCAAATTTACAATGATGGCAACAGATGGGCAGGCTATGGAGCAATTAAAACATGAGCTTGCAGGTGTTTTAAACGTGCTAGAACCAGTAAAAATTACCTATGGAGATGAGCCTGATAAGTATTACTTAGGCTTTCCGGTTGATGATGTTACAACAGATAATATCGCTAGATGGTTGCAACATTCAGAGATTAAGTTCTTAATTCCAGATGGTGTAGCCCATAGCTCAACCTATAAAAATTTCAATAGTGATGCAAATGCGCAAAGCACAGCCGATAAAATGGTTTTTGGTTTAGTAAACAACGGAACCGTTGAAGCTTTTCCCATTATCCAAGTTAAGCATAATGCCGAAAATGGATATATAGGCCTTGTTAATAACAATTCAGCCTTTGAAATTGGAAATCGGGAGGAAGCTGACACTGGTATTGTCAAAAAATCTGAGGTTTTGCTTGATTTTAGAGGCGATAAGATTTCAGATGCGTTCAACAGAGCGGTTAAAAATAGGGCTATCACAAATGATAACGGCGAGACAGTGACTGGGGCATCTGAATTGACTACATTGTGGGATAAGAAGCACATCAGACTACGAGAACAAACTATTCAAGGTCGCTACGGTAACTATGCAACAGGATTATCATGGGATATTCCAGTAGATGCAGCTGGTGAAATTGGCTCACTCAACGATTATCTATTCTGTAAGCAAGTGTTTCAATCAGAGTCAGCAACTCAATATGGCTTTATTAAGGTAACTGTATCAGATACTAATGGTCAATTCTTGTATGGCGTTGAGACATTTAAGCGCTCAAAAGGTCAAGAGTGTGAGTTTAATATTTTTGGCTCAGATGGGAAAGGTAAATATAACTTTTTAAAACTGCTAAATTTCACAGGTACATCCGATAGAGCATCAAATCCTTTCAGCAAAGATAGAGGGCAATTTGAGATTAAACGAAATGACAACACAGTACAGGTTTATTACAACGGATCATACTACAACTTTGTTATCCCTGAAATCAAGGGCAAAAAATCAGCTAAAATCCATGTTACACTGGGAGCTTATCACGATAAGCCTATGGTATCACACATGTACATTGATGAGTTGATGTTTAGAAAAGACTTTGTACCAATGCCGGGTGACATCCCAAATCGCTACCCTATGGGTTCAAATGTTGTAATCAACAGTGAAGATGATACGGTCTATATTGATGGTATCGCTAAAGCTGGAGAGGTTGTCGATGGTTCACAATGGCTATCTATACCGCCTGGAAATTCTAAACTTGAGATGTATTTTTCAAGTTTTATCAAGAAAAAACCAACCGTGACAATCGAATTTGAAGAAAGGTGGCTCTAATCATGCTCTTAACTATTCATGATGCAAATTTACAAAAGGTTGCTTTTGTCGATAACAGCAAGCAAAGCACACTTAACTTTTATAACGATACCTGGACTAGGAGCTTACAAACAGGTTCGTCTACTTTTGAATTTACTGTATTTAAAAAGGCTATTAAGTCAGACACTCCAACGCAAAAAGCCTATTCTTATCTTAATGAACGGGCGTGGGTATCTTTCAAATATCATGGCAAGAGCTTTATTTTCAATGTTATGCAAGTTGAAGAAAATGAGCAGACAATTAAATGTTATTGCGAAAATCTCAATCTTGAATTGATCAATGAAGTAGCTAATCCTTACAAGGCTACAGAGGCGATGGGCTTTGCTGAATATTGTGAGGCTATGGATCTATTAAACTATACCCATCTTGTTATTGGCATCAATGAAGTATCAGATAACAAACGTACTCTTGAATGGGAAGGGCAAGAAACCAAACTAGCCCGTCTATTGAGTCTTGCCAAACGTTTTGATGCTGAGATTGAGTTTGATACACAATTAAACGCTGATAGCACAATCAAAAAGTTTAGTGTCAACGTCTATCATGAAAATGATGACGCACATCAAGGTGTAGGTCGTATCAGAAACGATATAAGCTTAAAATATGGCAAGAATATCACTTCTATCACCCGTAGAGTTGATAAGACAGGTCTTTTTAACTCAATTCGTCCAACTGGTAAAAGACGGGTAAAAAATGGCTCTGGTGAAGAAGTTGAAGAAGTAGTTACAATACAAGGCCTTGATGAGTGGAAAAAATACAACAAGGATGGAATTTGTGAGTTTTATCAATTAGGTTCTCATCTTGTTGCACCTATCTCTATGCAGCTATATCCATCAACATTCACACATTCAACAGGTGAACTAGACCAGTACACAAGAAAAGATTTTTCTTACGATACTGACAACCCTAAAGAATTAAGACGTTTGGCATACAATGAACTGAAAAAACATTGTTATCCAGCTATCACTTACGAGGTGGATGGATATGTTGATGTTGAGATTGGCGATACAGTCAAAATTCATGATGCTGGTTTCAATCCTTTGCTGGTAGTTCAAGCACGAGTCACTGAACAGAAAATCAGCTTTTCAAATCCAGCAAGCAACAAAACTACCTTTTCTAATTTCGAGGCACTTGAAAACAAGTTATCGGATGGTATTCAAGCAGCTTTTGAGCGACTTTTTGAGGCATCGAAGCCATACATTATCAAGTTAGCCACTGACAAAGGTGTCATCTTTAAGAATGGGGCTGGCGAAAGTACAGTAACTGCTACTTTGTATAAAGGTGGTAAGCCTGTTGTGGCTGGTGTTACTTGGCGTTGGGCACTTGATGGTAATGTATCAACAGGTATGAGCTATGTTGTCAGAGGTTCAAGCGTAAAAGACACATCTACGCTAACTGTTGCTGCTTACATTGATAATAATCAAGTTGCTGTTGATGAGATATCTTTCGCAAATGTTCTTGATGGACGAAAAGGAGAAAAGGGAGATAAAGGCGATACTGGTGCAAGAGGTGAGCAAGGCATACAGGGAGAACGTGGTTTACCCGGAGTGAAAGGTGACCGTGGCTTGCCCGGTGAGAGAGGTTCAGATGGCCGTACTCAGTATACACATATTGCTTATGCTGACAATGCAACTGGTGGGGGATTTAGTTTTTCAGGACAGGGGAAGGCGTTTATAGGCGTTTATCAAGATTTCACTGAAACCAATAGCAACAATCCCACGAAATATTTATGGACAGAATGGCGTGGTCGTGATGGTGCTGATGGACTACCAGGTAAAGCCGGTGCCGATGGAAGAACGCCTTATGTTCACTTTGCGTATTCTGAAAATGCAGATGGATCAGGTTTGACAATGACAGATAATGGACAGCGTTATTTTGGCTATTATTCAGATTATGAAAAACCTGATAGCTCAGATAAAACTAAGTATAAGTGGGGTGACCGTTGGGCTAGAGTTGAGATTGGCGGAAGGAACCTCTTTCTTAATTCACTATTCAAACGTAGTCTAAGAGAACGATACTCAACTTACTTTTTAGATGATAGTCAGGAGCAAACGCAAGGACAGCTCACTTTAAGCATAGATACTAATAGCAAATTCAGAGGAGCTAATACTTTGAAAATTGTATCTACTTATAATGGTAAAGCGACTAATCAAAAAGTTACGTTTAGAACTGGTGGGGATACACGTTTGGGCACCGCTGACGAAATGAAAAATAAACCTGTTCGGTTTAGTTTTTGGGCAAAATCTACTGTCAATAATACAAATTTTCAAGCTAGGGCAGGATATCGGAACACCGTTGAGGGTGTCTCGTTGACTACCGATTGGAAATTTTATGACATTGAGTTGACGAAAAAAGAAAACTCAAATGCAACTAATGAGCTGATTTTACACATATTTACCGCTGCTACTGTTTGGATTGCCTTTCCAAAAGTAGAGGCAGGAACAGTCTCTACAGACTTTTCAGAAGCTCCCGAAGATATGCAAGCTGATATAGACTCTAAAGCAGACCAAGGACTGACTCAAGAGCAGTTAAATGCCCTTAACGAGAAATCACAGATTTTAGAGGCTGAAATGAAAGCGAAAGCATCTATGGGGGCCTTTAGCGAATTAGAAAAAGCATATAATGCCTTTGTTGAAAAGAACGCTAAAGATGCAGCCCAATCTGAAAAAGATTTGATTGAAGCAGGTAGAAGAATTGATTTGTTGGTAACTCAATTTGGAGGACTAGCAGAGCTAAAAACATTCATCGATACTTACATGAAAAGCACAAACGAGGGTTTGATTATTGGTAAAAATGATGCAAGTTCCACAATCAAGGTATCAAGTGATAGAATATCCATGTTTTCTGCAGGAAAAGAGGTCATGTACATTTCACAAGGCATAATAAACATTGATAATGGTATTTTTACCGCGTCAGTTCAAATTGGGCGTTTTAGAACAGAGCAATATCATCTTAACAAAGATGTGAATGTTATCCGTTATGTTGGATAAAAGGAGGGGATATGACTAAATATAGTAATTCTAACAACAGTCTTTACTTAAATGTTTATATTGATCAAGGAGCTCAAAATATCGCTGCTAATACTACTACGGTTTGGTGGCGAATGACAGTAAGTCGCTCTGGGGGATACTATACTTATAACCATCAAGGGGACAGCACGCTATCTCTCAGTTTAGATGGTCGTTCTGTACATAGTAGCAATCCAACGTGGAACACATCAGGGGAAGAATATACATTAGCTAGTGGCTCAAGTACTATTAGTCACAATGCAGATGGTAGCAAAACACTTCCGATTTCATGTACATTTAATCCTAACAATGGTATCCACGGAACTATCACGGTTTCTGCAAATTTCAGTTTAACAACAATTCCACGATCAAGTTCAGTGAGCCTAAGCGCAGGTATTATTGGTAGTCCAATAACTATTAATATCAGTCGCCATAGCTCGAGTTTCAAGCATACAGTCCGGTATGTTTGGGGGAATAAGTCTGGTACTATTGCCTCCAACGTTGATACATCCACAACATGGATGATACCGCTTGATTTTGCAAATGAAATCCCAAATAGCACAAGTGGTACTGGAACGATTTATGTTGATACATACGCAGGTAGCACCAAAACAGGTACGCAATCAGCCATACTAACAGCGAGCGTACCAGGGAGCATGAAACCTACATTTTCTAGTGTTACTTTGACAGATACTAATGGTGTTGCTAGGGGGTTATTGAGTGGTAATAATTTCTTGCAAATTATTTCTAATATCCAGGTGAACTTTAATGGAGCAAGTGGTGCATATAGATCAACCATCACAGGTTATAAGGCAGAGATTGTAAATAGAAACTTAGTTACGAACTCTAATGGTGGCACTCTAGGGATGATGAATTTCAATGGTTCAGCAACAATACGTGCTAGTGTTGTTGATAGTCGAGGCAGGCAATCAGATACCAAGGATATTACTATCAATGTTATTGAGTATTTCGCACCAGCTTTTAGTTTTACAGCCTTTAGAACACGTGAAACGCCTAACATTATTCAAGTTGTCAGAAATGCTAAAATAGCTCCTATCACTTTATCAGGTAGTCAAAAAAATGTCATGACCCTATCATTCAAGGTAGCTCAATTAGGTAGTACAACTTTTACAGCTGATCATGGCAGCGCTTCGGGTATCTGGACAACTCAACATACATTAAATAATTCAGCTGCTAATATGGCAGGTAATTATGTTGCAACTAAGTCATTTGTGATCATAGGGACTCTATCTGATAAATTTACAAGTACAGAATTTACAGCCACAGTTGCAACTGAAAGTGTAGTCATGAGTTATGACAAAGATGGGCGTGTGGGTATTGGTAAAGTTGCAGAGCAAGGTAGTGCAGGTTCTTTGGATGTCTTGGGTGACATTTATGCTAGAAATAAGCCTATCCAACAGTATCAAATCACTGACAATAACGGATGTGGGAAAATCATCAAACAGGATTTTAATTCCATGAAAAATACTGGCTTTTGGTGGATGGATGGGACTTCTCCCAATAATCCTTTTGGCGCTTGGGGGATGCTGGAGGTATTCAGACCTAACCCTAATTCTCAGGAATGTATCCAACGTTTCACAACGTCTGTAGGATATATGGCTGTTAGAGAGAATGGATTTGATAATAACTGGAGGCCATGGCGCTATCTAGTACAACAATCAAAATCCACTAATAACTCCGACTATGTAGCTCTGCTAAAATCAGAAAGTAATCCGACTCCTTGGCAAAATGCCGTCTTACAAAACGGATGGAACCATCACAGGGATTACGGAGGTGTCCAATTTTCAAAAACATTTGATGGTGTTGTTTGTTTTAAAGGAACATGTAAGGGTGGAAAGATTGCACGTGAGTCAATCATCCTTACTTTACCTGAAAATTTCAGACCATCCACAACATTATTTAAAACAGCTTTGAATAATGATTACGGTTCGGCCGTTATAGGAATTTATCCAAGTGGAAACGTAGTTGTTAAATCTAATGTGGATTCTACATGGCTTAATTTCGATAATGTATCTTTCAAAATATAACAATCGTAAAAAATCCCTAATTATTAACAGATAATTAGTTTATAAAGGAGGAAATGACAATGCTAAAAGTCACTAAAACACGTCAGCTAGTAGCTGAATTTTTTGCACAAGATGGCGACCAACAAAAATTGGTCAAAACTGCTGTAGTCAACACGGACAACGATGCCGTTTCAACAACATCTGAAACGCTGCATGACCCGGATCTCTACGCTAAAAATCGTAGCAGCATGCGTAAGCATGAGCAAGAGTTACAAGAAATGTGTTATAAGATTGAAGATGCAATTTTGGCAGAGCTGGAAGCAGATGCAGAACATAAGGACTAGGAGGTGTATATGCCAGAATACGAGCGTTTAATTGTACAGTTCGTTTTCTCTCTCGTCCCTGTTGTAACTCTGTATTTCTCAATGAAAGACCGCAATACAAAGCAAGAAAATCGTATTACGGCTATGGAAAAAGACATTGAAAATCTGCAAGAATTTAAAGTGTCAGCAAATAAGCGGCTTGATAATCACGACGAGCAAAACAAGGCTATACTTGTTCTAGCTGAGCAAGTTAAATCTCTTGGCGAGGACGTGAGAGAGCTTAAAAACTTGATTCAAAACAAACAATAAAAAAGGAGAATAAACATGATTAATTGGAAATTGCGTTTGCAAAACAAAGTTACGCTAGTAGCTCTTTTAGGAGCGGTGTTTTTGATGGCTCAACAATTCGGATTGGATATCCCTAAGAATATTCAGGATGGCGTGAACACATTTGTTTACATTCTTGTACTTATTGGTGTTGTCAACGACCCAACAACGGCAGGGATTTCTGATAGTAACCGCGCTCTTGATTATCATGAGCCAAGCGAGGACTAGAAAATGGATATTGATACAAGTAGACTAAGAACTGACCTTCCACAAGTTGGGGAACAACCATACAGACAAATTCACGCGCATTCAACAGGTAATCCGAACTCGACTGCCCAAAATGAAGCAGATTACCACATGCGCCGCCCAGTGGATTCAGGCTTCTTCTCGCACGTTGTCGGTAACGGCCGTGTGATGCAGACCTGGTACACTGATATGGGAGCCTATGACGTTGGAGGCGGCTGGAATGTTGAAGGATACGGTCAAGTTGAACTGATTGAGAGTCATGAAACTAAGGAAGAGTTCATGCGCGATTATAAGCTCTATATTGAGCTTTTGCGAAACCTTGCTGATGAAGCAGGTATCCCTAAAACGCTAGATTCTGATAGCTTAGCCGGAATCAAGACGCATCAGTACTGCACATATAATCAACCTCGAAACTACTCTGACCATGTGGATCCATACCCTTACCTTGCCAAATGGGGAATTAGTCGCGAGCAATTCAAAAAAGATATTGAAGGTGGTCTTTCTGAAGCTGGTTGGCGTCAAAATGCTACTGGTTGGTGGTGGGAGGAGTCGGATGGCTCTTATCCTACAAACCGCTGGAAACAAATCAATGGAGAGTGGTTCCGATTTGATAATCGTGGCTATTGCTTGATTAACCGCTGGTTCTTTGATGAAAAAGATTGGTTCTATCTTGATAAACGTGGTGCAATGGTTAAAGGCTGGATGTTCCTTAACCATCGATGGTACTATTTCAAATCAGATGGCCGTATGGCTACTGGTTGGGTGAAATACCGTGAAACTTGGTACTTTATGGAAGAAAAAGATGGTTATATGCTGTCTAAACAATTCATTAAGTCAGGTGATGGTTGGTACTATTTGAAAGCTAACGGCGAACTTCACACAGATCCAGCGTTCAAAACCGAACCAGATGGACTTGTGACCGTCGTCGACAAACCAAAAGAAGAAAAATAAAAAACAGAAAACTTTCAAAATAGATTACACAAAACCGCAGGCAATAACCTGCGGTTTTATTGTTTGTAAAAGGGGCAAAAAAGGGGCAAAAATGCCGTAAACCTCTGTAAAATGATGTAAAAACATTTATTTAAAAGCTCAAAATATAGCTGTTTTAAAAGGTATTGTAATATATAGTAAAACGATGTAAAGGTATTTGTAAAAGTAGATGGATTCTAATAGAAAAACGAACAGTTTTATTAACTGTTCGTTTTTTTAATATTGGAACTTAGATTCTGGTTTCAGAATCGTTTTGTTGCTTGCTTTTTTCTAGACCTAGACCGACTGCATGTTTTTGGACGAGCAAGAGCTGTCCATTGTCTTGTTTTGCAAAAGTTAAGGTAACAGTCTTGGTCTTGTCTCCAATGGAGATATAGGTGATTTTTTTCGTATTGTAACCCCCAAGAGTTAAGTCAAACTCGGAATCTGGCTTTCCGTGTTTGTTGATAATATCCTTGTAGTTGGTACCACCTTTTCCTTTGTTATCAAGGTCACCTTCAATTAAAGCGTCGAACTGTTCTTGGGTCCAAGTGAAGGAATCCTCTTCCTCCTCTTCAGGGATGAAATCGTTGCTATCATCTGTCAAGCCGCTTTCTTCTTCGCGTTCCATTGAGGAACTTGCCTCTCTATAGGAACGGTTAAACTCTCTGACAAAATCTTTGTAGACATTAGCGTACAGTATCTGGGTCGTAAAGAAAAGTACAACTGAAGCAATTGCGAGGGATGTTCCGATAATGGCCATTGTTTTTCGTTTTTTGAGGTTTACGATAAGGCCGATAATTCCCAAGATAAATGCAACAATGGCGATGAAAAATGACAGATAGTTAATAAATGGAATCCAGGAACCTAAAAGTGCGATGGCTCCAAAAATGGTTGCCAAAATCCCTAAAACTTTTTGTTCTTCTGGTTTCATTTGAAAGTTTTCTCCCTTCATCGAGTGAATGGATATCAATCCACAGTAGTTAGTGCTTATTATAGAGAAAATATCTGCTGATGTCAATTCTGACTAAGATAGTTCTCAAGGAAACTTTTTTCTTGACATTTCTTCTGGAAGTGATAAAATAGTTCCTGTGAGAACTATATTTATCGTGAGAAAGGAGCAATCATGGACAAACCGATGTTGATATTTAAACGCTTTGGGCACCAGGTTCACCTGATGGTACAGAAAGAAGCCAAGCGATGTGGCATTGAATTTATGGGTGGACCGCAAGGACAGGTCCTACGGATTTTAGATCATCGTGAGCATGATCAAGAATTAACGCTTATCAAGGATATTGAACAAGAACTCAATATTACTAAATCTGTGGCCAGTAACTTGGTCAAGCGTATGGTACAAAATGGTTTGGTCGAGTTAGAGGCCAGTCCAAGTGATAAACGAGCAAAATTTGTTCGTTTGACCGACAAATCACGATCTCAGATGCAAAAAGTTAAGGCATTTTTTGATCGGATTGATCAGAGTCTGCTAGAGGGTGTTTCAAAGTCGGATTTGGCAATCTTTGAAAAGGTCCTCGGTCAGTTGCAAGAAAATGTTGAGAAGATAGGAGGAGAGGATGAAGAAACTCGCTAAACGTATTACAGGAAAAGAGTGGGGGATGATCGTTCTTACGATTTTATTCACTTGTTTCTCGGTCTATCTCGAGTTAGAGGTGCCGACCTATATTTCACAAATTACAGAATTACTAGGAACGCCCGGAACGCAGTTGGATGCACTCTGGTCACCTGCTGCAAAGATGATTGGTTTGTCTTTATTGGCCTTCTTATCATCTGTTATGGTTGGTTTCTTTGCCGCTCGCGTTGCAGCATCCTATACAACTCATCTACGTAGTGACGTGTTTCATCAGGTTTTGGACTTTTCACAGACAGAAATCAAGCGATTTTCAATCCCAAGCCTCTTGACTCGGACGACCAATGATATTACGCAGGTTCAGATGCTCTTTACTATGGGCTTACAGGTAGTGACTCGTGGGCCTATCATGGCCATCTGGGCCATTGGAAAAATCCTTGGGAAATCGGAATACTGGCTTTGGGCAGTCGTTGTGGCTGTTATTGTGAATGTCTTGATGACTACTGTTCTCATGACTCTAGCCTTTCCAAAACAATCTGTCATCCAAAAATTGACAGATAAGCTCAATAGCATCACTCGTGAAAGTTTGACCGGGATTCGGGTGGTTCGTGCATACAATGCGGAAGATTACCAAGATGAAAAATTTGAAGCATCCAATGATGAGGTGACACGTCTCAATCTCTTTGTCAATCGATTGATGGCTATTATGAATCCTATTATGATGGCCATTTCAAGTGGACTAAGTTTAGCTATTTACTGGATTGGTGCCTATATCATCAACGACGCTAGCTTGACAGAACGTCTGCCGCTCTTTAGTGATATGGTGGTCTTTATGTCCTATGCTATGCAGATCGTGATGGGCTTCCTTCTCATGGGGGCACTCTTTATCGTTCTTCCTCGTACCATAGTTTCGGCAGGACGTATCAATCAAGTATTGGATCTGCACTCTTCTATTGAAAATCCTAGTCATCCACAGACAGCGGATTCTTCAGTTCAGGGACAAGTGGAATTTCGTGATGTGACCTTCCGCTACTCTAAAAACTCTGAAGCAGTCGTAGAACATGTCACTTTCAAAGCAGAGGCGGGTCAAACCGTGGCCTTCATCGGATCGACTGGTTCTGGTAAATCTACGCTTGTGAACCTCTTGCCTCGTTTTTACGACGTTTCAGATGGAGAAATCCTAGTGGACGGAGTTAATGTCCAAGATTATGATTTGGTAGATTTGCGCAATAAGGTCGGCTATATTCCACAAAAAGCTGTACTCTTCTCAGGGGATGTCAAGGGGAACTTGGACTTTGGTAAGAGCAAAGAAACTCCTCTAAGTGAACCTGCCATGTGGCAAGCTCTGGAATTGGCCCAGTCGAAAAACTTTATCGAGGACAAGGAAGCAGGTCTGGTCTCAGAAGTGGCCCAAGGTGGGACCAATTTCTCAGGGGGGCAAAGACAGCGTTTGGCCATTGCGCGTGCCTTGGCTCGTAAGCCAGAGATTCTCATCTTTGATGACTCCTTCTCAGCCTTGGACTACAAGACAGATCGTGTCCTACGCCAAGAGCTAGCTGAGAAAACAAAATCCATGACCAAGCTTATCGTAGCGCAGCGGATTTCTACCATTATGGATGCAGACCTGATTCTAGTTCTGGATCAAGGTAAAGTTGTGGGACAAGGCACCCACAAGGAGCTTCTAGCTACCAACGAAGTCTACCAAGAAATTGCCTACTCACAACTATCGAAGGAGGAATTGGAACATGGAAAATAAAAAAGTGTCATTCTGGAAACAGTGCAAACCTTATATGGCAGGCCTCCAACTCCCTCTCCTAATTGCAGTTGTGGCGGCGGTCATTTCAAGCATCATTACCGTTTATGGGCCAACTAAGATTAAAGAAATTACTAACTTGATTTCAGATGGCTTGATGACGGGGATTGACTTGGTAGCCGTGTCAAACATTGCTGGATTTTTGGTTGTCCTATATGTGTTTGGAACCATCCTTAATTATACACAGGCCTATATCTTTTCAACGAGCATTCAACATTTTTCAAAACGTTTGCGGACAGCAATCGCTGAAAAAATCAATCGTTTGCCACTTGGCTATTTTGACCGTCATTCACAAGGAGACACCCTATCTCGTGTGACCAATGATGTGGATACAGCAGCGCAATCTCTCAACCAAAGTCTAGGGACAGTTCTTTCAGCTAGTTTCTTGTTGATTGCTGTCTTGGTGACCATGTTTGGGATGAACTGGATTTTGGCCCTGGTAACCGTTGTTTCAACCTTTGTTGGATTTGCGGCGGTTTCAGTGATTATGGCTAAATCTCAAGGTTACTTTAAAGCTCAACAAAACAACCTAGCAGCAGTCAATGGCTATGTGGAAGAAATGTACTCTGGCCACAATGTGGTGACCAGCTATAATGCTGTGGAACCAACAAAAGAAACATTCGCAGGCTTGAATCAGAATCTACATGATAGTATCTGGAAATCTCAGTTTATCTCTGGTATCATGATGCCAGCTATGATCTTTGTTGGGAACTTTAGTTATGTTTTGGTCATCATCGTAGGGGCCGCGCTAGCGTTAGAGGGACATATCAGTATCGGGATTATCGTAGCCTTTATGGTCTATGTGCGTACCTTCTCACAACCCTTGTCTCAAATTGCCCAAGGGATTACCAGCTTGCAACAAGCCAGTGCAGCTATGACTCGTGTATTAGAATTTCTAGCTGAAGCAGAGATGCAGGATGAATCTCATAAGGAAAGACAATTAACCAACATGAAGGGTGAAGTGATCTTTGATCAGGTGTCATTTGGCTATACACCAGAGCGCACCATCATCCATGACTTTTCTGCTACAGCTCATGCAGGGCAAAAGGTCGCAATTGTTGGACCGACTGGAGCTGGGAAAACTACCATTGTCAATCTTTTGATGAAATTTTATGAGATTGATAAGGGAAGTATCCGTATCGATGGTGTGGATACTAAGGACATGAAGCGTTCGGAAGTGCACGATGCCTTTTCAATGGTCTTGCAGGATACTTGGCTCTTTGAAGGAACCGTTCGAGACAATCTCATCTATAATCAAACAGGGATTAGCGATGAACGAATGATGGAAGCTAGTAAGGCTGTGGGAATCCATCACTTTATTATGACTTTGCCAGATGGCTATGATACCGTCTTGGACGACACCGTGACCTTGTCTGTCGGACAAAAACAACTCTTGACCATCGCTCGTGCTTTGTTGAAAGACGCGCCGCTCTTGATTTTGGATGAGGCAACCTCTTCCGTTGACACCCGTACGGAGGAATTGATCCAAAAAGCCATGGACCGTTTGATGGAAGGAAGAACTTCCTTTGTCATTGCCCACCGCTTGTCAACCATCCGAAATGCTGATTTGATTCTTGTCATGAAAGATGGTAATATCATCGAACAAGGTAATCACGAGGAACTGATGGAACAAGGTGGCTTCTACGCTGACCTGTACAACAGTCAATTTACAGAAGACCAAGCAGAAGAATAAACTAAAAGAAGGCTTGACGGCCTTCTTTTTCTGCACTATACTAGAAGGCAAGCGCCTCACATAGAGACAAAAAAGTAATGAATGAGAAGAATAAATGAAAAATTATCAAAAATGGTATAGAAACATCAGCTCCAAACTAACTAGCCATCCCACCCTTTTATTTCTGTTACGCAGTTTCAATCGTTTGATGACAGTAGCTATGCCCATGGTCTATCTGGCCTTGCTAGTCACCACTTACCTGCAGCTAGGACTTGGTCAGCAAGTCGGGGTCTATTTGCTTGTCCCCGCCTCGGGCTTTGTTATCTTGTCCCTGTTTCGTAAGAAAATCAATCACCCGCGCCCTTACGAAACTTGGGACATCGACCCATTACTTGACAAGGATAGTTCGGGACAGTCTATGCCCAGTCGCCATGTCTTTTCGGCAACTATCATCTCCATGGCCTGTTTCCATGCTTGGACTTTGATCGGAACGATCTTGCTTATTTGCTCAGGAGTCTTAGCCTTGGTCCGAGTACTAGGTGGTGTTCATTATCCCAAGGATGTCTTGGTTGGCTATGCTTGTGGTCTTGTGTGGGGATTCCTTTTCTTCTTATTCTGACATGTAAGTCAAGCTAGTCTTACAACCACTTACTGCTTCAAATTGACCACTTGCTTTTTTGCCCTTGTTTTCCTATCTTAGCTTTGATATAGTAGAGTCAGAAAGGAGATGTGATGAAGTTACGAATTGAGATTGACGGCAATTTAGAAGAAACTGAAATTGTCATCAAGACCCCTGCTTTGACAGATGAAATTGCGGACTTGCAACGGCTCTTGCAAGAGTCGACAGCTCCGAGGTTGATTTTTTACAAGGGGACAGGCGAATATTATCTAGACCTGTCAGAGATTCTCTTCTTTGAAACGGACGGTAGCAAGATCTACGCTCATAACCAGAAGGAAGCCTATGAAGTACGTCTCAAACTTTATGAGTTAGAGTCCATCTTGCCTCGCTATTTTAGCCGAGTGTCCAAGTCAACCATCGCCAACATCCGTCAGATCTACTCAGTGGACAAGTCCTTTTCAGGAACGGGCACCATTTCCTTTTATCAGACCCACAAGGAGGTTCATGTCTCGCGGCATTACCAATCCCTCCTAAAAGAAAATCTAAGAAACATGAGGTAACAGACATGAAAAAGAAAGCATTTGGTATTGTTTTATTGGTTTTAGCAGCTTGGATCTTGCTGCAAGGGAATTTTGGAATCCCTTCTTTGGATGGCAAAATATGGCCTTTGATTGGTATTGCCTTTTTTGCCTACCAATCAGTTGAAGCTTTGCTTCGTCGTCATCTAACATCAGCAGTTTTTACCGCTCTAGTAGCCTTAATGATTGCGAATCATTTTTATAACATTTTTCCTATTCCAAACCAGTCTTTGTTTTGGGCTAGTATCTTAGCAGTTCTAGGTGTCGGTTATCTTACTCACTCAAGTAAGTTCTGGAATGAAAAAAAATGGTGGTACAATGGGAAAAAAACAGTCGTCACGGATAAGGAAGTCGCTTTTGGGAGCGGGACCTTCTATAAGCAAGATCAAGATCTTGTAGATGACCAAGTGGAAGTCGCTTTTGGAGATGCAAAAATCTACTATGATAACGCAGAGATGTTAGGTGATTTTGCCACTCTGAATATCGAAGTCGCTTTCGGGAATGCAACCGTCTATGTTCCACAACACTGGCGTGTCGATTTGAAAGTGGAAACATCCTTTGGTGCAGCTAAGACAGATGCTCCTGTGGCACCAACAAACAAAACCTTGATTATCCGTGGGGAGGTCGCCTTTGGTAAACTTGGCGTTGTCTACGTCAAATAAAAAAATCTTTTAATTCTCTTGATAAATTCAAGAAAGTGTGATAACATAGTACGGTATGTGGTGCTAGCACATCCGCTATATTAGATCTAATAGGAGGAAAACACAATGGCTAAAGTATGTTACTTTACAGGTCGTAAGACTGTATCAGGAAACAACCGTTCACACGCGATGAACCAAACAAAACGTGCCGTAAAACCAAACCTTCAAAAAGTTACTGTTCTTATCGATGGTAAACCTAAAAAAGTTTGGGCTTCAGCTCGTGCTTTGAAATCAGGTAAAGTTGAACGCGTTTAATAAAAATGAAAAGACCGCCTAGGTCTTTTTCTTTTGCTCTATAGATGAAACCATTTGAAAACTAGAGTAAATATCCGCCGATACAGCATTCTGCTTTTACACTTGGAATGAAATATGATAAAATAGAGTATCAACTAGTTGAGGTAAAAAAAATGACTGTAAAAATTAATACAAAAGATGGTCAAATCGAACTAACAGATGAAGTGATTGCAACCGTTGTAGGTGGTGCAGCAACTGAGATTTTTGGTGTGGTCGGTATGGCTAGTAAAAATGCCCTCAAAGATAATTTCCAAGCCCTTCTTGGTAAGGAAAATTATGCAAAAGGCGTTGTTGTGAAGGCAGCCGAAGATGGTAGCATTGCAGTTGATGTTTACACCGTCTTGAGCTACGGAACAAAGATTAGTGAAGTCTCAAAAAACATCCAAGAGCGTGTTCGTTTTAGTTTGGAAAACCAACTAGGAATCACTGCTCAGACTGTGAATGTCTACATTCAAAATATCAAAGTTGTAGGAGAATAATCGTGTCAAAAATTACTACCAGCTTATTTCAAGAGATGGTGCAGGCGGCATCAACTCGTTTGAATAAGCAAGCAGAATATGTCAATTCATTAAACGTCTTTCCAGTTCCAGATGGAGATACTGGGACAAACATGGGAATGACCATTGAAAATGGTGCCAAAGAAGTAGCAGACAAGCCAGCTTCTACAGTCGGAGAAGTGGCGAGCATTCTTGCTAAAGGGCTCTTGATGGGTGCGCGTGGAAACTCAGGAGTTATCACGTCTCAACTTTTCCGTGGCTTTTCTCAAGCTATCAAAGATAAAGACGAGTTAACAGGTCAAGATTTGGCCCTTGCTTTCCAGTCTGGTGTTGAAGTAGCCTACAAGGCAGTTATGAAACCAGTCGAAGGAACTATCTTGACAGTTTCTCGTGGAGCGGCTATCGGTGCCAAGAAAAAAGCTGAGGAGACAGATGATGCTGTTGAGGTCATGCGTGCGGCCTTGGAGGGTGCTAAGAGAGCTTTGGCTAAGACTCCTGATATGCTCCCAGTCTTGAAAGAGGTTGGTGTCGTGGATTCAGGCGGTCAAGGATTGGTCTTCATCTACGAAGGTTTCCTTTCAGCCCTTACTGGTGAATACAGTGCGTCTGAGGACTTTGTAGCTACTCCAGCGAATATGGGTGAAATGATCAATGCAGAGCACCACAAGTCAGTAGCTGGACATGTCGCAACAGAAGATATCACTTTTGGTTACTGTACTGAGATTATGGTTGCCCTTAAACAAGGTCCAACTTATGTCAAAGATTTTGACTATGATGAATTCCGCAACTACTTGAATGAGCTAGGCGATTCTCTACTTGTTGTCAACGATGATGAGATCGTCAAAGTTCACGTCCATACCGAAGATCCGGGTCTTGTTATGCAAGAAGGCCTTAAATATGGTAGCTTGGTCAAGGTCAAAGTAGACAACATGCGCAACCAACACGAAGCTCAAGTAGAAAAAGAAGCTCAAGTCAGCAAGCCAGCTGAAGAAAAGGAATATGCTCTTATCGCAGTAGTAGCCGGTCAAGGATTAGCAGATATCTTCCGTGCCCAAGGTGTGGATTATGTCATCGAAGGTGGACAAACCATGAACCCTTCGACAGAGGACTTTATCAAGGCTGTTGAGCAAGTCAATGCTCGCAACATCATTTTCTTGCCAAACAACAAAAATATCTTCATGGCAGCTCAATCTGCAGCAGAGGTATTGGAACAACCAGCAGTAGTGGTAGAAGCTCGTACCCTTCCTCAAGGATTGACTAGTCTTCTTGCCTTTGATCCAAGCAAATCAATCGAAGAAAACAAAGAACGCATGACTGCAGCTCTTGGTGATGTCGTCAGCGGTAGTGTAACAACAGCAGTTCGTGACACGACTATCGATGGCTTGGAAATCCATGAAAATGACAATCTTGGTATGGTAGATGGTAAGATCCTCGTATCAAATCCTGATATGCACCAAACTCTGACTGAAACTTTGAAACACATGTTGGACGAAGATAGTGAAATCGTGACTTTCTATGTCGGCGAAGACGGAAGCGAAGAATTGGCTAACCAAATCGCCCAAGAAATCGCAGAAGAATTTGAAGATGTTGAAGTTGAGATTCACCAAGGTCAACAACCTGTGTATCCATATCTTTTCAGTGTGGAATAAAAATTTAATAGATTAAAAAGAAAGTTGATTTTGCAACTTTCTTTTTTTATGACATTTGTCATATTTCCTAGTGACAGAAGCATCTAGCTCCGCTAACTTTAAAAGACTATAATTGAAGTATGAAATGGAGGAAGAAGAAATGAAAAATAAAATGATTGTCGCAGTGAGTTTAGTAGCAGCAGGAGTTATGACCTATCTCATGTTTTCAGGATTGGACGAGGGTTTCTATCATTTTCCTTGGCAGCTATTTGCTGGCTTTGGAATGATTTCTTGGCTTGTCAGAGAAGGTTTGAAATTAGTCAGAGATGCGAAAAAGGAGTTTGAGGAATGAAAAAAACAATCATCTATCTCTTTATCGGTCTGTCACTCTTGGTATGGTTAGTAGAAATGTTTACAGGTTGGTTTGATCAAACCTTGCTTCGCCAATTCATTCGTGGTGCTTGGGGTTTTGGTTTTATGATTTTCGTCGTTTTCCCTATGGGAATGGAGTGGTTGAAAGGAGAATCTCATGGCTGTGATTAAAGTTGAGAAATTGGGTAAGAAAATAAAAGACAAGGAGATCCTGCGGAACATCTCTTTTGAAATCCACCATGGTGAATGTGTCGCCTTGATCGGACCTAATGGAGCAGGAAAGACAACTTTGATTGATTGCCTCTTAGGCGACAAGTTCGTGAGTTCAGGTCAGGTCGCCATTCAAGGGTTTGCGCCAATAGATCCTCGATTAAAGCAGCTTGTTTCTGTCTTGCCTCAAGAAAATGAAGTTGTCCAAAGTTTGAAAGTGAAAGAACTTCTATCATTTTTCCAGTCACTTTATCCCGACAGTCTTTCAGACAAAGAAATTGATGATTTACTGAGATTCTCAGACAAACAGAAAAATCAGCTAGCGGGCAAGTTATCTGGTGGGCAAAAGCGTTTGTTCTCTTTCGTGTTGGCACTAATAGGTCGTCCGAAAATTCTATTCTTAGATGAACCAACTGCTGCCATGGATACCTCAACACGTCAGCATTTTTGGGAAATTGTCAATCGGTTAAAGAAAAATGGTGTCACCATTGTCTACTCTTCTCACTATATCGAAGAGGTGGAACATACGGCTGACCGCATTTTGGTGCTCCATAAGGGAGAATTGATTCGCGATACGACGCCTTATGCCATGCGTGGTGAAGAAAAAGAAAAACACTTTACGGCACCTCTAACTTATCAGGAAGTTATCAGAACTTTAGACCAAGTTCAAGAGATTGAAATCAAGCAAAATGCTCTTTCCTTCACAACCAAAGAAGCCAGCCAGGTATGGAAAGCCTTGCAAGAACAGGGCTGCATGATCGAAGAAATTGAAGTTCGCAATCGAACTCTCTTAGACAGTATCTTCGAAACGACTCAAGACTAAAGGAGATTGACGATGAAAAATATGACAAGTCTCATGAAAGTGGAAATCATTTTGATGAAACGGCAAGCCGTCTACTACTTGCTATCCATCGGACTTCCAAGTGTGTTTTACCTTATCTTTTCTGGTATGATGTCAGGGTCAGATATTCCAGAAATTGCTCTTCAAGCCTATCTTTTTGCCATGACGCTCTTTAGTATCATGTCAAGTGCTTTTTTCAGTATCCCAAGCATACTCGAGTCTGATAAGACAAACAACTGGCAAAAATTGATTCAACATTCTCCCGTATCTATGGTAGAATATTATGTATCAAAACTGTTCAGTACCCTACTGACTTTCTTGTTATCAATTATTGTTGTCTTTTCGGTTGGTCATTTTGTCCGTGGAGTGATTCTACCTTGGCTTGACTGGTTGGTGATTGGTACTATTTTGCTGGTCGGAAGCGTGGTCTTTATCAGCATGGGAGTCTTGGTGAGCTTGCTTCCCAGTGCTCAATTGATGACGGTTATTGGAAATATTGCCTATATTGCTTTGGCTGTCCTAGGTGGACTCTGGTTCCCTTTGAGTTCCTTCCCAGAATGGCTCCAATCCATTGGAAAAATGACCCCAACCTATCAACTGATGCAGGTTGTCTCTACTTATTTGGAGCACCACGAGTTTAACATTCTTGCTGCCTTGGTTGTACTAGGTTATACAGTTTTCTTTGGTGTATTGGTAATCCAACTGAAAAAACGGATCGAGGTAAAATAAATCTATGTTGGAAAAATTAAAAAACACTCATTATATGTTTCATATTTCAACAGTGTTTATCATCTTTCCTATAGCGGGTGTCATCAGTGGAGAGTACCCGCTTTTAACCTTGTTCTGGACATTATTATTTGTCCTAGCCTTTTATTCGATTTTATTAAGTCAAAACCGCATCGTGCAGTGGCTGGCTTGGTGGCTCATGATTGCCTACATTTTTTATACATCGGTTTGGCTGAATTCGGGTTTCACATGGTTTATCTTTTATTTATCTAACCTCCTCATTTATGAGCTGGATGAGATTTCTCTTCACTCTTGGCGTTTTGTCAGTTTTATTGTCTTGCAGCCATTGATTTTAACCGGGATTTATATGGTCAATCAAGTTAGTCCCTGGCAACTGCTCTTTTTCTTGCTGACCTTTGTCTTTTCTGATGCCTTAACTTTTGGTCTCTATCGAATTCGGATGGCAGAAGAGCTAAAAGAAGAAAAGAGAAAGCAAAATGCCAAGCTTAATCTTTTCTTGGCTGAAAATGAACGCAGTCGTATCGGTCAGGATCTTCATGACAGTCTAGGCCATACCTTTGCCATGTTGAGTGTGAAGACAGATCTTGCCCTACAACTTCTTCAAATGCAGGCCTATTCTCAAGTGGAAAAAGAATTAAAAGAAATTCATCAGATTAGTAAAGAATCCATGAATGAAGTTCGTACAATTATCGAAAATCTTAAAACCAGAACACTTGCCTCCGAGTTTGTGACTGTTAAAAAAATGCTAGAAATTGCAGGAATTGAAACGGAAATCAACCACCAACTAGATACTGCTAGCCTAACTCAGGAATTGGAGTCAACGGCTTCCATGATTTTACTTGAGTTAGTGACCAATATCATCAAACATGCCAAAGCGTCGAAGGCTTACTTGAAATTAGAACGAACTGAGAAAGAACTCATTCTAACCGTGAGAGACGATGGCTGTGGCTTTGCTTCTCTAAAAGGAGATGACCTCCATACCGTTCGAGACCGTGTCCTTCCTTTTTCAGGAGAAGTAAAAGTGATTAGTCAGAAACATCCGACTGAAGTGCAGGTTCAGCTACCTTATAAGGAGAGAAACTAAGATGAAACTACTTGTTGCAGAAGATCAAAGT
>ERZ772946.56-NODE-56-length-62108-cov-7.17438_pt1 | contig 62108 bp, 69 predicted proteins | sample MGYA00511680_ERZ772946 | MGnify/ENA primary metagenome ERZ772946 (study PRJEB29015, sample SAMEA2737918) | human oral metagenome | biome: human oral; feature: human-associated habitat; material: dental | place: China | collected 2016 ... | reverse complement strand
CTATTTTTAAGTAAGCGGTTAGCGCGGTAGCAAGCTAAATTTAAGCGTCTAAAAATAAGCACGTCTATTTTTAAGTAAGCGGTTAGCGCGGTAGCAAGCTAAATTTAAGCGTCTAAAAAAGAACACGGCCAAAAAATAGGCGAGCGTCTAGTTTAGAAGCTGATGTCGTATTTTTAGCGATGCTTATTTTATGCGTCTAATTTAAGCGTCTAAAAATAAGCACGTCTATTTTTAAGCAAGCGTCTAAAAATAAGCACATGAACGGAAGTTAATCATTCAGTAATGGAAAAAGCGAAAAATAAGCTGCCAGCGAAGGCGAAGGGGAAAGCGAAAAGAAAAAATAAGGCGTGGCTTGCGATATTTAATAGGTTTTACTGTCAGAAAATAAGTGTTCAAACGACCTTGCGTTATTTGCCTAGTAATGCCGCCAGATTAGCCCCGTAATTTATCGAATGGGTTTTGTTCAAAAAATTGACGCTTCGCTTCGCGTAAATTTAGCTTCTTAAAAAATAAGCATTGCGGCAGATTGCTTTTTTAACGCAAGCTATCCCCGCGCCCCAAAATTAAGTAACAGCCCTTGCGCTAAAACAGCCCATCTGCTAGCCGTTTGAATAGTCCGGATGAGCTGACGAACATGGCGCTCAATTGGAATGCGGACTACGCTCTAAATTAAAAATTCCTTTATAATTATATATTTGCTATTTTTAGTAGTCAAATTCAAAGGCTTTGAACTAGTCGTGAACGAAATTTTGATACATTCTGTTAGTAAAAAATAAAATAATCTATATCTATATATAATAAAAGAAGTTTTTATTTTTTGTACTGCGTTTATTCGATAATTTTTTTCCAAAAATTACTGCGGAATTAGTAGTTTTTCTTTAAAAAGTATATACAACCCTATTTTTTGGTTTCGCGAAAAAAAGGTTCTATATACTTTCCGGATTATTGTACTTTTTACCCAAGTTGGACGGGTTTGTAGTACAACTATCCAGCATCTACGCGGGTTTAGCCTGTATCAAAATTCCGTATCAGGCATTTTCGCGATTAGTAATTTTTTTACCGCGCAACGCCAGTAACTACGCGGGCGGTCAGTTTTTTCTTCAAAAATCTTTTCAGTCAAACAGAATTTGACACATTTACTGCGTCAACCCACGCCCATGCTGGCCTCGCGCCGCCACTTGTCGTTTTTCTGGTTGACTGCTACAATCTGCCGCAACATTAACAACCCAAGCTACTACCATGACCAGTAAATCCAAACCTGTCGCAAAGAAACCAACCCCCCGCGCAGATAGCCTAATGCTGCAAGTTACCGAAAAGGCCGCCCTTCCCATCGCCGCCCGGAAAAAATACTTGCGCGACAAAGCCAACCAGTATTTGCAAGCCGGATATTTATCTCTTGCGGAATTTAACACGCTAACCGGCGGAACTTGGCTTTACCGTTCGCGATCCGTCCCAACAATGGCTACTGTGTTAATCCGTGGCCTGCATATGGCTCCGGTACTGTATCGGTTGCAGCAGGCGCGTCGGCCTGACGGTACAACGGACAAGTCTATGCTCCGTATCCCGGCGGAGCAGATACCGGAAGAATACTTGCAATCTTTTTTAACACAGTTAGCGGAAGAGTATTTGGCCGCCAGCCGTCAGGATGCGCTGGACGCCATAGCCGCTCTCCTCGCCCGTCTGCGGCGTTTACGGGGATTGCAGGCCGCGCGCGGAGCGCGTATTGAACAATCCAGGGTCAACGCCAAGCAACGGGCGGTGTTGGCGGCTATTTCGGACGATGACCCGACAGGGGTACTGTCGGAATGGAAGCCGTCCGCGTTTGACCCGCGCGTTGACCCGACCCACCCGGCACATGAAATTATGACGTCGTTAGACACCCGGCAACTGATGCAGCGCCTGCCGGATCCGTTTATTGGTAGCGACGATTTGCGGTTTTTCCTCGAACGGATGGGTTGGTGGTTTTACCGGATGGGTTTGATACCGGCACGGTCCCAGCGGGCGTTGTTACTGGTTGTAAAAGAACAATACGAAAACACGCCTGCCCCCTCGCGCGCACAAGACAGTAACCCGGCCAATCAGATCAGATACTGGTGTTACGGCAAGAAGACAAAGATACTGCGTACAACGGCGGAACCCGTGTTGAAGTATTTGCTGGAATTGATTGTGGCTCACGATGAAACGCTGGATGATGCCATCGTTTCCCAGTTACTGCGGGCGTCGGAAGAAGTGGTAGATAGGTTTTTAACTTCTCCGCGTACGGCAGTTACTTTTCTTGACAGCCTGCCTACTCCGTTTACACAAACTTCCGTCTCAACCTCAAACACGTCTGCGTGCCCCGTATTGGTCGCCAGCCGCCCGAACGCCCCTCCCCCTGATGGGATACCTTCCCCCAAAACTATCGCGCCGCCTGCGCCCGTTCAAACGCCTTCCACGCCGCCTCACGTTTCCCCGGCATCTCTCCCGCCCCTTCCTTCCTCACCTCCACCCCCCACGACGAGGCCTGTGATACCGACGCTCCTTGCCGACTGGCAGGCGTTGATGGATCTGACGGATACGGATAGTCCGGACGCCCCACGGGAAGACGCGCAGGAAGGCCCGGCGGCAGCCACTACCGGCGCTCCCGGCGATGCCCCTGATACAGGGGTTACTGCGTCTGTTACTGCGCCTATCTCGCCCTTACCGCAGCTATCCCGTCCGGCTGACTGGCCGCCTCCTGATTACCGGATTGACCCGGAAACGGGCGTGCTGACAGATTACACGGTGTATCCGGACGACGCAGATATTGACCTGATATGGCAACATAATGGCGGCCTGCCGCTGTCGCTGGATGACGTAAAGGCGCTGGCCTGATGCGGGCTTGGTACTGCGGGTACTGCGTTCATTACCGCCCCGCCGTCAACCGCCCGCCGTTTCCGAACCATACTGGCGATAAAGATTTCTCAACAACCCGATAGGTAAAACCAATGAAAGATAAAGTAAGTAACCCTGAACGCCGCCCGTCTTTGTCGGCGGTCTTCGCTGTACCGGACGACCCCGCCCCGTGTACTGCGCCCGCTCCGGCGGCTTCCCCGCTGGTTACTTTCAATCAATCCCCGCCGTCTGCGGCGTTGCTTCCCTTCCCGCCGCCTGTGCTGGTTGGCCCACCCCGTCCGCGCAAGCGCAGTAGCAAGCCAATTGAGGACGACCGGCGTAGCGCGATGGCCGCGTGCATGACCGCGTATCAGTCTGACCGTGCGCCGCGCGTGTCTCACTCACCCTACACCCTACCGCCCGCCCGCCGCTACCGGCATTCGCTTGCCCCGCCCCGACCCGCTGACGACTGCGATGAAGCGGCGCTCTGCGCGTATATGCTCGCCATGCTGGCGTTCGTTAAAGGTTACTGCCTGCATCACCTGCGCACATGGGATACCGAACGGGCGGGGATGACCGAATCTATGAACCGCGACCCGGCGGCGTATCAGCTGGATTACTACATCACCAAGATTATCGAGGCGCAGCCTGTCGGCACACCGGACTATCTGCTCTGCTTCCGTGGGCGCTTCATCGGTATCGAAATGAAGAACCCGATCACCTACCGCAGGGCTGACCATAACTTGTCCGCAAGACAACTTAGGGCGCATGACCATATCAACGCCGCATATGGTCGCGTGGTAACGCTGGGTACTGCGGCGCAAGTCGAAGACTTTGTGCTGTCGCTCTATTGGCCGTTATGATATTGCAGTTACTGCGCGCCTGCCGTCTTTATTAACTTTCTGTAAACTTGTTGACTCCATCCCGTACTTGCGGCAGAATGCCGTCTAAGCCGCAAGTACGATACCCTTGATTATCCGTAGCAGGCTTAACGACCTAACCCCATAAACCACATAACTAACGAGGAACCTACCCATGTCTTTACCTGAAAACTACCCTGCCGGGTTGCAACGGCATTTGCAACATTTCGCTTCCTTATTGATCACTTGCCCGCAACCGACAACGGATGATACTGCGGTAACTTCCGGCGCGTTGGCTGGCCCGTCGCTGCAAGATTTCTTTCCCGGCTTGGTGGTACTGTCAACGCTGGCCGCCGTAAGCGGCTCTATTAAACATAAACTTACCGAGAGGTCAATACTATGAAACTAAGTAACAAATACAAAACCGTCCTGTTTTATGGACATATCTTGCGCGTCAAAAACGATGCTTCCTATTTAGTTGCCGACGCTACCGGAGAAATCTTTTCCTACACAAGTAGACCCGCTTATAAGGACGGAGGGTTGCATTGGCGCGGGGAAGGCTCTTCCCGTTTATGTACGTGGGTTACTTTCGAATCAGGCGAAAACTGGAAGGACACCCTGACCTACTGCGAAGGTGAGGGGCAGGAATGGATGCTTGACTTGAAAACCAAGATAGCTGTGGAGTATGCGTTACTGCAAGATGGTTCTATCCTGCGGGAGAAGGCCTTGTACGAAGTTGTGGGAGCTTCACCATTCGGGGAGCCGCTTACCCAGTTACAGTGGGAGGCTTTCCGCAAACATTCCGGCGTGGAAAACGTGGCGGGCAAGGAATTTCTTGATGCGCTAGAAGAGAAGATTAAATCGGCAACGACGCGATATATCGGGGTGGAGAAGGCTACGCAACTCGAAGACGACAGCCGCCTCGTTCGTGATTACTATGGCGCTGAACTTGTTATTCCGGAATGGGCGCAGTTTATTTCTATGGATAGCGATGGAAGAGTGTGGTGCTACGAATTACTACCGGAGCCGAGTAAGGGCAGTCAATTAGGGAACTGGACGACTGGTGGTAGGGGCAAAGCGTGCGTTGTAGGCTGGCGCAGCAAGCATACTGCCGAAAAAGAATGGCGTGGCAGCTTGCGGGAGGTGCAGTCATGAAACTTGAAAACTTTGTTCCGCGTCCGATGCGCGAAGTAGAATACTTCGGCGTGAAAATCAGCATTCCCGAAGACCATGAATGGGTGGCGACCGACGATAACGGGGAACTACACAGCTACCCAGTAGAGCCAGAAGAACAGCACGGGATATGGGTAGTACCGCAGTACCACGAAATGGAATCCGCGTTTATCAGCTCGTTCGAACCTATCGATGAAAACGACGCCATAAATATTCTGCGCCATTACCCGATAGGAGAACAAAAATGCAATTACTAACACGCTTCAAAACCGTAGTGTTCTACGGGAATATCCTGCGCATTCCAACAGAAGTCCAGTATATCGCGGCGGATGCAGGCGGTACGGTGTGGGGATTCGAGCACAAACCGTTTATATCCACCGCCCGACCGGAGACGTTTACTGCGGCGAGAGACGGCAGGCGTATCCTGCTAGGCGCGGTGGTGAAGTGGTCAACGAAAGAGGCCGCCAATACTGCGTGGAAGCAGTCCTTGCACGAATGTGTAGCAGATGAACGTTGGATGATCGAAGCAGCGGCAGTATTGAAGACCGCTGTGAACCTGATGACTGACAACAAACCCGCGTTTGCCGAGGCATGTTTGCAAGCAGTGGCCGACCGCATAGCGCTGGCTGCGCAGAAAACCCTTACTGAGGTATCGCAAGTTTACCGTGGGTTTTTGCAGCACGGCGCGCCGATGGTGGAGAAGGATAGCTATGCGGAATTGCGGCTGCGGACGAGGGTTTTTTCGAAATCCGCTAGTTAAAGGCGTTGAAGGAGAACAATTATGGCTAAACCTACTGTACTGGATACTGCCCGTGAGATGGTTACTGATGCCGTCTGCCGGGTGTTGGATTTTATAAACGAACCGGACGGCAGCAAGATTGACCTTATCGCCCTGCTACCGCGATTGTCTGTGGTTCAAGCGCTACTGGTAGCAATTACATGGGAATCCAAGTTGGAGATAACCCGGTCGGCCTATGCAATAACGTGGACTAATCCCGACTTCCCGGCGCTGGAAATGTCCGTGTGGTGGCCGAAGACGATGGTGAAAGAATTGTTTGTTGCAGACGAGGCGGACGGGCGGCTGCGCCCGGCGCGGTTTCCTTATTCTTCACCAAGTATGGGCATCAAGTGGCGGGGCGTGAAGAATGCTTCCCCGCGTTCACGCGAGGCGCAAATACGGGAGCTTACCTTTGATTCTGTCTTTCCGATAGTGTATCCGGAAGAGCATAAGGGTGATACGTTTAACCGTCCGTCAAGCATACTGGCTAGGGATGTATTACTTTCCGCGATAATGCAGCGGTGGTTGTCGTTGTTCGCGGTTATGTTATCCGGTAAAACCGCAGCGCAACGGGAGGCGAAGGCGCAGGCAGAAGCGTGGTACGCCCAAGCGAACAACGATAGTCGGTTACTGCGGCGGTTACTGTTGGAAACGAACACTGACTTCCAACGGCTTTACCATACAGCGGCGTTGCTTGACAAAGCAGGCGAACGGTTGAAGCAGGACAGGATAGTGGACGCTAGCTTGTATCCGCGTCTATGCACGATACAGGACAACATTCACGAAGACCTCGAACAGCTTGCCGCTAACGCCAGTGAAGCAGAGTTACCGTGTAACCCGTTCGTCCCGCGCCCGGGAGTACATTTCCGGGTAGGAATGAATAGGGATGGGTATTTGATAGGCACGGAAACATACCGCCCGGCTACTGTGGTATCCGATACAGGAGTAATTATGAATAAGTTTGAGCCTTCCTGGGTACGAACAGAAGATTTGGGGGTGGAGTAGTCGTGGGTAGAGTTAGAGATGACAAGGCAAGACACCGCAAAATTTGTCGCGTTTCTAAATAAAACTTTGGGAGAACAATCATGAAAGTATCAACAACATTCAACACCAAGACTGTGCTTTACGGAGGGAAAATCCTCAGAGTAAGCGACCGGATTAAATATATTGCGGCGGACAAAGACGGGACGGTTCACGGGTTCCGTACCCGGCCTGTCGCGGTCAAGGAGAACGGCTTTTGGAACGACATCAGCGACAGGATAAGCGTGTCGGCGCAGGTGGACTGGACGTGCAGGGAGCATGATAGAGGAGCGTGGGTGCATAGCTTGCGAGCGTGCGGTAAAGACGAAGGCTGGATGCTCTTTACTGCGGGAAAGGCTGCCGCCGGGTTGGACTTATTTAGCGCGGGTAAGCGTGATGTTGCTAAGGGAGTTTTTAAGGAAGTAGCAGCTTGGTTGGAAGACGTGGCGAAGGCTGAGGCGTTCAATTTGCAGGAGCTCTACAAAATATTTATTACTCATTCCGGTTGCAATATAAAAGAGGGTAGTGAAGCAGAGGTTGCGTTGCGGGGGATTGTTCTTCCAGCGCCTGCTTACCGGAAAATCCAATACCACGGCGCGACGTTTTTTGTACCGCCGGACGCGGAGTGGGTGGTAACGGATTATAACGTGGCTACGGGCAACGGTATGGTGTTGGCTTACGTTGATCGCCCATTGAGAAGACCCGTTGCTTTTTATTGGTATACCACTACCAAAAGTAAATACACAACGATTGGCTGGCTACCTTCGCCAGTAGCGGAAGCTGCGTGGAAAGAAGAACCGCAACGGGTAGAAGATTTGGAGGTGGAGTGATGAACGGGGCAAACCAAACGATATGGCTGTACGGTTCGCAGATACTGATGCTGGTTGCCGCAGTCGGGTTACTGCTATGGGCTTTCCATGAAGAGGTGGAAAGTATGCTGTTTACCAAGCAGGAATATATTAGCGTAAAAGCCATAGGGTTTACTATAACCGTAGTAGCGTTATTGTTAGGGAACACGATGGGTATTTTGTTAGACCCGGTAATTTGGCATGACAAGGCATTTGGGCAGTTTGCGCTGGCGATGGTTGCAGCGGTAAGTAAACTGGTATGCAACATAATGGAGTGAAAAATGTCGACAGAACTTTTAATACTATGGGATCGTAGTTTAGCAATAGCTCTATTGATTGGCGCCGTCGGGGTTTTACTTTGGGCGTTCCATAAAGAGATAGAAGACCTGTTATTTACTAAGCGAGAGTATATCAGTGTGCGTTTAGTAGGTATTCTTACTGCGGTGTTTTCAGTGCTGGTAATAAATACGCTTGGATTGGTGCTTATACCAAGCGAGTGGATAGTAGCGGCTGTGCTTCAAACTATTGTCTTTATTGGTGTAGCAATTTTACGGGAGAGTGCGAAATGGTGAAACGATACATATTCGAAGGTTATTCGGACGATATATTCGGCGAGTACGGCATAACCAATATTGAGCATGATGATTTTGGGGAGCAATCTACGCACGAGTTTACTGTGGTTCGTTCTAACGGCGAGGGGGTGAGCATCACGGGCGTTTACTGCGACAATGGGGTGTGGAATATCGGCATGGCGCTGATTGATGCGGAGAAACCCCTGAACGCCGATTGGTATATCTACTTTGAGCCGAACGAAGAAGCCGCTTACCGTAACCGTTTGGTGGTCGTTGCGCCTGATGATGCGAAATTACGGTGCTTGAACAGCGGGGAGAGTGAGAAATGAAAATGTTGGAAGAGATAGTCACCGCGCGAAAAAATTACATTCACAGCACCGGGAGAAAACCAACCCATGTTGTGTTAAGCAGAGAGGCTTATGCGCTTTTACACGAAGCGGCGAACCCGCCTGTAAAGCAAAAAAACGGAGAAAGCCGATGATGCGGAAAAGGTGTTTGGTATGGAAGTGGTCATCGACGATGCCGCTTTTATTTGGAGCCGGGTTTCATTTGCTAGAAGACCATAGGAGAACAATCATGAAAAACGAACAGAATATTGCGGTACGCATCTACGGAAATATATGCGTGAAAATGCCGTTACAGGCTTGGTTAGGGGTAAAGTATCTCGCGTATGACGAAAACGGGGATTTATACGGGTACGACAAAATCCCCATGCGGAAAATGACGTACTGGGATGTCGCCAGTCGGGGCGATAAGAGCGTGCTTATTGTAAACTTAAACACGCTTCCCCGTGATTGGACGGCATCTTGCCTGTCAGTAGAACAGATACTGGAAAGCCCGGCGAACGCCGAACTGGCGGCTTGGGAAAAAGAAAACAATATCGCTCACCCGGTACCCGAAGAAACCCTAGAGGTGTTGTTGGATATTCTGATGAAAGCGCCGAACCAAGCGGCTGAACCGACTGCGAGCGAAGACACAGCACCGGACGAAGATACTGCGAGAATCGTTGACCCGGTAAACCACCCCACACATTACCGATCCAATGGCATCGAGTGTATCGACGCTATCCGCGCCGGGCTGACACCGGAGCAGTTCGAAGGTTACTGCCGGGGCAACGCGATGAAATACCTGTGGCGGGCGGGGAAGAAAGTAAAACCGGGGCAGACCGTGGAGGAAGCACGGGAAGAGGATTTGGCAAAGGCGCGGTGGTACTTGGATACCGTGATCAAGAAGTGGAAGACGGATAGGGAGTTTGCGAAGTTGGCGGATTGGGCAATTTCTGCGGCGAAAGAGATACTGGCACAGGCAAAGCAGAAAAAAGACGGAGCCGACTATGACTAGCCCATTAGTAATCCTGTTGGACTTCGAGACCTACTACGACAAAGAGTATTCCCTAAGTAAGATGACGACGGCGGAATACGTCGCCGATAAGCGTTTCCATGTCATGATGATGGCGGTAAAAAGCCGCCACGAAATCTTCAACCCGGTTATCGCCGCCGGACTATCCCGGACACCCGATCATACCGACACGGTAAGTTATTTACAGCGGCGTGGTTTGCCGGGGGAGACCTGCGCGGTATTGGAGGGGGTTTCCCTTCAAATGTATTTGGATGCCTGTAAAGTGTGGCGGGAGAAGACCCGCGAGCAGATAATCGTAGTTGGGCAGAACCTCGCCTTCGATGGCTTGATACTGTCTAGGCATTACGATTTCGAGCCGGATATGTATATCGATACCATGCAACTTGCCCGGTATCTTGGCTGGCATATCGCAGCGGGTGGCGCGTCGTTCGCCAAACTGACCGATCACCTGCGCGCGCATGGCTATAACATCCCGGCGAAAGGCGAGGAAGTTACGCACGCGATGGGCAAACACCGCGCTGACTTTACTGATGCCGAGTGGCGAGGCTACCGTAATTACTGCATGAACGACGTATTGATCACCGAGGGGTTGTTGAACCTCGCCGTCCGGTCGTTGACCGAGACAGGCATTACCGCCATAGGTACCAACAATGCCGGGGACGAGTTGGCGTATCAATCGTTGATTACCGCGATGGCCGCCGCGCCGCGCTTGATGGTTGACAAGGCGCTGGCTATCGAAGAACACGACGGGGTGGTAGCCAAACACAAGGCGGCGCTGGATAAAATTCGCAGCTATTTGGCAGTAACGTCTGACGATGAATTGAAAACTATCCTGCGCAGCAACGATCGGTTGGCGCAGTTGCTGGCGACGCTTGGCGGGGTTGCTTGGTATCCGAACAGTGCGAACGTGCAGGTTATCCCGGAAGAAGACATACTGCCGTATGGTAATTTCATTATCCCGCAAAAGATTAGCGCGACGACCGGGAAGCCAACGTGGGCGTTTGGCAAGAAAGACCGGGGGTTTCTCGCGCTACTAGGCGATGACGAGGAAGAACAGGCGCTGGCCGGGGTACCGCATAACATAGCGACGGTGATACAGGCGATTATACAGGCGCGGCTGGATGTGAAATCGTCCATTGCAGAGACGCGCGCGGCGCTGTTTATGCGTCTAGCGGATACTGGAAGCCTGCCGGTGCCGTATCTGATTGCCGGGGCACACTCTTCCCGGATGTCGGGAACAGGGGGGTATAATCCGCAGAACCTCAGCAGTGGCCGCGACGGGCAGACGAACCTGTTGCGCCGCAGCATACGCCCGAAGCGACCGGAAATGAAGGTGATTGCGGCAGATAGCAGTCAGGTTGAGGTTCGCTGTGCAAGCTACCTAGCCAACAATACTGCTGACCTGACCGCGTTCAAGGAAGGCCGTGATATTTACTGCGAAGCCGCCGCGCGCTTATACGCCGAACCGTATCAAGTCATACTGGAAGGGGCGAAGAAAGAGCATCACCCGGACTATGTACGCAAGCGGCAGGTGGCGAAGGCCGCCGTGTTGTCCTGTCAGTTCGGTACCGGGGCAAGGGCTTTCCGGGAATACGCCCGCGTCGTTGGCCGGGTGGTGTTGAGCGAAGCCGAGGCGCAGGAGATTGTACGCGGATACCGTAACAACAACGCCCCGGTGGTTGCCGCATGGCAGGCTTGCGAAGATGCCTTGATGCAGATGGTGCAAGGGTATGCCGGAGAGTTCGGTGCGCCGTTCGCCTATTGCAAAGAAGGCACTACTGCGCAGGCTTACCCGTTACGCTTCGAAGGTAATCGGTATGTGTTAGGGATACCGACCCCCGGTATCCGCCTGCCATCGGGTTATTGGATAAACTACCGCCAGCTTACCGCCGAACCTGACCAATGGCCGGATGGTTCGCCCAAGACGTCGTATTACTTTATGCAATACAAGAACGGGCGCGTTCAGAAAAACTATACGTATAGTTCTAAAATTTTTGAAAACGCGGTGCAAGGAACTGCTTTTCAAACAATGACTTGGCAAGCGGTGCGGATGAACGAGGAGTTGCAATTATACACTGTCGCGCATGATATTGCCCCGGACGCCCGCCCGCGCATCGTGATGAACACGCACGACGAATGGATTGCGGTAGCACGGGAACAGGATGCGGAAGCCGTGTTGAACCTGATGTTGCGCTGGATGCGCACCGCCCCGCCGTGGCTTCCCGGCTTGCCGTTGGACGCCGAGGGCAGTATTGCCGATACTTACGGAGACGCCAAATGAAGAAAGGTAAACCGCAGGCCAGCGAACTGCCGCAACTTAGTCCTTACCTGCTGCGGGAGCCGTTTAACTCGCAGGACTTGTACGACGCTTTTACACAGATGGAAGCGGAGAGTGCACAGGCAGTAAAAGAAACCCCGGCGAAAGTACAGTGGTTCACCCCGGAGCAGTTGGCAACCCATATCCGGGGAATGATCACGCAAACTTATCGGGGCAAAAATTACTTCGCAGCCGAACGGGTATGGGGGCTGCATGGCTTTAACCGTCAACAGCTAGTCGGACAGGACGCAGACGAAGACGCTGTGTCTGCGCAGTTGCGGGTGTATTCCGCCTCGCGTTTGTTCCCCGCTGGGGAGCATGGGTATAACAGGGAGAGCCGCCGGGTTTATACCCCGAACTCGCAGACGATACAGGGTATCTTATCTACGGCTTACGCGGTTATCCGCGAGACCCTCGACCCACGCTTGGCTGAGGACGGTACCGAGCAGCCGCCGTTGCCCTGCCCACCAGTGAAGCGCCCGGCAGTAGATGGGTATTACTATTACCGGGGTGTGTGGCGATCGGATAAGACGTTATGGGCGCGCGGGCAGGAGAAGTTAAACGCGCCTAAGGCGAAAGCCATATGGTTGATGATGACCGTAGTCCCGGAAGATTTAACCCGTGAACGGGCGCAAGCCGCATACACCCACTTGCGCACCCGCTATGTGAGACGTTGAGATGGCATACAGTTATACCGCGCTGAAAGACTTTGCCCACTGCCCGCGCAAGTATCACCGGGTACGGATAGCGAAGACCCATAAGACTGAGGCGACGGAAGCTACCGAATACGGTAGCGCTGTGCATAAAGCATTGGAAAACTACGCCCGCGACCGGACGCCTTTACCGTACAGCCTGCAACAGTATCAGCCCTATGCGGACGCGTTGGACGTCGCGCGGGCGACTTATACTTTGATACCGGAACAGACCATTGGCCTTACCCACGACGGGCAGGCGGTGTTCGGTACTGACCGGGCGGATATGTGGTGGGCGCGCGACATCAAGATTGCAGGCATTTGTGATTTATTGCTCTTGTCTTGTGATAAAACTACGGGTAAAATAGCCGATTATAAGACGGGTGGCGATAAATACCCGGATATAGAACAACTGGATTTGATGGCGTTTCTCGCGATGCAGGCATACCCGACGTTAGAAACACTGGAAGCCAAATTGCTCTATGTCAAGACCGGCACCTGCTTCCCGCCCGCGCCGAAGGTGTACCGACGGGAGGATATGCCGGAAATTGACGCCCGTTTTTCCGCCAAGATAGCGGAGGTGGAAACGCGTAAAGACGCGTTGATAAGTGATGTTACCGCGCTAGGGGTGCAAGCGAAGGCCGCTGGCCTTGCCGCCCCGGCGATGGCAGACCTTTATCCGCTATACGATAAACACTTCCCTGACAACGGGGGCAATCCCTTATGCGGCTGGTGTCCGGTAACGGATTGTGTGTTTCACCAAGAGTTCTTGTCTATACGACTAAGAAAAGAGAGGAAATCATGAACGAAATAAGAAAAGCCCTGTGGCAAGCCATAGGCCGAATATCCCTAACCGAACCCCCGGCGAACGGCTGCCGCGGTAACGAGTATCCCTGTTACGGCGCAGTTACGGCGGCAGGCGATTTGCAACTGCGGCGGGACTGGTCATACCGTGAGAGCGACGACCCCGGCGGTATTGTGGAGAAAGAAGGCGATCCGGTGTTCGTCGTTATAGAGACAGCGGAGTTTCGTAGCTTTTCCCATTTACCCGTGATTACGGTTTATGACCAGTTCGCCTATAAACCTGACGCCCGCCACGGCGACCCCCTTTATTCCACGGTATTGAAGCGTTGGTTTATCAACCCTGACCTGACCGGCGACGCGCTGGATAACGCGTTGGCTGACCGTGAGGAAGAAATAGAGAACGTTGCCCGTGCTATCCTGCCCTTCATGCCGTGGGAAGACCACAGCCCCCGCGCCCGACGCGAGGAACAATTACTTAACCAAGCGGAGACCGCATGAATATTACAGCCCCCCCGCCGGTGGTAGTACCGGCAATCGCCGACATCCAAGCGGCAGACGCGCGTGAACAAGAGTTTCTCAACGAATTGAAACACCAAACCTTGCAAGAACGCTGCGACAGCGCGGAGTTTATCTTGCGCGAAGCCACATGGTTTGAGAACGACATGGCGAAATATATCGCCGAAGCCCTTGCCTACGCGATGCAGGCAGTCGTCGATTTACGCGACGAACTGGAAGAACTGCAACGTAGTTTGGAAGCCACGGGAAGCCAACCCGATACCGCTACCGCGTTGGAAGACATACCCGCCGAAGACGCGACGGACGATGACACCGCAGGTATTTCGACGCCGGAGCCTGTGTCCCCGCCGAAACCGGACGAACCGGAGAGCGGGTATATGCAAACGCATGACCCTGACCCGACGCCTACGCCCGGCGCGCAGATGAACCATGCGCTTGTCCAGCGGCTGCGTAATACCGTAATCGAGTTGCGCGCTGTCGTAGGGAAAGGCTTGCACAAGGAAAAGAAAGAAGCCCTCGATACCGCCTGCGCGACGATTGAAGCTGTCATGCAGGCGCTCACCGGGGAAGCCCCGGAGAATCACGGCGGCTTGGTATGAATGATGAAGACATGAAACGGTGGGCGGCGGAACGCGAAGCCCCAGAAGGTTGGTTACTGTCGGTATGTTGGAAGCTGACAGATGCCGAACCCAAGCAGGCAGAGTGCGTGGTGATGGAATTACACCGTACCCGCGCAACCGCTAGCGACCCGGAATGTTGCGTACCCGACCGCCCCGTTACCTACCGCGCGTTAGGCAAAGAAGCCATACTGCGCGGCGTGGATAATATTAACCACCCGGCGCTTGCCCGTGCTTGGGATGAACTGGTGTTTTGGGCGCAAGCCCATTGATAAACCGCCCGCCTTTCGCGGGCTTTTTACTAAGGAGACGACGATGAGGGCAAACTTTGAAACCGCGTACCGCTTGATACGGCAAAAGGAAGGCGGGCTGGCGAACCACCCGAAGAAAGCCGACCCCGGCGGGCTGACAAACTTTGGCATAACGCAGAAAACCTACGATGCCTACCGGACGCGGGCAGGATTACCGTTGCAATCGGTGCGTAACATCACCCAAGCCGAAGTGCGCGATATTTATTACCACGACTATGCCAAGCCGGTGCGCTTCAACGAACTGCCCGCCGGGATTGATTACATCATGTTCGATACGGCAGTCCATTCGGGCGTGAGCCGCGCGGTAAAACTGTTACAGCGAACATTGAAGGTTCAACAGGATGGGGACTTCAGCAGTAAAACCATGAATGCGTTGCAGGCGGTTGCCAAGCATAGCGTTACCTCGTTGATTGAGGACTTGCTGGAAACGCGCTTGGCGTTCTTAAAGACCCTGCGCAATTGGAAAGCCAACGCTAACGGCTGGCAGAAACGTATTGATTTTGTCAAAAAGAACGCGTTGTCGCTTGCCCGTACCGGTGCGGCGGCTGATCGCACGTTAGACCCGGTGGACTACGCCCCGGAGGCGGCGGACGCCAAAGGTTACGGGCAGCAATCTCTTACCGCTTCCATTGCTTCCAGTAAGCGGTCGCAAGCCGCCGTTGCCGGAGGCACGGGCGCAGTCATCGCCGCCGCAGGGGAAGCCGTAACGGCGGTAGAACCGTTGCGCGAAGCCTTGTCATGGACGCGGTATGCGGAAATCATCGGGCTGGTGCTGATTATCGCGGCGTTCATTTACATCATTTGGCACCGCGCGCATAAGGAGGATTCATGAAACGGATACTCTCGCGGATATGGCAATACATTGCCGCCGTCGCCGTAACACTAGCGGCGTTCTTTTCTTTCCGGCTGTCTGCGGAGAAAGCCAAAGCGGAAGCCGAACGCAACAAACGGCAGAAGGCTTATACCGACGGTTTGCAGGAAAGCAATGACCGGATGCAGGACGCGATTGAAGCCTCGCGCAAAGCCCGGCAGGAAGCAGACGCGGCGCTGAACAAAGGCCGCCGTAACCACTTCGAGGATGGCAAGGTATGAAGGTGTTACTGTGTTTACTGCTCGCGGGGTGTACGTCCCCGCAGTACCTTGTCCAGCGGCATACCTGCCCGGCAGCGCCAACGTTGCCCATCGTGCTGGAAAGCGAACTGGCAACGCTGACAGACGCGACCTACAAGACGCTGGTGGAACGGGAGTTACTGTTCAAAGAATATATCCGGCTGTTGGAGGTGTATTGTGATAAGCGAAATTGACGTTACCGCGCGCTGGACGCAGGGGTATTGCTATCTCGATATGCGCGCGCCGCTGATTGCGCTTCTACAAGGGCGGTTTCGGGTGCATGGCTTGGTACGTCCGTATTGCTTTTGGCGTTTGCCCGCCGCCCGCGAGGAAGCCGCAGATGCGGTTATGACGAACCTGATATTCGACCTTGAACAGCGGGCGCGTGAAACCGTTGGACGCCTCACGTTCGCCGGGATGCCGGAAGAAGACGCGCTGGTATTGATGCCCGGACACATCATGGCATACGGGGAGGCGAAGCTACCGACACGGTTAATCCACGCGGTACTGGAAGAGAACCACAATAACCTTGCGTGGCGGGCGCTGCGCGACGCGATTAAGGAGGCGACGTATGGAAAGACTGGACAAGCTGGCTGACCGGATAAAACAACTGGAAGGCGAGTTAGACGTCTTGCGGGCGGAGTTGGTAAACCTGCGCCGGGAATATACGCAGCACTGGCGCGGCGAACCCCATTACGGCGTGAGGGCAGGACGATGACAGAAGACAAAGTACCTGCGCTGTTTGATCTGTTGCTGGCGCGCGGTAATGTCGGTATCGAGTTTATCCGCGAACTGCATGAAAGCACCGGGCGGATATTGAAGGTCGTTGACCAGATTGACACCGAGTGGCAGATACCGCGCGAGATGCCGGACACCATACGCCGCATTGCGGATGCCGTGCGTAAGACCTACCCGGAATTTGCGAACGCGACCGATGCGGAAATCATTAAACAGTTTGGATTGGAGAAGTCATGAACATTTGGGAAATCAGCTTGGCAGGTGTAATTACCCGCATTAACTATGCCGGTGATACGGCGGCGGATGTGCTGGCGATGATAAACGCCCGCAACGGTTTCTTGGCGGACGGGGTTTATGTGAACCCGAAAGCCGTGCTGGCCGTAACTAAATTCAACGGCGATTCGGTACTCAATACCGTGCCATTGGACACCGCAAATGGCAAAGCCGCTTAAAGGGATTACCTTAGTATCCGACACCCGCGTAGCGTTCGATCTGCCTGCTGACATTGTTGTAGATGGGATAAGCGGTAACGTCGTTCCCACCTTGTCGGAAGAGATTTTTACCGATTGGAAAGACCCCCGCGTATCCGGCCCCGGCGTCCGCTGGGAGATGGACTGGACGCAACACAACATGATGCAGCTAGCCCACTGTCAGACCGTCGGGCAGTCTTACCGTTACTATCCCGATATGCGGGTGCTGTCGCGGGCGATCGCCGATTACCCCTTCCCCGGACGTTTCCGCCCGTATCACCATCAAAGCCGGATTGTGAACTTGCTGACCACCAACCCGCGTGCATATTGCTTTGCCGGGATGGGGACGGGGAAAACCGCAGCGGCGATATGGTCGGCGGAATATTTACGACAACTGGGGCTGGCGCGGAAAATCCTTGTTGTCTGCCCGAAGACCATACTGTATGCCGCGTGGCATAACGACTTGCGCGACCTGTTACCGAACGGCTTGCACGACGTACGCATACTGGACGGCAGCCGCGACGCCCGGCTGAAACGGCTGCAATCCGGCGGGGTTTATCACGTTACCAACTACGAAGGCGTGTGTATGCTGACGCAGGAACTGCATGATCAGCAATATGACTTGATTATCGTGGACGAGAGTACCGCGTATAAGACCTACACCACTAAACGCTGGAAAGCATTGCGCGCCGTGGTGCGTGATGAAGCGTGGATGTGGGCGCTCACGGGGACGCCTTGTCCGCAGGGGCCGGAGGATGCGTATGGGCAGGCGCGCCTATTGACGCCGTGGACGGCACCGCGCACGGTATCGCTGTGGCGCGATCAGACCATGATTACCATCAGCAAGTTTATCCGCCGCCCGAAAGCCGACTGGCACGACAAGGTTCATGCCATATTGCAACCCGCTATCCGTATCAGTAAAGAAGAAGCCGCGTTGAACTTGCCGCCAAAGGTATCGTCCTTCCGGGATGTGCCGCTATCGAAGGGACAAGCCGACGCGCTGGCGTTGTTGAAGAAGGATTACCAAGTCCGGTTCAACAACGGCGAACTGGCGGTAACGGCTGCGAACGCTGCCGTGTTGTTCGTGAAGATGCAGCAAATATTCACCGGGGCAGTCTATGCCGACGCCGAACGTAACACGGATACCGCGACCGTAGGCGAGAAGGTGCTGGCGGTATTGGATAACAAGGCGCGCGAGGAAGCGCTGGTGGACGTTATCCGCGAGACACAGGCAAACGTGGACGAGGAGGCCATGCAGGCAGGCGGTAGCCCGGTCGCGGGCAAGACGCTGGTGTTTGTACCGTTTCGCCATGCCGCCGCGCGGATTGCACAGGTACTGACGGCGGAAGGAATTACCCATGCGGTTATCAATGGCGATACGCCGGGCGCGCAACGGGGTGAGATACTACGCCAGTTTCAGACGTTGCCTGACCCGCAGGTAATCGTCGCCATACCTAACGCTTTCTCGCATGGTGTTACCGCCACCGCCGCCAGCACAATCGTTTGGTATGGTGCGCCTACCCGGACGGAAGTGTACTTGCAAGCGAACAACCGCATCGACCGACCGGGGCAAACCCAGCATATGAACATCATTCACCTGTGCAGTGGCGGTATGGAGCAGCGCTACTACGACAACCTGATAAACAATGAAAACAATCAAGAACAAGTGCTTGCGTTATTTTCTGAATTTATCGCTTGACCTTGTAGCAGATTGCCCGTATAGTGCAATCAAACCTACAACGGAGACCTACCATGACAAAAACCTTTTACAACCTGCGCGACCTCGACGATACCGCCACGCGCACTTACCTTGAAAACTGCACGGCTGACCAGCTACTGACTTGGTATTTCCAAACCAAAGGCGCGGTAGCCACCTACGAAGCCGCCGTGAATGAACATCTGCGTCCGTACAAGGAGCAGTTGGAACTTATTGATTTCCTGCTTTCCCGCAAGATGGACGCTGACGACGTGAAGTCGTTGAAGACCGCCGCCGGTTCTGTAACCCGTACCATGCGTACTGCCTATAAGGTAGTGGATATGGACGCGGTAATGAAAGACGCGATGGCGAACGACCGACTGCACCTGCACAAACTCACCCCGATTAAAGAAGAAGTGGAGGCGGAGATTGCCCGCCTGCGCGCGGAGGGTAAAGACGTTGACGGCTTGCCCGGTATCGAACTCACTTCTTCTTCCTACCTGCGGTACACCGCAGCGAAAGCCTAATCCCCCACCACGGATACGGCGGCGGTTCGCTGTCGCCGTGCAGTTGCCTTCGGGCAGCTGTGAGTTGAAACTACTTTGGAGACTATCATGCCTGCACTTTACACCCCTAACCAATCCCGTATCGACCATGCTTTGGCTACCTTGCCGACGCAGACGATCGAGGTAAAACAAAACGCTATCTTCATCCGCAAAGCCTTGCTGTTTGGCGGTAGCCCGAACCCTGCCGCGAACTTTTCCGGGAGCGCTTATGTCATCCCGAAACTGGGCGACCTGAAAGACAGCCCTTACAGTTTGAGCGGGCAAATCTTTCTTTCCGCCGAAGTCGCTTGGCAGTTAGAACAACTGACCGAAGCCGTGTTGCAAGGTACGGCGGCAAACTTGGGTATCAAAAGCACCGTAAGTAAGCATTTAGCCGGTATCAATTTCGATGCCGTCCGCGATTTCAATGGCGACACCGATAAGACTTACCGTTACCTGAACGTGAAGGGTTACGCGAAAGCACAAGAATATCAGCAGAAAGTCGCCGCCGGGCAAACCGATGCGTCTTTATCTGTACTGTATGAACCGGACTTGAACGGGCTGGTGGGCTGCTCTGTTACCGCCAACTGTGGTAGTTACAAAGACGGTAAGCTGCTCAACCCCATGTCGCCCGAACAAATTGACCCTGCCCGTTACGGTGTTAAACAATACTGGGATTTCAAAGACGGCGCGCTTCCCCGTCAACATATGTTCGGGCGCGTAGGAAACTTTGCCGAACTGGCGAAGATGGGTGAAAGTATCCTGCAAACGCCCTCGCTATTCGACGAAGACGATGTAGGCCATTTCGCGGTTGCCGATGTACTGGTATACCCGTATGCCATCAAGAACCCGCAAGGCCGTGTCTTTATCAAGCATGACCTGTTCTTTATCCTGATCCGCGACCGTCCGTTCCCGATCACCGGTGGCCGCCACGTGGATGCGGACGCCCTGATCGGTGGCGACTACCCCGTTGAACAGCAAGCCGTAGCACCGCAAGCGGCAGTACCGCCTCAACCACAAGCGCCCGTTCAACCTGCCGCCTCGGTAGCCCAACCAACTGCGCCTACTGCGCCGCAAATGCAAGCACCAGTAGCACCGCAAACGTTGGCACCCCAAGCGCCCGTTCAACCTGCCGCCTCGGTAGCCCAACCAACTGCGCCTACTGCGCCGCAAATGCAAGCACCAGTAGCACCGCAAACGTTGGCACCCCAAGCACCCGTTCAACCTGTCGCACCGGTAGCCCCTGCGGCTCCGCAAGCCGTAGCGCCGCAACCAGCAGTACCGTCTCAACTACAAGCTCCGGTTCAACCACAGGCACCTGCTGCGTTTGCACAACCACAAGCTCCGGTTCAACCACAAGCGCCAGCAGCGCCGCAAACTGTAGCACCTCAGCCTATGCAACCACAGGCACCAGCAGCACCTGTCGCCCCGCCTGTTCCACAAGCACCGGTAGCGCCGACTACAACAACGAATGCGGCAGCCGCATTTATCCAAGGTCTAGGTCAGTAAACAAACCGCCCCGGTTTTACCGCCGGGGCTTTTCAAACGGAGGCTTTTATGGCGCGTTCAGCTACACGGTTACGGCAGTATATTGAAGACCCGAATACGGCACCGGAAATCCGCGCTGCTTTGGGCTTGGTACTGGAACATAATTTACCTATGTATAAGGTAGTGCGCTTGTTTGGCAGTAGCGTGCAGGCGTTCAAGGCCGCGTGCGACGGCTTGATTACGGGCGGCAGCGCTGCTTATTACGAAAAACATCATACCCGTATCGAGGACGTTACTGCGGCTATCCGCCACGGCGCGGAATACGGTATGTTTACAGGAAGCGCGGCTACCCGTTTTCAGACATTGTGCGGTATCTTGGCCGCGTTAGCGGACGGTAAAGAAGCAGAGTGAGGCCGTCATGGATTACGCATGGCTGGTCGCTATCGCTTGCGCGGGCAACATCTTCATCGGCGGGGTAACAGAAAGCCGTAGCCTTGCGCGCTGGACGACCGCCCCTGACCAAGCCGACATGATGCGCGCGGGGCAGAGTGCAGGGGAAACGGATGTGTATTTCACCCCGGCGTCCTTTACCGAACCATGCAACCGTACTTCGAAAGCCGTTTCTGGTATCCGTGCGTTTTGGGTTGACATCGACGCCCACGGTGAAGGCGCGAACAGTTACGCGACGAAAGCAGAAGCATGGCAAGCCGTACAATGTATCGAGGCGGGTTTCGCCCCGGCCACCGTGATTATCGACAGCGGGCGGGGGTATCAGTTGTACTGGTTATGCGAAGAGGCATTTACCGTGCAACAGTGGCAACCGCTGGCGCAACGATTGAAGCAATGGCTCTCACAACAGCCTTGTAAAACCGACCCGTCGCGCACTGCCGACGCCGCTAGTCTGATGCGGGTACCCGGTACATTCAACAGCAAGGCCAATGCTTACAGCGGCGTGGTTGCCGGCCACGGTAAATACTTCCCCAAACAAATCCTGATAGACGGTATCGGGGCATTACTGCCCGCCCCTCCTGTTTCGCATCCGCCCCCGGTACAAACGGCCGTGTCAGGCGAATATGTGAAATACCCCGGCGGCTTGGACGAAGACGGTTTGCCGATTATGCGCCACCCCCCGGCGTCTTTTGCTGCGTTGATGAAGCGCAGTGAGGACGGAACAGGTTGCGCCGCGTTATACCATGCTTATACCCACCAAGACGAACAGACTTACGCGCAATGGGCAGCGCTGCTTTCGACCGCCAAGCATTGCACGGACGGCGCACAATGGATTCACCGGGTAAGCGACCAGTACCCCGGCTACGACTTTGAGAAGACGGAACGTACCGCTGCCGGGTTCAAACATCCGTGGTCATGCGACACCATACACGACAGCGACCCGGTGATGGCGGAGAAATGCCGTACTTGTCCGTTATACGGCAAGCACAGCGCGCCGATTGTCAGAGGTCAGGCACCCGAAGCGACGGGCGTTACGGTAACGGGCTACCCGGAAAACAAGCCGGGGCAGATACAGACATACACTATCCCTGAATACCCTTTCCCTTTTTACCGGGGCAAGCACGGCGGGGTTTACATGAAGACGCAGGATGAAGACAAACCGGACGCCTGCGTTTTCGAACATGACTTTTACATTACCGAACGCATCAACGGCGATGGTAAACAGATATACCGTTGCCGGTATCACAGCCCGCATGACGGGGTGCGGGACTTCACCATCAACAGCAACATGATTCATTCCCTTACCCCGGAGATGAAAGCCGCCCTAAGCGGCGTGGGGATAGCCATTTGCGGTAATACACAGTGGAAACTTATGAGCCTCTATCTACAAAAACTCAACGTTTCGCTGGTCAACGCGCGCGGCGCACAACAGGAGGCCGCACAGCAAGGCTGGCAGACAGACACGAACGGTAACTTCGTTGCCTTCGTACACGGTAAAACCCGTATCGACGAACGCGGGGAAAGCGAAGCGGCCATTGGCGACAGGCACGTCGCCAAGAAATTTTCCGAAGCCCTCGACCCGCATTTGCAAGGCACCTTCGACGAAAGCCTCGCAGTATGGAACGACTGCCTGACCAAGTTATACGGTTTGCCCGGTATGGAGCTACACCAACTGGTCATCGTTTCGGCGTTAGGTACCGCTTTCACTACCCGCTTCGGCCTTACCGCGCACCAAGGGGGGATAATCTCGCTTGCCAGTAACGGTAGTGGGCGCGGTAAAACCGTAACCTGTCAAACCGCGCTGCGTGTATGGGGCGACCCGGAGATGCTGACATTCGCCTCGAAGACCGGTATCACCCCGAACGCGCTGGTAACGAACCTATCCTACCTGAACAGCGTGCCGTTACTGCGCGATGAGATTACCGAAATGGCACCGTATGAAATCGCCGACCTGATTTACGACAGCGCCCGCTTGGGCGACAAGGAGCGTGCGCAGGGCAGCGAGAACGATATCCGCGCACAACGCGGTACATGGCGCTCTTTCTTCTACACGTCCAGCAACAACAGCATCTACGACATGATCGCCTCGGAACGCGACAACGGCGACGGGGTGATGATGCGGGTAACGGAAATCATCATGCCCAAACTCAATACCGGCATGGGCGCGTATGAAGCGCAGCGCTGGATGGCACGTCTCGCACGCGTAACGGGTATCGCCGGGCGGCTGCTTATCCGTTGGATGATGGCGAATATAGACGAAGCAGAGGAGTTGTGGTACAGCACCCTGCGGCTGTTTACAGAGAAATACAAAACCACCGACCCGGAGCGCTTTTGGGTAACGCACCTCGTATCCGCCTGCGTCGGCGCGATTATTGGCGCGCGTTTGGGTTTGCACCCGTTCGACCCTGACCGTATTATCGAATGCGCGGGGTTGTTACTGGATGAAATGCGCCAACGCGTAGCGGAACGCACCACCGACACCATGTCCGAAACCCACGTAATGGATGGGGATACCTTCCTCGGCGCGTTCTTTGCCGCGCATACCGGACGCTTGGTTATTGTGCCTGCCGGCGGCTTGCGTTCTACCCTGCCGATACGCGGGGAGGCCGCCGGGCGTGTGGATTTACCGGAGGGCAAAGTCATGATGACCCTCGCGGCGATACGCGAATTTTGCGCCAAGCATTATTTCAGCTTGGACGAAGCGCAAAACCGCCTGCAACGGCTGGGCGGGGAACTGGTACTGCGTAACATCTTTACCGGAACCGAATTAGCCGGAACGTGCGGACGTGTGAAGGTATGGGAGTTTCCGCTTGAACAGGCGGGCGACACCGTACCCCGCGCCATCCGCACTGGATCAGACCCTTTAACAGGAGAAACCTATGAAAGACCCGCAGTATAGCGCCGCCACCCTCAAAGGCGGGCGCGTGATGATTGATATTGAAACCCTCGATACCGCATCAACCGCCGTTGTCGTTAGCATCGGTATGTCCTTCGACAGCGAAGACGGTATCAAGTCCATGCAATGGAACCTCGCTATCGGCGACCAAGTGAAGCACGGACGCACGATAGGCGCTGACACCGTTGATTGGTGGTTGAAGCAAGACAAGACAGTATGGGCAGCCAACCGGGAAGGCGAGATGCAGCCCACGCAAGCGCTACGTTCGTTTTCCGATGCACTCTTTGACCTCTACCGTCAGAACGGAGACAAGCTGGAAATATGGGCGAACGGTATCGCATTCGATTGCGTTATCTTGGAAAGCCTATGCAAGACCTACGCGGTACCGCTGCCGTGGAAGTATTGGGAGTTACGCGACGCCCGCACCATTTACGCGCTTGGCAAGCAGCTTGGTGTAGATAGTTACCAGCGCAAAGACAATATGGCGCACGGTGCATGGCAGGACGCGGAATACCAACTGCGCCGCCTGAAACATATCGAAAGTTTACTGGATACCAAGTGAGGATAGTATGAGCTTAGTGATTGCAACCCGCACGGCTATCATTGCCGATACCTATTGTTGCGACGGTAACAGCGCCCGTACTAGGATAGAAAAGACTGCCCGCGCCGCTAACGACAAAGCCGTTGTGCTGTCTGCCGGGATAGGTTATGGCGGCGTCGTTAAACAGATACAACGTATCATTGCCGAATACCTGCTGGACAAACTGACCGTGGCGAACGCAGAAAATGTCCTGCGTACATGGTGGCAGGAAGTTTACCGCGAGAACACCGACGATGCTTGGCGCGGTACGGAAATGCTGGTCGTTGTTGCCCCGGCGGAAGACGGAGAAACGCGCGGTACAATTTACCATCTCACTTTCCACGGGCAGGTGTTCGCGGTAAACGCCGATTACCATGCGATAGGCTACCGGGATGCTGCGTGGTTTGCCGCCGGGTATCTCGATGCCGCGTCTAAATTCCAAGCGCGTAACGTTCGTGATTTTCAAGTGAGTCCTCGCGCGCTGTTTACAGACTGTATCGGCGCCCTACAACAGGCAAACCGTAGGTGCGACTATGTGAGCTACGACTACACCAGCGTAAAGGTATCAGAATAAAAAGCAGCCCCGGTTCTTCCGGGGCTTTTTCTTAGTAGGTCAGTTGCCCTACCGCATGATTGGCGTCTTCGCCACCCGTGATATTGGTGTTTGCCCATTTCTTGTCGCGGATGACAAAGCCCGTCGGTACCAGGGGCTGAACCGGTGGCGTCTGCCCATCGTCATGGCGGCGCATAACCCAGCTATTTCCTGTCGTGGGTGTCGGTAAATAGGTATCCCACGTCGTACCGTTGGGTAGCGTGGTAAACTCGCATTCGTGAATAGGAAGCGTGTTACTTTGCAACTCTATCATACCCCACGGCGTTTCCAAATAATGCCCGGTCATACCCGTTACTGGTTTTCCTGTGCGTTGCGTATAGGCTTCTTCCGCCAAGCGCACGACTTGTTCACATTGCCGTATCAATGCACCAACATCGTATCCGGATTGTTTACCAGATGGGTCGTTTTTATGCGACCGCATGGCATGAAAATATACGGATTGCGAAGTTTGCCCGGTACCGGATGGGTCGGCACGCAGCGTGGTTGTAAAGGTTTCGCTAAACCGGGAATGCTGGTCATCATTCCACCCTGACCACCACAATTTGAACGGTAATTCCTGTTCGTTGCCCGCGCACTTGGTAACATCATTCCAAGTTTTTTCTTCCCAGCCGTCGCCCCACGGTTGCCATACGGTACTTAATGGCTTCCTGTGTTTCAACTCGAAACCGTTTGCTGTATGACACAGAATACCGGTATAGAACGTGCCTTCTTTTTCCCGGCGGGATTGCGGGTTGCACTTATGCGGCTGTACCCAGCCGAAATCGGTTTTTACCCAACAATCCGGGTCGGAAGAAATCTGATCGCGGGCGTCATACAGCGCCATACAGAAATCAAATAGCAAGCCTTTACCGACAACATTATCTTCTAACGTATCGAACGAGATGGACTGATAAGGCGGGTTTACCCCGGTAATCGTCGTAGCCGCCGTATCGGTCGGGATATACGGGAAGTAAGCAGTAGCTTTACCGTTCGGGTATTTCTTCGCGTCAATGATGACAACCGGGGCATTACAGGCAATCGCGGTATCCTTATAGACAGGCAACCAGCCCTTACTACCGTCGGGCAACAAAAAGGCAACCCATGTGTAAGGCTGTACCAGCGCGATATTCTGATTTTCGCCAATGAATGTACGTGGTGTTACCGACATTTCCATTGTGCGGGGAGAGGTCGTCTCCGGCAGGGTAACAAAGGTCGTCAGCTTGTTGCCCGCCGTGTCTTCCAAATCCAGCTTCTGTGTGGCCGGGGTGAAGGTCAACGCCTTGTTGGTTACGCTGATACCGCCACCGCCGGTCGGGATTGTCGCTTCAAACGAACTTCCGGCAGTATCGGTGATGGTCAGCTTACCGTTCGCGAATGACATGGACGCAATTTTGGTATCGGTCAGGTCGGTTGTGAATGTATTGTTATCGGAATCTGTAACCGTCAGCTTACCGTTTTTGGCCTCAACCTTCGTAATTTTGGTATTACCGTCGCCCGCACCACCTTGAATATCAATCGTTGCGGTCAGTACTTTGCCTGCCGTATCAGTCAGGGTAAGCAGCTTGGTTGCCCGATCGAAGACCAGCGTATCAATCGTTGTATCTGCACCTGCGCCGCCCAAACAGGACAGGTCAGCGGTAAGCTCAACCCCGCCGGACATGGACAGGGTGAGGGTTTTCTTGGCGCAATCGGTAGTAAGCGCTTCGATTTTCGGGATACAGATTTTCCCGTCGGTAATCAAATCGCAAATCAGGTCGGCAAGCTGGCTGCACAATACGACACGCGAACCTTTACCGAGATAGTGGTTACAGTTGCCTTCCCCGCAGGCGAGCAAACCCGCCTGCAAGGTGCCGTCGTTGAGCAAGTCCAATATCAGTGCTTTCAGGATAGCGTTGAGTTGGTTAATATCCGGGGTAGTGCTACCGCCGTTGTTTCCACATGGGCCGCAATTCATAAATCACCTCAAACCGCGAAGGCCGGAACAAGATAGGTTGTGCCATTAACTGGCATACGGATAGACGGTATCGCTGTACGGGAAAGCAGTACGTCGGTTACGCTCTTAGTTTCCGGGGCGGCAGGTTGCCCGTTCGTATAAGTCAGCGCCACGCTAGCCAGCGAACCGCGCGTTTCCAACCACAACTGTCCGTCTTTACTTACCACGCGAGTAGAAATCAGCATGGAATTGCCATAGGTTTTTTCCGTTTCCGCGCTAACATATTGTGCGGAATTAAACGCAATTTGATAAAACTCCGTCGGATTACCCTGCGCGTTCGGTATCGCGGTAAGCAGCGTTTGTACGTCGAATATATGCCCTGGTGTGCGCGGAAGCTGTACTGACAGCGTTTTGTTGCCTGCTGCGGACTTTTGCCCATTGACGTAAATCGCTGTGGACAGGTGTAGTTTTTCCCCCTCCACGGTAAGAGATTCCATCGCCGTAACCGGGAACGAGACATTCGCGCGTAACGTCGCGTTATCACTGTCGGTAAGCGTTACGGTAGTCGTGGCTTCATTGGCAGTTATTACATTGGTCGCTGCAACGTCCAGCGCGTTTACTTTGTAGGTTGACTGCTCGGCGGACAACGTGGACAAGTCCACCGTAAACGCTTGCTTGCCGTTGGCAACTGGCACGCCGTTCACATAGACATCCGTTACCAACGACAGACGCTTGTCAGTAAGTTTTAACTCTTCCACCCGCATCACCGGAATCTTGGCTTTCGCAGTAAGCGCTGTATTGTCTTGCTTAGTCAACGTAAAGGTTGTGGATACGTCTTTCACATTGACAGCATCAACGTCATTGGACGTAAACGACTTAACTCCGTCGGTATTACTAGGCAGATTGAACGAAACACTATGTTCACTACCGGCTTGCTCCGCGCCGTTATAGAAGGTTGCTGCCGTAACCGTAACTTGTGCGTTGTTTACTGCGGCGTTCGTTAAGCGGGTGATCGGGAACTGTACTTTTACCGGGAAGGTAGAACCTTTATTGTCTTCTACCGTGATAGTATTTGACAGATTATCCGGCGCAGTGGTTTGCAATCCCGTCCCGGTAAAGCTGGTAATGCCGCCGTTGATGGTGGTATTCCCCGTGCCGGATGGGATGACTGTCTTGTGTTCGAACGTTTTGTTGGTGCCGTCATCTTCCCAGCGGGTACGAAGTTCCCTTATGGTGAGGGTTTTAGACGTATCATCGTAAGCGATACCGTCGATAAGCGATGACGCCAGCGGAACGCGGTCAGCGCGAGAAGTCCCGTTCACGTCGGTTAGCGTACTATCCAGTACAGTGGTTTTGTCAGCCTGATTCCACTTCGAACCATGAATGACAAAATTCGCCACAGTAGAAGTTGGCAACGCCGCCTTGAAGGTTGTCCCATCCTGCATGGTAATGGTGAGCCAAATACCGTCGCGGGTGAAAGCCTTGATGCCGTTTTTCGCGTCAAACACACGGTCAAGCGGGCTAAGGTCAACCTTCACCACCGTATTGTTCGATAGTTTGAGAAACAGAATCTTGTTTTCGATACTGCCATCAACGACGTGAATATCGATTTGCGGCTGGCCACCACCGCCGCCACCGTTATTTTGATCGCAGCCCGCGACCGCGAAATCTTTTGGCAGGCGAAGTCCTTTACAGTCTTTCAGCCCCGGCGAAATGGTACCGTCAACAATAAGCCGATTGATGACGTTTTCTACTACCCGTTCGATAGTAACCTGCAACGGTTCTTGACAACAAGAACGACAACCCATAGTAACCTCCTACGGTTTAACAAAAAGAGACGCCAAGTCTATACGGGTAAAGTACAGAATCAGCAGAAAGACAATGCCGTAAGCCATCGCTCTAATCAGCATAGACATGACTTGTTCAGCTATCCGGTTGATCGGTTCGAGGCGGCGCAGTTTTTCTTCCGCCGCGTTAATCCGGGCGTCCAGCAGCGCAAGGTGGCGTTCGTTTTCTTCCACTTGCAGGCGCAGGTTGTCCACATGAACGGTCATCGCGGATACGGACTTGGCGAGCAAATGCAGTTCATGACTGGCGTCTTGCATAGACGCTGCCATTCCTGCCAGTTGCTGGCGCATCAGAAGATTAAAATCATCAGGCATAGAACATCCATAGTAGGGCAGTGAATAGAACCCCGGTAACAACGCCCCGCCAGTAACAGCAACACCAACAACGCACCTCATCGCCACGGTATTGTGTCTGTTCGAGCGGCGTTTCCGTCCAAATACAGGCAAGGTTCGCCAGTTTACCCAGCGGCGACTTGCGCCCGCACAGCGGTAGCTTGGTGTGTTTAATCATAAAAGCCTTGAAGCGCTTTTCCATCGTGTTACTCCATTTCATTTCAAGTCATTATACACGCCGTAGGCTTTCGCACGTTTGGTTACAGCGGCCAGCACCCGGTTCTGCATCGTCATCAGTTCGTCATACTGCGCCTTATACAGCCGGGCGGACGTGTAGTCGCCTTCGTTCTTCGCCTGCAAATACAAACGCCATGTGTCGGCGGTCGTTCCGTAGGGGCCACGCATTTCCCGGATAACCTTGCGCGCGGCGTCGGCATCGGCGACCACCGCTTTATACTTCGCCAACTCCTCGCGGTCGGTCAGGGAAAGCTCCGCGCCGTCCTGTTCGAGCCTGCGCACAATCTGCCGGGCATGGGCGGTAAGCGTGTCAGCCGTATCTTTTACCGCGTAATTATTCGGCTTCGCCATGTAACCGCCGAACGCGGCGTTCATCGCGTTGTCCACCATGCTCTCCCCACCGCCGCGTTGCAGGCGGGCAAAGAACGTCCACGCACCGCCGAGGAAATACTCCATCCAGTTATCCACTTCCGCGCCCGACTTGTCTATCCCTGCCGACGCCAGCATTTCAGCAATACCGCGTCCGGTCGGGGTAGCGGTCGAAGGCGTTGCTTCCAGCGCAGTAGGGCTGTCAATGCGCTGCCCGGTGTTTGGGTCATAGACGGTCTGCCGTTTCAGCGCCTGCCCCCAGTAGCCCGTGTCGGTAACATCCGCCAGTACGCCCGTCAACACGGTAGGCGTTACCCCGCCGACAAAGTTCAACATACTATCTTCCGTGTGCCACCAGTTGAGCGGGATACCGCTACGGACAGCGGATGCCATCAAGTCGCCGGACGCATCCAATATATTACGTTTACCTGTAACGACACCCGCGAAACTGTCAGCGGCGGTGGCAAGAATAGCGAGGTCGGGCGGTATAGGGACAGCAAGGCCGTTGCCTAACGGGCGTTTACGATCGCGCCCGCTGGTACGGAAATACCGACTTTCGCCGTCTTCGTCGTCGCCCATCGCGGTAATCCCCATGAAGGCCTGCGCCAGCATGAGCGCCCCGGCAATCGTTACCATCTTGCGCCCGTGTTCGGTCGAAAGGATTTGCGGGACAGTGCGGAACATCCCCTGCATCGCGGCATTGAAGAACACATAGAACGCCCGCGACAAGTGGTTGGTGCCTTTGCGTTCGAAGTTGGTCGTGATGTCTTTGGTCGCGTCAATGATACGGGTTTTCAGCGACGGGTTGGCGTTCAGCGCGGCCTGCATATGGCCTACGTCCGTCCAGTCGGTAATGTTCAACATACCTTTGGACGCGAAATATTCCATATACGCCCGCATCGCGCCCACCCGGAACATCTGTTCGGGCGCGTAACTGATACCGTGTAACGTCCGGGTAACTTTCGTTTTGGACATGTCTTTAATCAGATTCCATGTGCGGCGCACCTTGCCCATGTCTGCATCATTCCACGCCGTACCAAGCTCTTTGGTAATCTGGTCATAGCCTACCTGCGCGCCCCACGACAAGCCCGCGCCTTCCGCTGTATAGAGTTGCAGGAAGGGGTCAGTGGAAACCTTGTCGTTGACAGCGGCTTTCCATAGCTTCGTCAGATAACCAAAGCTATGTTGTATCAGGTTGCGCGCGACAGGCACGGCGTCTTCGGTTTTCAACAGGTCAGCACCGATCGCTCCCTGCACGTTCATGAAGCTGGTCGCCATATCGCGCGGTATAGCAACGGCCATAAACATCGGCGACAGCGTGGTGCGGAACAGCCCCATCGTCGAAGTGAGTTGCTGCATCATACGGATACCGCCGTTCGTAGAGAAGGTCGGTTTCAGTAATTCCGTCGCGGATTTCTTGAAGCGCAGGTAAACCATCTGCCCGTCTTCGAGTTTGACAATCCGGGTATTGCGGTCGCGCCCGGCGCTTTCATCGTCGCGCAGGTAGTCGAAATCGTAAGACCCCCGCCCGGTGCGGGTCGGGTAATACGGTTCGATACTGAAATACTCGTTATCTGGCGTTGCCATCGCAATACGGGCTATCCGCTGGAAAGCATGCTGGTTGTACGCCGTACGCAGCATATTCTGCATTTGGTCAATGCTGGTTTCCACCATGTTCTGCGGGGTGGAATACCGCCCGGCAGGGGTACCGCCGCGCACCTTGCTTTCCTTATAGTCTTTGAGCGACAGCCAAAAGCCCCGCCGCTTCGCCTCCACATATTTATCCGGTTCAATCAGCCCGTTCTGCACCATCAGATCCAACGTACGCTCTACCATGCGGGTGTAACGCGCGGTGATATTGTTGAGCGCGGTTTGCTGCTCCGGCGTAAGTTGGGTAAATTCGGTACTGAAATAATGTTCCGCTGCAAAATCGCCGCGTGAATGGTCAGCACGGTAAAAACCGGATAGCGTTTCCTGTACCTCGCCCGGCTGGTAGAGACGGTAAATCGCGTCGCCTTTCTTGCCGCCCAAGCGGTTGACAATCTCTTTGTCACGGATACGCGCTTCGGTCGCGTGCAAGTGGCGTTCTATCTGTTCACGAGTAACAACGTCGCGGTAAGCGGATACTTCATGGGCGAACGCCAGTTTGAGGTCGAAGAACGTTGGATTGGCCGAAGTACCGCGACGGCCTAGCTCCCGATCGTAGTCCATCCGCGTCTGCCGGATAGCGAGAAACTCCTGCAAACGGTTGAGGCCGTTCTTGTCCGCGTAAATGTTATAGGCGTTTTCCACCGTCTGAATAACATCGTCCGGCGACAGGAAATACGCCCGCGCGGTATGCAGTAAATCCAAAACCATATCCAGTACGGGTTCGGCGGCCTTCGGAATCGCCCGGCGGATAGCCTGCGCAATACGCGTAAACGTCGGGCTGAATAGCTCCCACCGCGTAATCCGGCCAGCCACCATCTGATTGAAGCTGTCGTAATCAAACTGCTTCCCGCCGTAATTCAACTTCGAGCGGATACGGCCATAGGCTTCGCGTAGTTCGTAACCTTGGTTTACCACGTCGGCTTCTACGCGGCGCTGGAAGTCTTCCCATTCCTCGTTTTGGTTGCGGTTGTATTCCACCTTGCGGTCAGCGACGAACTCGCCCTGTTTATCGTATTGGTTATACCGCACGATAATCTGATTGCGTTCGCGCAGCGGGATAATCAGGCCGCGCTTTACTTCGGTACGCGGCGCGCCCATCGGCGTCTGGTCGTAAAACTGAATGGCGTAATCGGTATCCACCCGCTCTACGTCTATCTTGGTCGCCTGCTTCGCCAGCCGCCGGGTGGTTTCATCCACGTCCATCATACCGTCGATACTGTCGGCGATGCTGTCAGCGTCCAGCTTCTCTTCCTGCGTGAGCGGGTCGGGCTTGGGCGCATCCGGTTTGCGCCGGGACTGGTAGTCCCCGTAGTAGTAACGTGCCATCGCCGTATCGCCCCGCTCTTCGGCTACCCGTGCCAGCGCCATCTCTTGTCCAATATCGCTGCGTTCATCCCACCCGCTGTCTGTCGCCCGCAGGAAGCTGTCATACGCCCGATGCGTTTCGATTAGACGGTCAGGATAGGCCTTAACAAGGTCGCCCTCTACGGCGGCAGTATGCGCGTTACGGGCGATCTTGCGCAGATACTCGTAAATTTGATTGTCCGTGGCGCGCCGTTTACCGCCGAGCGCAGCGATTAGTTTACCCACCAACGCCTTGAACAGGTCGACAAGTTTCGTCAACGCCGAACGCTGGCCGCGTATGGACGGCGGTACTTTCACGCCCCATTCCCGCTCAATGCCTTGCCAATCGCCGGTCATATGGGCGGCAGACAATTCCGCCAGCGCTTCTTCGGTGAGTAGCGCTTCGGAAACATCGGGGTAAATCTTGCGCATGGCAAGCCGTACTTTCGCCACGGTCGGATTGGTCTCCGCATCCCGCAGCATCTGCAAATATTCCTCGCCGTGCATAACGTCAGTACCATCGGCTTTGCGAATGTGCATCCCTTGGTGCGCGGCTTCGTGGGCGATCGTCCATTGCAGCATCTCGTAATCCATATCCGGATGCGCGACGATATAAATGTTCGGGTCGTTCACCCGGACGAAACCATTTATTTCCTTCATCGCTTGGTCAAAGTCCGGCGAAATGATGCGCACCCGGTCGGCAATCGCGCGGTCGAAGAACTGCCTTGCCCAATGCAGTAACCGTTGTCCGGTGATGTACTGCGTTTGCTGGCGCAGGGCGAGCGAACGGATAACCGGTTCGCGGCGACGGCGGAGCAAACTATCCGGGTCAATCCGCATATTCGGTAACGCCTCGCCTTGTTCCCCCTGCCGGGTGAGTACAGCGTCGTCCAAAGGCGGCGGGCGCGGTTTCGTCCGTTGGCTATCCGGTATCGGGTCGTCATCCCCCCGGCGTTTTCTGCGGCGTGTCTGCCGGGCTTCTTCGCGCAACGTCGTGGCGGCTTGTTCAACCACCTCGTTCACGTTGGCTTTACCGCCGCGTGTGCGTTTTGCGCCAAAGCCTGCGGCAACGGTCAAGGCTTCGGCGCTAGCTTTTTTTGTGTCGGCTACCTGTTTGGCGTTGATACTATTCACCGCCGCTTGCAGCGCCGCCCGTATAATCTTCGGGTATTGCTTGTGTTTGCCTTTCAACGTGTCTTTCATGTCGAAATCCGCCACCCATTGCTTATACAGGTCGCTGTTTTCGGCTAATCCCCGTTCGGCTTCTATCGGGGCCTTCAACGCGGTAATGGCGTCTTCCAGTGCTTCCCGTTCTGTACGGCTTTGCGCGCGGATCGGTAAATAGGTATCCCGTATCCGTTCGTCATATTCTTTAACCGCCTTGTTATAGACGTGTTCGTATAGCCCTGTCTTCCAACCAGTGCCTTCGCGGTAAGACAGTAGGGGGTTGCTTCCCGATGCCGGTTGCTCCTGCAAAAGCCGCGCGGCGGCCAATACGTCCTGACTGTGCAACGGATAATCCGCACGACGGGTCAGGTTGAGGATAACGTTATCCGTGATTTCCTGCGGGGTGTTTACTGCGTTTTCCGGTTGTAAGAAGCTGAACTGCTCCCGGTAAGGACTTCCTTCACGCGTCAGATAATTACGCACTACATCGGCCACACCGCTATCATCTAGTTGCCCCACGATACGTTCAGCGGTCTCGTTGAAGATAGGCGCATTCTCTTCTTTCTGCCTGCCCCGCGCTGAACGGACGGTATCGGGGTTAATCAGCACATTGCGCGCTTGGCGTAATTCGCGATTCTGCGCAAGGTTAGCGTCTTCTACGTCCATGTCTGCGCCGGGAATAATTTCCCGTGCGACGGTATCCAAGACATCCCGCATATTGCTGTCATTCACCAATACGTCCACCAGCGCGGCAGTTTGGTCGCCGTTCAGGTTGAACCGGGAAGCGAGATACCGCATCATCAGTGCCGGGGTGTACTGGCTGTATGTCATATTGTCCATCAACACCCACGCGGCTCTGAATGCGTCTTCATCGCGGTTACGCATCAAACGCAAAATGGTTTCGCCCACGATTTTCGGCATTTCGGCGCGCGGTTTGCCGTCGAGTTTCTTCCCGGTATTCGCCCACTCGTCAACCCATTCCTGTATCTTCGGGTCAAGCGCGGCGTCATTATCGGTCGCCCACGCAGTATCCCAACCCCCGGTAAAATCGTCAATCGGGCGGGATAGCGTTTGATATTGCGCCGGGTCGATATTCGCCGGAGCGTCCCTAGCGAGGCCAAGCTGCACAATATCCATATGTGCGTCGCTTATATCCAACCCGTATTGTTGCTGGTATTCCGCTGGTAACTGCGCGTAAGCTGTCCGCATGACTTCCAGTGCGTCTTCCGCTGCGCGCTGCTCTGCAATTCGCTGTAACTTGTTCGTCGCGCGGTTCATGGTTTCCAGTGCTGACTGTATCCGTAACAAGGATGCTTGTTTTACAGCGTTATACTGTTGCACTTCCGGCGGCAGGGTATCGCGTTGCCGTGCAGTGGCTTCCACTTGCCGCAGGTTATCCGCCACGCGCTGTAACAAGTTGGTGCGGATGTCGCCGGACTGCGCCGCTTGTGCCAGTATGTCGGCCTGCGGGGTCTGCGCCAGCACATCGTATTCCGCTTGTTGCTGTGCGTGTTGCGCCTGCTGTTGCATGGCTTGCTGTTGGGCTTCCGCCTGCGCCTGATTACGGCGGGCAAGGTAATCGCGGGCTTCCTGTTGGCGGGCACGCTGATTTGCCACCGCCTGCAAGGTATCGCGCAACCAGTCGCGCGCTTCTGCTTTCTCTGCATCTAGCGCGGCATGGCGTTCGGCAATATCCTTATCACGCTGACGACTCTTGGCAAGCGCTTCATCGAACGCCGTTTGTACAGCGTCCGCCACCGGGTCGGGGTTAATCGGGTTGCCGTCTTGGTCAAGCGGGGTTACAGTAACATCGCCGCCGCGCGGGTGTGTCGCCCCGCCGATAATACCGCCGAGGATACCGCCAATCATCGCGTCGCCAAGCGCTAATGACCACGCCTTGCTCCAATCAACGCGGTCGCTTTCCCATTCGCCGTCCTTGTTCAAGCCCATCACGGCGGCGCGTTCAATCAGCCCCATCATAAACTCTTCGAAGCCTTCCGCCATACCGGACTTCACGGCTTCTTTCATAAACCCATTGGCGAATTTCTGCGCGGTCGGCGGTAGTCTGTTCAAGGCGCGCCCCATCAAGGACGAATTGGCTGCTGCACCCGCTGCGGAATTAAGCGCATTCTGCGCCGACTGCGGCAGCGAACGGGCAGCGGCGGACGTCCGCCATTGCGCCCAGCGATTACCGAGGGCGTGGGTATAGCGGTTCAATACAAACGCCGTACCGCCTTTCAGCGTGGCCGCCCCCATCGCTTCTGCATCTACATCCCGACGACTAATCCCCATTTGGTCAGCCGCCTGATATACCGCCTGCGAGGTGCTTTCCCCTTCCACAACACCGATCACCGCCGCGCTGCGGATAAACTGCGGGTTCTTGGCATACCACTGTACAAGGTTGCTTTTCGATTTCATGGCGGACAACGCCGCCGCTGTACGGGTGTAGGCTTCGGTCGCTTCTACGGCTTCCGCCCCTTTGCTCACCGCGCCGATACCGCCGATGGTTTTAACTGCCCACCCGCCTGCCTTTGTGATTGTACCGGGGGCGGCCAGCATACCCACCATGTCGCCACCAAACACCATCAGATAGCCAGGGTCGTTCGCGAGCGCGGACGCAGTATCGCCAAACCGTTGCGCTTCGGCAAAGGCTTTTTGGCTATCCAGTGTGCGGTCGGAATATACGGCGTTTTGCAGGTTCTGTACCCACGCATGGGCAGCGGTAGAACGGTCAATAACCTTGTCCAAGTCCTCGTAGTCTTCGTCGGTATTTACCGTACCTTCCCCAAACAGACTGTTGATGATTTGCCCGTAACCGATTTCCACCGAGTTCTTTATTTTGCCCGCGAACGTCGGCAAGTCTATCAGGACTTTCGCGCCCCCGCCTGCAACTGCCGTCGCAGTATCCCCCACGGCTTGCGGGATTCCACGGCCTTCCACGTCGAATACGTTTTTATTGTTCGCTTCGAGGTCTTTCGCAATCGCGTCAAACTCCAACGCGTTCGGCGCGAGTTGTGGCTTGTTGCGCAAGGAAGGGCCATAAACATCCGCGAGAAACTGCCGGAAACTGCCGGGGCCTTCTCTCAACGCTTTGCGTCGCCCCAGCGTGGATAGTTCCACGAAATCCGGGCGGGTCTTAATCCACTCGCCCATCAACGCCGCCGGGTCTTTGCTTTCCAACAATACCGCGCGATCGAGGTGAACAGTCGTGCCGTCGCCAAGCTGCATCGGTATCGCGCCGGACTGCGCCGCGTCCATTGCTTCCTTCATGATATTGGCCTGTGCGGCGTCTGCACCTGCCACAGTATTTAACACCCCCAGCGGTATGACTGCCGCCAACGGGTTCGTCGGAGCCGCAGGGGAAGCGGGTGCGGCGAGCGGGTCGGTCGCCGGGGTCTGCGGTTGTTTCATCGCCAGCAACGCTTCCTGTTGCTCTTTGCGTAATGCTTCGTCTATCTTGCGCTGTTCTTCCTGCTGGCGTTTCAAGTCTTCCAGCGCCTGCTGTTGTTGCGCGGCAAGCAGGGCGTTTTGCTGTTCAAGCGCTGCACGTTTCGCCGCGAGTTGCTGCGACGCTTCCAGTAAGGGGTTGGTGTAATTATTCGCGTATTCGGTCTGCGCGGCGGTTGTGCCGGCCAGCCCGTATTTCAAGAAAGGATTTTGCGCCATATCAGCTTCTCACAGGGTAAAGGTCTTGCGGCATGATAAGTCTTGCCGGGGCGATATTCATCAATTCATCGAAGGTTCTTTGCGGGGCAGCCGCCATGTATTGCGGCGCGACTTGTTGCGGCAGTATTTGCTGTACCGCCGGGGCTTGATAATTGCCTCCACCCGGCGTTTGATATTGCGATACCATCCCGGCAGGCGCGGCGTAATCGGCAGGGGCAACGCTACCCGTAACTTCCGCCACAAGGTCGGTAGGCTTGGTACCGGATACTTCGGCAATCTTGTTCGCCCACATATTCCACACCTGCGCGGGTGATTTCCCTGCCGCGTTGTTCAGGCCAAGGTTACGGCGCACGGTCGCATCCAGTCCGCCTTGCCCGCGCATCGCCCGCATGATTTGTGTAGCCCCGCCTGCGCCTTGTTGGTGGCCGAGGTATAGTGCGGTCGGGACAATATCCAACCCCTGCTTGGCGAAATGCGCCGCGTTGTCTAATGCGTAACGTTTACCGGCCTCGAAGTTGGCGTAAGGGTCGTTGCGGCGATCGCCGTTACCGATAAGCCCATAGGCTTTCCCCGTGCCGCCGGTAAACTGCAACAAGCCCCGCGCCCCGGTTGAAGATACTGCGGTCGGATTGCCTTTGCTTTCAATCTGTATCATCGCGTTCATGAACGGGCTATCGGAATAATAGCGTCCGTCCTTACCGCGAAACAGCTTGGCGTTTCGGATTTCGTCCAATAATGCTTGCCCGGTATTCATGGCCTACCTCAATGTCGGTCGCGCGGATACGCCAAGCAGACTACCCGCGTTTGCTTTAGCGGCTTCGGTCTTGGTTTGTTCTTCTACCAGCTTGATACGCGCCTGTTCATTGGCGGTTTGCGCGCGGTAATAGTCCGCTTGCGCCAGCGTCCGCGCCAGTTCTGCATCGTCCTTCGCCGTAGTGCCCAAGCCCAGCCCGGCCAGCGCTTTCTGCAATTCCAGTTCTTTCTTCTGAATATCCCACTTGTGGTTTTCCGCGTCGATTTCGATACGCTGCGCGACTTGCTGCATACGCACCATATCCAGCGGCGACATACCGTTGAGCTTCGCGGATACCCCCGGCGACAGTTTGCCGAGACTGTCGAGGCGTTCCTTGAACTCGTCGGCGGCGGTCTTGTACATCAGTTCTTGCGCCTTGTACGCGGCTTCCGCGTGTTTGTCTTGCTGGTTTATCCATGCCGCGTTCGCACCGGAGACGGTATCTTGCGCCAGTTTGAGCGGGTCGGAGGCATTGTAAAACTGTGAGGCGTCCACACTGGAATATTGCGGCGTATTGAAATACATCCCGCCAATCGCGGAAAGGTTGCGCGAGCCGTCCGGATTGATGCCCATCTGATAAATACCGTTATACGGTATGGTGTCGCCAAAGGCGTTCTGCGGAGCAACGTATGGGGCGTTATAGCTATCCGCCATCGCCTGCGTTGTAGCCGCCACACGGGCTTCCGCCGGGGCAACCACACTACCGTAAAGGTCGTTACCGAGGTTCGTATTACCGTCTTGATACGCGGCCTGCGCGGTCGCCAGCGCCGTCGCGGCTTCCGGGGTAAGCCCCCGCTGTAACCCTGTAACCATATTGGCGTAAAACGCCGGGTCTTGCATATACCGCTGCTGTACCATCTGGTCGTAGGCGTTGTTTGCTGCGCGCACTTGGGCGTTCCCCGCGCCGACAATATCGGCGAGGATATAGTTACCCAGTATGCTGTTCATGACCGGGCCAATCGGCGCGGCACCCTGCCCGGTATTGACTGGCCCGCATCGTCCATCCGCGCACGGTAAACGGCGTAACGCATTATCCGCCGGGTTCGTCGGATACAAAGTCGGCAACGGCATCTGCTGGAAGCCCGGTTGCGCAGCGACTACCGGGGCGGGTGGAGGAGCAGGTGTTGATACCGGCGCGGAAGGAGCCACCACAGGCGCAGGCGGGACGTTTACCCCTTTACCCAAACTAGCCCGCCAGTTTGCTTGCGCTTGCGCTGCGATACCGGGAAGCAACCCGGACGGTAATATCCCCGGCGGTATTTGCTGATTGAGCGCCGCCGCATTACGGGCGAACTGTAATTGCGGCGAAAGCGTTGCGGTTGTTCCCCGGCGGTCAACTGTTACCGGACGGTCTTCCGGTCGGCGCGCATTGCGCGGGTCAGTAGGGTTGAGCAGCGCAGTAACCGGTTCCCCTGAACCCGTCGGCTGTAATGCCGGGGTCGCTGTCGAGGTCGCCGCCGGATGCGGCAACAATGCGCTGCGCGAATCGGTAGGATTGGGCAGGGCAACCGGTACGTATGGAGCCGGGTTCGGTGTTGCTCCGGAAGTCGTCGGCTGTATGGCAGTACCGGGGGCAGGATCATCTGCGTGCATGGCGTTGTATGCCGGAATCTGCCACCAATACTGCGGCGTTACGGTAGGAGGCATAGCGATTTCCCGGCGGGCGATTTCCCCCGGTTCCGCATCTGCCGGGGCTTGCCACCACATCTGCTGCGCGGCTACCGCCGGGCTTATTACAGCGGCGGGCGGCACGTCATCCGCAGGCCACGGTACCGAAGGCGCGGGGGCAGGCATCAGCAACGCTTGCGCATCATCGTAAACCATCCCCACCGGACTGCGGGCAAACGCCGCGAGCGTTTGTTGTTCCGGCGTCAGCTGCGAAACATAGTACGTCATCTTACTGCCCTCCGAAGGTGAACTGCTGTGTGCCTAACTGGTAAAACGCCGGGTTGTAACCGAGCTTGTTGGCAATATTTTGTTGCGTCTGTAACGGGCCATAGGCGGCATTGGATTGCGGCTGTAATTGCGCGTATTGGAGTTGCTGCTGTTGCGGCGGTACAATCGCCTGCGTTGCCGGGTATGTCGTATTTCCCTGCACGCCTAACGCCTGCATCACTTGGTCGGTCAAGGCGTTTTGCTGTGTGGTTGCCAACCACTGCATGATGTCTTTCTTGGTGTCGTTATACACCGCGCCCGTTGCCTGCTGCTGCAAGGTGTTATCGTAGGTAGCCGCTTGCGCCGGTACGGCGTATTGGTCAAGCAGGACGCGGTTTTGCAGGTTATACCACTTGTTCGCCGTGTCCATCGCGGTATTGAAACTGTAATTCCACGCCGGGCCAACGCCGCCGATAAGCCCGAACATACCGCCGCCGAAACCGAACGGCGAGCCTTGTTGCGCGGGTATCATGCCGTAAGTTGCCATCGTTAATCTCCCAAGTCTAAAAAGGTTTCGTTACCGGCGGGAATGCCGTAATAAAAATATTCCCAGTCGTCCAGTTCCTGTTCATTTTCCTTTACCCACTTCCGTTGGTATTCCATCAATACGGACAACGGGTCTGTCGTTTCCCCGTCGCCGAAGTCAGGATACGGCGGCAACATTGGACTATCGAGTTGGTCGCCCGGATAAGGCATCCCCGCGTCCTGCGGGGTGTTGCGTTGCAAATAGTAAGGCACCGTATTCATCAGCAATCCGCCGGGTTCTTGGCCGCCGATTCCGGCGTGAGCCAGCTAACCAGCGTGGCCGCCAGCAAACCGCCAACAGTTCCCCAATCCCGCGTTTCTTTCTCCGCAGTACGTCGCAGGCTTTCCGCCAGCCATGCGAGGTTCTGCCCGCTGGACGCCAGCATATCTGCCGCCAGTTTGAGCGAGTTGTCCGCATCCGCCGTCCACGCGTTGTACTGGTTGAACTTCGTCTGCGTCGCGTGCTGGTCATAGTTACGGGCGGTAGTATCACGGGTAATACGGATACCTTCCACCAGCGCGGCGGCTTTCTCGCGGGTTTCCAAATCGTACTTCCACTTGTTCAACCGCTCCGCTTCCCGCGCGCTGGACGACGTAGCGACGATGCTTTCAATCTTGGCGGTCGTTACCGCGTCTGCCACATGACAGTTGAAACCAATGTTGTAGCGCGTCCGCGTGCGGCAGTGTTGCGACAGCGCTTCTTTCGCCGCGATTTCCGCATCCGCTTTCACCCGGCTGACTACGCCGTAATAATCCGGGGTGTAGCCGCATTTCGCCTGCGCGCAAACTTGGGCAATCAAGTCGTCGATACACGGTTTCAGCTTGTTGCCGTAGTCGTACTCAATATCCCCGCGCTGCCAGTTCTTGTCCACACGGGTGCTAATCTGCGTCTGCGCTTCCCTGCCCTTTTCCCGCAGCGGGTCAACGCGCGCCATTTCATCTTCGCCGCGCTGCTTGACCTTCTTGACAATGTCTTCCCACGTCTTCTCTGCTTCGCGGGCTTTCTTGATGGTGTTCTTGTTGACCAGTGCGCCAAGCAGGCTACCCACCATCGAGCCAATCGCCATCCAGCGTCCGTCATCACGACGCGGCGGGCGGGGGTATTGCACAATGTGCGGGCTGGTGATACAGGTCGAGTTTGTACCGGACGCGGTAGCAGCGCCCGTATGTACGGTATTGGTCGCGCAGGCTTCGGGCATCAGGCGTGTCCTCCATCTTGTACCATGTCATACGTCGCGGTTTGCATATGGATTTCCGTGATTTTATCGTAGCTCTGTACCTCGAACGCCCATGTTATACCGTTACGCTTGCGGGGTAAACGCATCGGGTCTTGCCGGTACAAAGGCCGCGTGAATAGCGGCTTGCCGTCGATGAACACGGTAATCCTCGCCCCGGTGAGCGGCTGTAAAAGCGCGCTGGCATACCGGCGCAAATGACAGTGACTGTCGAAAAACGTATCCGGTTCGGCGGTCGGATTCAGCTTGCGCCAGTCGTTAAACATCGCCTGCGCCTGCATCAGCCCCCGGTCGCGCCGGGGAAGGTCGCCCTCTACCTTGATGGTCGTCGGGAATGCCCACCCTGTCTGTACCGCGTCGAATGACCGCCAGCGCATCAGCATGGGTTCGCTGCTGCCCTGCCACAGGTAAACGTCGTTGCCTATCAATAGCTGCACGGTATTCACGTCCGACCACATATCCTTCACCGACAAGGTGACTTCCGTCATGTCGCCTTCGCGCACATCTGTTTTCAAACCGAAACCGAACAAGATACCGCGCCGTTCGTGTCCCTTAAACCCGAACACCAGCAAACGTTCACCCCACTGCGCATACCGCGTATGCTCCGGACTATACGCCGCCCATTCCCGTACAGTAAGGTAGTTGGCGGTCAGGTATTGCGCCTGCCCTTGTACCAAATGCACAACGCCTTCGGTCGAAGCATACACCACCCCGCCCTGATACAACCCATAGGCCGTGCGGGATAAGGCAGGCATCGGCAACGGTATTTCCCGCGCATGGGGCATATCATCCTCTACCTCGATTGCGTAAGGGAAGCGTGTGGTTACGGCGGAAATCTCGAAATGCGTATCCTGTTCGGCGATGGTCGTATAGCCTGCCATGAACATAATGGGGTCAGGCAAACGGGTGTGCATCTTCTGCGGATACAGCGCCACGCTGTCGCAACGGGAAATCCAAAAGTCCATGCCGCCCCATACTGCCACCTGCATATTGCGGGTAAGCGCCACGCCTTCCAATCCGCAAGGCGGCGGGTCGGCGCGTTCGGTCGCCAACGCCTCGCCTAATTCCAGCGGACATTTACGGTCAATGTAAGCAGTCTCCGCAATCGGTATCTCGTCCACGAACAACCACGCCACCTTCGCCTCGGTCGTTACCACGCTGCGGTACAAACGCCACCGGGTCGCCTTGCCATATTCGTCCGCGTTAGTATCATGACGCGTTACCGCGACAGCATCGCCGTTCTTCACATCTACCGGATCAGACGGCTCCGACGGCGGGCCTTCCTCGTTGCAGTCATTCACGAAAGTATAGCGATACGCCGTAATATGACCGGGGTCGGCGTCCTTGTCTTCGCAATCCGTCGGTGCGCATTCATGCGGCGGCCACCATACCTTGCACCCCGCGCCAGCCAACACCGTAGCGGTCAGGGCTTTATCCGGACGCTCTACCCCTACCAGCACCGGGCAAACGTTATACCGTAACATATCCTCGCGGGTGCGCCACAGCTTGCCATCCTGTACGAACAGCACCCCGCGCCCGGTCGGGTCAACTGCATGGGGGGTGTGATCAATAAGCCCAACATAATAGCTACCGACGCGCATGAAATACCGCGCCTCACCGCTAAACGGACGCCCGCACAAGTCAACCAGTGAGGCGTGATACGACGGCTTGCGCAACGGTTGCAAGGCGCGCGAATAGAAATCCACATTTTCCGCCAAAGCGGCTTGTGCCTCCGGTTGCCGTATATCGGCGCGCGGGCGCATCCCGCGAAAGATAGTAACGCGCATGACTATGGCTTCGCTTTGAGTTGTTCCTGTATGGCCGCGACGGTACCTTGCAGCGTCGCAAGCTGGTTAGACAACCCGGCGATACGGTCGTTCAGGTCATGACTGGTGGTTTCCAAACTACCGACCCGGTTGCTCACCGCGGTAATATCGTTGCGAATCGCCGTCATCTCCTGCGGTAATGTCGAACGTATCGCCGGTACATCGAACATCCCGACTTGCTGGCCGACGCCGCTGAACTCACCGGAATACGCCACCATGATTTTGTACTGACCGGGCGTCGTGCTTTCTTCCATCCACACCCGTTTCACTTCGCGCACGTTCGGTGTAACGCCGTCAATACCATCACGTCCGGGCTTACCGTCTTCGCCCTTGTCGCCTTTGACTGTCGGGATTACCCCGGCTTCCACTACCCGCCCGTTGGTCAGGGTAACGTACAGTTCGTTGTTGTTCCCTAGCCGGACACCGGCGATACCCACACCCGCAGCACCGGTATCCCCCTTGTCGCCTTTTTCTCCTTTCGCCCCGGCACCCGGTGCGCCTACCCCGCCACAGCCGCAGGATGGATCGGACGCCAGCTTATGACAATCCACGGATAAGGTACGGGTGGCACAGTCGTAAACCAACGGGTCTTTCGCGTTGATGCCGATTTGCTCTACCAACGCGCGGATATACTGGGTGCCGCGATGATAGGTTACTTTGCTATTGGCCGCGAAGCAGGGGCTACCCTGTATAGGTTCAACCAGTAGCTCGTCCCCGTCTTTACCTACCACCTTCACGGTAATACAGTGGCCGTCGCAAGCATCCACGATGTCGACGAAGTAAAACCCGCCCACCACAGTAATTGCTGGAAACTGTCGGCCATCCCCGCTGAATAGCGCCATACGGGGTTCATTGCGCCATACAGAAGCAAGAAAGCCCCGATTGGCTTTGCCGCAATCGGGGTCGATAATTTTGACTTCGCACGGGTTCATCTCATCACCTGCTTGATAAATTCCGCCAGTTGCAAACTGTTCCAATCCGCAGTAACACACACCGCTGATGGGAATGACCGCCGGACACCTAACATGGCACGCTGCACGGATACCTGCACCACCCCGGCTTGGTTAGCGAAGTCCTCGCCGTGGTCGTAGCGCACCACCTCGAAAATGTCTGACCGGGGATAGCGCATGGTCAGGTATATGTGATTGCCTGCCCCTACGGCGTTTAATTGCTTCGCATCGGGCGCGTAAACCAGCATATAATCATGCTCCGCCTGCATCGGGCGGGCGAGTGTCATATGCAAATAATCAACAAACTTTAACATCCTTCCCCCTGCCGGATAGCGGTAATCTGCCCATACTTGTTCACATCAATACACGGCTGGCAAGTGAGGCAGTAAGTACCGGGTTTGAGGTTTACCGTTTCGAAGCCCATCACGCACTGCCGGATATGTTCACATATCTGCGCCGGGTTCCACTCTACGGCGATACACGCACCGACCCCCCACTGCCTTGCCTCAGTATTGTCCTGCCCGCGCTCAACAATCAATACGCCATCGCGAACGTCTATAACCTTGACGTGTTCAAAGTTTGTCTTATCGCGTATCGTGGCGTAAAACCAATCGTCGTGCGTCAAGAAAAACCGCGCGGCCTGCCCATCCAGCAAGCGGATACGGGTATCATCCGGCATCAACGTTTGCGCCAGCTTACCGTGGGTTCCCCACTTAGAAACATTGAACATCGCAATCACTCCGGTAATTTTCGTCAATATCCGGACTAGGGCGGTTGCCCTCGCAGCAATCCGGGGTACATTCGTCCTGCCACGGACGCTTAACAAATTGTCTCTCTTTTGCGGCCACTTTTGATACACAACCCACCTTGTGCATCAACATGGTATGACAAACCTCGCCGTCGATTTTCACGTCAGCCTCATAATAGCCTGCGGGCAGACGCAAAAAATCCTCCGGCCAATCGAACCAAACCTGCCCCTCGGCATCCGTTCGGACTGGCTGCACAATCACCAATACGTCGCACCACCCCCGCTCGGTAATCACCAGTTCTACGCAATGCAAATGCGCAGGCAACACCTGCAAGGTTCCGCCAGTCAACGCTAGCAACGCGAATTTGTGCGCGGCTTCATCACTAAATACGTCCACCGCATCCCATACATGGGTACGCGGGCAACACTTAGGACGACACGGTGGCGGGCAGCGTGGGCAACAGCCAAAATCCGGTGCCTCCAACCGACAGTCATCGTCGGCGCGTTTGTTGGTTAGCTCCGTGTATTTCATATAAACCGCCCTCCCCGGCGCATCAACGGCATGGTTTGGAAGTTTTGATGTTTTTCGTTCATGGCGTTATCCCGCTCGCGTTCATACTGCGCGCGAAACTCCCGTGCCATCGCCGGGTCATATAAGGTTTCATCCAGCCGCATACTGTATAGCGCAGCCAACACGCCGTTGAGCAATGTTGTCGCGTAACGGCCAATGATATGCTCCGGCAGGCGGCATTGCGTGGTATCCGGCGTCCATGTGTATTCCACCGCTAACTGATAGGGTGGGTCGCAAGCCGACGTGTTCGGTATCTCCGGCGGTATGCGGATAGCCGGGCGGGGCTTGTTGAGGTCAACCCAATACCCGTATTCATGCCGTCGCTGCGCGGGTTCCAACGGACGCCAATCCCGGCTCGTTACCCCGCAATTCCCGATAGACACCCGCTCGATAAAGACAATACGTTGCCCCTCCGGTACAGGAAGCAGATATTCGTGATTGTTACACAGTAACGGTATGTAGAGTTCATCCGACAACACCTGTGTATCGCGGAAGAAATCCGATGCCGTAGTCAGTATGGCGCGTTCTACCAGCGGCTGCGGGGCGTCCGGCAGGTACATCAACACGTCTTGATACAGTCGTTCATGCCAGTTCATTTACCACCCCGCTTCAATAGTGCTTCCGGTATCCGGGTGAACGCTGTCAATGTATTAAGCGCCGCGCCAACGCCCATCAGATCGCCTGCGGTTTTGTAGTGTGCGAGGCTGCGGTCGCGCGACGCCGGACTTTCAATATCCACACCCCATGCGTAATACAGCATCAACTCAAACACGACGGGTTCGAAGCGGGCGGGAATATCCGCCTCGCCGTTGATAATCTCTACCGGCTTGATACAAGTCAGGGTCAACGCCACGTGAGTACCCGCCGGGACAGGCGGCGTCAGATACAGCACCCCTTCCTGCGGGTCGTATGACCAGCTATCCACACGGTATGGGGCATCGCCGGGCTGACAAACAGGATAACGGTTAGCGCGGGTTGTTACGCGGCGGGGCTGTGTCTGCGGCATACCGTTGACTTCAACCCCGGTAATGTTAAGCAGGTTCTCGCAACAAGGCGGCAATTCAACAATGCTACCCTCGGCTCGGGCAGTACACACCCCGCGCGATAATTCCGGCAAGGCGGTTGTGAGGATTTTCAACGCGAGGTCGAAGTACGTTTCTAAGTCGCTCTCCGTCCAGTGCATAAACTCGTAGCCCGGTTCGTCGTCAGTCAGATAGGCGCTTACCCGGCGCAACATATCCGCGCGGTTTATCATGACGGTTCCACTAACTCTTCATAGTTTGGGCGCACCGGCGGCGGTTGTTGCAATACCGCAGCTTCGATTTCTTTCGCCTTCGGTCGCTTCGGTGAGGTTCGTTTGCGTTCGTCATCGGCTACCTGCGCGGCGACGGTATCCACGTCCGCAGCAGGGACGAAGTGCGGGTTCGTAGCCTTCTGCATAATCCTATCCCACTCCTCCGGATCGTAAACCGGGGTGAGCAGCGCCAGCGCGCGCTCTTCAAATGGTCGGACAGGCTCCGGCACGGGCGCACCGGATGCGTCAATATAGCCATACAATGTTCGGGTCTTCATGCGTGTCTCCTGATAATGTGAAAAAGGGGCAGACGCCTATATAGCGCCCGCCCCCGTAGTATAACGTAACCGTTAGCGGTTGATACCGTATGGCGGGCAGTTCGGTTCCGGGTATTCCACCTTGCACGGTTTCGGCAGGCAGGTGCAGCCGTGAACGTCGAGGAAGTCCACCAATTCCACCATGATAGAAAAGCAGGCTACGTCAAGCGAACCTTCGGTCAGCTTCAACTGCACGAAGGCGTTGCTCTCGGTGAAGAACTCCTTATAGGTGAACAGGTCGCCGTCGTCGCTCGTATCATCCGGCACGTCGGTATGGATAAGCGCCGAACCATCAAGAATGAAACGGCCTACCTTAGACAGGTCAAGCTCAACCGCTTGGGTGCCGGGTAGCAAGGTGCCTGCGCTATCCACGAACGACAACTCAACTTTCGTCGCAGTCTGTAATGCACCGCTGGCCGGATCGAAGATACCGGACTTCATCTTGTTGTGGAAAACCACTTTCTTGATGTTGGTATCTTTCGCAATCAGGTGGGTCAACACGGTATCATTGACTTTCACCTCGCCTTCCATCTCCACATATTCGCGCCAGCTATTCAACCCGGCGTCGAAGTAGAACGGCAGTACGAAGTGGCGCAGCGGTAACATACCTTCATAGCGCACCTGCAAATCGGGCGACGCATCCGCTACGCGCGAGTGGTGTTCATACCCCCCGCGCCCATTACCGCCGAAAAAGATTTTATGCACGGTCATGTTTGCCTCCTACGGTCGTGCGTTAGGGTCATGAACAATCGTGGCATACATCACCGACAACGCTTCCGGTGTCAACACCTTGAAGTCGTAAATGGAAAGCCCGCGCCACAACTGACCCCACGTCCGGCTGTCTTTCACCGTCTCGTTCTTGGTGAGTTTATGCACGAAGCCCGTCGCCGATTTATGCCCGGCCAGTATCAGGTATGCTGTCTTACCGCCTTCGTTGTATTGCGGCATCAGGTTACTGAAATACACGGTCATGCCCATGATATTCGGGATCGTCTCGGTCAGGATGATGGACTTGGACAACCCGCTGGCACAGGCATTCGCCAGTATCGGATGAGCGAAGAACAGCGTTTGCGCTTCCACCGGCAGGACAATGAACATATTGGAAACGTCCACGTTCTGCTCCATCAGCGTTTGCCGCATCATCACCATGTAATTCACGATATTGACATGGGTAAGTTGTACTGGCGCGTCTTTCGCGCCAAGGTCATACATATGACTGCGGATACCTGCGCCGCGTCCCTTGTTGCAAGGATGCGCCTGCAACGGTAATTCGGTCAGCATCTCGTAATCAACGACTTCCGCCAGCTTACGCTGCGCGCTAGCCTGAAACTCTTTGATGAACATGGGCAGGTCTTTCACCAAAGACATATCCACTTCGTCGAGTTTCAGGTTGTAATACCACGCCCGGTTGATCACCATCGAGAACGTAGAGTTTTCCAAATGGCTAATTTCCAACTCTTGGTTCTTTTGGTACTTAAAGATTTCCGCTTCCGGTCGGCGGCGGAAAATGATTTCATCACCGACTTGGGAAAGGTTCACACCCTTGATGCTGTTCGTGGAAATATTCCCAGCAAGTGTCTTCGGATAGAAACTTTCGGTAAAGCCTTGCGCGAATGTAGGACTATTCAGCGCGCTGGCGTAGTTCGGATACCCGCTGGCTGCGGGGATTGGCGGCTTGCGCCCCGGTAACGACATGGTAGCCTCCCTATCGTTATGTTATACCCCCCACCACGGGGGCGTTGGTTTCCGCTTGCGCGGGCTTATTCCGGCAGTATCGTGCCTGTGGAAAGTGCGGTGTAATACTGCTGTTCAATCTTGTTAAAATCTTCCTGCTTGATTTCCCCGTTCGCCAACTGGTTCAGCGCCCGGCTGTATGTGCTATACCGGAAACCACGCTGCGGCGTTTGCGTCGCCGTTGCCGACGGTACCTGCCTGCCGGGACTGCTTGCCCCTACCAGCGGGCTGGCCTGCGGGCGGGGATACGCATTCAAAATCTCCATAACTGTCATGGCGTCGCCGCGTTCGAGGGCGGCGTTGACGTGCTGTCCGCGCGTCATGGCAGTACCGGGCAAGCGCTCGTTCAAGTAAGCGAGATACGCGGGTTTATTGCGTTCTTCCGTTACCCACGGAGCGCTCTGTAATACTTGATTCGCCGCCATCTGCGCACGCTGGGCGGCAGTCTGTTGTTGCAGTAACTGCGCCTGCTGCTCAAACTGCGGCACGGTCGTTGCCAGCGGCTGTACACGGGTCTGGTCATACCGGGCAAAAGCATCGGCAATGGCCTGCTTGGCGATAGCCTGAATATACGGGTCGGCAGCGGCATAGGCGGTACGCGTGGCTTCATCAATCTGCGGCAAATCGCCTACTACGGTTTTCACGTCGAACGCCGGAACCGTTGGCTGCGCGGGTGCCTGTGTTTGCAGCGCGGCCAACTGTTGCTCCAAGAAGGTAGAACGCGCGCGGGCGTCTTCCAATTCTCGCCGCATCTGTTGCTGTTCAAGCGCAGTAAGTCTCGCCGCCGTATCATCCGCCGGGGGAACCACGGGCGCGCCTGCGGTATCGGTCTGCTGCGGGTTATCTAACGGTACATCATCCGATTGCGCATAATTGGGCTGCGCGTAAGTATTGTCCTCGCCGTATCCGCCCACATCCGGCACGTCATATACTGCCGGGGCAACAACCGGGGGGGTGTCAAGGGCATCAGCAAGGGTTTGGTCTATTTGTTGGCTCATGGGTTACTCCTGTGTCAATTCGCGCCAAACGTCCGTAAGCGCATTCAGCCGCCCGCGCGCATACTCATTCGCCGGGGTACTTTCAAAGCGCTCGCGTTCTTCGGCGATAGCGTCTTCCAGCCACTGCACTACATGGCGGAATGCGTTATTCCCGCGCAAATGTTGCAGTGCCTGCAAGGTTTCGGTTTTCTCTGCCAGCGGTCGGACGGCTAGACGGTAAACTTTCATATCACGCCTCCCATGTTCGGGAAGGCCTCGCTGACAAACAACCGGGCTTTATCATTTACAACCCCGCGCGCGACAAGGCGGTACCTGCCCGGTATGGTCAACACAACCGGGTTTGTCTTCATCGTCAACGCGACGGGTTGCCCGCACGGGCAGAACGGCACGTCGTCCTGTTCATCCATCTTGCCGCCACGGTCAATCACCAACCGCACGTCGTAGGCTTCGTCATCGAACATCCCCGACGCGGTAATAATGCGGTAGGTGTTCGGCAGCACTTCGATTGCATATTCTTTCTTCGCCATCACGGTTCTCCTTATGGGCGCGTGCCCTGTTTCAAGGTTATCTGTGCGTCGAACAGCAATGACAGTACCGACCGCACCGCCAGCACCCGCAGCCGTTCGCCTTCGTTCGCGGGCTTAGTCTCGTTTTCTTCCCGCGCGACCGCCAGCGCTTCGTACAAAATATCGCGCACCTCGTTTGCGTAATTGGAACGCCGGAACGCGGTCAGGGTTTGCGCCTGCATCCGGTTCAGCGGTATCTGTCTTTCCGCACGGGCGGCTTGGTAAGGGATTTCATACATGGGTCAGTCCTCAACAACAAGGTTTATTGTATAACATAACATTGACAAACTCGTCAGATACCGGCTCCAACAAGAAACTCCCGGTAATCACTGCCCCGGCGGTAAGCCCCATTACCGGCTGCGCGGGCAAGGTCAAGTCGTACAGCCCCGCCGGTAACAGGAAGGAATTATCGGCGAACACACACAGCGGATATTTGAACTCCCGTGTCTCGCAATTACCGGGGCATTCCACTATCCGCTCTACACATACGCGCAAGATGCGGCACGGATCGCCGTTGGTCGTTAAATGCACCACCGTAGGGGAAGACAGGCGCGGTAAACGAATTGGCCCGGTCTCCGGTAAAGACGCAAAAGGCGGCGCTCCGGGCGGCTGCGGTACCCCGTTCGGATCGTCTGTTGTGGCTTGCGCCTCGAATTGCACGGTAAAGCAGGTAAGGTTGCCTTTCATTTACACCACCTGATTGGAAGTCTCTATGGCCGCTGCGGCGTCCGGACTGCGCCCGTCCAGTGTCGGCAGGGAGGCCGGGTCATTGAGCGGCATATTCGCTGTCGGCGCAGCACCGGGGGCGAGGTCGCCCAAGTCTTCCTGCATGGCTTCCTGCGCGTCAAAGTCCGGGAATATCCCCGTCGTGGAAATCCCTTTCAGTTTGAAGATTTCATACAGTAACCGGGCTGGCGCGAGTGGCGGTATCACGGATTGCCCGGTCGCCGGGTCGGTCGTCCCTGCCAGCGCCGCGATAGATTGCAAGCCCCATTGCAGGTCTTCGATCTTGCCTTCTTTCTCGATAAGCCCGGATACGCCTTTCGCATATGCGCGCACATCGCCGCGTATTTCCGGATTGTCGCTGTTAATCTGGTTAAACAGGATAAACTTGTTCACCATCGGCTCGATAAGCCCGGATTCCAGTTCGGTCATGGCGTTCTTAATCGCCTTGCTGGCTTGGTTCATCACAATAGACACCCCGCCGGAAGTGCGTCCAACCGAACCCAAATTGTCCGTCTGCCCAAACGCCACGCGCGGTATGCCTAAAAGCTCGTAACTGTAATTGACAAACTTCTCGAACAGCGCTGTCAACTCCGGGGCCAGCGACGGTATCTGATAAAAGTTATACGCCGTGGACGATTGCCCGGTCAGCATGGCATCCTCCACCAACCGGATACTGCCCGGTACCAACTCATTCGGCGGCAGTCCGTCCTTGATGCGCTTCACAATGGCTTCGCCCATCGGCGCGCTGGAATACGCCATATTCCGTATCAAATTCCGTATCGTCGCCGTCGCAGTAAGCTGCGTATCGCGCAGGCGCATCATGGGGCTGATACCCCAAATGCTGTCGGTGGTCGCGTCGAACGACGCTACGCAGAACGGACGGCTGCCCGCCGGGTCGGGGTTCAACACCGCCTTGATGACCACCCCGCCGATTTCCCATACTTCTACCTCGTAGGTCAGCCGCTCGTCAGCAACATCCAGTCCCGCGTCTGCCAGCACATCCCCGCGCACCGCGCCGTAATAGCCCAACGCGTCGAATACATCCCGCATGGAGGCGTCGGTTGTATCTGTATCCGGGTGGTCTTCATCCGCCCCTGCGGTATCAAACGGCAGGGTATAGCCGGACGGATAATTATCCAGTACGGTGCTTACCGCGTCCGCGTCATAGTCGGCGTTGTCCAACAGGTCGGCCATGTCGCCACGGGTTAGCCGCCTGCGCTCAATAATATAATCCGCGCTGTCCACATCACGGGCGAACGGCGCGGGAAAGAAATTAAACGGGCTAATCAACTCTACGCTTACCGCATCCGTCGCCCGTAACTGTACGCGGTCGCCTTCCCAAAACGTCTGCATCCGGCGTTTGAGCGCCGGGCCTTTCATGATGGCAGCGGGGTAAATACAAAAATGCTTCAAGAAGCCGACAAATTCCCGCTTCCAACCCGCGTCGTGTAGCTGGTCTTGCACAAGGTCGGTCAGCTTGTCCGCCGCCATGCGGGCTTTCTTGTTGGTTTCCAGCAGCGCCGTGCGTTTCAGCGCTTCGGCCAGCGCGGTAACGTCTTCCTGTGATAACCCGCGCGCGACAAAATCCGCGCTGTGGTTCATCAAGGTCTGTTCGATTTCCGCCTGTTCAGTCGGGGACAGGTCGGCGCGCGGGGTCGGCTTGATAACGAATGGCGCCTGCTCGTTGTTGAGCAGTATCTGTCGCAGTAAACCAATGATGTTCTGCACGACGGGCGACGCTACGTCCATCACCACGTCCACCTCGTCGTTCGCTGGTACCAGTGCCTGCCCCCGCGACATACGGAAGCATTCCTGTAAAGTCAGGTGAATATCATTCTTCGCTTCCTTCGCCCGTTCATAGCAGTACCAAATCTTGCGCGACAGGGCGTTGGACAATTCCTCGGCTTTCTTGTCCAGCATAGGGTTAACGGGTATTCAACCCGTGCGTGTTGGTACGGTCGGTTGCGCAGTTGGAAGAACCATTGCAGTAACGCATCTTTATCTCCTAAAACAAAATAACACTTGCATTATGCGATGTTATCGTGCTACGCGCAAGATAAAAAACCCCTGACACCGCCGAGGTAAAAACAGTGTCAGGGGCAAACCACCAAAGAGGAAATAAATCACAATGTCCGCCCTGCGAGATTCTTGTCAACCACTCGATGCGACGCCGTAGCGCCAATCAACAGGCCTCGCAGGGCAGGCGTCCAGTATAGCGTGTGATCGCCGTATGTCAATGCCCTTTGATTAAATGCAGTTCTACCGGCGCGGTATCTGCATGGTGCGCCGGTATATAAATCGCCCCGTCGCGGTTCATGCGGCTATCCCAAGCGTCCGGATTGGCGCAATCCTGCGGGCAGGGATAGAACGTCCAATACCCGTCGGCGTAAACGATCACACCCCCGCCCGGTCGCGCGCTCTCGAAGTTCACCGCAGTACCTTCCTCGAAACGCTTGCCCACGCGGAATGTCGGCGGCAACAGAATCGTATAGGCAACGGTGGAGGACGGGTCGATGGTCGCTTTCGGTTCTACCACCGCCCACAGTATCGTGCTGGCGTTGAATACGGATGAATGCCCTACATGGTGCATCTTGGCGTAGGGATACAGAATGAAACGGCAATGCTCAAAGACACTGCCCTCGCCGAAGCGGCACGGCGGGTAGAACACGCAGTTGCGAAATACCCCGCCTGCGGGAAAAGTACGGGCAAAGAAAGTTTGATTTTCATAGACATTGTTCATGCAGTACCATAGCCGGATAAACGCATTTATTCTATCCGGAGCCTATCATGTTGAACAACACAGAGCTACGCTTGCTCGCCCGCGACATGGCCGTCCTGACTGTCAACGGGTTCGCCCGCGCGTCCGACATCGCCGCTGCCTACGGTATCCCCTACCCCCTGCCGCCGGAAGTCGCCACCCATACGGTGTACCGCCAAGAAGAAGCCAAGTGGACACGGCGGCTGTCGGATGAAACGGCTATCCTGCGCGAACAGGCGAAGCTACTGGTCGCCAACAACCTGACGCAAGTACAGCTACTGCTGGCTGACCCCGGTCTCTCACCGCAGCACCGCGTCGCGCTTAACCGCATGCTGATGGAACTGGGTGATTTAATGCCGAAGAAAGACGATACCAACGTCGGTATCACGGTCATGCTGGACTACGGCCCCGCGATGAACGCACGATTACCGTCGGGCCGGGAAGCTATCCCCGTCGAAGGCGAGGTACTGGACGCGTACTAAACGTACAAAAAGGAGGCCCCGGATAAAACCGGGGCCGGTTGACGGAGAACGTCATGGAAGGTGCTGGTATGGGTGTTTGTTGACCGGGAAGCCCGGCAAAGATGGGGAGTCTGAATATCCGTGAGGCGGTAGCAAACCTACCCAGAAATCCGCCACCCTACGGATACCATCTTCTCTCAACAACAGGAGTTCACCTGACCGACACAACCAGCGGTATGCCGGTACAGGGGAATATACCAAGCGCCGATAGGTATGTCAACCCAACCATGTATTGCGTCCCGTCCGGGTGCGCGGGCTTGGTAGCAAGTCAGGGTCGGTCAGAGCAGACAACGCAGCAGCGCACAGGTATTGCAACGCGTCAGCCAAATCGGACGCATGATTAACGTGCGTCTTGGTGGGCTGCTCCTTGAATACATCCACCTGCCCGCGTACCTGCTCATAAATATACGTCTGACCCAACGCCTCTATCAGGAAGCGGCACTTGTCGGAAATAATCAGGGATGGCCGCCCGGACGTAGAGAGGCGCTTCAAGAAGTAACGCACGGCGTTCAACCGGGGTTCAAGTTTGTTATTCGGCACAGGCGCGGATACCGGTACCCCGCGCTTGTTGAGTACCCGGAAAGGAGACTGCGGCGTTGACTGGTCTTCCACCGCGCCCGCCGGGTCGCCCGCTGCGTCTTCGCACCGCCAGCCGTTATACGCGCGCCGCAGTACCGGCATAACATACTCGTCATACAGTTCTTCCACGGACATATCCACGCCCATCACCTCGTCCAGCACCACCAGCGCCCCGTCCTCGGCCAAGTAAGCGACCAAGCAAACGGGTGTCCGTCCGAAGTCGAAGGCAAGGCGGTAAACATAAGGGGTCTGTGGCCGCACAGTATGGTCAGGGCGGACGTGCAAATCATGGGAAAACTCGCGGAATACCCGTCTGCCGTGCGATAACCGCGCAAAATCGCCCTCTACATACGCCGCGATGGTTTCCGGGCTGCCGGACAACATGGCGTAGTAATAGCCGTAACCTTGCGCAAGGTTATCGATATTTTCCGCCGCCGGATTCGGTTGCCAGTTGGCGGCATCGTGCAAGTCCAACGCCGCGTCGGTAGGGCGCAGCAAGGCGGGCGGTTGACGGAAAATACGCGCGTATTCCGGTATCCCCATCTGCTTGGCGATGGCCGCGAACTCCACGTCCTTTTTCCCCATCCACCATTGATGAATCCAGTGTCCTTCGATTGGCCCGTTTGTCGCAGCAATCAGGCAAGAACGCGTTACAGTACCTAGCGCCCCGGACGGAAAACGGCCAAGCCTGCGGACGGCAGCATGCACCAAAGACTCGCGGCACTCACTGATTTCATCAATCATCACAAACGTTGGCTCAAAGCCAAGAAACTTCTTCTCGTCTTCGGGCGTATCGACGGACAAGAAGTTTACCAACAAATTTACCCTCGTGCCGTCAGCCAGCGGGAACTGAACCTTTGCCACCGGCGGTATGCTGTCCTTGCCGTTATACAAAGGCCCCAACATCCGCTTAAAGGTCGGCACTGTGGATTTAACAAGCAAATCGTAAGTTTGACGCACCACGACCGCCATTGAGTTACGCACCCCGTCGTGATTGGGGGCTTGCAACATGGCAAGCCGTAGAAGCTCCATCACGCAATACGAAGTCTTGCCGCTGGCCGCAGGGCCAATGACAAGCCGAATGATTGCCGGGGAGAGCGCGAACGCTTGCAGGGTTGGATATTTCTCCAACGGAAAAGAAAGATTGATGACAGACATGGCGGTACTAGGGGCAGCGTTTGAGCGTGTTATAGGCAGGAAGGTCGCTATTGGGCGCAGTATGCGCGAGAACATCGTCATACGTCAGGGCAGTATTTCCTGCCCGTATCGAGACGTCATGGGACGCGTCCTGTAACGCCTTGCCGTTGGTATGCGCTGCATAGCCAGTGGTTAACCGGGAACAGCGCGTGTGTTCATCAGTGATAGTGTTACGGTCAGCCATGCGTCGCCCCCGGCGGTAAGTGAATGGAAGCGGGGACAGACGTGGGGACAACCGGGAACAGGAACGGTGTTAGCACCCCGTAATCCAGTAATCGCCGCAGTAAACGCAGTACCAACGCAGGGCTGGCGTCATTATCCAGCGTCAGCATCCGGGCGACATAGGGAATTACGGTGAATGTAACTGATGTGCCGGTTGTAGGGTCGGTCAACGTCAACGGCGTAGGAGGGAGTACGTCGGTAAAGGGAATCCCTGACAGTTCGCAGGCAGGAGGGGTTGGCGCGGTAATCGTGTGGGGTGGGTCGGCGGAAAGGGTTGACACGGTAACTTGCGTGGTTTGGTCAGACAGGGGGGGAGGGTCTGACGCCCGCATGATGGCGACGCGGGCAGGGTTCTTACCCCGCTTGGAAAGACGCCCCCGGCTTATCAGGCGCTTTACCTGTTGTTGCACCTGCGGGAGGGTACGATTGTCCAGTTCATGCAGGATAGTGCGTAAGGGTTCACCGCGTTCATAAGCCGCCATAATCACGGCGTTCTCATGGTCAGAGTAGGGACGGGCTTTGGTTTTCATCAGGCAGTACCAATCAGAAAGGATGCGTTGATTATAACAGTACGAGGGAGCGGGCGGGGGGCGTTAAGCGCGGCGGCGAGGGCGGCTAACTTAATCGCTTACCATAAAACAGTAAGCATGTCAATGGGAACGTCTAACTTAACCACCTAGCACAAACCTATGTCGGTGTCAATAGTGATATTTGCAGGAGTGTGAAACACATACGGGGATATTTAGTGGAACACTTATGGGGGTTTCTAGGGGGGTTCATATAGACGGGTACCCTTTGGCGTTGGGGGCTTTGCGTTTTCGCCACGGGGTCCAATAGGGGGGCCTCGATGCTCCGCATCCCATCACCCCCCCGCATGACCCTCGCTGCGTTCTGCCCTTCCTCCTTCCTTAACTTTTCGTAATATAATGACGCTTGCGCTTATCTCGCAATCTGCTACAATGCCGCCACAGCAAAAGAAAAGCGGCAATATCGCCGCATGCTGTAAGAGGTAAAACACTATGTCCGCAAATATCCATACCAATGCCCGCGCTGACTACAAAGGTTCTGCCGCGAACGCGGCAAACCACGTCAAGGCCCTGTTTGAAAAAATAGGGATTACCGGCCAGCTTCTTTTCGCCGCGCCTCCAACTTATATCCTGTCTATCAGCGTCGAACCTGCGGCTGTTGACGGATGGGTTGAAATCACTGCCGCCATTGGCAGTGAAAAAGCCATTGTCTGGGCACAGCCAAAAAATCCGTCCTTTGCTGGGCAGGATACAGAAACCGTCGTATTCTGCCCGCCGTGCGAACTGGCGCGCGGCATTGAAGTAGAAGACTACAATGCCGCTACATACCTGCGCAACTTTATCAACTGCGCAGAACACATGCGTGAATTGGACGCGCATGTTGCAAAAATCGCGGCATGTTTCCGCGCCGAAAACTAACCCTATCAACCCTCACGGTATTGGCTGCGAGGGTTTATTTTTTGGAGAACCTACTATGAAAATCTACGACAGCAACGACCAAATAGCGTCTGCGGATGACTTAAAAGACGCGTTTGCCGCCTACGAACGCGATAATTACCCACTAGGTCTTTACGCGGCCTTGTTAGATTATCTACAAGAAATAGTCGAGGAAGACGTCTATGAACTGGATGTTGTCGGCTTGGATTGTGACATACAAGCCGCGATTGGCTTGGACGAAATCGCAGATATTATCGGCAAAGAAGAGGAAGAACTCGAAGTCATGGACTGGGAAGATATTGTTGACTATGCGGCTGCTCAGGTTGACTATTTCCTGTTTGCCGATGAGGCCAGCAAGGCCATTTACTTTTTCTAGCCCATTTGCCCATGCGGTATCTTTTGCCGCATGGGTTCTTTTTTTTGGAGAACAACCATGACTATTGATACATTGCCTGTCTTATCCGATGCGCAGGACAACAAACTAATCCGTACCTACCAAAAAAACTATCCACAATTTACCGGCCTTAAAATCCGGCGAATGATTGATGAGGCCGCGCTCACAGTACTAACCGATGACCTACCCGAATTTTGGGCGCATGCGGAAAAGAACCTAATCCAGCACGGCAATCCTGCCGCGCGCGCAGTAGCCGTAGCGTATCTATCACGGATAAATGGGACGCTCAATCCCGCAGTAAATGCCGCGTCATCAACCGCAAAATGGTTTGAGGCCGTTTGTAACTACATTTACGATCACTGGCCGGATAAAGCGGACGCTTTCTTTGCGCAACAGAAAAAAGACAGCGCGCGGATACAGGCTCAATCATTTGCAAATTGCTATCACGGATGCGAGGCAGTAAAACAATGGCGGTACTGGACGCGTGTCGGCTGCAAAATACATCACGCGGATGGACGTTATATATTAGTCAACCCGAAGAACGGCGAGGCGTGGAAACTAAACAGCGGACGTGCTGGCCTGCATATCCATGCACGCTACCTCGCGCAAATGATTATCGAAGCACACGATGGTGATTTATCAGCCTTCGCCAAAGACAATCCTGACGTTTTCGATTAACCATTTTCTTCTTCTAATCCCTCGACTAGCGAGGGATTTTTTATGCGCTGCCTATAGCGAGTAATTGCACTACGCCTAACACAAGCGATCATGCAAGCGGCCAAGTAATCGCTCCTAAATGCAAGTACAAGGCCGCCGAACCGCCGCGCTCCATGTGTGAAGCCAATCAACCGCCTAAAATAATTACTGGTTTGTAACCTAATCGTGCTTGCGTTAAATCGTCTATCTGCTACAATGCGCGCATCGGGACGATACTGACAGGCAAGATGCCCTAACTTAATAAACGAGGTAAACCCATGAAAAAAGAAATCGACTACTGCGACCTTGCTAATTTTGGCGAACGAGAGCTGATATTAGCGAGTGATTTATCGCGAAGCTACACCCTCGCCGGTCAATGCCGCGATGGTGTCCAATATAACTACCTGCCGGAAAGCTGGGATGACAGTGGCGTGAAGCTGGCGTTTAATCCTAATTCTGGCGAAGTATTCCTCACTAACGAGGACTACCAATCGCTAGTAAATACTGACGACGGTGTGGCTATGTGGTATTTCACACCTTATTACGGCGTGGAAGGTACGCTAGAAACTATCGCAGAAGCGTTTGTAAATGACGCCACGGGCGCTGACGGTAAACCACTACCGATCGCTGAGTGGGGTGACTGGAAAACGGATGATTTCACAGACGCCCGCTACTTACTAGACGCTATCGACAATGACGCAAGCGCCCTAATCAACCCCGGCGCGGTAATCGAGCAAGCGCGCCAAATGCTTGCCGCTTTACCCGACCAAAACTGACCTATATATAAGGAGTAAAAACCATGATTATTCCCGGCATTCACATCAAAGCTGCCCTGCAATTTCGCGCCAAAGAAGACGTGCGCTATTACTTAAACGGTATTTGTTTTCGCAGTGGCGTAGGCCACACGGTAGCCACGGACGGCCACCGCTTGATTGTTTGCGAGCGTTTACCGTTAAGCGATCTAAACGCTTACGAGCAAGACTTGGCGCTTGCGATGGATACCTATCGCATACCAAAAGAACTCGCGCCGGAAACGTGGCACGGTGATGAAAAGAACTTTCCGAACGAGGAACTAATCTTAGACATTCCCATCAACTTCAAAGTAGGCGAAGTTGTGGACGTCCGCGCAGACGGTACAGTGATTAACTATAAAAGAGAAAAGAAGCTAAACCGCCTGAGTGTAGAGGGTGTTTATAAATTCGAGCGGCATGACGGGCGATATCCTAACTATGAAAAGCTGGCTTTCCCAGAAAAACCGTTCACCGACAGAAAACCAAAAGGCGCGCCGCGGTTAATCGCGGAATACCTCGCGGTATTTGCCAAATTCTCGCCCAAGTATGAAGGGCCGAAAATTTACATAGGCGAAGAAGGAGAGCCGGTTTATTTCCGCTTTACGCCGCCCGGCAAATGCCCGGAAAAAGCTGGCACGATCTACCATGCGATAACCGCGCTGATTATGCCCATGCGAGATTAACCTTTCCCACGGCCACGGGCGGCCTTTTTAAGGAGTCACAACAATGGCAATCTACTTACAACCAACTGTAATCACAACCGCGTCTGAACTGAAAACCGCGTTCGCCGCGCAAAAAGAAGCAAAGATGCGCCCGCCGGAATTTTGGGATGGGTTATTAACTATCTTGCAAACGCGGTATCCCGAAGCAAAGACGCGCCCGACAAAATTAGAAACTAAACATCTTGTGTTAGATCCCGCCGCTTGGGAATGTGAATTTACGGATACCACAATCAAGGAGGTCGTTTACAACGACTACCGAAACCTACGCGGAAAACTACATGATTACTGTATCGAAGCTGACCTCTATTTTTCCAATGGTATTTACGGCGACAACGCCCCGGCGGATGACGCGCCCGCCGAATGGTGGCTTAGTCGGCTAGCAAATAAGAACGTGGCCGGGATCACCGGGCTACTCGCGGAAATTATCGAAATACACGCCCCGGTAATTTACGCAGACAGTAAACGCGGCGTTGTTTATCATCTGACATACTAAACCAAACCGGCAAAAACAGAACATCTAGTGTTTTACCTCAAACTTCCCCGGCGGTAAAAGGCCGGGGCTTTTTTGTGATCGGTTTAGAAGTTTTACGCGGAGCGAAGGCGAAGTTTAGTTTAGAAGTTTAAGTAAGCGCCCGCGTAAACTTTGACGGCGAAGTTTAAGTAAGCGTCTAAAAATAAGCACGTCTATTTTTAAGTAAGCGGTTAGCGCGGTAGCA
>ERZ772946.52-NODE-52-length-63455-cov-33.5637_pt1 | contig 63455 bp, 65 predicted proteins | sample MGYA00511680_ERZ772946 | MGnify/ENA primary metagenome ERZ772946 (study PRJEB29015, sample SAMEA2737918) | human oral metagenome | biome: human oral; feature: human-associated habitat; material: dental | place: China | collected 2016 ... | reverse complement strand
CAGCCTTCATCACTATCTTGACATTCTCAAACATGTTTAACGATAGTGTTGGTGCCATCAATACGCAAGTCTTGCCTCTTTTGTCTAAGGTTCTTCCTTTCCTTGACGGTGCTCTTATCCCTTGGAAAACAGACCCAACTTGGACGAAGATTGCCTTGATTATGATGCAAGGTTGGCTAGGATTCCCATACATCTACGTTTTGACCTTGGGTATCTTGCAGTCTATCCCTAACGACCTCTACGAAGCGGCTTACATCGATGGTGCCAATGCTTGGCAAAAATTCCGCAACATCACTTTCCCTATGATTTTGGCTGTTGCGGCACCAACATTGATCAGCCAATACACCTTTAACTTTAACAACTTCTCTATCATGTACCTCTTCAACGGCGGAGGTCCTGGTAGCGTTGGTGGTGGAGCCGGTTCAACTGATATCTTGATCTCATGGATTTATCGTTTGACAACAGGTACATCTCCTCAATACTCTATGGCGGCAGCTGTTACCTTGATTATCTCAATCATTGTCATCTCTATCTCTATGATCGCATTCAAGAAACTACACGCATTCGATATGGAGGACGTCTAAGATGAATAACTCAATTAAACTCAAACGTAGACTGACTCAAACCCTTACTTACCTCTACTTGATTGGCCTATCAATTGTCATTATCTATCCACTTTTGATTACCATCATGTCAGCCTTCAAGACTGGTAACGTCGCAGCCTTTAAATTAGATAGTAACATTGACTTTAGCTTTGCCAACTTCCAAGGGCTCTTCACTGAAACCTTGTACGGTACTTGGTATCTCAATACCTTGATTATCGCCTTGATTACAATGGCTGTTCAAACAAGTATCATCGTCCTTGCTGGTTATGCCTACAGCCGTTACAACTTCTTGGCTCGTAAACAAAGTTTGGTCTTCTTCTTGATCATCCAAATGGTGCCAACTATGGCCGCTTTGACAGCCTTCTTCGTTATGGCCCTTATGTTGAACGCCCTTAACCAAAGCTGGTTCCTCATCTTCCTCTACGTTGGTGGAGGTATCCCTATGAACGCTTGGCTCATGAAAGGCTACTTCGATACCGTGCCAATGTCTCTAGACGAATCTGCAAAACTAGACGGTGCAGGACACTTCCGCCGCTTCTGGCAAATTGTTCTCCCACTCGTTCGCCCAATGGTGGCTGTACAAGCTCTCTGGGCCTTCATGGGACCTTTCGGGGATTATATCCTCTCTAGTTTCTTGCTTCGTGAGAAAGAATACTTTACTGTTGCCGTCGGTCTCCAAACCTTCGTTAACAACGTGAAAAATATGAAGATTGCCTACTTCTCAGCAGGTGCTATCCTCATCGCCCTTCCAATCTGTATTCTCTTCTTCTTCCTACAAAAGAACTTTGTTTCAGGACTTACAAGTGGTGGCGACAAGGGATAATCTATCCCCGCCACCCTTTTTCATTTTGGATCTTGTTTCTAAAGTTAAAAGATTAGACTCAAGACGACAAATAGTAATAAGAACCGCTTTTCAATAAGCACTTTATCTACTAGACTTGAAATAAAGTACATTTCTCTATATAATATTACTCATATAGAAAACACTTTTAGAAAGATGCCTATGCTTCCATATCCATTCTCGTATTTTACTAGTATCTGGGGATTTCGTAAGCCCCTATCCAAACGTTTCGGACTCAACTGGTTTCAGCTTCTCTTTACTAGCATTTTCCTCATCAGCTTGTCCATGATTCCAATTGCCATTCAAAACAGCTCACAGGAAACGTATCCACTGGATACATTTATCGATAATGTCTACACACCCCTGACAGATGAAGCTATCATGGATTTGTCGGAGAATGCGCAAATAGTAGATGGAAAACTGAGTTATGCTGGAACTAAAAATCAGCAAGCTTCTCTTCTGATTGGTCCAAGTCCAAGTAAGGAATTGCCAAAGGATTTGCAACTTCATTTTGATACTGAAGAACTTATCATCAGCAAGGAAAGTAAAGAGCTGACTCGTATTCGCTACCACGCCATTCAAACGGAGAGTTTCCAGAGTAAGGAAGCTTTAACCCAGGCTATTTCTAAAGACTGGTACCAGCAGAACCGTGTCTATATCAGTCTCTTTCTCGTCCTTGGTGCTAGCTTCCTCTTTGGATTGAATTTCTTCATTGTCTCTCTTGGAGCTAGTCTTCTCCTTTATATCACCAAAAAATCACGCCTCTTTTCATTTAGGACCTTTAAAGAGTGCTACCATTTTATCTTGAACTGTTTAGGATTACCAACTCTGATTACACTTATTTTGGGACTTTTTGGCCAAAATATGACAACCCTTATCACTGTACAAAACATTCTTTTTGTTCTGTATCTGGTCACTATTTTTTACAAGACACATTTCCGTGATCCAGATTATCATAAATAGGAGATTTTTATGCCCGTGACGATTAAAGATGTGGCCAAGGCTGCAGGTGTCTCACCTTCAACCGTAACCCGCGTCATTCAAAACAAATCAACGATTAGTGATGAAACCAAAAAACGAGTTCGCAAGGCGATGAAGGAACTCAACTACCATCCCAACCTCAATGCTCGTAGCTTGGTAAGTAGCTATACTCAGGTTATCGGCTTGGTGCTCCCTGATGACTCGGATGCCTTTTACCAAAATCCTTTCTTCCCATCTGTCCTTCGTGGTATCGCCCAAGTCGCGTCTGAAAACCACTACGCTATTCAGATTGCAACAGGAAAAGATGAGAAAGAACGTCTCAAAGCAATTTCTCAGATGGTTTATGGCAAGCGTGTTGACGGTTTGATTTTCCTCTACGCCGAGGAAGAAGATCCTCTGGTCAAGCTAGTAGCTGATGAGCAGTTCCCCTTCCTCATTCTCGGAAAATCCACTTCACCCTTTATCCCTCTTGTTGATAATGACAATGTACAGGCGGGCTTTGATGCGACAGAGTATTTCATCAAAAAAGGATGCAAACGAATTGCCTTCATCGGGGGGACAAAGCGACTCTTCGTAACGCAAGATCGTCTAACGGGCTATGAGTCCGCACTCAAACAACACCAACTTCCGATTGATACCAACTTAACCTACTTTGCAAACGAATTTCTAGAAGAAAAAGGGTATCAATTCAGTGAACTCCTGTTCAATCACGATCCACAGATTGATGCTATCATCACAACCGATAGTCTCCTTGCAGAAGGGGTTTGTGACTACATCAGTAAGCATCAGTTAACTGTTCCTGTCTTGAGTTTCGACTCTGTCAATCCTCGACTTGACCTCGTAGCTTATGTCGATATCAATAGTCTGGAACTTGGGCGCGTTTCCTTTGAAACCATTCTCCAAATCATCAACGATGCTAAAAACAATAAACAGATTTGTTACCGCCAGTTGATTGGACACAAAATTATCGAAAAATAAAGACCAGCCCCAAGGCTGGTCTTTTGAGTATTATTAATTGTCTGTTTCTACGAATCGTCCGAGGATGTGGACATTTTCAGATACAGAGACAAAGGCTGTCGGATCGACCTGTTTCATGATGTGTTTAAAATCATTAAACTCTGCTCGTGTGATAACCGTAATCAAGACTGCTTTTCTCTCATGATTATAGGTTCCTTCTGCATCGTGGATCATGGTTGCTCCGCGGTGCAATTTTTTATGGATTTTTGCGATTACCTTGTCAGGATTATTGGTCACAATCATGGCCTGCATGCGTTTTTGCTTGGTAAAGACCGCGTCTGTCACACGACTGGAGACAAAGATAGTAATCATGGAGTAGAGGGCGTATTTCCAACCAAAGGTCAATCCTGCTATCAGCATAATCGTCCCATTCACTAAGAAAGAAATACTACCGACATTTCTCCCTGTTTTCTTTCGAATGGTCAGACTGACGATATCCGTTCCACCACTGGAGATATTGTTTCGAAGAGCAAAACCAATCCCCAAGCCCATGACAACACCCCCAAAAAGGGCATTGATAATGGGATCCTCTGTCAAGGTCACAACTGGTACAATCTGGATAAAGAGGGAACTCATGGATACCGTGATAAAGGTAAAGACCGTAAACTTATGTCCAATCTGATACCAAGCCAAAATCATCAATGGAAAATTAATAGCATAAAAGGTTAGCGATATCGGAATGTAAAACCCAAACCAGTGATTACTCAAGGCAGAGATAATCTGTGCCAGACCTGTCGCACCACTGGAGTAAACGTGCCCTGGTTGAAAAAAGAAATTGACTGCTACTGCTGACAGAAAGCCATAAACCAGAGAAGCCGAGATTTTCTCATCATATTTTTCCCGAGAGATACTTTGTAAAACTCGTAAGATTTTTATCTGATAAGCAAAGCGGCGCAGATAATAGCGCCACCGCTTAATTCGTTTTGCTTGTTTCATCTTCTTCTACTTGTAAGCTGAGTTCCTCTAGTTGTTTGAGAGCGACTGTTGATGGAGCTTGAGTCATTGGGTCGGTTGCCTTATTGTTCTTAGGAAAGGCAATGACTTCACGGATATTCTCTTCTCCAGCTAAGAGCATCACAAAACGGTCAAGACCGATAGCCAAACCACCGTGTGGTGGGAAACCATAGTCCATGGCTTCAAGAAGGAAACCAAACTGGTCATTTGCTTCTTCAGCTGAGAAACCAAGAGCCTTAAACATGCGTTCTTGAAGGTCTTTTTGGTTGATACGAAGACTACCACCACCAAGCTCATAACCGTTCAAGACGATATCGTAAGCAATGGCACGAACCTTAGCCAAATCACCTTCTAATTCGTATGCTGTTTCTTCCTGTGGAAGGGTAAATGGATGGTGGGCGCTCATGTAGCGACCTTCTTCTTCAGACCATTCAAACATTGGCCAATCAACCACCCAAAGGAAATTAAACTTATCGTTATCAATCAAGCCCAGCTCTTTGGCGATACGTCCACGAAGGGCACCAAGCGTTGCATTCGCCACTTCAAGCGTATCCGCCACAAAGAGAACTAAATCCTTGTCTTCAAGGCCGAGTGCTGCAGTCAATTCTGCTTGGATACCAGTTAAGAATTTGGCAACTGGTCCGTTTAATTCTCCATCAACAACCTTGACCCAAGCAAGACCTTTAGCACCGTACTGTTTGGCTACTTCGGTCATCTTGTCGATGTCTTTACGTGAGTAGTTATCCGCAGCTCCTTTGACCACAATGGCTTTAACGGCAGGTGCTTCTGAGAAGACTTTAAAATCAACACCTTTGACTACTTCTGTCAAGTTCTGAAGCAACATGTCAAAACGAGTATCTGGCTTATCAGAACCATAAAGGGCCATCGCATCATCGTATTTCATACGAGGAAATGGAAGCGTCACTTCGATGCCTTTTGTTTCCTTCATCACGCGCGCAATCAAGCCTTCTGTGATGTCTTGGATCTCTTGCTCACTAAGGAAAGACGTTTCTAAGTCGACCTGGGTAAACTCAGGCTGTCGGTCACCACGCAAGTCCTCGTCACGGAAACATTTGACGATTTGGTAATAGCGGTCGAAACCAGCATTCATCAAGAGCTGTTTGGTAATCTGTGGACTTTGAGGAAGAGCGTAGAAATGACCTTTATTGACACGAGATGGCACCAAATAGTCACGCGCCCCTTCTGGTGTTGATTTAGAAAGGAATGGCGTCTCCACATCGATAAACTCCAACTCATCCAAGTAGTTACGGATAGAGTGAGTCACCTTGGCACGAAGCTTAAGGTTTTCTAGCATTTCAGGACGACGAAGGTCAAGGTAACGGTAACGCAAACGTGTATCGTCATTGGCCTCAATTCCATCTTTAATCTCAAAAGGTGTTGTTTTAGCTGTATTAAGCACCGTCAAAGCTGTCACGTTCAACTCAACCGCACCAGTCGGCAATTTATCATTGGCTTGCTCACGCGCAGCGACTTGTCCAGTCACCTCGATAACAAATTCGCTACGAAGGCTTTCTGCTGTTGCCATGACTTCTGCTGAAACTTTTTCTGGATTGATAACCAACTGCATGATTCCTTCACGGTCACGAAGGTCGATAAAGATCAAACCACCAAGGTCACGACGACGGCCAACCCATCCTTTCAAGGTCATTTCTTGTCCGATGTGTTCCTCACGAACACGACCAGCATACATACTACGTTTCATGTTTTCTCTCCTCTTTTATTCTGTTACTATTTTACCATAAAAGCGCAGGCTCTTCATGAAAATCAGCAGAAAAGTTTGATTGTCTTTAGAAATCAAAACGAACAGACAAAAAATCCGATGAAAACGTCATCGGATTCTCTGATTATGATTCTTAACCTTTTTTACGCTTTTCAGCAATCTCAGCTGCCTTTTTAGGTAGAACAATCTCCGTAGCATAAGCCGAAGCAAAACGCAAGACACCTGCAATAGGCGCAAAGACAACTGCTAGATAGTTGTAAAAGAAGTCGCCTTTAAAGGCATAGGCAAGTGCCCCGATGATAAAGAAGAGAACGACCGCCTGTATCACTGCTAATAAAATTACTCGTTTCATGTGACCTCCTGACTCTATTATAGCATGAGTATCATCAAAAAGCCGATTAAATTATTCAAGGCATGTAAAGAAATACTGTAAAGAAGGCCTTTTCGACTCACATAAGCCAGTCCTAAACTTAATCCCAAACTAGCATAGACTAAAAACTGCTGCAAAGTCCCTGGAAAATGAATCAAGGCAAAAAGGACACTAGACACAAGTAGAAACAGAGCTGTCTGTTTGCTATTATCCTGCTTAGGAAAGAGACAGCGCGCCAGCATCCCTCTAAAAATGAGTTCTTCCGTCAGGGGAGCAAAGACTACCACCATAAAGAAACCAAATACAGGCTGAGCCACTGTCAGTTGAGATACGATTTGTTGATTGACCGACGGGTCGTCTGGCAAAAAGAACTGGGCTGTAATCGCCACTAGCAAAACTAGAGTAGGCAACCAGATATAACGATTAAAAGCAGTCGTCTGGATGCTAATCTTTTCTGTCTGATACCATCTGTAAATCCCATAAACATAGGCCCCTGACAGAACAATATAAAGCGGCAAAACTCCAAAGATTGAAGCCCCTAGTCCAAGAGCTGATAGCGCCATACTCTGAACCAGACCATAACCAAAGAAAAAGGATAGAACAGCTAGCAGAAACCAGCCAAGATTTTTAAATAAGTTCATATGGGCCTCCTATTTGAAATGAAGACTTAGCATTGTTATTCGCATCATTTTGATAAAAATGTGGAATACAGTCGCAACTAAAAGAGTTAATCAGTGAATTTCTCCTGCAAGTATAGAAATGATATCAATTAAATATACAAGTTTGACCTTTAAAATAAATTAAACTGCTTCATTGTGATACAATTTTTTATAAATCCGTTCCATTAATTCTATACATTATAAAATTCATCTAAGAATTCAACATATTTTTTATTTATATCTTTCATCTTTTCTAACAATTCTTTATCATTATATTTTGTTTGGAGGAAATACTGTATAGTCATTACCCCCTCTCGAAAAGTGAGTTGATTCTTATTTTTTAAATCATTTAAAAATTTATCTAAAATAAATTGGTTTTCACACCCCAATGTCCTCAAATGTTTAAAAATAAGCAGAAAAAATGTTGTAAATTGCATTGGATTGAAAAATATGTATGTATTGTCCTCAATCAATTTAATTAGAATTTTTTTATCTAAATTTTTCCATTTTTTACTGTAATTTAGATGATTAATTACTTTTGTTGCATGCTCACCATCTATAGATATATACTTTTTTATACATTTATGATATGTTTTCAAGTCCACACTTTTGGACGAGAAACATTTTCTTAATTCCTCAATAAATTTTATAAGATTTTCCGCCTGATTTTTTAATAACAAGTCTACTTTATCATTAATTATTTTATTTACAGTATAGCTTGACTTAGATTCATTAGAGTAAGAATCTTCTATAATATCAACATTAGTTTTATAATCCTTATTTTTAAGAATTTGAGTTTTAGAAGAATTTAAATTAAGGTGATTCTCCCATAAAAAATAACTTAATTCATTCAGCACTTCATTCACTTTTTTCAATCTTTTATACTTAGGGAGACTAATTACCATATCGTCAACAAATCTCACAGCCTGACATTTTTCTCTAATTAATATTCTATTCATTGCACAAGTAAAATCTATAAGATAGAATTGTGATAGAACTGAAGAAGCTATTGAATAATGGAACTGGGGTAAACTTTCAAAATTATTATTATTAAAAAATAATTTTAAATTATCAATACTTTGTCTACAAAAACAATTTTTATTTTTGATATTTAACATCTCAATAAGTCTATCTGTAGAAATACTTTTAAAGAAGTCCTGAATATCAATCACTAAAGCCTTCCCACCAATAAAACTTACTTTTTCAAGTTGAAAATTTTTATAAGAATTAGAAAAGTTACTATTTATTGAAATTTTATTTTGATTATCAAAGGACAATTCACCCGAATAAAATACTTTTATATTCTTTTGAGAAAAATTTAAAAATTCTTGATTATAATAAAAATATTTAAAAACATTAAAAGTATAATAAAGATAGTATGAAGGAGCAATCAGATACATCTCTCTAGTAGAGTAATAGTCTTTCTTATACACAAAATCTCTTACACAGAATTTTTTGTATTTTTTGCTAAAATCCTCATAATTCAAACCATAATTCTCTATTCGAGGAAAATTATCCTTTATTTTAAAGTAATTCATTATAGCAATAAATTGTAAATTATACACCTTCTCTCTGGCTACACTCATGATATAGTCAAATGCATACTGTAGAATTTCATCCTCTGTCATATTATAGTCCTTACTACGTAAAGTGTAATAATCAAAATAATCACCACTATATTTAGATAATATAAGATGTTATCCGCCGAAAAATCACGAGGCCGCTTCCCACTTCCTTCTTTATTAAAAATCACTGTTTCATCGTCAAATTTAGAATGATTCTCCGTAGCAGATAAAGTTGAAATATACCGATTCCAAATTACTTTATATCTCTCTTCTAGTTCTGAATTTGTCTTATCAAGTCTAAGTAGTTCTTTTAATTCTAAAATATATTTTTCAATTTCTAATTGTTGATAATGATATTTCAATGCTCTTTCCTTATAATTTAAACAATTATAATAATACTGTAAAATAACTGTATATAACGAAAAACAACTAGATACAAATATTTCAACATGTGAGCCTATATTCATCAGAGAACCAATTACTAAACTTACTGCTATAATATTCATAATAAAGAACACTGTATCCCATTTACTACTATAAGAATATAAACGTTCGCTTGCATGAATTCGATTATCTCTCGTTCTATTATATCCATTTATTTTTTTATTTATTTCATCTCTTATATTTATCCCGTTATAGTCTTTAGTATTCATAACTTTCTCCAATAGGTCTAATAATCTTGTAGATTATGCTAATAATATCTATCAATATCAATTTACTCCTCTAAAAATATGAGGAATGCTCTTCTTTTATTCCATTATATTTAATAATTAAAATCCTAGTTTTTCAAAGACTTGAGAGAAATTTTGGCTGATGGTCTCAAGGGACACTTGCACTTCTTCTCGTGTTTGATTGTTTTTAACCGTCACTTGTCCGCTTTCGACTTCGCTCTCTCCTAGCGTGATGAGAGTCTTAGCCGCAAAGACATCGGCTGACTTGAACTGAGCTTTAAGCTTCCGGTTGAGGTAGTCACGTTCTGCTTTGAATCCTTGTTGGCGAAGGGCTTGTACCAATTCCAAGGCCTTGACATTTGCTCCTTCACCCAAGACTGCGATATAAACATCTAGAGCGTTTTCGATAGGGAGAGTCACACCTTGCTTTTCAAGGATGAGAAGCAGGCGCTCTACACCAAGTCCAAAGCCAAAGCCTGCAGTTTCAGGGCCACCAAAGTAGGCAACCAAACCATCGTAGCGACCACCCGCACAGACCGTCAAGTTATTGCCCTCGATCTCAGTGATAAACTCGAAAATGGTGTGGTTGTAGTAGTCCAGACCACGTACCATATTGGTATCGATGATATAGTCTACACCCAGATTTTCCAACATCTGACGGACGGCATCAAAATGAGCTTGGCTTTCTTCATCAAGGAAATCCAAGATAGACGGTGCATTTTCTACTGCCACCTTGTCTTCTTTTTCCTTAGAGTCCAAGACACGGAGAGGATTTTCCTCCAAACGACGTTGGCTATCCTTAGACAAGGTCTCCTTGATCGGTGTCAAATAATCAATCAAGGCTTGACGGTAAGCCGCACGACTCTCAGGATTTCCAAGAGTGTTAAGATGCAATTTGACACCTTGGATGCCGATTTCTTTCAAGAAATGAGCTGCCATAGCGATGGTTTCCACATCGGTAGCTGGATTGCTAGAGCCAAAACACTCAACACCAATCTGGTGGAATTGGCGTAAACGCCCTGCCTGTGGACGCTCATAACGGAACATAGGGCCCATGTAATAGAACTTACTTGGCTTTTGCACTTCTGGAGCGAAGAGTTTATTTTCCACATAGGAACGAACAACGGGCGCAGTTCCTTCTGGACGAAGGGTGATATGACGATCACCCTTGTCATAAAAATCGTACATTTCCTTGATAACGATATCCGTTGTATCTCCGACAGAGCGGCTGATGACCTCGTAATGCTCAAAAATAGGCGTGCGCACTTCCGCATAGTTATAGCGCTTGAAAATTTCACGGGCAAAGCCCTCAACATACTGCCACTTGGCAGACTCAGCAGGTAAAATATCCTGCGTTCCTTTTGGTTTTTGTAATTTCATAGGGAATCCTCTTTAAACTTAATAGTCTTATTTTACCATAAATAGAGGGATTAAAACAGTGAGAGGAGAAAATCTCAATAGAGTCTTTTCAGAAAATTCATCAAAAACTTGCCAAATTGTCAGAATTATGAGAAAATAGAGGATATTTATCACGTGGAGGGACTGTTATGAGAGACGATATCAAAATCAATGACCGCGCTTTGGCCTTACAAGACCAAATTATCGAAAAACTAGAGAAGGTTTTTGATACAGATGTGGAATTGGATGTTTACAATCTGGGCTTGATTTATGAAATTAATCTGGATGAAACAGGTCTCTGTAAGATTGTCATGACCTTCACCGATACTGCCTGTGATTGCGCCGAAAGCCTGCCTATCGAAATCGTCGCAGGTCTAAAACAAATCGAGGGTATCGAAGATGTCAAGGTTGAAGTCACCTGGTCTCCTGCATGGAAGATCACTCGAATCAGTCGCTACGGACGCATTGCCCTTGGACTGCCACCTCGTTAATACTCTTCAAACTACTTCAGCTTTATCTCCAACCTCAAAGCTGTGCTTTGAGCAACCTGCGCCTAGCTTTCTAGTTTGCTCTTTGATTTTTATTGAGTATGAGCAGACCAATCACTTTTGAAGATGAAAAGAAGCAAGCCGAAGTTGGCTTGCTTTTTGAGTTTATTTTTTACCTGACTTGTCCATATTCCAGAAGTCTGTCACGGCTCCACGAGAAGCGGATGATACGATGTGAGCATATTTACCAAGGACACCACGACTGTAAAGTGGTGGCAAGGTTGTTTCTGCCTTGCGTTTTTCAAGTTCTTCTTCGGATACGGTCATGGAAATTTCTTTGGTATCTTGGTCAACCGTAACGATATCACCTGTACGGAGGTAGGCAATTGGTCCACCATCCTGAGCTTCAGGAGCAATATGTCCGACAACAAGACCATAAGTACCACCAGAGAAACGACCATCCGTCAAGAGGGCAACCTTGTCTCCTTGACCTTTACCAACGATCATTGAAGAAAGGGACAGCATCTCAGGCATACCAGGACCACCCTTAGGTCCCACGAAACGAACAACGACTACATCGCCATCAACGATTTCATCTGTCAGAACAGCCTGGATAGCATCTTCTTCTGAGTCAAAGACCTTAGCTGGTCCAACGTGGCGACGCACTTTCACACCTGATACTTTAGCAACCGCACCGTCAGGGGCAAGGTTCCCGTTCAAGATGATAAGCGGACCATCTGCACGTTTTGGATTTTCAAGTGGCATGATGACTTTTTGACCTGGTGTAAGATCTGCAAAGTCAGCCAAGTTCTCAGCAACTGTCTTACCAGTACATGTGATACGGTCTCCGTGAAGGAAGCCATTCGCCAAGAGATATTTCATAACTGCTGGAACCCCACCGACTTCGTAGAGGTCTTGGAAGACATACTGACCAGATGGTTTCAAGTCGGCCAAGTGAGGCACACGCTCTTGGATCGTATTGAAGTCCTCAAGTGACAAGTCAACATTGGCAGCATGGGCAATGGCAAGCAAGTGAAGAGTGGCATTTGTAGAACCACCGAGAGCCATAGTTACAGTGATGGCATCTTCAAAAGCTTCACGAGTCAAGATATCTGATGGTTTGAGACCAAGCTCCAGCATCTTAACAACAGCACGTCCTGCTGCTTCGATATCTTCTTTCTTGTCAGCTGATTCAGCTGGATGAGATGAAGATCCTGGCAAACTCATACCGAGAACTTCGATAGCAGTCGCCATGGTATTAGCTGTATACATACCACCACAGCCACCAGGGCCAGGGCAGGCATTACATTCAAGACGTTTCACGTCCTCAGCTGTCATGTCACCGTGGTTCCATTTTCCGATACCCTCAAAGACAGAAACCAAGTCAATGTCTTTGCCATCAAGATTTCCCGGTGCAATAGTACCACCATAGGCGAAAATAGCTGGAATATCCATATTGGCAATGGCAATCATAGAACCAGGCATGTTCTTGTCACAGCCACCGATAGCGACAAAGGCATCCACGTTGTGACCACCCATAGCTGCCTCGATTGAGTCCGCAATGATATCACGAGATGTCAAAGAGAAACGCATACCAGGCGTTCCCATGGCAATCCCGTCCGCTACAGTGATAGTCCCAAACTGCACAGGCCAAGCGCCTGCAGATTTGACACCTTCTTTGGCCAATTTCCCAAAATCATGCAAGTGAATGTTACATGGTGTATTTTCCGCCCAAGTTGAAATCACTCCCACAATCGGTGTTTCAAAGTCCTTATCTGTCATGCCAGTCGCACGCAGCATGGCACGGTTTGGTGATTTAACCATGCTGTCATAAATGCTACTGCGGTGACGTTTATCTAATTCAGTCATTTGTTCCCTCCCATTTCAGTTTTTACTATTATAGCACATTTTAAAAGCAATGAACAGAAGAAAATTCTTGAATTTTCAGAAAATTCGATTAATTTACTTAATGACCTTCTAATTTTTTCATCTTTTTTTGTCAAGTAACTTTACTTTACAAAAAAAATGTGTTATTCTAATATGGTTGATGAAAATCAGTAGATTGAATCGAATTTAAATACCTAAAGGAGAAATCAAAATGGCAGTACCTGCACGTCGCACTTCAAAAGCGAAGAAAAACAAACGTCGTACACACTACAAAGTAACAGCTCCATCTGTAAACTTTGACGAAACTACTGGAGATTACTCACGTTCTCACCGCGTATCACTTAAAGGATACTACAAAGGACGTAAAATCGCTAAAGCTGCATCAGCTGAATAATAGAAGGGAGATACCATGCGCGTAAATATTACACTTGAACACAAAGAATCTGGTGAACGCTTGTACCTTACTTCTAAAAACAAACGTAACACTCCAGACCGTCTTCAATTGAAGAAATACTCACCAAAACTTCGCAAGCACGTAGTGTTTACAGAAGTTAAGTAAGCATTCAATACGAATCAATACATAAGAAACGCTGATTTCAAGCGTTAGTTAGTTAGATAGAAGAAAAAGTCCTTTTGAGAGCATTTTCTTCTATCTTTTTCTTTGTAATCAAAAATATAAAATTCTTTAAAGTCTTCGGGTTATAAAGAGATAGTTTCTAGCTCTTTTGAGTTGTCTTCGTTGACATTTTATCTCAATAGTGTACAATCGATGTAATATATAAAATTACAACAAAAAGGAGACACCCTATGACTTATGCTTACCAAAGCCACATTTACCTAGCAGAGGTGGTTTTAAATGTCAAGGATTTGATGCGTCAAACGGCTTTTTATCACCAGATTATTGGCTTGGAGATTTTATCTCAAACAGAGACAGAAGCGATTTTGGGACTTGGTAAAAAGGCCTTGGTCCACTTGATTCAGGCAGAAAAGTCTGGCGAAGTAAGGGAGCATTATGGGCTCTACCATCTGGCGATTTTGTTGCCGACACGAAAAGCCTTGGCAGATGTCTTGAAACACCTAAGTGACTTGCGCATTCCTCTGGTCGAAGGTGCGGATCATGGATACAGTGAAGCCCTTTATCTGGAGGATTTGGAAGAAAATGGCATTGAACTCTACCGTGATAAGCCAGTTTCTTCATGGGATATTCGAGAAGACGGTCGTATTATTGGTGTGACCGAGGCTCTTGCGACACAGGACATCTATGAGTTGGGGGAAAAGGCAGAGCCCTTTTTCCTAGCCGAAGGGACGAGAATGGGACATATCCATCTATCGGTTAAGGATAGCCACGCGGCAAGTCAGTTTTATCAAAAGGTGTTGGGGCTGGAAGATAAATTTAGCATTCCGAGTGCGAGTTGGATAGCGGCAGGTCAGTACCATCACCACCTGGCTGTCAACGAATGGGCTGGAAAAGGTCTAGCTCCGCGTAAATCGGGCTTGCCTGGCTTGGCCTACTACGTCCTTGAGGTCGAAAGCAAGGAAGAACTTTTGAACATCGTTAAGCAAGCACAAGAGCTAGAAGCACCGATCAAGTGGCTAAATTCAAGTGAGCTGAATCTTCTAGATCCAGACGGGATTGTGACCCGCATTCGCTTGGAACGATGAGATGTGAAAAACACATCATAGACATATAAAAAGGCGAACAGGCTCGTATTCTGTTTTTAGAATACGAACTTGTTCGCTTTTGTATGAAATGACGAAGCCTTTCTTGACTCTAGCCAAGGTATCTATCGGGGATATTTTACCTTTTCTGGGGGTTAATGCTATAATACTAATAAACTTTTCTTTCTCTAGGAAGGCAAAGACCGAAAAATCGGCTAGACTGCTCGCAATCGTCGTCACGATGCTTTTAAGAGAAAGTAGAACTCTGTTTGAGTATCCGTATTGAGTTTAGGAGACAGGAAATAGATGGATACAAGTGTAAAAAAATTAATCAGTATGGGCCCTCTGGAGGATTCTTTTATCTATTATGATCTGAAGAATCAAGTATTCTATGGAGTAAAACAAGACATGAATTATTCAGCCATTGCAGCTCCTATTGCAATCTATTCCTTGCAACGGCTGTCGAAGTTGCTCAACCAAACCTTTGGAGATGTCTCATCACCTTTCAATCTGATCTTCTTTATCTTGATCTCTGTTTTTGATTTTCGGGACAATTCTACTTGCCAAATCTACCCGACGTAAAATGAAGACAGATAGATTTAGAAAAATCCGGCTGACAAAAGCCAATATCAAAACACTTAGGAGAAAATCTAGATGGACAGTCCTAGTTGAGGTTTTTTCATGATTCTGTTTTCCATCTATCGCTATTTTACCTACTCTGATTTTCAGTTCTTGATTATGTATATGTTAGGGATTTTTTCCCTTGTTTATATGGTCTATGAATTTCAGATGAAAACGCGCAAACGACTGTTCAAAGAGCTGATGGAGACATTACAGGACGATAGCCGAGGGAAAGAGGGAGAAATGTAAGATGAGAAAAATCATTTATATAGGCGAAGGAAGCCAGCAATCCGTCTACTATAATACAAGGACGAGAGAGGCTTTAATGACAGAATATAGCAACTTGCCAGACACGGAAGGTGCGATCAGTTCAAAAAAATCCAAGTGGCCTTGGATTCTCTTCTTTGCTTTCTTGCTAGTTGCTATTATCCGTATTTGGATACGATCCTTGATAGCGCCTTTTAAATTGAGTGAGTGGATGATTCCGATCCATCTAGCCGCTATCCTTTTCGTTTTTATCGGAAGTGTTTATGGATTTGGAAAACTGTTCTACAGTAGGGCTAAGTCGCTTGTCCCAGCAGGTGAAGAGCAGTTTAAAGAAGCGGTTGAAAGTAGTACTTTTTGGAGGAAGTCACCAGATAAGGAACCAACAGCCGATAAAATCATCTTGTATCTATTTGTTATCCTCGTTCTTCTATTCGCTTTAGTTATTGTTGTGCTTTTTGCCATACCTGGGACCTTCATTCCCTATTATGAACATGAGTGGTTTGAGTCGTCCATGTTCATGGTACCAATCGGGGCAACGATCATCCCAATTAGTGTCGTACTGCTCTTATTCCAAAACAATCCAATCCGCTGGCTGTTAGCCGTACGAAAATACAAGCAGGGAAAAGTATTGTTTAGGGAAGAGAAATAAGTGGAGGATAAGATGAAAGAAAGATATTATGAGTTTTTGAATATGGTAGTTGTGGATACTAGACCTATAAAGCGTTTTGATATTATATAAATCACTGATGAGGGAAGATAATGAAATCAAAATTAGTTCAAGTCATGCTTCTTGCACTCACTATTATAGGACTATACTTTGCTTATCAGGCATATCGCAGGCATGAGCTTACTCAGTTTGTTATGTGGAGTCCAAGGGTAAAAATTGCAAGTTATGAATTCATGGATGACAACAAGGCAGTAGCGATTGAGTGGGATAATGAGTCGGAGTTGAAAGATGCGAAAGAGGCTAAGAAATATGATTCGCGTGTCAATGTAGAAACAATGACGAGAGTTAATGGAGAACGCTATATTATCCAGCAAAGTTATAAGTTAAAATCAGCCACGTATAAGTATTGGATTCTTGAAGAGGATGCGGTTCCGTATTTGAAAAGTAATATTCCAGAGCGGGGAGAGTACTGGTTGTTAGATGTCTATGACACGAAAGATGGGACAATCAAACAAGAAACGTATGATGTATTTCAGATGGTGAGGGAATATAATAAGGATTATATTCCAAGAAGGGTTCGCAGCGTTAATTATTTCTTGTATACGGAACAAGGGAAAACTTACTTACCAATTAGTATGGCTGTTGGCCAACAGCCAGAATCAAAAACTAAAACTGGGCTTATTGATATAGAGGAAGGAAAGATAGTAGCAACTACTCCATCTGGTAAAACTTCCAAAGATCTTTATAACGATAAGAAAGAATCATACAAACCGAAGTTAGATGATATTCTTATTTCGAATCATAAATTTTTAAACGAAAAGTTTGCCTTTGTCTTATCTCTTTTTAGTTTTAAAAAACCAGTAGAAAACTCCCAATATCCGTCCTTGGCAAGCAAATATCCAAAGGCATTTGATATATTGAGTAAAGGGTTGTTATCTGAATTATATTTCCTTGGAAAAGAAGACGTCCGCTTTAAAATCTCTCTCTTAAAGCTGGTTCTTCCAGAGGGTACAAATATTTTTAAGGGCATCACTATTCCAGCAGCTAGTTCGAAAGATGGACAGGAACATTTGGTTCAAAGCGAAGAAGAGTTCTTACAATATTATAAATCCAGTACGGAGGAAGAATAATGGGACATAGGGAGGAGAAAAAATGAAGAAGTTATTTGTCATCGTCTTGTTATTGATTCTTGGAGCTTGCTCTAATGGAAAGGAAGCAGGGGGAACAGAGAAAAGTACACGCGAGACAGTTGTAAATAAAGAGAAGGAATTGAAATTTGTAGTAGCACCTCAATATGAAGGTAAAACATCTGATTTAATTGAACTTGGAAAAAAATTGACCAAGGAACATCCCGAACTAGGTAGCAAGGGAAATATGGCTATCTACTTTACAGAAGCAGTTTCAGATGGTAGAGCGGCACTAATGCTCGTCAATAAAACTGACGTAGATATCAAAAAAGATTTGGAGTTTTCACTAAGCTGGTCCTACGATGGCAAGACTATTTTTGATAATCAAAAGATTAGCTATACTATCAAGGATAGTGGTGAGTTACCTTCTTACACAACCACGTTAATGTTGTTACCACTAAACTCAGAACAATTGGAGCTTGTTGACTCAATGTCAGATCCATCTAAGATGACACTTTCAATGTCCGATGTGAAGAGTATCGACTAAGTTAGGAGGAGAATGTGACAACAGAAACCATATTATTTTTAGTTGCTACCATCGTCATTCTTTTATCCTTGATTTTTTTATCTGGTACGTATTTCTATCTTTATTTTCGGGATAAAAAAATGGTACGTCTTGCCAAATCGTCTGTTAAGGGAGCGGTTGTGGGCTATAGTAATTTTCAAGCTGGAAATCCTCCGGTTGTTGAATATACGGTTAACGGAACTACTTATAGCAAGCCATTACGGTATTTTATAATTAAAACGATTTCGCTTCCATGGGGCCCCATAAGCGCCTCTAATAAATTTACAAGAGAGGATATGTTGGCAAATTCCCTAACCTTTTATCGTAATTCCTTTATATCCTTTAATAACTTAATGCGTACGCATTTTCCGATCTATTCGAAGATGAAGGTATGGTATGATCCTGAAAGACCAAACAGAGCTTATGTGGAACGATACTGTGGGATTAACAAGCTTTATAAATGGTTTGGGATCGGAAGTGCTATATTGTTAACCATGGCCTACGCCATTGTAGTGCTTGCTTATTTGTTAGGGAGATGAGGTAATCCACATGATGTCACAAGAAAGATATTTGCAGATAAAAAAAGAGCATCAAGTTCGAAAGTTTGTGGGGCTTTGGCTATTCATTGTTCTCGCCATACTCGATATTCTACTGGTATCGAGTCATTCCAGTTATGTTCCGCTTATAACGGCGGCTATGGCAACGCTTGTGCCTTTTAATTATTTTCTACTGGGTCCTCTTGGGATACAGAAAAAAGCCATAGAAAAAGAGCACCCAGAATGGAAAACACTCAGTACAAAGGGCGTGAAGGTTCCCTCGGCTGAAGCCAATAAAAGAACTTTGGCTGGCATTGGGACCTTGATTACCTTACTATTGTCCTTTGGGTTATCCTATAAACCTGTAAAACAGCCGAGCGACCAAGTAGATAAGCTACCTAGGGTTGATTCTAAAGCGGCTGAGAAGTCCAAGTCTTCGGAGTCTGAGCCGTCTAGTTCCTCTAAGGCAAAAGAATCCAGTTTCTCAGAGTCGAAAACCTCGTCTTCGACTGAACAAAGTTCTAAAACAGAAAGTTCAGAAACAAAGCCGTCAAAAAGCGAGTCCAATAATCCTTATTACCAGATTCCAGGGCTTACCGACGAACAGGTGAGAGATATCATATCAAAATCTGTGAAAGATTTGAAAGAACAGCAGTCTAAAGAAAAATCCGAAGAGTAGACTCGAGGGATTCGATACCGATTCTGGACGAGTGAGTTCTTTGGGATTTTACTCTATAGAATAACTGGAGGAGTTCATATGACTAAAGAAGTAATTGGTTTGATAGTTGGGACAGTCGTCACTCTCCTATCTTTTGTGTTTGTATGTGGGACCTTTCTCTACCTCTATCTTCGAGATCGGAAGATGGTACGGCTTGCCCAGTCATCTGTAGAGGGAACGGTTGTCGGCTATAGTCGTTTTCGTGAGGGTTATCCACCTATCGTTGAATACACGGTTGATGGGCTTACTTATAAGAAAACCTTGCAGTATTTTATGATCAAAACGGTCACGACTCCGTGGGAGCCTACTAAGGTTTCAAACGATTATACAAGAGAAGAAATGCTGGCGCCTTCCATCACTCGCTACAGCAATTCCTTTGTTTCCTTTGATAGTTTGATGCAGACCCATTTCCCCCTTCATTCGGAGCTAACGGTCTGGTATGATCCAGACAAGCCGACCAGGGCCTATGTCGAACGTTATAGCGGGATGGACAAATTTTACAAGTGGTTCGGTCTCGGATTTGGACTGGCCCTAGTCCTAGTCTATGAGATAGTGATCCTAGCCTTTTTGTCCAAGATATAAGGCATAACTAATCGGAAACTTGTTTACCCAACCGTGCTTCAAGGAGGACAGCCTTTGTTCTCCTTTTTCCTGTTCAGCAATCTTTTCTATCCGATACAGAGAAAAGGTTGCCTCCTACAAAGACAAATAGGATGAGAATTTTGACAAAGAATCTTATTCGAGATATAATGAAGAAAAAGTGACCAAGGATAAATCAATGACAAACTCAAAGTATATAACACGCCTGAAACGTTCAGAGGGCCAGTTGCGTGGGATTCAAAAGATGATCGATGAAGATCGTGACTGCGCAGATATCATTACCCAGTTGACCGCAGTGCGCTCCAGTGTTGAGCGCGTGATTGAAATGATGATTACCGAAAATCTCACCGCCTGCATCAACCAGCCACTAGATGACCCCGAGGCTCAAAAGGAACGCTTGGAAAAGGCTGTTCAGTACCTAATCAAACGAAAATAACCCTCTTTTTGGGGCTATCAAGTTGATAAAGGAGGCTAGAAGATGGAAGCATACAAAAAAGTTGTAGAAATGCTAAATGGGCTAGATATTCCCTTTGATATCGTGGAGCACGAGCCAGCCTTAACCACGGAGCAGGCAGATAGTTTTATCGAGGAAATCGAAGGTATCCGTACCAAGACCATGTTTCTCACAAACAAAAAAGAAAAACAGCCTATTATCTGGTAATCATGGATGATCAAAAGCGTCTGGATATGAGCCTCTTGAAAGAACTAATAGGAGCTAGCAGGATTCGGATGGCTTCGTCTGAGAGCTTGTTTGAAAAAATGAGCTTGCCCGCAGGTGTTGTTTCACCTTTTGGCTTGCTCAACAATACCGACAAGGACATTCAAGTTTATTTCGACAAAGAAATCATGTCGGAATAACGGATGAATTTCCACCCCAATACCAACGAGAAAAACCTCTTTTGGGCTACGATAGATTTGCTTCGTTTTCTAGAAGTGATTGGCTACGAGTCCCATATTATTGAGTTATAGGAAGCCGCAATCATCCACCTACCAACTTGTACTATTTGTGCACACCATACACTACATCTTGAACAAAAAAACAAACACCAAAAATGATGTTTGTCCACTTTCTGAGAGCTGGAAACCAGCTCTTCTTTTTATTTAACAACAAGCTCGTAGCGAGTTTTGCTGGTAAAGGTTTGCCCTGCTTTGAGAATGACTTGGTCTTTGAGGTCACTGTGAATGGCATCTGGTAAAGCTTGCGCTTCAAGGGCAATCCCATTGTGCTGTACCATTGGTTGACCAGCTATGAGCACACTCTCATCCACAAAGTTTGCTGTGTAGACCACAAAGCAAGGGGCCTCTGTCTTGAAAAGCAGGAAGCGACCTGAGTTTTGGTCATAAAGGAAACCAGCATTGTCATGACCTGCAGGAAGGGCAAATGGGTGATCCAAACCAGATACCAGCTGGATTTGCTCATCTTCCTCTGCAAAGATATCCTTGAGCAAAGCACCATTGTAGATGTGTTTCACCACATCACGATCAGCATCTGGAGTCTTGGCTGGAACACCGTCGGGAGCGATTGGGTAAATGCCTTCCGTATTTAGTTGGAAAACATGGCGGTCAACTGTCTGCGTGAAATCACCAGACAAGTTGAAATAGCTGTGATTAGTTGGATTGACCAGCGTATCCTGATCGGTTGTTACCTTATAGCTGACTTCGTAGGCACCAGTTTCTTCCAAGTGGTAGCTAATCCAAATCTTAAGATTACCAGGAAATCCTCCTGTCCCGTCTGTACGTTCTGTGTAGAGAGTTAAGCCATGGTCGCTCACCTCGACCAGTTCAAACAAGCTCGAATCCCAACCTGTTGAACCACTGTGGTTACAGTTGCTAGCATTATTAACTTCAAGGTCATAGATCTTGCCATTGAGCTCAAATGTCGCACCTGCGATACGACCTGCCACAGGACCCACACTTGCTCCATGCTTGGGACTATTGCCTACATAGCTAGCAAAATCATCAAAGCCCAAGATAACATTGGCAAAATTTCCAGCCTTGTCAGGCGTTGCATAGCGCAAAATGGTCGCACCATAAGTCATAATCTCTAGCTGGTAGCCGCTGTCAGTCTCAAAGCGATAGACCAAGACATCCTTGCCCTCATGATTTCCAAATACACGCTCTGTGTATGCTTTCATTCTTCTCTCCTTTGATCCATTTCTCTTAAGTAAACAAACCATAGAGAGTGTATGCACCATCTATGGTTGTAGTTTCTATTTTCAGAATCCTTTGTCAGAAAACCTTAAGTCTCTTCTTAACAAAAGGGATTCTTCTATTCTTATTTTATGCTTCTACACGTTCTTTCCATGAAGTCGCTGTTGTTTGAAGAACCTTGTTGAGTTCGTCAATGTTCTCAAATCCAGTTGTGCGAAGCCATTCACGAGCTGCTGCCTCACCATCTTTGATGTAGGCTTCAACTGATCCAGCCCATGTTGCACGGCCACAAAGAACTCCGTTGAAGTTTGCACCTGATTCGTGGGCAAAGACAAGGGTTTCTTGGAAAAGTTTAGCTGACACTCCCGCACTCAAGTAGATGTATGGCAAGTTCGTTGCTTCATCTTGTGCTTTGAAGAAGGCTGCTGCTGCTTCGCGTGTATGAACGATTTCACCATCACCAAAGCCTTCAACGTATTTGACGTTGACTGGAACTTCCACTTTCAAGACATCAATGTTGAAGCGTGGGTCTGAGAAGACCTTCATAGCACCGATAACCTTGTGTGGTTTCACTTTTGCGTATTCTGCAGAACCTGCGTCAGCGATTTTTTCATCGTAAGCCAAGATTTCAAGGAAGAATGGAATGTCTTCCGCCACACACTCAGAACCTATGCGTTCGATGTAAGCTTGCTTTTCTTGATTGAGCTCGTCAGCGCTGTCTACGTCATAGTAAAGTAAAAACTTCACAGCATCAGCACCTTGTTCTTTGATGCGTTTTGCAGACCAAACATCCAAGCAGTCAGGCAAGCGTTTGGTGCTAGCTGTGTCGTAGCCAGTTTTTTCATAGGCAAGGAGAAGACCAGCATTTGGATCAAGGGCTTTTGTAGCTGGAAGTCCATACTCAGGGTCAAGGAGCATAGATGAGGCATATTTTGTCAATTCATCAGCTACCAACACTTTAAGTTCTTCCATTTGAGCAACTGTTGGCTCTTCTGTTTGGTATTGAGCCATAAGGCGTTTCAAAGCACCACGTTGGTCAAATGCAAGAGCTGAGATAATGCCGTTCTCGTCAGATAGTTTTTGCAAGCAGGCTACTTTATTAGGACTTAATTGTAATTTACTCATAGACACTTCCTTATTTTTGATAGTCATGAATGATAACACCTTGTACCACACGGTTTACGGTACCTGTAGGAGACGGTGTATCTGGTTTGTTTTTAACTTTGAGCGAAGTCAAAAGAGCAAAGAGTTGGGCATAAATGATGTAAGGGAAGACACGGTAAATATCACTCAAAACTCCGCCACAGCCAAGAGCCACTTCTTTAACATTTTCAAGACCAGAGGCTTGATCACTCAAAAGCACAACACGACGAGCGATCTGATCACCAGCAACCTCACGAACCAAGTCCAAATCATACTTGCGAGTGTAGTCTGTCGTTGTACCAAATACCAAAACAGCTGTCTCTTCGTTAATCAATGATTTTGGACCGTGACGGAAGCCAACTGGGCTTTCATACATGGTCGCCACTTGACCTGCTGTTAATTCCAAAATCTTCAACTGAGCTTCATGAGCAAGTCCAAAGAAAGGACCTGCACCCAGATAGATAACACGGTTAAAGTCTAGGTCAACCAACTCTTTGACATCTTCTGCATTGTCTAGAACTTTGCGGGCAAGGCTAGATACAACTTCAAAACGTTCAGCTTTCACAGCAAATTCTGTAGGATCAAAAACCAAGAGTGCTGTCAACATCATAGATGTAAAGCTAGAAGTCATGGCAAATCCAGCGTCATTAGAGGCAGCTGGTTGCAAGAGCAAGAGATTACGGTCATCACCATGCGCTTGAAGAGCCAATTTCCCTTCTGCAGCACATGTAATGGTCACTTGATAGAGGTCATCAACCAAGGCTTTAGCCAAATCAACAGTCGCCACACTTTCAGGTGAATTTCCACTACGAGCAAAGGATACAAGGACAGTTGCCACATCTTTTTTCAGATAGGTTTCTGGATTGGCTACAATATCTGTTGTCGCAATAGAATTGAAGTTCCATTTACGTTCGTCATAGACTTCCTTAAAGTATGGCACCAAGGTATCTCCCACATAAGCAGAAGTACCAGCACCCGTCAAGATGACCTTGATATAGTCATGTCTATCAGCGATACCTTGCAGAAAGGCTGCAATTTCTTCACGTTTCGCTTGATAGGCTTCAAAAGCTTCTTTCCATACATCAGGCTGTTGGTAGATCTCACGAGTTGTGATTTCTGCACCCAGTTCAAGTAATTCTTCTTTTGTGTAATTTAGCATAGAGTTCCTCTAATCTATTATTATTTCATTCCTATTGAAAATATGGGAACGGGAGTGACTCCCATTCCCATGTATATTCTATATAAGATGCTCTAAGTTACATCTTATACTCAATGAAAATCAAAGAGCAAACTAGGAAGCTAGCCGCAGGCTGTACTTGAGTACGGCAAGGCGACGCTGACGTAGTTTGAATTTGATTTTCGAAGAGTATTATTCATCTTCGTCATCATCGAAGCCCGCTAACAGGTCGTTGACTTTTACGATGCTTTCTGCAGCACGGCTCTTATAATCCGCATCTGCACCTGTAAGGCTGGCATTGATAAATTCAATCACCATTGGAAGATTCATCCCTGCGTAGAGTTCAATGTCGCGACCTTCCATGATCAAACGGCTTACCACGTTACATGGTGTACCACCGAGAAGGTCCGCAAAGACTAGGAAATCATCCAATCCTTCGATAGCAGCTTCAAATTTTGCAGTAAATTCTTCTGGGCCATCTTCTGGAAGAAGAGCCACTGCATGAATGTTGTCCTGTGGACCCATGATCATTTCTGTGCTACCTTTAAGTTCTTCACAGAAACGACCATGACTCACCAAAATTAATGATTTACTCATAAATTATGCGCCCATTCCAAGCAAGAATTTACCGATGAATGAAAGACTTACTGCAAGAACGATAATGATACCGATCGCTTTAGTAGAGTTCATACCTTTCTTACCAAGCAACCAGAAGATAAAGGCAGTAAAGATTGCTGGAAGCAAGCGTGGGAAGATTGAGTTCAAGATGTCTTGGAAGTCAATCATCTTTTCACCGATTGGCAATTTGTAAGAAATCTCAAAGTTGATCATTGTTGCTACAAGAGCACCCATCATGAAGACACCAAGTACAGATGCAGCATCAATCAAAGCTGTCAAAGTACTTTGCATGTTGTTGATAAGGTTAACCCCTTCTTTGTAGGCAAATTCCAATTGTTTCCAACGGAAGATGTCATAAGCAACTGCAACTGCGATCCAAAGGAAGATACCCCATGGTTGGCCAGCGATCGCCATAGTTGCTGCGATAGATCCCATGATAGCAGGCACAAGTGAACCAAAGATAGTATCTCCAAGAGGAGCGAATGGTCCCATCAAACCTGTCTTGATACCGTTAACGGCATCTTTTGAACCCACACCATCTTTTTCTTCCATGGCAAGGTCAAAACCAGCGATAATAGTGTGGAAGAATGGTGAAGTATTGAAGAATTGAGTATGAACTTTCATCATTTCTTTCAATTCAGGAGTTCCATCCCCATACATTTTACGTAATTGTGGCAAGATCATGTAAAGGTAACCAGAAGCTTGCATACGTTCGTAGTTCCAACCTAATTGGAAAGTAAACAAGCTACGTTTGTTGATTTGATTAAAATCTTCTTTTGTTAGTTTGTAATTAGAATTCGTCATCTTCGATTTCCCCACTTTCTGATGGTGTAGAAGGTGCTGCTACAGCAACTTTTTGGCTGTTCTTGAAGTGAACAACTGCAAGGAAGATACCCACGATAGAGATACCGATCATAGACAATCCTTTGAAGTTGTTAACAAAGCCAATTTTTTCAGCAACTTCAGCAGGAAGAGTGCCAATGATTCCAGCAACTGCTCCACCAAGACTTGTTACGTTTGAGTAAAGAACAGTCAACATAGCTGTCAAACCGAATCCCATAGCAAGGTAGTGAAGGTTACGTTTAACTGGAAGGTAACGAAGCAAGATAGCGAATCCAAGACCTGGAAGCATACGACCTGCAAGAGTCAAACCGTCTGCAACCCATTGGTATTCTTTAACAAGGTTTACAACACCTTGTACGAATTCTCCACCGAAAGCAAGGGCGAAGAATACTGGAAGGGCACGAGAAAGAGCCCATGGAATCGCACCAAGTAGGTAGTTGCGTTCGATACCTTTGTAGTCAAAGCGTTCGATCGCAGCATCAATACGGTGTGCAAAGAAAGTAGTTGTCATACGTCCAAGAACGTCGAAGTATGTCAAAAGTGCTGCTACTGGTACAGCGATTGTTGTAATCGCAAGGTCTGTATCAATACCTTGAGAGATAGAGAATGCTGTTGCAAGAACCGCACCAGAAGTTGCGTCGATACGAGAAGCACCACCGAAGGTACCAACCCCGAGAACGAACAACTGCAAGCTACCACCGATAAACAAACCAGTTGTCACATCTCCCATGATCAAACCAGTAATGAAACCAGCGAATACAGGGGAACCTGCAGATGAAACGATTGTCAACTCATCACAGATTTGATAAGCTGAGTACAAAGTGAGAAGTAAAATTTGCCACCATTGTATCATAACAATGACCTCCTAAAAATTTTTTCCTATTTTAATAAGCTCAAAAAGTCTGAAACTGGATCATTTGGAACCATTTGAGCAGTGAGTTTCACACCTTTTTCTGCTAGTTTGTGGAAATCTTCCACATCCTTGTCTACCACGTTGATAGAACGTGTGATAGAGCGAGTTTCTGGTGTTTGAGACATATTGCCGACGTTGAGTGTTTCAAGCGGAACACCTGCTTCGACCAAACCAAGGAAACGGTCTGGTTTACGTGCAACGATAAAGAGACGTTGGCTATCGTATTTACCAGCAAGGATATTTGCTGCTGCTTTCTCAACTGGCAAGATACTAAGTTTTACACCTGGTGGTGTAGCAAGTTTCAAGCCACTCTTTTCAATATCGTTGTTAACGACTTCATCGTCTACAACCATAATGCGCGAAACATTTAGTTTTCCAGCCCAAAGATTGGCTACTTGACCGTGGATCAAACGTCCATCGATACGGCATCCTACAATTGTCATAAGTTTTCCCCCTTTATGTGTTTTAGTGTAGGTTTACGAGTTAAATGAATCTCTTCTTTATATTCGCCCTCAGTTTCAAAGATGATGATGCGGTTAGCACCTTCCTTGAGATAGCTATGAGGGATATAAAGTGAGAGGGTCGGGCCGACATTCCAGAAACGTCCGAGGTGACGTCCGTTGACAAAGGCAACTCCCTTACCAAACTCAGACAAGTCTAGGTAAGTATCTTTTGGCTCTTCGACTATAACGTCATAAGCGTAAAAGGCTGGTTGTCCTTCTGTCCATCCTTTTGAAAAATCAATTTTCTCAGGATTATCCAATGGAAGTGGATATTGTTTCCAATTTAACATGAAGTGTAGATCCTTGCAGACACCTGTACGAATTCCTTTACGTTGCGTATCTGCCAAGAACTTATGTCCATAGTTAACACGCCCCATATTTTCGACCAAGATGTCAATCTCTGAAAAGCCTTCTCTATTGCCCTGACAGTAGATATCTTCACCAATTTCTGTCTGGTATTGAGTGGCAATCCATTGACCATCTACATAGAGTTGAGCTCGGTCACGTCCATCGATGATACGGAGACGTTCCTCTTCTGCATCCCAACTTGCTTCGGTACGATAAAGAAGATAGCCATAACTTTGACCAAGTTCTTCCATCGCTTTTGGATAGAGGCTTTCAGTTGGACTTGCCAGACTATCCAAGGTTTCAAACAAGGAAACTTTTTCGACTAGTGGAATGGATTCCATTTCCATGCTTTCCTTGTAAAGTGGTTCCAACTGTGGATACTCTGGAAAGTGTATTGCCATCATCTTCTTGACTGCTAGGTATTTAGCAGTTGGATTTCCTTCTTCATCGAGAAGGGCATCATAATCGTAAGATGTAACTTGTGGCAAATCCAGAGTTCCTCGAGCCGAGCAACCATTCATGAAACCAAAGTTTGTTCCGCCATGGAACATGTAAAGGTTGATGGAGCCTTGCTCTAACACCTCTCGAACAGCTTCTGCCAACTCTTTTGGATCACGCGTGATGATGGGTTCTTTCCAACGGTTGAACCAGCCATCCCAGAATTCCATACACATGAGGGGCCATTTTTTGCCATACTCATCAAAGAATTCTTGCATCTGTGAAAAGTTGTAAGGAGCCTTAGAACCGAAGTTTCCTGTCACAAAGAGATCTTCTTCAATCAAGGTTCCGGCTTTCAGAGTAGCCCTCCAAGGACCATCTGAAGTAAAGAGTGGGCAATCAATCCCTCGATCTTCCATCAATTTTCGAATCGCTCTCAGATAAGACTTATCTTCTCCATAAGAACCATATTCATTTTCGACTTGCATCATGAGAATGTTTCCGCCATTGTCCAACAAGCGAGGCACGAGCCTTGGCAATAATTGGTCATAATAGCGAGCAACTGCCTCGATGTAGGCCGGGTCGGACGAGCGGATTCGCATGGGCTTGGTCAAGAGCCAAGCTGGTAAGCCACCGAACTCCCACTCGGCACAGATAAATGGCGAAGGACGTACAATAGCATAAAGGCCCAATTCCTGTGCTATTTGGAGAAATTTCTCCAAATCTAGAGCACCTTCAAAATTAAATTTTCCCTCAATAGGCTCGTGTAAATTCCAAGCCACATAAGTCTCGACTGTATTAAAGCCAAGCGCCTTTAAGTTGTAGAGAGAATGATACCAATCCTCTGCTGGAATCCTAAAATAATGAATGGCGCCGGACAAAATCTTGAACGGTTCTCCATCTAGGTAGAAATCGTTCTCAATTTTAAATCTTGGCATGTTCCCACCTCTGACTAATTAAGTTTGCGCTTTCATTTGTTATAATATTAAATATAATCAAATCTTTTGCATTTGTCAATAGGTTTTAGAAAATTTTTTAAATTTTTTCTATTTTTTTACTTCTCTTTTACTAGCTTTCTGCAAATACCACATGAAAATGAACCCTCTAGTAAATTTTAGCAAGTCGTTAAAATGAGCTACTTCTCATACATAGAATAACATTTTTAGTCTGTTATTCTATTTTTTTATCTAAATACTACTATTTTCTTTATATTTATGGTAAAATCAAGGATAGAGAAAGAGAATCGAGGTGAAATTATGGCTATTCCAAAATACCAATATATTAAAGATGAATTGAAAAACAAAATAATCTCTGGTCAATTTGCGAGTGGAGACAAGTTCTATACTGAAGCAGAGTTGATCGCCATGTATGATGTAAGTTCTATTACCGTCGTACGCGCTTTGAACGACCTTGCCAAAGATGGCTATATTGTCCGCCAACAAGGGAAAGGAACATTCGTATCACGCGCTCGTAAGCACAAACTCGTTGAATTTTCAGATGTCGAAATCTTTGAAACAAAAGATGATAAGGTAACCGTCCTTTCTATCGAACGTGGAAACACACTTGAATATTTGGAGAAACTTGGATTACGTGGTGATCAATTCTACTATAAAATTGAACGAATTCGTCAAAGTAATGACGTAACTTATATCTACCACACTTCTTATATTCCTGAACAATATATCAATGCCAACTATCCAAATCTTGACTACTATAGTTCTATCTATACACGCTTCAAGCTGGACTACCACATCCACATGAGTGATGAGCATTTTGAGGAAATCAATGAGATTGCATTCCCAACCCCCGAGCACGCTGCTTCTGTATTAGGAATCGATACACAATTCCCAACAGTCTTCCAAACCAAGACAACCAAGCTAGAAGCTACTGGTCAAGTTCTGGCCTATAGCGAAACTTATAAGCGAGCGGATTACTACAAGATTAAATTTATCTCAAGTAATAGAGGTCGATAAGAAAAACCTGAGTTTAGACTCGGGTTTTTCTATGTCTATTATAGCATGCACCATTTAGTATGAACATACGATAAAAGGTAAATCTATAATTAGTAGCGTTTTTACTAAAAACAAGTAAAATAGTTAGAAAAATTTTCTGCTAGAGCAGATTTGCTAGGGGAAACAGCTTCCTAATCTTATGATTTTTTCCATTTATTATAGTTCTTTCATAAAGCCGCTTGACTTTTTATAGTTTAGATAATAAAATAAAAACAGTTTTATGTAAACGTTATCATACAACATAATAACAAGGAGGTTTTATCATGAAACTAGAAAAGAAACAGCGCTTCTCCATCCGTAAATACGCGATTGGGGCAGCTTCTGTACTCATAGGATTTGCCTTCGGTACCCACGTCGTGTCTGCCGACAGCGTCACTCCAACACCAGAAAATCCAAGCGCAGCTCAAACTGCTCAGGGACAGTCGCAGACAGCTGAGACATCGGTTGAAAGCAAAATTGAAGAAACAGTTGAGGCAAAAAGCACGGAGGAGAAGAATGCTTCAGCTACACTCGCTCCAACAGTCGAAAAAACTGAATCCCCAGTAATTGCAGAGAAAACTGACGAGACTCCAGTCGCTGAAAAAACTACTCCTGTTTCAAAAGAACAATCAGAACCAGTAAAAATTGACGAAGAAAAGAAAAACGAAGTTGTCACACCTGCAGTAGCCACTCCTAGCGCCGAACGGGCTGCTCAGGTAAATGAAAAGCTGGCTAAAAGAAAAATGATCTCAATCGACGCTGGACGTAAGTACTTTTCTCCAGACCAACTCAAAGAAATCATCGACAAAGCCAAACACTATGGTTATACCGATCTTCATTTACTAGTTGGAAATGATGGCATGCGTTTTATGTTGGACGACATGACCATCAAAGCTAATGGCAAAACCTATGCAAGCGATGATGTCAAACGTGCGCTCGAAAACGGAACGGACGCCTACTACAAGGATCCAAATGGCAACCATTTGACAGAGAGTCAGATGACGGACTTGATTAACTATGCCAAAGACAAAGGTATTGGTCTCATCCCAACCGTAAACAGCCCCGGCCACATGGATGCTATTTTGCATGCCATGAAAGAACTAGGTATCCAAAAACCAAACTTCAACTACTTTGGGAAAGAATCTGCTCGTACCGTTGACCTTGATAACAAAGAAGCGGTTGAGTTCACAAAAGCTTTAATCGACAAGTATGCTGCTTACTTTGCTGGCAAATCTGATATCTTTAACATCGGACTAGATGAATACGCCAACGATGCTACAGATGCCAAAGGTTGGAGCGTTCTTCAGGCCTACAAGTGGTATCCAGAAGATGGCTTCCCAGATAAGGGTTACGACAAATTTATCGCCTACGCCAATGACCTTGCTCGCATCGTCAAATCTCACGGCCTCAAACCAATGGCCTTTAACGACGGTATCTACTACAATAGCGACACTAGCTTTGGAACTTTTGACAAAGACATCATCGTTTCTATGTGGACTGGTGGATGGGGCGGATACGACGTCGCTTCTTCTAAACTTCTAGTTGAAAAAGGCCACCAAATCCTTAATACCAACGATGCTTGGTACTATGTTCTAGGACGGAATGCAGATGGTCAAGGCTGGTACAACCTCGACCAAGGACTCAATGGTATCAAGAACACTCCAATCACTTCGGTACCAAAATCTGATGGGGCAGATATCCCATTTATAGGCGGTATGGTAGCTGCTTGGGCAGATACCCCATCTGCACGCTATTCACCATCACGCCTCTTCAAACTCATGCGTAGCTTCGCAAATGCCAATGCTGAATACTTCGCTGCTGACTATGAGTCTGCCGAGCAAGCCCTTAAAGAAGTGCCAACAGACCTTAAACGCTATACTGCAGAAAGCGTCGCAGCTGTCAAAGAAGCTGAAAAAGCCATTCGCTCACTCGACAGCAACCTCAGCCGTGCCCAACAAGACACCATTGACCAAGCAATCGCGAAACTCCAAGAAGCTGTTAGCAACCTAACCTTCACACCAGAAGCTCAAAAAGAAGAAGACGCGAAACGCGAAGTTGAAAAACTTGCCAAGAACAAGGTAATCTCTATCGACGCTGGACGTAAGTACTTCACGCTCGACCAACTCAAACGCATCGTAGACAAGGCGAGCGAGCTCGGCTACTCTGATGTGCATCTTCTCCTAGGAAATGATGGACTTCGCTTCCTTCTTGATGACATGACTATCACTGCTAACGGCAAAACTTATGCAAGTGACGATGTCAAAAAGGCCATCATCGAAGGAACAAAAGCTTACTACGATGATCCAAACGGAACCACTCTTAGTCAAGCTGAAATCACTGAATTAATCGAGTACGCAAAATCAAAAGGTCTCGGACTCATCCCAGCGATTAACAGCCCAGGTCACATGGATGCCATGCTCGTCGCTATGGAAAAACTTGGAATCAAGAATCCTCAAGCTAACTTTGACAAGGTCTCAAAAACAACCATGGACCTCGAAAACGAAGAAGCCATGAACTTTGTCAAAGCTCTTATCGGCAAGTACATGGACTTCTTTGCAGGCAAGACTAAAATCTTTAACTACGGTACAGACGAATACGCCAATGACGCTACCAACGCTCAAGGCTGGTACTACCTCAAATGGTACGGACTCTATGGCAAGTTTGCCGAATACTCTAACACTCTTGCGGCCATGGCTAAAGAAAGAGGCCTTCAACCAATGGCCTTCAACGATGGTTTCTACTACGAGGACAAGGATGATGTTGAGTTTGACAAGGATGTCTTGATTTCTTACTGGTCTAAAGGATGGTGGGGCTACAACCTTGCATCACCTCAATACCTAGCAAGCAAGGGTTATAAGTTCTTGAATACCAACGGTGACTGGTACTACATTCTCGGCCAAAAACCAGAAGATGGTGGTGGTTTCCTCAAAAAAGCTATTGAAAATACTGAAAAAACACCATTCAATCAACTTGCTTCTACCAAATATCCTGAGGTAGATCTTCCAACCGTTGGAAGCATGCTTGCTATCTGGGCAGATAGACCAAGTGCTGAGTACAAGGAAGAAGAAATCTTTGAACTCATGACTGCCTTTGCAGACCACAACAAAGACTACTTCCGCGCTAACTACAATGCACTCCGCGAAGAGCTTGCTCAAATCCCAGCTAACCTAGAAGGATACAGCAAGGAAAGCTTAGATGCTCTCAATGCAGCTAAAGAGGCTCTCAACTACAACCTCAACCGTAGTAAACAAGCCGAATTAGACGCTCTCGTAGCCAAACTCAAAGCAGCCCGCCTAAGCCTCAAGCCAGCGGCAACTCACTCAGGAAGCCTCGATGAAAATGAGTCATCTGCCACTATTGAAACTAAGCCAGAACTCATCACAAGAGCAGAAAAGATTCCTTTTGAAGTTATCAAGAAGGAAAATCCGAACCTCCCAGCTGGTCAGGAAAAGATCATCACACCGGGTGTAGAGGGCGAACGCACTCATTACATCTCTGTCCTTACTGAAAATGGGAAACAAACAGAGACCGTTCTAGATAGCCAAGTAACCAAAGAACCTGTGACCCAAGTGGTTGAAATTGGTGCCCCTATTACGCACAAAGGGGACGAACACGGTCTTGCTCCAGTCACAGAAGCAAAACCAAGACTGGACATCCAAGAGGAAGAGATTCCGTTCACTACAGTGACACGTGAAAATCCACAATTACCACTCGGACAAACGCAAGTCGTCCTTGCTGGAGTAAATGGTCGTCGTACGATCTTCTACTCTGTCAGCACTACTGCTGACGGCAAGGAGGAAAGAACGCTTGTCAATAGTGCAGTATCCCAGGAAGCAGTCACTCAGGTCGTTGAAGTCGGCACTGCCGTTGAGAAAACTGAGCAAACTGCACCAACTACTGCCAAAGCAGATGAGAAACAACTCCCTGCAACAGGAAGTCAAGACTCTGCAGGCTTGGTCGCAGCAGGACTCATGGCGACACTAGCAGCCTACGGACTCACTAAGAGAAAAGAAGATTAAACCACTTCGACAAGAATACAAAAAAGCGAGATTGAATCTCGCTTTTTTGTTGTGATTAGTCACCCAGTCCGATACGTTCGAAGATATCATCTACTCGTTTGGTGTAGTATGCAGGGTTAAAGATTTCATCGATTTCTTCTTGAGTCAGACGTGAGGTTACCTCTGGATCTGCCTCGAGAAGTGGTTTGAAGTCTACTTGATTATCCCATGATTGAGCTGTCTTCGGTTGAACAAGGTCGTAAGCTTGCTCACGCGTCATACCTTTCTCAATCAAGGTCAACATGGCACGCTGGCTAAAGATAAGACCAAAAGTCGAGTTCATGTTGCGGATCATGTTTTCTGGGAAGACCGTCAAGTTCTTGACAATATTTCCAAAACGGTTGAGCATGTAGTCGATCAAGATGGTCGTATCTGGTGTGATGATGCGCTCAGCTGATGAGTGAGAGATGTCCCGTTCGTGCCAGAGAGCTACGTTTTCATAAGCTGTCACCATGTGACCACGGATGACACGCGCAAGACCCGTCATGTTTTCAGAACCGATTGGGTTGCGTTTGTGAGGCATTGCTGAAGACCCTTTTTGCCCCTTAGCAAAGAATTCTTCCACTTCGCGTTGCTCTGATTTTTGCAGACCACGGATCTCAGTCGCCATACGTTCGATTGAAGTTGCAATGCTGGCAAGAACTGCAAAGTACTCAGCGTGAAGGTCACGAGGAAGGACCTGTGTAGAGATTTCTTGAGCACGGATACCAAGCTTGTCGCAAACATATTGCTCTACAAATGGTGGGATATTGGCAAAGTTACCAACCGCACCAGAGATTTTACCGGCTTCCACTCCAGCGGCCGCATGCTCGAAACGTTCGATATTGCGTTTCATTTCGCTGTACCAAGTCGCCAATTTAAGACCAAAAGTTGTAGGCTCAGCATGCACACCGTGGGTACGCCCCATCATGATGGTGAACTTGTGCTCCTTAGCCTTATCAGCGATGATGTTGGTGAAGTTTTCAAGGTCACGACGGATGATGTCGTTGGCCTGCTTGTAAAGGTAACCGTAGGCCGTATCCACCACGTCGGTAGAAGTCAAACCATAGTGAACCCACTTGCGCTCTTCACCAAGCGTTTCAGAAACCGCACGTGTAAAGGCAACCACATCGTGACGAGTCTCTTGCTCAATCTCCAAAATACGGTCGATGTCAAAGTCCGCTTTCTCGCGAATCAAAGCCACATCTTCCTTAGGGATTTCCCCCAACTCAGCCCATGCCTCGTCAGCCAAGATTTCCACCTCAAGCCAAGCACGGTATTTATTTTCTTCACTCCAAATGTTCGCCATCTCAGGGCGAGAGTAACGGTTGATCATTTTCTTCTCCTTAGTCTTTTGGTGTATATAAGTCTTTATAGAACTTATCGTTAAATGATTCAAATTTTTTAGTTTTGCTGTTTAGCTTTCCTCTAAAATAAATATACTCAGGTTCTTTATCTATTAAATCAGCAATATTTTTCGTGTTAGAGCGTTCTTTAATTCTCTCTATATTTGAGAATACCTTCGGATAATCGGAGCCTATAAATTCTATTTGAAGCATATCAGGATTGAAATCTGCAATAGAAACCCATGCTAGACCATAAAATATTCTCTGTCTATCTTCTACAATGTGTCCTGTAGTATCCACAAAATACTCATTAAGGGAAATCAACTCGCCTTCTATTCTAATATTTCTTACATTATTATCAATTTGTGGATTTTCATAAAGTTCCACAAACGTAGCTACTGAATAAAATTGTCTATCCTGTGGTTGATTACTAGAAATATTTGTTCTAGATGAATTTCTTGACTGCTCAGCAATATCAAGTGAACCAACAACTGTATCTCCAGTTACTCTCGCTTTACTCAATGACTTCTTAACAGATATTATTCCACCATCTGAAACCGTTCCTTTAGCTCCTATAAACTCCTTGCTCACCTGGTCCTTAACTTCTTGTGGCGATATGCAAGTACAACCTTCAACATGTAGTTCGTCGTTGTGAGATGGTTTAAAATAAAACCTTTTCCCATCTTTCTTTTTCCAGTTTGTACATGTTAAAGGAATTTGGCAATCTTGATCAATGCACCTAAAATTTTTTTCAGAATTTAATCTTCCTTCAAGGGAATACTTTTGCGCCTCAAAGGCACTAATAGTTTTTTTCACTTCTAAACTATACGCTCGCTCAACCATAACTTACACTCCGTTTCGTATCTAGTAAGAGTTGTTTTCTTTTCGGCCTAAATATACAAAATCCATGATTTCGTGTAAATCATTTAATTCCTTATTTGAATTCTTACTTCTATTTTTAATATAATGCTTCTTGGCCTCTTCAAATTGTGAATACATTTTCCCTGATTCATTCATTGAAGTTCTATCATCCTCAATTTTATCAATTAATAAATCATAAACATTATTATAATTTCCTAACTGTAGATTAACTAAAATTTTGTTTGGCGAAACCTTTAATCCTGTCTCTATATAATATTCCCTAATTTCTTCATTTGTAGGGTACGGAATGGATAATAATTTAGACTTCTCTAACTTCAACCACTCAAGAGCTTGTTTTTTCCCATATGTCTTTATAATGGAAAGACAATACCGATTAGCAATTTGTAAATTCGCATCTTTATCATAAAAATATTTAAGCGTTTTAAAACGTATAATTGGTGGCAATAATGAAAAATCATATAAAACTCCTTGAGGTGATAACAATTCAATAGGATACTTCAAAAAGTAATCAATAAAGAGATAAGCATATAAATCAAATAAGCCATCTTTTACTTGATTCAGCTCAGCGTCAGAAAACTCCTCTGTATGTTGAGTATGTGTTCCATCATTTCCCAATGGACGTATCTTCTCAATTGAAGCTTTCAAATACACTTTCCTATCTTCGGAAAGTTTCTTAAATTGTTCCATATGCTCAGCTTTTCCTAATGTAAAATGAGTATCACTCCCAATATTTAATATTTTTCTAACTATAACTTCTGAGAACTGCCTAATCCCTTTTATTTTACCTCTTTTTGTTAGTCCTACATAAAAAGTATCATGAATTAAATCACCAATCATTTGTTCATATTCAAAGATATTAAAATTTTCCATATCAACCCCTATTCAAACTCCTCTTTCCCAATCCACACAGATGGGTAATGATTTAGTGTATTCAAATCCGTATCTAACGGAACATCATAGATGGCTAGATAGTTTTCAGGGTATTGCCCAACTAGCTCTTCATACTTAGCTTTCACCTTTTCGTGATCACTACTAGCATACAAAACTTCGACGACTGCTCCGGTCTTATCCTTTTCAACAAATGCATTGACGATGATTTGAATCATAGATTCTCTCCATTAAATTCTAATCATTTTCTTCTTCCTCAGGATCTTCGTATGCAAAAAATTCAATCGAAAGTTTTATAGGACGGCTCGTTAATCCAAAACTCTTTATATAATCATAGACCTCATCATCATCGCGCGTATGCTCTATTATTAGTTGATTATTTGTTTTCTCTACAATATGAATCCCTTCTGCATCTGGAATTTCTGGAATGACTACATCATCCGCATAAGTAAATGTTAGAGTAGTAATATCATCTTCAAATACATCATCGAATTCTTCTATCATTTTAAAAATCAATCCTTTCCCCAAACTCAACCACACTATTTGGCGCATCACTAAACAAAGTCACATGTCCTACCCTACGGTTATGCTTGTCTTCTATGGTCACTTATTTACCGCCCACTCCGCTGCTTTCTTTGCATGGATCACTGTTGTGTCGTAGAGTGGCAGGTCGGTGTCAGATTGCTTGACGAGGAGACCAATCTCGGTACACCCCAAGATAACAGCTTCAGCGCCTGCTTTTTTCAAATCATCTATAACGGTAAGATAAGTCTGCTTTGAGCTTTCTTTGATGTTCCCTAGGCAAAGTTCATCATAAATGATTCGATTGACCTCTGTAATTCCAGCTTGATCTGGAATCAGCACTTCTAACCCAAACTCTATTAATTTCTCCTTGTAAAAATCTTGAGTCATGGTGTACTTGGTTCCTAGGAGGCCGACTTTTTGAATACCGTCAGCCAACAAGGCCTGCGCAGTTGCCTGCGCAATATGCAAGATTGGAATTGTAATCTGTTCTTGTATCTGCGGAGCAACCTTGTGCATGGTGTTGGTGCAAATAACGATGAAGTCTGCACCTGCTTGCTCCAAGCGCTGAGCAATATCTGTCAAAAGTTGACCGCTTTTCTCCCAGTCTCCGACCGCCTGATAATGCTCAATCTCTGCAAAATCAACACTGTAAAGCAGAATCTTAGCTGAATGCAAGCCGCCCAGCTCTTTTTTGATGGTTTCGTTGATGATTTGGTAGTAAGATGTGGTACTTTCCCAACTCATACCACCAATCAGACTGATAGTTTTCATAGACTAATTAAACTCCTCCTTGCTTATCACAACCGACGGATAGTGCGGCAAGCTACTTAGATTTGTATCCAATGGCGAATCATAGATAGCCAGATAATTGTTTGGATATTGAATCTTTAATTCTTGATATTTGGCTTTTACTTTTTCATGGTCGGCACTGGCAAAGAGCACTTCCACAACGGCGATTTCTTTGCCTTCTTCCACAAAAGCATTGACGATGATTTAAATCATAAACTGGTCTCCATTTAACTTTAAAGATTATCATTTTCTGAGTCTTCATGTATAGAAAATTCAAATGAAATTCTCTCAGGATGTCTAGGCAGGCCGTAACTACTCAGATAATCCTTAACTTCCTTCACGGAACAAGAATATTCTAAGACTAGCTGATTGCCAGCTCTTTCTAAAATATGAATCCTCTCTCTATCCGCAATCTCTGGAACAATCAAATCGTCCGTATAAGTCAGTGTTACGGTCGTTATTTCATCATCTAGCAATTCCTCAAATTCTTCTGTCATTTCAAAAATCAATCCCCTCACCAAACTCAACCACACTATCCGGTACATCACTAAACAAGGTCACATGTCCCATCTTACGGTTGTGCTTTGCTTCTATTTTACCATACAGGTGGAGGTGGGTGCTTGGATTTTCTGCGACATACTTTTCAGCGGCCTCAACGTGTTGACCGAGAACGTTGAGCATAACGGCTGGGGCATGCAGTTTAATTGCTGGTAATGGTGATCCGAGAACACCCAAGATATGGGTGTCAAACTGCGAGAAGTCGCAGGCTTCGATAGAATAATGCCCAGAGTTGTGTGGTCGCGGAGCAATCTCATTGACGATGATGTCATCAGCCGTCGCAAACATTTCCACACAAAGAGTTCCAGACAGGTTGAGCTGTTCTGCGATTTGCACTGCCATAGCTTTTGCTTTGTCAGCTAGACTAGCTGAAATGCGTGCAGGCACGATGGTCTTAGACAGGATATTGTTGCGGTGGATATTTTCCTGAACGGGGAAAACTGTCACATCCTTGCCATTCCCAGAAACGATAACAGAAATTTCAAGATCAAAGTTGACAAATTCTTCCAAGATGCAGTCTGCTGAGTCAGCTAGAGCGTAGGCTTCTTCCAAATCTTCTGCTGAGCGAATGACCTTTTGCCCATGCCCGTCATAGCCACCAGTCGCAGTCTTGAGGACATAGTTTTTAGACAGGTCTATATCTGCCAAGTCTTGGCTAGAAGTCACAACCTTGTAGGGTGCCACGGTGACTTGAGCCTTGTTTGAGAGAAAGTCTTTCTCAAAGATGCGATTTTGAGAAATGCGGAGTAGGTCTGTCCCTTGAGGGAGTTGACCATCCTTGATGACAGTATCCAAACCGTCTGCATCAACATTTTCAAATTCATAAGTGAGAACATCGCAACGCTCAGCCAACTGACGGAGGGCACCCACATCGTTATAAGGCGCCACGATGATTTCCGCCACGCGAGAGGCTGGACAATCCGCCGCAGGATCCAGCGCGATGACCTTGTACCCCATGTAGATAGCAGAAATGGCCATCATCTGACCCAGCTGACCACCACCGATAATTCCGATTGTTTTAGATGAGCTCATTTGTAGACTCCTCTGCGATTTTTCCTTGTTCTTCTGCAAAATCTGCCAAAGCTGTCGCGATAGCCTGATCCTCTACTGATAGGAGACGGAGGGCAAAAAGAGCCGCATTGGTCGCGCCTGCTTCACCGATAGCCATAGTTGCCACAGGTACACCGCCTGGCATCTGCACGATAGAGTAGAGCGAGTCCACGCCACTAAGAGCACGTGATTTGACTGGTACACCAATGACAGGAAGGGTTGTTTTTGCTGCGACCATACCTGGCAAATGGGCTGCACCTCCAGCACCAGCGATAATGACCTTGATACCGCGACTACGGGCTTCTTCTGCATGTCTGAACATAAGGTCTGGTGTGCGGTGGGCAGAGACGACTTTCTTTTCGTAGGCTACACCAAAGCGGTCTAGGACTTCTGCTGTTTTTTGCATGGTTGCCCAGTCTGATTTGGAGCCCATGATGATGGAAATAATTGGTTTAGTCATAATTTTTCCTTTTTTCTTCTTTTTTGATAATGGTCTTAGGTGGTGGGGACGGAAGCAAACCTTCGGTTTCATTCCTAAAATTTGAGCCTCAGTCTCAAATTTTCCCTAGACCAGAACATTCACTGTTCTGGTCTTTTTACCACGGCGACCATTATCGGGTTTGGCGACTTCGTCGCGTTATTCTTATACTTTTACTTTATGGCCTTGCTTCCGATATCTGTTCGGTAAAAGAGGCCTTCTGTTTTTTGTTGGGAGAGTTCTTGGTAGATGGTACTTTGTGCTTCTTTGACGGTATCTGCTGTGGTGACGAGCATATAGACACGTCCACCGTTTGAGAGCAGTGCTCTGCTATTTTCCGAAAACTTAGCCCCTGCATAGTAGGTGATGATATCTCCCTTGGTTTTTGCTGGCAATTCAACACCTTTTTCATAGTCTAGCGGGTAGCCGTTTGACGCGACAACCACGCCCAGAGTCACACCCTTATCCGTCCACGTGATGTTTGGCTCCTTGCCATCGAGGATATCCGTGATATTTTGTGCAAAGTCAGATGTCAAACGAGGCAAGATGATTTGCGTTTCTGGATCTCCGAAGCGAGCGTTAAACTCTATAACCTTCGGACCGTCAGCAGTCAAAATAAGCCCCGCGTAGAGGACACCAAGATACGGACGATCTTCTTTAATCATCCCTTCAAGAACTGGCTTGACAATAGTGTCAACCGCTGTGGCAACCACGCTCTCTGGCAAGTGAGGAACTGGCGCATAGGCACCCATACCGCCCGTGTTAGGCCCCTTGTCACCATCGTAGGCACGTTTGTGATCCTGAGCTGTTGGCATGATGTAGAACTTGTCACCATTGACAAAGGCAAAAAGTGAAAATTCCTCACCTTCAAGAAATTCCTCAATAACCACACGCGCACCTGAGTCACCAAATTTATTGTCCAAGAGCATCTCGTGAGCGGCTTCGACTGCTTGCTCAACTGTCTCAGCAACGACGACACCTTTCCCAAGCGCCAAGCCATCCGCCTTGACCACGATAGGAGCCCCCTGCTTTTCGATATAGGCCTTAGCTTCCTCAAAGTCTGAGAATGTGCCATAGGCTGCTGTCGGAACGCTGTATTTGACCATTATTTCCTTAGCAAAATCCTTGGACCACTCCAGCTCCGATGCAGCCCTAGTCGGACCAAAAGCCTTGAGCCCAGCTTGGTTAAAATCATCCACAATCCCAGCCGCAAGGGCGTCATCTGGACCAATGAAGGTCCAAGCAATATCGTTGGCTTTTGCAAACTCAATCAATTTAGAATGTTCGGAAATAGAGATATTTACCAATTCCAGACCATCCAGAGTCATTCCATCATTTCCAGGGGCTACAAAAACTTTTTCAACGTCTTTTGATTCAAGTAACTTCTTAGCAATCGCATGTTCACGACCACCCGAACCGACAACTAACAGCTTCATCTCTCAACCTCTTTTGCGAATTATTTACTAACATTATATCACAAACGTTCGTTTTAATCTTGTTTCACTTAGCATTTTAAACCAAAAAAGGAAAGAAACTGTTTTCTTCCCTTTCGTTTTTTAATGTCTAAAATGTCTTACACCTGTGAAGACCATGGTCAAGCCATATTTATCCGCTGCTTCGATAGACTCTTGGTCACGCACAGACCCACCTGGCTGGATGATGGCCTTGATACCTGCTTTGGCGATTTCTTCCACGTTATCCGCAAATGGGAAGAAGGCATCTGAAGCAAGAACAGCGCCGTCAAGACGGTCTTTGGCTTGGTCAATGGCGATACGAACAGAGGCCACACGGTTAGTTTGACCCGGGCCAACACCAAGTGTCATGTGGTCGTTGGTTACGATGATTCCGTTTGATTTGACGTATTTGATGGCCTTCCAAGCGAACTCAAGAGCTGTCGCTTCTGTCTCGGTTGGCTGGCGTTTGGTCACCACTTGCCAGTCAGCTGGGCTTTCCTTGACCACGTCTTGATTTTGCACCAGAAGTCCACCTACTACGCCTGTGTACTCTGCTTCTACTTCACTGGCATCCTGAGCGTCGAATGGCAAGGCAAGGATACGCAAGTTTTTCTTTTTGTTGGTCAAAATGGCTAACGCTTCATCTGTATAGCTCGGTGCGATGATGATCTCGAGGAAAACGCCGTGCATCTTCTCAGCTGTCGCAGCATCCACCTCACGGTTGAGAACCACAATCCCACCGAAGATAGACACTGGATCAGACTCATAAGCGTAGTCCCAAGCAGTTTCAATATCATTAGCCTGACCGATTCCACATGGGTTCATGTGTTTCAAAGCCACAACGGTTGGACGTTCTTTGAAATCACGGATAATACGAATGGCAGCATCCGCATCACGGATATTGTTGAAGGATAGTTCCTTACCGTTAAGCTGTTTGGCTGATGCAATGGAGTAATCCGTTGGCAAAGCTTTTTGGTAGAAATCGGCATCTTGTTGAGGATTTTCCCCATAGCGCATAGCTTGTTTGAGGTCATAGGTCAAGGTCAGCTTTTCAGGTTTGCTTTCACCCACTTGAGCTGTGAAGTACTCTGCGATCAAGGCATCGTAAGCCGCTGTGTGACGGAAAACCTTGGCCGCCAAACGTTGACGCGTTTCATAGGTCGTTTCACCATTTGATGATAATTCTTCAAGAACTACAGCATAGTCGGCCGGGTCTACCACAACTGTTACGCTGGCATGATTCTTCGCTGCTGAACGAAGCATAGATGGCCCACCGATGTCAATATTTTCCACTGCATCAGCGTAAGTTACGTCTGGTTTGAGAATCGTTTCCTTGAAGGGATAGAGATTGACCACCACAAGGTCAATCAATTCAATCTTATTATCCTTAGCAGCCTCTAGGTGGCTATCCAAGTCACGACGAGCGAGAAGCCCACCGTGGATATTTGGATGAAGGGTCTTGACACGACCGTCCATCATTTCTGGAAAACCAGTCACATCGTCAATGGCAATGGTATCAACACCGGCATTATCAAGGGTAACTTTGGTTCCACCTGTTGAGATAATGTCCCAACCAAGTTTTTTGAGTTCTTGGGCAAATTCAACAATGCCCGCTTTATCTGAGACACTGATTAGTGCGCGTTTAGTCATTTTCTCTCCTATTTGTTTGATTCAAAACTATATACAGCTTCGGAAAAGTCCCGTGTTGAGTTCAATACTTTATACAAATATTTATTTTGAGGAGAATTTCCATTCGTGTTTTGTGAAACTTGTTCTTGAACAACATAGTATCTTCCACTTCTATTTTTTAATAATATATAAGTTTTTTTATTTTGGTTATTTACTACTCTTCTTAATTCTGTATAACTGCTATATTCAGGTCCTAAAATATATGTTTTAGGAAACAATTCTTCATTAATTGAAGGTACTATGAATATAGTATTAAATAAATTAATAACCGAGACGATTATATTTATAATTACTAGAGTTCCAAAAATGGGGGACCAGCTAAATAATTGAACCAAGGAAGTATTTGGTTTGTAAAATAATATCAACAGAAAAATATAGGGGAAAACATCTATAGCTAGAGATGTAACAATATTAAAAATTCTTATCATTGCAATATAAAATGACCAATTATCCCCTGAAATACTCTTATTATATTTTGTTTTCTTTTTAACTTTTCCATCTATGCTATCTAATATCAGAAAAATAAAGCCTATTCCAAATAAGAGCAAAACTGATTTAAAATACAAATCCGTGAGTAATGATGCTAGATTTCTAAAGTCATCAAATAATAATTTATTAATTGATTCAATTATTTCTTTAAAGTATTGAGGGAATATAGTTGCAATAAATGCTAACCAAAATATAAAATATCCAAAATTGATATTATACTTCAAAAAATATTTCTCTATATTTTTGTATAAATTGCTAAACATATTATTTTTACCTTCTCTCCACTCCCAAGCTATCCAACACCTCTGGATACAACTTGTACTCTGCCTCATGAATACGAGCTTCAAAGCTTTCGATGGTATCATCAGATAGCCGTGGCACACGCACTTGTTTGATAACCTTGCCTGTATCCACACCAGAGTCCACCCAGTGAATGGTCACACCAGACAGGTCTACGCCAGCATTCCAAGCGTCCTCAATCCCATGAGCTCCCGGAAATTCTGGCAGGTAGGCTGGATGAATGTTAATGATCCGACCCTCGTAAGCAGCGAGCAAAGTTGGCCCAACGATTTTCATATAGCCTGCTAGGCAAACCAAGTCAATCTGGTGCTCTTCCAAGAGTTCGACAAGGGCTGCTTCATAGTCTGCCTTGCTCTCAAACTCCTTGAGTTCAAAAGCATAAGACAGGACTCCGAGCTTGTCTGCCCGCTCTAGCACATAGGCGTCACGATGGTCTGAAAAAACAAATTCCACCGGAAATTCTTCGGCAATCACCTGAAAATTTGAGCCATTACCAGAGGCAAAAACCGCTATTTTTTTCATTTGATGATGACACTTTCGTTTTCTTTCTTGACGATGCGACCAATTTCATAGACTGGTTCATCCAGTAATTCCTTGACACGACCTACATTTTCAGGGCTAACTGCCAACATGAGTCCAACACCCATATTGAAGATTTCAAACATTTCTTCATGCTTGATTTCACCGTATTTTTCAAGGGCTTTGAAAATAGGAAGGACTGGAACCTTGTCTTCTTCAATTTCCGCAGCTAGGTCAGCCGCAAACATACGAGGAACATTTTCGATAAAGCCGCCACCTGTGATGTGGGCAATTCCATTGACCAACTCTTCCTTGATGAGTGGCAAGACTGCCTTGACATAGATACGAGTCGGCTCAAGAAGGACTTCTTTGAGTTTCTTGCCTTCCAATTCTGGCAAGACTTCCTCACCTGTGTAGTCGGCAAAGACACGACGGACAAGTGAGTAACCATTTGAGTGAATCCCACTTGAGGCAAGTCCGAGAAGAACATCACCTTCTGCCACTTTTGAACCGTCAATGATTTGAGATTTTTCAGCCACACCGACTGCAAAACCAGCCAAGTCGTAGTCATCTTCGCCATACATACCAGGCATTTCAGCCGTTTCCCCACCGATGAGAGCAGCGCCTGCCTGCACACAACCTTCTGCCACACCAGCAACGACTTGTTCTAGTTTAGCTGGTTCATTCTTGCCGGTCGCGACGTAGTCAAGGAAGTAAAGAGGCTCCGCACCTGCAGCGATGATGTCATTAACACACATGGCCACACAGTCCTGACCGATGGTATCATGCTTGTCGAACTTGATGGCCAGCATGAGCTTGGTTCCGACACCGTCAGTCCCTGAAATCAAGACAGGCTCTTTGACACCTGTTTTTGAGAGGTCAAACATGCCACCGAAACCACCAAGAGCTCCCATAACACCCGCACGCTCCGTGCGAGCCACATGCTTTTTGATCCGCTCAACAACTTCATAACCCGCTTCAACATCTACACCCGACTGGGCGTACGCATTTTTATTTGTCATCTTCTCTTCCTTTCCTTTCATGGAGAGTCTTTATCCATCTATTTGTAAAAACTGGTCTTGTCAGCCAAACTTCTACGGTATTCTTCTTCATAGTCGTAAAGAGGTGTTGGGTAATCGCCGTCAAAGTAAGCGACACAGAGACCACCATTCGGTGCATCTGTTTCAATCCCGATGGAGTTAATCAAGCCATCAATTGAAAGATAGGTCAGGCTATCCGCACCAATGATTTGGCAGGTTTCTTCAACCGTATGATTGGCAGCAATCAGCTCCTGACGCGTCTGGATATCAATCCCGTAGAAACATGGATACGCTAGGGCAGGGCTACCAATCGCAACGTGAACCTCAGTCGCACCTGCTTCTTTCAAAAGCTGAACGATACGGCGTGAGGTTGTCCCGCGGACAATGGAATCATCCACCATAACCACACGTTTGCCTTTAACAACACCCGAAACGGCTGATAGCTTCATCCGCACACCTTGCTCTCGCAATTCTTGAGTCGGTTGGATAAAGGTACGTTGGGTGTATTGGTTCTTGATGAGTCCCATTTCATTTGGCAAACCTGATTCTTCCGCAAAGCCCATGGCTGCGCTAAGTGATGAGTTTGGCACACCGACCACGATATCCGCCTCATGCTTAAATTCACGCGCCAATTGGGCACCCATACGTTTCCGTGCCGTATGAACATTGACACCGTGGATATTGGAGTCAGGGCGGGCAAAGTAGATATACTCCATAGAGCAAATCGCGAGCTGAGTATCATTCGTATAGCTATCATACTGGATGCCATTGTCATCAATAATGACAATCTCGCCTGGTTTCACATCGCGAATCCACTCAGCGCCGATGACTTCAAAGGCACAGGTTTCAGACGAAACCACCACCGCTCCGTTTGCCATTTTTCCGATAGAAAGCGGACGGAAACCATTAGGATCAAGCGCAGCAATCAACTTGTCCTCAAATAGCAAGATATAAGCAAAGCCACCTTTGACAAGGCTGAGCGCCTCCTTGATTTTGCCCATCAAGTTCGGATTGTGACTCCGACGAATGAGGTGAGCCAAGATTTCCGAGTCCGAAGTTGAACTGAAAATAGCTCCTCTTTGTTCCAATTCTTTCTTGAGCGATTCGGCATTGGTCAAGTTTCCGTTGTGAGCAAGTCCAAACTGCATATCATGAAAGCGGAAGAGGAAGGGCTGGATATTATCTACAGAAGCTTCGCCAGCAGTCGCATAACGAACATGCCCAATCGCTCCAGTCCCTGTCAATTTATCCAAATTAGCAGGATTTTTGAAGACTTCTGATAAAAGCCCCATATCACGATGGCGCTTCAATTGTCCATGGTCATTGGAGAGGATTCCTGCCCCCTCCTGACCACGGTGCTGAAGACTGTGGAGACCAAAATAGGTCAATTTAGCAGCATCTGGATGTCCCCAGATACCGAAAACACCACATTCTTCATTAAGAGATTTTACTTCGTATGTCATTTTTTATACCTAATTTTTATTTCCCTGTGAAATAACGCACAGCTGACGCGAACAGGCGCTGGTCTTTATTTCCTGGGATGTTTTGGAAGAGACCGTCTTCATAACGTTCTGAGTGACCCATCTTACCGATGATTTGGCCGTTCTTGCTAGTGATTCCCTCGATAGCGTTGATTGAACCGTTTGGATTGTACTTAGAATCCATACTTGGCTTGCCTTCAAAGTCAACATATTGGCTAAAGATTTGACCATTGTCGCGGAGCTCCGCAAATTCCTCAGCCGTCACGACAAATTTCCCTTCACCGTGCGATACTGGAATGGCATGGATATCGCCCACTTGTACTCCAGCCAACCATGGTGAGTTGGTATTGGCAATCCGAGTTTCCACCATCTTGGCCACGTGCTGGTTGGCATCATTGTAGAAGAGGGTTGGACTAGTACCGTTAGCATCCTCGAAGCTTCCATATGGAAGAAGGCCTGATTTGACGAGGGCTTGGAATCCATTACAGATACCGATAATCAAGCCACCACAAGCGATAAAGCTATCAATGGCCGCACGCACTTTTTCATTAAGAAGGATATTGACGATGAACTTGGCTGACCCATCTGGCTCATCCGCAGCTGAGAAGCCACCTGCAAAGAAGAGGATGTTAGCTTTGCCGATGTTGTCAACCATAGTTTCAACTGACTTGACAATGGCTTCTTCATTCAAGGTCACAAATGGCACCAAATTGACTTCTGCACCTTCTTTTTCAAATGCCTTAGCTGAGTCATATTCTGAGTTTGTTCCTGGGAAGACCGGGATGTAAACCACTGGTTTTTCAAGGATTTCTTTAGCTTTGATGACTGCGTCAGAAGCGACAGCTGGAACTTCTGCTAGTTCTTTAGATTGGGTAAATTCTGTTGGGTAGACTTCTTCCAGTTTGCCTTGGAAAGCACTGTCAAGTTTCTGTCCATCTAGCTTCACACCGTTGACAGTCAGTGTAAAGTCTACTTTCGTTTGACCGATTTTCTCTACTCCAGCAATTTCTTCAGGAGATGTGAAGACAAATCCACCCAATTGAGCTGTCAAAGCCGTTTCAAGTTCAGGCAAGGTTACCTCTGCACCGATATGATTCCCAAAAGTAGCAAGAGCCAAGCTTTCAAGGACACCACCATATTTGACAGCTGATGCAGATGTTACTTTGTGGTCAGCTTGGATCGCTTCAAGCTGAGCAAAATTAGACTTGATAAGATCAAAGTCAATTTCTTGTGCTAGAGCTTGACCTGGTATGTAGTAGATGTTTTCACCAGCAGTCTTGAATTCAGGAGAGAGGGCCTTACGGCTATCTGCCGTCGTCACCCCAAAGGCAACCAAGGTTGGTGGTACGGTTAATTCTTCAAAAGTACCAGACATAGAGTCCTTACCACCGATAGATGGCAAACCAAGCTGAATTTGTGCTTCGATAGAACCTAGAAGAGCTGCTACTGGCTGACCAAAACGCTCAGCTTGTTTGTCCATCCGCTCGAAATACTCTTGGTAAGAGAATCGAGCCTTAGACCAGTTGGCACCAGTAGCCACCAAACGAGCAGTCGCTTCAATTACTGCATAGGCAGCACCGTGGTATGGAGACCATTCTGCTAGATAAGGGTTGAATCCTTGGGCCATGACTGACGCAGTATGAGTCACTCCATGTTGAACTGGCAATTTCTGCACAGATGCCTCAGTCGGTGTCAATTGGTAACGACCGCCAAGTGGGTGATTAACCGTAGAACGACCAACGGAACAGTCAAAGATGGTCTGCAAGCCTTTTTGACTCGCATGGTTGAGGTCAGATAGAACCGCAAGAGTATCTGTTTCCAGTGTTTCAACACTCGTCTTGCGCTCTTCTGGGAGCTTGACATCCTTGTCCACCACCTTGGCATCGACAACGACACGCACACCGTTGGTATCAAGGAAACGGCGTTCCAAGTCAACAATCGTTTCACCATTCCAGTGCATGACTAGATTTGGTTTTTCAGTCACTGTCGCAACCACAACAGCATCAATATTTTCTTTGTTACATTCCGCAACGAAGGCATCTACATCTTCAGGACGAACCACAACTGCCATCCGTTCTTGAGATTCAGAGATGGCAATTTCGGTACCATTCAAGCCTTGGTATTTAAGAGGAACCTTATTGAGGTCGATTTCAAGACCGTCTGCCAATTCACCGATGGCTACACAGACACCGCCTGCTCCAAAGTCATTGGATTTCTTGATGAGGCGGGTAACCTCACCATTACGGAAGAGGCGCTGAATCTTGCGTTCTTCAATAGCATTCCCCTTTTGAACCTCAGCTCCAGCTGTTTCAACCGATTCAACTGTTTGAACCTTAGAAGAACCAGTCGCACCACCGACACCATCACGTCCAGTCTTACCACCAAGCAGGATAATGACATCACCCGCTTCTGGTTTTTCACGGACAACATTTTCCTTTGGAGCCGCACCGACAACAGCACCAAGCTCCATACGTTTGGCTACAAAGCCCGGATGGAAGTACTCACGAACGTAGGTCGTCGCAAGACCAATCTGATTCCCGTAAGAAGAATAACCATGAGCCGCTGTTTTAGAAATGACTTGTTGTGGCAATTTACCAGCACGCGTTTCCGAAATCGGCGCTGTAATGTCACCTGCACCTGAGATACGCATGGCTTGGTAAACGTAGGAACGACCTGACAACGGGTCACGAATGGCCCCACCGATACAAGTAGCCGCTCCACCAAATGGTTCAATTTCCGTTGGGTGGTTGTGAGTTTCGTTTTTAAACATGAGGAGCCAAGGTTCCTTGACACCATCAACGTCCACTTCGATTTCAACCGAGCAGGCATTGATTTCGTCAGACACTTCCATGTCATCCAAACGACCATTGGCACGCTCATAACGACCGAAAATAGTCGCCATATCCATCAAGGTTTGTGGTTTTTCAGAACGTCCCAATTCCTCACGCATGGCCACATACTTGTCATAAGTCGCCTGCAATTGCTTTTGGAATTTAGAAGCTGAGAAGTCAATATTTTTCAACTCTGTCTCAAAAGTCGTGTGACGGCAGTGGTCAGACCAGTAAGTGTCTAAAACCTTGAGTTCTGTTTCCGTCGGCACGCGCCCAATTGACTTGAAGTAGTCTTGGATAAAGAGCAAATCATCCACTTCCATGGCCATCCCTTGCTCAGCCTTGTAGCGGGCAAAGTCTTCTGCTTTATAGCTTTCAAAGAAAGTCAATTTTGGAATGGTCTTGTCTGACTCTGAAAATTCCTGCTTGGCAATCCCTGTCGTGATATCCTTGAAACGAGAATCCACTGGATTGAGCAGGTAGTTCTTGACCGCTTCTAGCTCAGTCGTATCAATATCTTTATTAACTAAGTAAAGTTGAGCTGTGTTGACCGTTACATCACTTGAACTACCAAGCAAGAGCAAGGCTTCCTGTGAAGAAGCTGCACGCTGGTCAAACTGCCCCGGCAGGCTTTCAATAGCAAAAAAAGCATAATTGGCAAGATCAGCCTGCACAGCCGCTTCATCCAAGACATGGTCTGTCACCTGCTCAGAGAAGATGTGTTTCTCTGCGGGCGCAAACAAATCCTCTGACAAATCAAAGACATCGTAAACTTGCACAATGCGAATACTTTTCAAAGTTGACAGTCCCAAGTTGTGCTGGAGTTCTCTCACCAAACTCTCTGACTTGACCTGAAAATCAGACTTTTTTTCAACAAAAATACGTTTATCCATCAATTCCTATTCCTTTATTTCAGCTCTTGCAATGTTCTCAAACGACCTTTAGGTTGTTATTTCAAACCCTGCAATTTCTCCCAAACAATCTCGTAAACGTCGGTTAATTCACCTAGACCTCTACGGAAAACATCCTTGTCCATGTGGTTGCCATCCGCATCCCACAAACGGCAGTTGTCTGGTGAAAATTCGTCTGCCAAGATAATCTTGCCATCCTTATCAAAACCGAACTCTAGCTTAAAGTCAATCAACTTAAGCCCAATCTCAGCAAACCAGGCTTTCAAGAGTTCATTGATACGACGCGTTTCTTCCTTCAAGTAAGCAATCTGCTGATCATCCGCAATCTTTAGGAACTTCACATGCTCGTCATTGATAAAGGGATCATCCAAATCATCGTTTTTATAGTAAAATTCGACAATCGGAGTTTCCAAAGCGATGCCCTCTTCCACACCAAAACGTTTTGAAAATGAACCAGCTGTATAGTTGCGAAGCACAACTTCCAAAGGAATAATCTCAACCTTTTTATTGAGTTGTTCCGTGTCTGAAAGTTTCTCAACAAAGTGAGTCGCCACACCAGCAGTGTTTAATTTCTCAAAAATAAAAGATGAAATCTGATTATTCAACACTCCCTTGCCCGCAATCTGCTCCTTCTTGACACCATTGAAAGCAGTCGCCTGGTCTTTGTAAGTTGAAATAATAAGATTTTCATCCTCAGTTGTATAGATATCCTTGGCTTTTCCCGAATAGATCAATTCTTTTGACATGTTAAAGTTCGCCTTTCGTATTTCTTTACTTCATTCTACTACAAAATAAGAAAAATAGCAAAAATTTGCGAACGATGGCAAAACTCCTTCTTTTAATATTAAGAAAAACTGTAAAATCAAAACATTTTACAGTTTTAAAAGCAGAATATTGCATTAAAAGCGAACATTATTCTCTGTTTAAAAATTGATCTAAGTAGTATCTCAGATAACTTTTCTTCCCTGTGATTAGCGTCAGACGTCCTTCTGAACCGTAGCGAAGTTTTTCTACCTGTTCAGAAGTTAGACCAGTCTCCGCCTCTATCTTAAAGAAATTTCCCTTTTCAGTCTTGGTAGCTGTCGCATCAATATTCGTAATAGCAGAAACAAGAACGAGCTCTTTATTGCCATCCTTGGTTGTAGTGAAACGAACAGAATCACCTACTTTTAGCCTTGCAACATCTTTTGAACTGAGATAGGCTGTGAGTTTGGTTTTCCCTTCTCGTTCCAAGGCTGGGTACAGTTGGGCTAGCAGGGTTCCTTCTGCAACCATGGTAGAATCACTGGTTTCAGGATTAAGGTGAAGCACCCCATCCTCACTTGCTGTAATTTTCCCCTTGTCCAGCAGACTTCCTTGGACTTTCTTACCCAACTCTGCCTCCAAAATTTTCTGATCCAAAAGAGTTAATTCCTGGCCGACTTTGACTAGCTGCTGAGACTTGAGGGATTCAAGTTGACTATCCAGTCCCGTTGCGTAGGCTTGTTGAGCTCCAGAACCCGCATACTGCACACGATAAGTAGCTAAACTAGACTCTAGCTGAGCAATTTGTGCATCCACCTGTGCAATAACTTGCGATTTGGTTTGCGGATCTTCTCCACCTTGGTTTTTATAGGTCTGGTAAAAAGAGTAGGCCGCATTTTGACTATCCAGTTGAGCTCCTGTTTCAATCGCCGACTTAGCTGTTTTGTAATCTCGAATTTTATCCTGCGTTTGGCTGATAAGATTGCCAATCTCGGCCTGACTCTGACTTGCTGCCGCATTTTGAGAGGAGATGCTGGCATTTTGCTGAGAAACATTACTTCTAAGACTACTAGCTTGGCTGAGATAGTCTCGAAACATCTCCTGATAACCAAACTTATCCGCCTCTGGAAATTGATCACTCCCCTCTTTCAAACTGGATTGCAAATAACCTAACTGCTTTTTTTGATCCTTTAACATCTCCAACTGATTGGCGTATGTTTCAGCTTGAACAGCTTCCGCCCCTTGCTGGTACTCAACGAGTAGATCCCCCTGCTTGACTAGTTTATTCTCTTCTAGATAATTAGCCACAATGCGTTGATTACTAGTCGACTGGATGTTGGCAATGATCCGACTAGGTTCGACAGTCGCTCTGGTAGACAAACTAATCTCCTTCTCTGCAAAGACTGCAAAGCCAAGTAAAAACACGAGCAAAAGCGTCATGGGTAAAATCACGCGACTGGAAAAATTATGGTAACGACGATGGTAAAACTCCGCGCTTTCTAAAAATTCTGGTTTCATCTTCTCCTCTTTCTAGCTATTGACCAAATGGGCGTAAAATCCACCTCGCGCAAGCAAGTCTGCATGGGTGCCTTCTTCGACAATCTTGCCCTGATCCAAGACAACAACCTTCTCTGTCCGCTCAGCAATGGTCAAGCGGTGAGCAATGAAAATCAAGGTCTTGTCTAAAGCCATGAGATTATCCACAATCCGCTTCTCTGTCAAAATATCCAGACTGCTGGTCGCCTCGTCCAATATCAGAACAGGAGCATCCGTTAAAAGAGCACGCGCCAGAGCGATTCTCTGACGTTGCCCCCCAGAAATACCTGCCCCATCCGAAGTCAATTCTGTCTGATAATTCAGTGGCATCCGCTCAATATCTTCTCGAATCTCAGCCAATTCAACTGCTCGTAAGATATCTTCCTGTGTCGTCCCCTCCTTAGCTCCAAGGAGAAGATTCTCCAAAATCGTTCCGTTAAAGACATAGGGCTGTTGAGGCAGATAGTTGATATGCTGACGCAAGGCCTTTTTATCAATCTGATTGAGATTGACACCACCCAGACTAATCTCTCCCTGACTTGGATCGTAAAAATTAACCATCATCTTGGCCAAAGTTGTCTTGCCTGACCCTGAAATTCCCACAAAAACCACTTTAGAACCTTGCGGAATCGTCAAATTAATATCCGACAAAACATCTCGACCGTAACCATACTTGTAGTGAACCTGCTTAAAGGTCATATCTCCCTTCATCATGCTCAAATCTTCGACCGTTTTCTTCTCCTCAAACTCCGAAGCTACCAGATAGACCTCGTTCAGACGGTTATTGGCTACTTGCGCTGTCTGAAGCTTGGTTTGCAGATTGATGATATTTTCCAAAGGATTGGTAAAGTAAACAAGCAAGGTATTATAGGTAATCAGCTGGCCCAAACTCATTTTCCCATCCATGACGAGAACTGCTCCCATCCAGAGAACACCAACATTAAGCAGGAGCTGGGCAACTTTTTTCAGAGCCTTTTGCTGGCTTTCTGCCCGACTATAGGTAAAGGATTTTTTCAGATAAGCTACAAATTCCTTATCAATCTTTTGATAGCGTGAACTTTCACTAGTCAAAGATTTAATGGTCTCAATACCGTTGATGTCCTCGATGATGGAAGAAGACAGAACTGCATTGGCTTCCATAGTGTCCCGATTCATCTTTTCAAAAGGCCTCATAAAGGCAAAGATAATCACCGTATAAATAGGAAGTGCAAGCAGACTAATGAAAAAGAGTGTCATATTTTGTGAAAACAAGACAAGCGAAATAATCAAAATCGTCGACACATCCAAAAAGATTGATAGAATGGTCGATGCCAGCGCATCGATGATACTATTGGCATCTGTAAAACGAGACACGATTTCTCCTGTCCTGCGTGTCGCAAAGAAGGACATAGGCAGGTGAAAAACATGCTTGATATAGGACAAAATCACGTCAATCGACAAGCGTTGCCCAAGGATCAGTAGGAGATACTCCTGGGCATAAGACAAGATCTGCTGGAGAATATAGACGATGACCAACCCAATAGAGATAATACCCAAGGTCGAACGCATCTGGTCTGGTACGTAACTATCAATGATAGACTGCAGATAATAAGAACCCACAATATTAATCAAGGTTACCAAGAGTGTTGCCAAAACGATATTGGCAATCAAGCCACGCTGCTTCACTAATATAGGGATAAAAGAGAGCAGACCATTCTTTTGATCCTTATGAGGCTTGTAGTCTGGACTAGGTGCCATAAAAAGAGTCACTCCTGTCCATTCTTCCGCAAAACGCTCACGTGGCAGTTTGGTCAATTTCACCCCAGGATCTGGATCTGCAATATGAATGCTATCCTTATCCTGCCCAGTCACCACATAGTAGTGGAGCAATTTTCCTTCCTTAAGCACATGGGCAACAAAAGGAAAAGTCAAATCTGGCAAGTCAAAAAGCGTCATATCCGCCTTAATTGCTCGCGTCTCAAAACCAATCTCCTCTGCCACCTTGACCAAGCCCAAAGCCGTCGTCCCATCCATGGTCGTCTTAGCTAGTTCTCGTAGATGAGCCAAGGAGTAATAACTACCATAGTAGCCAAATACCATGGCCAAGGAAGCCACGCCACAATCCATCTGATCCACCTGGGGACGATAGTGCCTTTTCCCAAATTTCATATCCATCTCCTTTTTTCTAATAATCTCTTAAAACTTTGTAAGATTATTTTAACCAAACAAGGAAGAAATAAGGGAATTATTTCTGAAAAAACAATATCCGCACCTGAACAGCACTTTTCCCTAAATAAAAATAGGTAGAACAAACGTCCTACCTAAAATATATATTTATTTCTTTTTCTTCCTAATTCTTTTGTCAATCATGTACAAAACGATAATCGAAAACAGCGGTGGTACAATATAACTCTTTTCACTCATTGTCAGCTGAAATCCCAAGGTTGCTAGCATCTTAAAGATGAAAATATTCATCAAAAATAGAAAAACAAATACTAAAAAATATCCTAAAACCTTCTTCATTTCTTTTCTTCAACTTTCCTAATTTCTACACCTATTTTATCAAAAATATATGTAAAACTCCAAATAAACACCTCAACTGCACTTTTTTTGGCAAAAAATAGGCAGAACAAGCGTCCTGCCTAGATCATTCAATTACACAGATTTCTTACCTTTCCCTCTTCTTTTGTGAATGGCGTATAAAACGATAAACGCAAACACCGGGGGTACCATATAACTATTTTCACTCATTGTTACCTGAAATCCTAAAGTCGCTAGTATCCCAAAGATGAAAATATTCATCAAAAATAGGAAAGTGAATGCAAGAATAGATTTTAAAATCTTAGTCATTTTCGCCCTCATTACCTTCTTTAGCCGCTGTTTTCTGGATAGTATGGTATTTTACCGCTATGTAAACGATTAAAAGAAGTAGGGGATAAGAGAACAAGTCTGAAACTTCCATAAAATTTACACCATACTTTCCTGGTAATAGCTTATAGTCCATTAAAACTTGAAGGATCGGTAGTACAATACGTACTAGTAGAAGCCCCCCTAATAACATCACTTCTTTTTTAACATACGGACACCATCCTAACTAAATGTAGATTACGGTTCATTGGTCTAACACTCCAATATTTCTCTTATACTGAAGCTACAGAAATCAGACTCATGTTGTCATCGTTTATTATCTTTTTCTTCACTTCTATAAAGTAAGATAAAGGTCATCAAGAATACTGAAATCGTAGGTATATCAAAAGATTCAAACCATGTAGGTAGATGTATCTTGTTTACATCAGCTACGATTCTAATAATTAGATAAGCCATCGAGCTAAACAATACAGTGGTCTCTGGCCAAGCTTTTCCTAGTAATTGAACAACTTTCATCCCAAACTCCAATCTGATGGTCCATCAATTTCCAATCGTACTTTCTTTTGTTTTGTACTTGTATCCTAGATAAAACAGACCAAGCAGAATTGGATAGGTTTCTGGATAAAACAAGGTATTGATCGGATTTTTCAAAATCAAATACGTTGCGATGTAGATAATGAGTGATGCAATAAAATATCCCTCAACAAAACCTAATAAGAATTTTTTCATGGTAGACTCCTATTTACCTGATAAGAAAGGCGGAAAAACTCCGCCATTCACATGCACAAAATCCTTTTGATTCAGATTGATCATTTATAGTTTTGATTATTTTTTGACAAATCTTTGCAAAAAATACCAAAATAGCCCGAAGCAAACAAACCAGCTAAAGTCCACTGCCAATTAAAGGATACTAATGAACCTGTACGAATCAGATAAAGCGCGAGATGCAGGCCGATTGCCAACAAAGGAAATATAGTGGCTAATTTAGGTAAGAGTGTATTGAGATTAATGTTGTGATTCATAGTTAATTTCCCTACATACTTTATCCCAAATTTTTAGCTTAACGTCTACTTCCTAGATAACGTCCATACATATAAGAAGCGACTCCTAAAATACCCCAAGCTATTGCTGTTGAAGTAGTAACAACGATGCCTCCTTCAGTAACGGATAAGTCTGCTTCTGTCATGATGTCAAATTTTTCATCCAGTTTTTTCATTGTTCCATTCTCTCCTTTTTAAATAATACTAGCTAATTCAATAGCTACTCCAACCAAAAGCTCTACTATTCCTGAAGCTGATATAATAATTACTGAAAATTTTTCTGAAATCTTCGTTTATTTCTCCATTTTTTTAGTTCTTTTTTCATTGATAGTAACTAAAAGATGACTATTCAATAGTATTTCCCACGTGCTAACAATAGTTCTCTTTAAACCTTGTTTTCGCCTGAATCCAAATAACTCATCATTAAAATAAGGATTGGAATCCATAATTCTGAGCCTACATACTGATCAACCTTAAAGGTAATTACATTTAAATCACCTAGAACGCAGAGTGCTCCAAAACCGATTAAAAGCACGCCTATTAAATTTTTTCGATTTTTCATACCTAATCACTTTTTATCCAAACCTACGCTTTAAATCTTGCCCGATTAATCTACCGCCAAGGAAAATAGTCACTCCAATACCAATCGTAGCGAATGTGATCACGCCTCCATCAGTATTCATCAATTCGTCTTCTGTCAACTCTGGCCAATTATTTAAATTATTCATATTCATTTTATCCTCCTATTATCACATAAAGTATCCCCAAGCAATACCGCCAATAAGTAGGATGCCCCCTACTACCACAGCAGTAACAGAACCCCCATCCACATCCATCAACTCTTCTTCTGTAAGAGTTACAAAGCTCTGTTCCATTTTGTCAAAGTTTGTCATCTTTTTTCTCCTTTATTTCTATTTTTTAGTTTACGACTTCTAGATTTTAAACCATTTTAAAAACCAGATTGGATAAATTACTGAAATCATTTTTTCTCTCCTTCCTTTTCTTCTCACTTATCTATTCGAGAAGTGATTTAAAATGAACAGGTAAATTTCATTTATTTTAAATACCATTTGATAAACCATGGCAATAAGATTGGTAAATACATCGCGTAGTCTCCTTCCTTTTCCTCTTACCTATCTATTCGAAAAACAATTCGAAAATGAACAACTGTTTCATTTTTATTTTAAAAACCACTTGATGTACCATGGATACAAGATTGGCATGTACATGAACGTTCCTCCTTTTTCTTTCTCATCTCTTTATTCGCAATTTCTACTAAAAGTTTCTCTTTTTTCTGCAAACAAAAAAACAACATGACTTGCATGTTGCTTATGGCTATTTTTTACCTTTAATAATCGCTACCACATCCGCTACACTTTGAAGTTGGTCGATTTCCTCATCACTGATTTCGATACCAAATTCATCTTCTAGCGTCAAGACGAACTCCATCAAGTCCACTGAGTCTGCATCAAGGTCGTCTTTCAAACTCAAAGCTTCTGTCACGACAAAGTCCTCTCCCTGTCGTTCTTGGATAATGGTTACAATACGGTCAAAAATTTCTTTTTCTGTCATCTTTTTATTCTCCTGAAAATTCACGCGCAGTTTGAGCAACTACGTCTGTTTCTAGCATGGTACGAATCTGGCGAATCGTACTGTACACAGCCTTGGCATCACTTGAGCCATGAGTCTTGACCACAGGGGCCTTAACACCAAACAAGACCGCTCCTCCAACATCTGAATAGTTGAGCTGTTTTTTCAAACCTCTGAGACTATCTTTAAGGAGAAGAGCACCTAGTTTCGCTCGCAGACCTCCACCTGTAATGGCGTTTTTGAGCAAGCCCATGATCCCCATGGCTGTACCTTCAATGGATTTGAGAACAGCGTTTCCCGTGAAACCATCTGTCACGACAACATCCGCAACGCCATTCATCAGTTCACGCGCTTCTACGTTTCCGATAAAGTTCAAACTTTCATCAGCTACTAGCAATTCGTAAGTTTCCTTACGAAGCGGGTCTCCCTTGCTGCTTTCTGTTCCATTGTTGAGCAAACCAATACGTGGTTTTGTAATCCCACGAACATTCTTGGCATAGAAGGAACCTAGGACAGCGTATTGGTGGAGGTGTTGGGCAGTGTTTTCCGCATTGGCACCGAGGTCAAGCATATCAAAGCCTTTTCCATCTATAGTTGGCAATGTTGACATAAGTCCAGGTCGGTCGATATTCTTGATACGACCCACGATAAAGAATCCTGCTGCCAACAAGGCACCTGTATTTCCTGCGGAAAGAACAGCATCTGCCTCTCCCTCTTTGACTGACTTAGCCGCCAATATCATGCTGGCATTTTTCTTCTTACGGATAGCTTTTGTCGGCTCATCATCCGAATCAATTTTCTCATCCGTATGGATAATGCTGACACGATCTGTCGCTGTTAGATATTGCTTGATTTTGCTTTCATCTCCGTAAAGCTGAATCTCAATATCTGAAAAGTCAGCTAGGGCTTGATTGACACCCTCAACGATGGCTTGAGGTGCGTAATCGCCCCCCATGGCATCTACTGCGATTTTTTTCATTTGTCTTCCTCTTTTAGTAATTGTCCCCAGTCGGGTAGGGAATCAATAAATTTCTTTGATTTTAGGTGAATCCCTACGTATTCTTCGTAGAGTTGATCCATAAATTGGCGTAACTCTTGCTTGATTTCAGGCTTGAGCGAAATAGTCTCCAAGGTCTCAAAATCAATGGCTTGAAATTGATTGAGTAGATAAGGGATGTTGGGATTCAGATGGCAACGTTTCTCGTCCTCATGATAATGATCTGGACAGAGGCAGGCTCCATATTTAAAAGAAAAGTCAAAGGCCTGACCAACCCGATGGCAAAAGACACACTCATTAAAATTGAGACTGATTCCAAATCGGGTCAAGATTTGAATTTCAAAAATATTGGTCAAAACTTGATAATCCAAGCCCTCTTCCATCAACTCTAGAGTCTCTCTCAAGAAGGCAAACAAGAGAGCATCCTGCTGATTATCCTGCAAACTAGCATCTGCAAGAGCTGCAACATAGGTCGCATAAGCCATGACAAAGAGGTCGCTATTGATCTTGGGAAAGGTCATGACCTCATGATAGTCCTCAATGTAACTGAGTCCGTCATCATTGATTCGTAAGAGAAAACGAGCTAGTACCAAGGGCTGAATAACCGGAGCTAATTTAGACCGACTCGCGTGTTTGACGAAAAACATGCGCTTCCCAGCCTGCTCGGTGAAGATCTTGACCAGCTTATCATCCTCACGAAAGTTACGATTGTAGAGTACGAGACCTTGACTCGTGATAGACTGAATCATGCTTCTCTCATGTACTCCTCAAGTCGTTTCATAGCCTCTCTGATCGTTTCCATGCTGGCTGCATAAGACAGACGCACATAGCCTTCTCCGTAACGTCCAAAGGCTGCGCCAGGGATAAAGGCAACGGCCTTCTTCTGAGCAAAATCCTTCAGAAAAGCAAAGGAGTCTTGATTGTAGCCCGCTGGAATCTTAGCAAAGATATAGAAGGCTCCGTCTGGTTTAATAATCTCAAAACCAAGAGCAGTCATCTTTTCGATAATATAATCTCGACGCTGGATGTATTCCTTCTTCATAGGCTCTGCATCGCTTTTACCAGCTGTTAAGGCCTCCACCGCAGCATGTTGAGCCATGGTATTTGCAGCAGTAACCAAATATTGGTGACTCTTGATTAACTGAGCTGTGAAAGCTGCAGGAGCAAAGATAAAGCCTAAACGCCAACCTGTCATAGCATGCGACTTCGATAAACCATTGATAATAATAGCCTGATCTCTCAACATAGTTCCCAGAGATACATGGGCTTCGCCTGTATAGGTTAATTCTGAGTAAACCTCATCACAGACAACAAAAATCTCATACTTGCGTAAAACAGCTGCCAAGGCTTCCAACTGCTCCCGACTATAGGTAATTCCTGTCGGATTAGCCGGATAGTTAAGAATGACTGCTTTGAGCTTGTCGCCTTGCTCCAAAATAGCCTTTTCCAACATTTCAGGAGTCAAGATAAAACCATTTTCAGTTGTATCAATCTCGACAATCTCTGCCCCAACTAGATTGACAATCGGCTCATATCCTGGATAGGCAGGAGCTGGCAAGAGCACCTTGTCTCCCTCTTCCAAAATAGCTGTCAAAGTAGCAGATAAAGCCTCTGTCGCCCCAATTGTAACTAAGATTTCATTTTCAGGAGCATAGTCCAGTTGGTATTTTTCCTTAACAAAGTCACTAGCTGCCTGACGTAGAGTCAGTAGACCACTCATCCCTGTATAGTAGGATTGGTTCTGGTCAATGGCTCGCTTGGCTGCCTTCTTGACATGATCTGGCGTTGTAAAATCAGGTTCCCCCAAGGTCAAACGCAAGACCCCAGGAATTTCCGAAATAGCCTGGTCAAACTGACGAATCAACGAAACTTGAATCTTATCTAACTGTTTATTAAAGCGCTTAGTTAAGTCCATAGATACCTCCTACTTTCAAAACGTATCTCTATTATACTACAAAAGCCCCCCGACCGCAAAAATACATTATAGAATAGCTTTTCCACTGTCTACTTTACTTTTCCTGTTTATAGGTCTATAATGATAAGAGATTTTATTTGGAGGTTTTTATGTCATTTCTATCAAAAAATGGAGCAGGTATCTTGGCCTGCCTTCTCATTTCTATCGTATCTTGGTACTTAGGAGGATTCTTCCCTGTTATTGGCGCGCCCGTTTTTGCCATTTTCATAGGCATGCTCCTACATCCCTTTCTCTCGTCCTATAAACAACTGGATGCTGGGTTGACCTTTAGTTCTAAAAAATTGCTCCAATATGCCGTTGTCTTGCTTGGTTTTGGTCTCAATATCTCGCAGGTCTTCGCAGTTGGCCAATCTTCACTCCCTGTCATCCTGTCCACTATCTCAATAGCTCTGATTATTGCCTACTTCTTCCAGCGCTTCTTTGCACTGGATACAAAACTGGCTACCTTGGTTGGAGTAGGTTCTTCCATCTGTGGGGGTTCTGCCATTGCGGCGACAGCGCCTGTTATTGATGCTAAGGAAAAGGAAGTAGCCCAAGCCATTTCCGTTATCTTTTTCTTCAATGTCTTGGCTGCGCTCATCTTTCCAACCCTCGGCACCTGGCTTCATCTATCCAATGAAGGCTTCGCCCTCTTTGCAGGGACTGCGGTCAACGACACTTCCTCTGTAACGGCTGCCGCCAGCGCTTGGGACAGTCTTTACCAAAGCAATACCCTCGAGTCTGCAACCATTGTTAAACTCACACGTACTTTGGCCATTATCCCTATCACGCTCTTTCTATCCTACTGGCAAAGTCGCCAACAAGAAAACAAGCAAAGCCTACAACTGAAAAAAGTCTTCCCACTTTTTATCCTTTACTTTATCCTTGCCTCTCTCCTCACTACACTACTCACCTCTCTCGGTGTGTCCAGTAGTTTCTTTACCCCTCTCAAACAACTCTCTAAATTCCTTATTGTCATGGCCATGAGTGCTATCGGTCTCAAAACCAATCTGGTCGCTATGGTCAAATCCAGTGGAAAATCCATTCTTCTCGGAGCCATCTGCTGGATAGCCATCATCCTCACTAGTCTTGGTATGCAGATCCTTATCGGCATTTTCTAACACAAAAGGTAGCCCACCAGCTACCTTTTTCTTATGCTTCCTCAATCAAGCGTGTATGTTCTCTCTTGATACAACGATTCATCACGATATCATCACATCCACCAGCACGCAAGATTTCTTCCGCTTCTAAACTTTCGAGTCCCAGTTGCGCCCAGAAAATCTTAGCATCAGCCTTGAGAAAATCACGCGCCACATCTGGTAAAAACTCGCTACGTCGGTATACATTGACAATATCCACAGGGAAAGGAATCTCAGCTAGACTCGCATAAGCCTTTTCTCCCAAGATTTCCCCACCTG
>ERZ772946.49-NODE-49-length-65531-cov-88.013_pt1 | contig 65531 bp, 95 predicted proteins | sample MGYA00511680_ERZ772946 | MGnify/ENA primary metagenome ERZ772946 (study PRJEB29015, sample SAMEA2737918) | human oral metagenome | biome: human oral; feature: human-associated habitat; material: dental | place: China | collected 2016 ... | reverse complement strand
TAAACTCGCTTAATGTGTAAGCGCTGTTTTCTTCGTATAAATCCATAATATCTTTAGTATCCATTTTATTTACTCCCATATACAAAATTAACAATATCAGATATTTCAAAGTAAATACCTTCATCAAGTTTTATAAAGTCTTCACCTAATTGTATAACATCTAAAGACTCTATATAATTACAAAAGTCTTCATATGGTATCACATTATAAAGCCAATAGGGTATTTTGTCACCCAAATGATTAATACTTGCTGTCTCTTCAATAACTTCGACTGATGTCATTGATAGTCTTTGCCCTAGATTATACATCACCTCAAATATTTTTAAAATTACTTGACATTCTTTTTCACTATGAAAATTTTCTAATTGACTATAAATATAGTCTTTTTGATATTGATATAACTTCATCTGTTCACCCTCTTGACTAAAGACAATGACTCATACGCATGTTTAATCATGCGTACCACCACATAGGCGAATACCAACGCTCCGCCTAGGTTGAGAATGTTTAAAACTTCTGATAAAGACATATGCTTATACCTCCGTATAAACTATCGTGCAACTATAACGGCTTGCACTTGACATAATACCGCGGTTTTGAACGCATTGCCTTGCGTTTGTGTTAAACGTTTTTTATAGTGTTTTAAAAATGCGTGCAAAATATCAAACATGTAATTCATAATATTGTCTTTTTCATAATCTAAATCACAAAAAACATCTAATGATTGAGACAACAATAAAATTTTATTCCATGTGTCTTTATCTCTTGCATTTCGTTTTATTACATAAACACCGCGTTGAAATAATTGTTTACATTCATTTTCTTTTAAAATCATTGTAACTCCCCTTTCTTAAAACTCGTCGTATCCATACCCAAATAAACGGCGGTATAGACCTTTAAGGGCTTGGAAGTTATTACCCTCTAGCATGTCATATAGTGAACTATCTGCACTCAGTTCATTTTGACATACTCTATAATCTAATTCATTTTGAATAATTTCTTTAATGTCTTTTAATTGTTCCGCACGTGTCATATTAGACCTCCTATGAATAAGACCACAAAGGCAAGCCCCTTTGTTGTGTCCATTGTCTCATACCGTTTGTATTCCGTCCAATAGTTTTTGTCTATGGGTACTCATAGTTTAAAGCTATGGTAGCAAAAAGCACCACATATAAATGAATATATATAATTACCACAGTTCTATAGATATGTCAAGTCTTTTCTAAAAAAAATATGGAAAATGCTGGGTAAATGATAATGTCTCTCAATAAGACGTTCATTTATTTGCGTTTTAAGGCGTGTCTAAAGATTTCCCCTTATGATTGTATGCAAAAGAACAAAAACGCCGTATAACTTAAAATACGTAATTCTAGGGGTATTCGCTAATTGAGAATACGGCAGATGTCTTTTGTCTATGAACATAAGTGCTGTATTTGTATTTCTACAGTAGATACTAATGTATATCTATAATATTCAATATGTTATTGATAAATGTTATCATTCTTGTTCGATATCGAAAATTTTAAATATACTTCAGCAGGTTTGGGCAACACAACTATATGGCACGCAATAGAATTATATCAAGTGTTTTATACATATGAATATATCATCATGTATTCAATCATGAGTTTTTTATCATGATTAACATATGAACACATTAACATATATCTTAGGTGTATATCTATTGTATACAACTAAATTGTATAACCTCCGCCAGCGGAGACCATATTTTGAACAAATGAAAATAATTCTCAAATACCCAGCGGTATATATGCATGTCTATTCCATGCATACAAAACATATGTATATGTCTACATGGATATATTAGCGTTTTCAATCACAAATAACCGCATGTCTTATAATTGCGCATTTTCGCTTGTATGGACGCTTGCCCCTATTGTGTATAAACCCTAGGGGAACATGTGAAAACGAGCGTATAACGCAAATATAGAAACTTTTTATTGAGAACTATTGTCAATAACTATGGTTTTACAATTTAGATCTAAAATTAGGTATAAAAAATGAGCGGTACATAAGTACCGCTCGACTGCTAATTATTCAAATTCAAAATCTGAGCCCGTTAAGTCATACCATAAAGCCTTTTTCTGTCTAAGCGTTCCGCCTTCCGCTATAGTGGTATAATTCTTATAGTCGAAGTCTGTGAGTTCACCTTCTTCATACCATGTATCCAATAGATAAATTAGGCTGTCTGTAATTTGATTATTTTTACTCATTTTCTACACCTCTAAACTAAGATTATAATTCTTTTTGAAAAAGCGTTGTACAGTTGATTTTTTAAGACTATTACAGCAGTATAAACCGTTGTACCCAAATGTAAAGAATCCGCCGTTTTTAACCGCTTTTCTTGCTCGTGCTTTTTCTTGACTCGTTAGCACTTCGCATAAGACATAAGCTATACTGTCTAAGTCATTATAGATAGTGTCGCTAGCGTGTAGATTATTCTTATAAAAATAATCTTGAATTGTTCTATATGTATATTCCATATAAAACGCCCTCCGTATAAAATTATAAAAGACCCACGAAAGACATTTATCATCTTTCGTTACACTCATTATATCATGAATACCAAAGTTTGTACAATAGTTTTTACGCATAGCTAGCCATAGTCTAAAGCTATGACGGTATATCTAAAGTTTTCGATTAGATTGAATACTTTAGTATAATAAAGATAGAAAACTTTCGATTTACAATATCGAGATTTTTCAATGTATTAAACAGAACATTTGTTCGTAGGTTACAGGCTAGTTGAGAACGCAACGAGAACACGCTGGCGGTCAATATACAATGGCTTGAAATAATACATATGTATATCAAAATATATGTAAGTATATATGTATATATCGGTGGAGAGACATATGTATATATTAATGTAAAAATATCGGTGTGATATATGTATATACATATGTAAAATACCGTGGACATCCATACGTATATATACATATATAAAAATCCGTGGAGATATACCAATAAAATTCACATATGTCGTCTATATGGTATGTTAAATACCACGGTGATATATTTGGCTTGGCACAGCCAGAGACACACCACACAGGGTAAATACAAGTGTTTTATTCTATGGTAGATGTCCGTGGTGTCATCTATAAAAGACATATGATAACAAAACAATGTTTTCTTTCTTGACTTATGATGTCGTAAGTAATAAGCATATACATTACAACACATGTTTCACCAATAGACTTCATGACATAAACATAAACAAAACATCGTGTGCGATTATTCATATGTATTCTCTGGTCGTGAAATTGTATATAAGAACACAAGTATATCAACAAAAAAAGACCACCAGGAGTATCATATATGATGCCGCATATGGCGATACATCGGCTTGATAAACTCAGGTGGTCTCTTGTGTAGACAACAGCAACAGTTTATCCATAGACACTAAACACCATATACAGAACATCCACATAAAAACAAAACTATACTCCTATAAAAGACTACTAAAGACTACAAAAGAACTATCAACCACATCCAAAGCACTAAACAGCTGTTGTCTACAAGTATAATACCATAGTTATAAACATATGTCAACACCTAGGGGTGAAATATATGGTAAAAAACCATGGTATTAAATCTTATTTTTGAAATCTTAAATTCTAAATTTTGGTTTTTAATTTTTTGGAGTTTGGTCGTTGGTTTTTGGTATAATAGTATCTATGTCATCTATAAAACAACTATATATAGTTCCCCTAGAGACCTTAATCCCATCCAGGATACTGATTAGTAAAGAATCTGTAATATAGATTTTATTATTGTCAAAATTATTGACTGTGCCGATATATGCTGCGTTGTTAGTGATATTATAAACAATGATGTCACCAACTCTAATAAGACCCTTGGGAGTTTTTAAGGTTTTAATCATTTCAGGCTCTACAATTGGTCTTGCTTGCATCAACCTTGTGCTTACTTGCTCAGGTGTTACTCCTGTGAATAATCATAATCTGTGCGACTAATGCCGTAATCCTCTGGTCTGTATTCTTTAGACTTAAACACAGTCCATACACGCTCATGTAAATTATGTTGTTTTAAGAACTTATATAAAGTCTGTTGTAATAAGTCCTCTAATTCTAAGTCTTGGTCTGTCGTTAATTCATCGTTTAAATCAATATCAAATTCTTCTGCAATTTTATCATTCATATCCCACATAATTGCTTCTGCATCAAACATTTGTGGAACATAATATGTCGGATGACCGATTTCTACTAAGGGGTAATCCAAGTTATCGCAGTCATATTCATAAAAGTTTCTAATGGCATCTTCAATAGAATTCTGTGGTTCTCCACAAGTATAATCTGTAGTCCAACACCATTGTTTTTCATTAGTTATATACATTAGTTTACCTCCTGTATTACCTTAATATAAACTTCAAGACCAGCATTTGCAAAATCTAGTGCTCCTTGTAGCCACTCTAAGGATTCTACATAAAGTGCAGCAGTTTGAGAATTCATGTTTTCTGTAAAAATATCTTGATTTTCGCCTAAGAAATCACCCAAAGCTTGCAACTCTTTAGTAGACATAAGATATCCGCTGTCAGCATCTGGAGTATTTTCTTTCATATAAAAACATATGTATTTATTTACCAATAGTTTTTCATCAATAGGTAATCTTTGGTTGCCCTTAAAGATATATCCTTTAGAAAACCATTGAATAACATTTGTATTTTTCTTATGTTGCTCGTCAAATGTTTTCACAAAGTCACTCCAATCTTGTTCTGATGTATTATACAAGGCATTAAACATTGTATCCCAAAAATCTTTATTATTGTTTATCGACATAACATCACCATTGCCATAACTGCCCCTAGAGCAACAATAAACATAACAAGTCCGAACCAGTCATGAGATTCTTTTGATTCCTGTTGGCGGTAAGACTTATCGTATTCAAGCCAAAAGACTTCATCTGAGAGGTTTCTGATTTTATTCTTTAGCTCACCGATGTGTTCTTCCAGAATCTCAATCTTAGAGTCTTTAACCGCAATAATTTCGTTCTGTTGTTTAATTATTTCGTTTAAATCTTGCGTTTCCATTAGTTATCCTCCTGTGTTGGTTCTTGTTTATCAACCAAAGAATCGCATTTGTCCAATACCTTAGTTAGTTGAGTTATTACTAATTTTACAATTTGGTCTATCTCACGTACTAACAAACGGACATTCTGTAAATCAGCTTTCGTTAGTTCCTCTGTATTGGCGTTTGGCAACAATAGTTTAATATCTTTAATTTTACGAATGGTTTTCCATTCGGCAATCTGTTGTTGTAAACCATAAATCGACAAATGCTGGTCTTGAATAGTTTTTAGTAACGATTTATACATAGAATATCTCAAGTGGTGTAGCACAATATTTCGTTCTTTGGTTTTGTTTGACTCCATATTAGTTGCAATTTTATTCATATAGTAAGTCAAATAATAGCTAGCTGTGGCGTCAATAATTTCTTCTTTTGTAATTTGATTGTCTGTCATAAAACCCATCCTCCTGCGATTAATTCTTCATCAATTAATTCTTGTTTTTGTTGTTGGTATAAACGGCTAAAGTATTGTTGTTTACATGTATTTGTGTGATATACTTGGTCTGAACGTTTTGGTGTAAACCATTTACCACACCCTGGACACACCTTCATGTGTTTTTTGCGTTCGTTTTCTTTGGCATAGAACTCTTTAAGGAAGTCTTCTGATACGGACGGAGATGGTCTACCGTCAAAACAAGATTTGCCCTGTAGAAACTCTGGTAAATTACTCATGATGCACCTCCGCTAAAACTCATATACCTTACGTTTTCGCATGGTTCTTACAGGCGTATCTTTAAGTGCCGATTCGTAATTTTCCAAGAAGGTACGTAGATTGATGTATACATATCCTTTGTTTGTTTCAATGGCTTCTTCCATGAGTTGGTGAGTCATTGTATTAAACATTTTAGATAACAACACTGGTTCATGTCTTGAGACTTTCAATGGAATAGAAACTCCACTAAGTTCATTGTCGAGAATAATAATCTTAGATGCCTGTGCATCGAAAGAAAAACTTCTAATAAAGTGTGTACTTGTGTCTAAACTGATTTTAAATAACATAATGATTCCTACTTTCTTAAAATAATGTCTCGAACCATTGCGCAATACCATGCACAAGTTGGTTCTTTTAATAATTCTGATTGTTTCTCCCAGTAGTCCTTACGGTCGTTTTCCGTCAGAGTCTTTTTCTTTTGTATCCCATTTAGTAACTTTCGACCTTTGTTAAGACTGCGAGTGAACCTCTTGTATTCTTTCTCTGGTAGTTCCATATGTTGTCCTACTCCTTTCAGTCGTTTGTATTAAAAACCCCAGATAATCTAATGTTTTACAACATATGATGTCTAATGACATCGAATGTCTAACAGGTGTTATATCTACCTATTGATTACATTATATCAGCTGGGGTTTTGTGTGTCAATAATTATTTTGAAATTTTTATATCAAATCTTTTAATAATATCTAATACTGGCTCAGACGTATATGGGTCTCCAATATCAGGATACACTTGAATAAAAACTTTGTTTAATTCTTTATTTACAGAAATTGTGTCTCCAATTAAAGTTCTGCGTGAGTCGCCTGCATGAGCATATGTATGACCCATGATTTGAAGTGCCATATTAACTTGAGTTTGTATGTCAATGTATTCATCTTTAGCTTGTTTGATGGCGGATGCAATATTGGTTAAGTCATATGTGCCAATCTTATGCCATATTCCAAAGTCTCCTTCACCGAGGGTATATGCTGTGGTGCTATTGAAGCATCCGACTAGGCACAAGTGCTCATTCACATGATTGACAATGGCACAACCACCGTCTTTATGTTGAATGATGTCTCCTGGTTGAAACGGTATTTTTATATCCATTGTTATTCCTCGTTGACAGATTCGACACCAATATTTGAAACATCAGCATCTAAATCCATTTGTAATAAAGTTTTAATACTTACATCGTGAGGTAGGCTATTGATATATTGTTCCGCAGCTTCTTCCGACTCTGCTTCAACAAGAACCGTACCTAATAGTTCACCGCTAATTTCTACTTCATATGTTTGCATTATAAATCCTCCTGTATTTCTGATACAATATCTACTGTGCTATAAATAACTGAGTCAAAGTCGTCATCAAAATTCATACTGTTTAGATATAAATCATCAAGAAATTCTTCTGCTAAAGAGTATGCATCTTCTTTAGACTGTGCCACAAAGTCTTTCTCGATTGAAAAATTGCCGTGCATACTGATGGTATATAACTTGTTATCCATATGTTTACGCTTTCATATTGTCGCCAACGACTTTACCAATGACTAACAAAATGAACATGCCCAATGTCAACTTGAGTGCAAACCATAGTAATCCCCATGCCACGCTCATTGTGACACCAAAGAGACCAATTAATGCCAATACAAATGCACCAAATGTGGCAATCCATACGATTTTTGTGGCAACAGCACCAATGGTTAAAACAATTGCCAATAATGCTGCGAATCCAACTACTAATTTATTCATGTGTTTTCTCCTGTTTTAAATCCAATATAACTGGTTCTTTTGGCTGTTTCTTGTGAGACGTAAAGTCACACGAGATTTCTTTGCATCCAACGCACATACCAAGCATTTCTAAATTTACAATAGACGGATACAAATAATTCAAGCGTTCAAAAATCAAACGTGCAATCTGTTGGTGTTCTGTAGATGCTCGTTTGCAAAGTCGCTTGGGTAAATACTCCATCCATGCCCTCAGGTTGCCACTCACGGTCATTGTTACGTTTGTTCCCAATGGTAGTACATATGCTGCAACTTGATATGGAACACCTGATTGAATCAAACGCCTGTATTCGATAATTTGGTTCTCCACCAGCTTATTCATCAGCTTACCCATGTCATTTGAAATCTCAGGATGTTGTGTGTTGTTAAACCATGATGCATCTCCAAAGTCTGTACCACGTGTTGACTTGACCGTAAATGACAGATGTCTGTGTCGTGTGATTTGAGCCAAACACTTTTGAGACATTTCGATGTCAAATGATACGATTGTATGCTCTAAAAGAGACAAATGTCCACTACGGATGGCACGCACCAATGCGTTTTCATCTACTGTCTTACCATAGCATTGACCCATGGCATGAGCCGATGTATTGAGTGGTGTATAATTCTGTAGTTCTACTCGCATATATCCTCCTGTTTGCCCTGTAGTTTATATCCTGTGGCTTCCTTTTCTTGGAATACAACTGTATAAGCCATGAGACCATCACTAGCGGTAAAAGGAACGATTGAAACTACAAGCCACCCAAGTTTAAGAAAATTGTTTATACTTTGTTCAAGACCATCGTCTTTATCAGGGAAGAATGTCTGTACTGTTTGTCTCATTAATCCTCCTGTTTGTACAAAATCACGTATTCGGCTGAACCACCATTGGCAAGACCAGCAGTAAATACGCTATGGAATTGCCAGCCTTCTTCAAATAAATTATTTAAGTGTCCTTCTGGAGCACAAATACTACAAGTATTCAAATGCTTACACATATATTTTTTATTATGTTTAAACATCATAGCTTTTCTCCTGTTATTTAAACCAAAGACTAAACGCAGGGATAATCACCCAACAGAATATCACAGAAAGGACAACAAAAATTAATAACCAATCGTATGCCTTTAGCGGAACACCTTGTGTTTTCTTTAAATATTGAATATCCTGTTTTATTCTGTCGATAGAACTTGACAGCATCAACTCTGTTTTAACAGCAGTAACCATGCTGTCTGAATGATTCCCTGACACAAACTCTAAAGCATTAATTCTTTCGTTTAATTCTTTAATAGTTTTTTCTTGCTCTTTCACTTTTTGACACAAGCGGTCAAACGGCGGCTGATAACCCTTGTCTATATCCCATGTACTTTTCATATGTTACACCCTTCTGAAACCATCTGCATATCTCTCTAGTTGATACAAATCGAATTCATAAGTATATCCGCTGAATTTATCTTCTTGCCACGTTATCATCCAATATGTATCTGTATCAGGCTTATGATATATAGTTTTATGTGTCTTAGAATAAAACCCTATGGATACAGACTGGTGGATTAAATGATATGTTCCAAAGTTTTTGTATAACACTTCGTTGACAAGAATATCTTTATAGAATTTTTCTATTGGATAAACACTAAAACATGAGACCGCCAACATATTCTGCTCATATGGCTCTAAAGAGTTCCACCCATGCTTTTTAAACTTGTCTAAGTAATACATACGTACCCCCTATTGAAACAAGCCATATAGCAAGAACCCAAGATTCACTACGGCAATAAACCATACGTACACCAATAGTACTCGTTTTGTATGTTTAATATCCTGTTGTAATTCTTGAATTTGTGTTTGATGTCTGTCCATACGTTGCGTATGCAATTTATGTAATTCAGTGTTACTATCGAGGACGCCATTAAGTTTTGCAAACGTATGTAATACATTTCTGTGAGCTTCCCATAGCTCTTTTATGGACTCATCGTTTGCTGTTATGTCATTAGTATTCTTCCCAACGCCCTTTGCAATGGTAGACATCGTTTCGTGAACTCGTTGGTATGGACTTTGGTCTTTATTCATTCGTTCCTCCTGTTGTTTTCACAATCTGTTGTTTTCACAATGGAATAAAAGCAATAGTGCAACCCATAGTCAATCATGAGATGGTCTCCGTGGTCTATCACACGCATATACTTTGGTGTATAATCATTTTCTTCCCACCAATCGTAAATTGATTGTATTGCCAAATCTATTGTATCATAAGTTCCGTGTGTATGCAACTCATTTGTTAAGCTGTTAGTCCATTGGACGGTGTATTGTGTGTTTTGCAGCATTAAAACACCCACTCTCCATACTCATCTAAAAACCAATGGTCTAAATAATGATACAAACCTGCATCGGCAATTTCACCGACCCAATATTCAGTTAAAATTGGTCGACATCTCATACAACATCTTTGTAATTCCATTTGTGCCTTTTCATATGTATCTTGCGGCAATATATGTCCGTAGACATTATCCATTAGTTTAATGATTCCACCGTACTTCATATGCTTTTCTTTCATAAGTCCTCACATGTTTGTTCAGTCATTTTTCTCAACAGTTTACTATTGGGGTTTAAAACACTAAGTGGTGCACAATAGTTTTTACTACAGTCATTACGTGTTCTAACACCAGTGATTTCAATTAAGTCTTTCCAATCGTGAGACTCATTCTCTCCAATAGTAACATTGGTAACCTGTAGTTTGCTGTCAGACAAATCTAATGTACACCCTTCTAAAGATTTAAACAGAGCTAAGTGTTTTTCTGCAATTGGTAATGCCTTGAAATATAAATCAAACATTTTAAAGTTATATTCTTCTTTTATTGAATCAATACCATTTTCAACATCGATTGTATATCTATGGAAACCATATCTGTCAATAGGTTTTAATCTTCTACTGTCGAGGACTTCAAATACATCACGTTTTGGGTTATAAACAATACATTCTGCACCAGCAATACAATAGTTTAAGAAAACAACTGTTTTTCCAAACCAGTATTGTACTAGTTCACCTTTTATAAATTTACTCATAGTTATTAATCTCCATGTGTAATTCTATTGAGTAAAACTTGTAGTTCTACCCAATCAAAACGTTTTTCTTCACAACATTCAACTTGAATATAGAAATAATTACCATCTCGTTTAATTTTATCTGTTACTTGATAATATTCATCATTATATCTAAAAAGCATTTCATTCAAATGTTTAATTAGTTCGATGGTATTGTTGGATATGTCATTACGTCTATCTATCTCAAAATTATCTAAAGCAGACAATACGGTCTCTAACACTTCAGTCTTATAAACTTGGCTAATAGAACTTAGGTCGAACGTAGAGACAACCCCAAGTTTATTTATACATAAGCAAGTCTTATCTTTATAATCAACAGACAATACCGCATAATATGTACCTGCGTATCTAATAATGTTCCCCTGTGTAATATCCATAATTAGTTCTCCTGTGTTTCAAACAATTCTTTATCCAGTTGTTTGGAATATTGCAATCCAAGTGCTGTCAAAATAGCGTCTTTGTCTGATTCAGTCCATAGTTTGCGACCATTCATCTTTAGAGACAACGTCGCAATATTAATCCCTGTCCGTTCTGATAAATCACATAAACGAATGTGGTGTTGTCGTAATAAACCACGCAATTTTTTATGTTTCCACTGGTGTCTAGTACTCATATTTTCTTTAAGTCTATACAAATATAACATAACATCTTCAACGGATGTAAATGCTGTATTATTGAATGTCGCCAATAACTTATCGACCAATACAGAAGAATCTTCAATCTTTTTAATAGAATCCTGTATGACTACTCCATTGATTCTTACCGATGTTTTCATATGTCCTCCTGTGTTTATAACGAGTTATTCAACTCTTGTAAATACTGTAATAAATCGTCTTGTTGTACTCGTGTTGTTTTATAGATATCATCACAAGTTTGCCAATCGGTTGCAATAATGGCAGAAGCCTTAATGCAGTCAACCTTTTGTTGAGTACCATTGGCATACATATATAACTGATGATTTTTCATGCGTAGATATTGGTGTGTACCCCAATGATATCTGCGGATGGCTGCACCATTTAACAATTGTTCATATGCTTGACTAAAACGCATATATACCTCCTGTTAATCAAACAATGGTAAGAAACAAGAGATTGCTAGACATAATAACATTGCTCCAAACCAATCTTGATTACCAAAGACAAACACTTGAATAAATGACCCAAGGGTAATCAATACCGATGCTATGTCGATAAACATAAATAATTTCTCTTTTAATTCTCTATCCATAATCAGTCCTGCTTTCGTTGTAAAAATTCCCATGCTTTAAACATGGCATTATAATCAAGATTTATGTATGTACGGTTCTTTGGGTGCTTGGGGCAACATAAGTATATCCAACGTTCATCTTTTGAACGCTGATGTTGAATAATGGGGATTGGCTTTGAACCACACTTATGACATCCGCACAGGGATTTACATTTGTTTAAAATGTCGTCAAAGCCATCGCCATATTCCAAATAATACTCACGCTTTTGCGGTATCTTGCGACCACCGCCCCAGTTGTTATTTGTCACCATCACATCTCAAGAATGTATTCCCACGGAACACAGGCTCTTTCTTTGATAAGGTGTATTCACATTTATCTGGGTTACGAAACACAAAGTTATACCCTCGGTCATAAATCATTTGTAAAAATCCTGTGATGCCATCTTGTGTTAAATATTTAGATTGTAACATATATCCTCCTGTAGTAAACAATAGATTAATTACATATAGAATATCACGGAATATAACTTATGTCAACAACAAATAAAAAAAAGACGGAAGAAATTAATCTTCCGCCAATCGGTAATGCCATAAGGCACATTCCGTGATTTCACACAAACGAACCTCTTCAAGTGTTCCACAACAACACTCACGACATTTCTTATGTATTGCATCAAGTGGTGTTTTTGGTATTGATGGCTTGCGTTTACGTTTGGTTGTATTCTTATTTGTTGCCATCCGATACACGCTTTCGCAATTCCTCAAGCTCCAACAGACGGTCAATACTGTCGTGAACTCGAATTGACTTTTTGTTGCGTTCACCAGAAAATTCAACCACAGATGTACCACTGTCGTTTGGACGATACCCTTTATCAGCAGAATACCCACCCCAACCAAGGAATGAGCCTGTTTGCACATCATAATGTTCAATCAAAGACCAGCACTTGGCGATGCGATTCGGTTCTGCCACGAGTGTTCGCTCATAAGTTGTCTTATGTAGATGTTCATAGAACGTAACATCGGTATGAAGCCATTCCATTTTATCTGGTTTCTTTGAGTTATGCCATGTACCAATAACATACAAGTTTTTGTTGACATTAAAGAATACCGATGCCATACCATGGTAAAACGGCACACCCAACAACTCCGCCAGCATCTGCTCAGGAATTAAACGGTTGTATTTCAACGCACGTTCATATCCATGGTTACCACTTCGGCAAAACAAAATACGGTCTTTAATCGGTTCTAGTAATCTATAAGCAGTCAGTACTTGGTCTCCACCGTGTTCCGATTGTTCAAACACAGATGATGCGGATGACGTGGTGGCATTATCAGTAGAATCACCACCGATAATCAAATATAGATTGTCAATAGACTTGACCTTAGATAAGAAGTCCTCAAATTTTGTTCGATTATGATAGATATTACCAACGTGGATATCTGATACGTCAGCGACAAATGCTCTGTCTGCCGTGACACGTACATCCAGTTTGTTTAAATTAAATGATTGTTCAGCAATATTCAAATGCGCTCCTCCATGGTTTTCTTGCGAGAACATTGGTTGCCGCAGAAATTACAAATAGTGTTTGTATCACCAAATGACTCGTCAAGATATTCAATGGCTTTGCAAGTTGTCATTGGTCGTTGCTCGCCTGCGTACTTATACATGCGTTTAAATGTCTCTCGTGCAGAGTCAAAAGGATAATTGACTTTAATGGTTGGTGTCTTTGCTTCATAGTATCGAACGTCTTGATATAATACTTCTCTATCGAGAACGCCATCGTTAATCAACCGTTCGATAATCTCTTGAGCCATCTTATATGCCTTCTTGAGACGTCTTGAGGTCATCATCTTGTATTCGCCAAACTGTATGGCAATATCTTTGACTTTCATCTTGTGTCCGTATCGCATGATAAGACGACTCATGTTCGCAGACCCCAATTTATTCTGTAGTTGTAAAAACGCATACGTCATCTCGGTTAATTCTTCTTGTTCAATCAAGATGTCTTCTGGTGAGCGTTCATAATCGAATTCTCTATAGCGTTTTAACTTACGGATAATTTTGTTTGAAATCCGATTTTGATTAAACTCTTCGAAAGACATGCGGTTGTCAAACTCGTGTATTGTGGCTAATTCGTCAACATTCGAACAAAAGAATCCCATTAATTTATTCATTCGACCACCATATATCTTTCATCAACACCAGGCAACTTCTTTGACCTGTCACCAATGGATTGACAACGGTCGGTACGAAACTCACATTGAACAATTGTACCAATGTTTTCTCCGTGATAATAAATCGACCGAAACTTGCCTTTGGTGCGTTTCTTTTGTTGTTTTTCTGTTTCCTCGTCTTCACGCAAGAAGATAACCTCTGGTGAAATCGAGTATAAATATTGTTGTATCAATTCCCTGTTTTGTCCATAGATTGAAACACGATACAACTCCCCATTCTTAAACATATCCACTAAAAACATATATCGCTTATACATGGATTGTCTAAACTCCTGTTATTTATTTGTAGAACCTGTGCCACCTGTGCGTTTTGTAGTTACGTTGTCATTATCTGCCAAGAAATACTTAGTAAAGATACCTTGAACGATACGTTCGCCAGCATCAATCTTTTGTGTTACAGACCCATAGTTGTGTAATACGACCATAATTTCGCCCTCATTGTCTGGGTTATTATAATAGTCAGAGTCAATAACAGATGCCCCTGTCGCAAGCATTAATTGTCGTTTAATCCCCAAAGAAGACCGCACACGTAAATCCAAGTATTCATCTTTTGGCATATATGCTTTAACGCCTGTATGAATGACTACTGATTGGTTTGGTCTAATCACATAATCATCTATAGCACAAATATCATATCCTGCACTATGAGCTGACCCCCTGACAGGCATCACTTGTGTGCAATCACCAATTGATTCAAATCCTCTTGTTTGTTTTGACATAATTTCCTCTTACAATAATACTTCCACAGTCAAATACTGACGACCGAATTCAATGGCATCATCATATGATGGCATCCAAATGTCAATTGCATTAGAATAACCACCACCGAATCGGTCTTTTACAACATATTCACGACCATTGATAATTACATGTGTACCAAACGGTAAGTCGTCTGCTGCAATAGCACCCTCATGTGTCCACTCACCGTTTGCCATCGTTCCGTGTTCTGCATAGGCTGATACATTGGCTTGTATTGGGTATGCATGCGAGGGTTGAACACCCAAGAATAACAACATACCAGCCAACATCGTCACGCCCAATAATTTATCCATAATTTTAATCATATTTGTATCTCCTGTTTACTTATGTTTAAACCAATAGTACCACTCACGCAATGCCGCATAAATAACATATGCAAACCATACGGTAAACGTGATGTTTAATATGTGTTTTAATATTACAAGTATTACTAAATAGTCCATGATTCCACCGCACTAATTGTGTCTTCTAATTGTTTGACAATCTTGTCTTGAGCCATATATCCAAGTTGCATCGCCCAAATCATGGCTTCTTTTAAAGTATATCCATGCTCAATCGCACCAGAGATAATCTTCGCAGTTTTCGTTTGATTATCGTCTGCAATCTCATATACAGCAATGGTATTTTTGTTGTTTAATGCAAGATGCTCTTTGAGAAATAAGTCCTCAGAGACATCGCCATTTTTATCAACTGTTGCTCTTTTGACAATATCTTCTGGTTCAATACCACAGTCATCTTCTACAATACCGATGTCACACAAGCACTCATCCAATGTTTCATTTGTCAAGAATGTTTGTCGTTGAATTTCAGAAATATCTTCATCGACATTGCCTGTCAAGAATACAACCCAATGTTTATGATACTTGCGAACATCTTCCGATTGTGGGTCTTCGGTAGAAATCAAATGGTATTTAACACTATCGAACCACACAAGGTGTTCCCCCCACATTTTATCAAGTCCATCTGTATTAATTAATTTTTGTTCTAACATAAATGTAATCTCCTGTTATGGTGTAATATCGTACACCTTGAATTCAATCCGAGGATTATCACTATAGCGTTTACGACAGATGACATCACACACTTGGTTGTCATCGTGCCATACAATACCGCTGAGTGCATCCATAACGCCTTTCAACACGTTATCAACATCTGGTTTTTTAGTCGGCAACACAAGACCATCTCTCATGTCTGTTCTTAATTTATATGAACCACTTTTAGGTATTTTACGATAAATATCAAGTTCAAACAGTAGTGGCACATCTGTCACCTCTTTTGGATGTTTGATTGTGTCTTTTATCAACTGTTTGTATGCTTTGGACTTCGGAGGGTCATATGCTCTCACGAAACGTCCTCGACCACACAACCGTGGTCTACCTTGTGGTACTGGTTCACCATAAACTGTTGCTGAATAAATTAATTTCATTAATTAAACCTCTGCTCTGTCGTATAAACGGCATACGGTATCTGTTATGTCATCATATGCCTTAGATATTAACTTAACAGCCTGCTCCTTTGATAACTCGGAATCTAACATTTGACGTCTGACTTCTGCCTTCAGTTCATTTGTTCGATAATCAATAATGGAAATCATATGTAATTCTTTAACCATTGTCGGACTCCTGTCTTTCACGCAAGATATCTCCATTGATTTTATCTACAGCGACAATCAAATCAGCATATCCCTTAGAATTATTGATTTTGTAATCACAATACCCCTTGAGTTCGTCAACAGATGTCTCAGATACATCATTGAGTCTGGTGATATCACAAGAGCCATCACGTTGTTTCATACGTTTAATGCGTTCTTTTTTGTTTGCACTGATAAAGATTGACTTGCGGTAACACGGAAGACCAACATCCAGTTCTTGCAACATCTGTAACTCATTTAAATAACGACAGTCAGTAACAATGTATCCATCTGGGTTATCTCGAATGATTTTATTTCGCAAGACAATAATCCAAAAGTCTTTAAACATTGCTCGTAAACCATTGCCAAGCGATTGTAAATGCTTTCGTTGTTTACCGTCTAAGACGGTTTTTTCAATCGTCTGCACCACAGGGAGAATACCAATGATTTCATCTGTGGTATGACCACTCAAGTCTGCCAAGTATTCCATACCAGCATCAACGCCATCGGTTTGAATGACTTGGACTGTTTCTTTAATGGCATCAGCAAAAGCATATTTCGGCAAGTTACCAACCAATAAATCAGCAACAGTATCTTTACCAACGCCTGCTCTTCCGACTAGAATCATACGTCTTCTCTTTCGCTGAGTAATTTAACAGGTTCTGCATCAAAATTAAAACCAAAGATTTGTTGCATGCGTTCTTGTGTAGTATACTTTGTATATTTGTTTTTATCAGGGAAATATAATCGTACTCGTGGAGCGAGATACCCTGCTTGTGTTTTTTCACCATGTAACTTAGTACAAATATAGAATTCGTCACCGACTTTGATTTCGTTTACGAACGCAGTTCGTGATTGTTTTTTGATTGACGTTACCACATATCTAGTAGTTGTCATAAACTCTTGTGTTTTAATATTAATCATCGTTTTTTCTTCTCCTGTAATTTCTTTTGATAATATGGACAACAGTATGAAACAGAGCAATAATCTTGACACTTTCGACCCAATGGATATGTTTTTGATACCCATCGTTCTTTTGCAGAACATTCTTTTGGCAATTCATTGTTTGCGATGGCATTTACCAAGGCATCCTTTTTGTATAACGCATAGTCAAGAAGACGTTGGTCGTTCATCTTTGGTAGTTGTATCAAATAGCATTGTTGTGACAGATTAAAAGTCTTAATCGTATTGATTGGTTCTTTAATGATTACTTGTAAGAACATATCATTAATGGGAATACCATGTTTATTCAATAGTATTCTATATAGGTTTTGTTGCTTACAGTAGTCACCATAATGATGCAATCCATCGTACACCCATTGTTGTCTCATCTCGGTTTCACCTTTGCGTTTTCCACGTGTGATTACATGGGGTTTCCACAATGGTCGTCCACCCATCATTGTCGCACACTTGTATGCACCAACGACCTTGTAATCATATAGAGTGTGATACTCTAAGTCAATACAGTCCATTTGACCTGTGAGACCTTGGTAATTCAATCGAAACTCACCAGCGTAATTCTGTGGTAAGCAATTCTCAAGTATTCCATGAAGTGATGTACCCACAGTTGCAGCGATGGATGAAAACGGATTGATTGTCTCAGGATTATTCGCCTTTAGATACATATATAAGGTTGGCGACAATACTTCTGTGACACTAAAGTGTGTCCGATTCAGGTCTCTGAGACGACTTGCGTTTACCAATAATGGTTTTGCTAGACATCGCTGTTGCATCCTACATTGGCTCATACAGTCTTTAACTAATATGGTTTCACCATCAGGACACACGAATGAATTTTCTTTCACATATTCACCCCCTGTGTTTCCATTCTATGTATATTATACAGTATTTATCTGTGTTTGTCAACAAAAAAAAAGACCACCTGAGCATGAAAGGAGGGAAAATACTCAAGTGGTCTTTTGATGATAAATCACAGGTTTTTGTTTTTGGGTGAAACCTGTGAGAAACACCTCTCGGTTTTGCTGTGGTGTCAGCTTACGTTCTGACCCATAATAATTCATATCGCCACAGCTCGATAACCACACGTGTATATGACGTCCGATATACAACATATGGATTTTACATGCAGCCACCAACAGGAGTCGAACCTGTACCGCCCATTTGGGGTTCTACCAATTAAACTATGGCGACACGAATGGTTGCAAACATAAGATGTAACCATCAGGAGGAAAATTATGTAGAATGCCATCCGAATGAGAAACCCTTAAGTAACCCATTCGGTGATACAATGGCGTACCATATGTATCTGGCTCTGGTGAAGAATACTGGGGTTGAACCAATATCTACTACTAATGGTGTTGTAAACCGTTACGTTACTGGAGTCGAACCAGTATTCACCCCTCATAGTGCTTTACCCTTAAGCTAATTCTTCATATGGAGGATAGTGTAGGATTTGAACCCACGGAGCGTTTCCGCTCAACAGTTTTCAAGACTGTCGCAATAAACCATACTCTGCCAACTATCCATGTAGGTGGGTTAGAAAAACAGCATGCATCCGTTCTCCCCTTATCGGCAAACCCCTAATACCGACCACCGTGGTTGCGACCCACAGTGGATTTAATGGAAGAGATACTAGGAGTTGAACCTAGGATTGCAGAGTCAAAATCTGCTGTGTTACCATTACACCATATCTCTATGTGGTATCCCCAGTAGGACTCGAACCTACAAAACCTGGATTCTAAGTCCAGTATGTTTGCCAGTTTCATCATGGGGATATGGCATAGGCAAGAGGAATCTAACCCCTATCTTCGGTTTTGGAGACCGACGTGTTTACATTACACCATGCCCACATGGTGCCGTTGGGATGATTCAAACCTACGAAGCTATAAGCGACAGATTTACAGTCTGTTGTCTTTATCCATCTTGACCACAACGACATGGCTCTTGGGCAAGACTCGAACTTGCAACTCTCTGGTTAACAGCCAGATGCTCTACCATTGAACTACCCAAGAATACAACACCACTATACATGGCAGGCATCGAACCTCCCGTCTTCACCCATACTGGATGCTGTTTTTCCTTGTAAACTACTGTATAGCTGTTGAATGGTATATACAGCTAGACACCCATCGTGCGTCCAGCCCTTAATGGCAGTATATAAGCACCATATGGTCGAGCGAACAGGAATTAAACCTGTACCTGTCAAGACGTTATGACTGTGCTATCGTTACACCATCTCTCGATATTCTACCGCCATACAGTCCCTGCTGTATCTTTCGACCACGCAAAGATTGCAATCTACGTGTCTTATGTTCGTATACGTCTATACTCATCGGCGGTAGATGCTATAGCGTACCTGTTGTAGCTTGACAGGCTCAAGCGAGTTTTAACGTCTTCACAATGACGGCAGTAAATATAGAGTGTTCTCTACATTTTACATATGATTTTATCGTCTTATCTGACGGTATGACTATGAGGTCATACACCCCTGTTAGTTTTATCAAGGCTATCAGAAACTTGTTTGATGTTTGTGACACCGCACATCAACTAAGCGGTTATGCTATTGGGTCTCTTGGGAATCGAACCCAAGCTCAAGTGTCTTGATTGTATCCAACAACGACCCATGTGTGCCAACGGATGTGACTCCGCTGGCTATGTTAAGAAAGGAGGGCTAGAACCAAGTTGTCTAATCCTTGGTACATTATTATAATATCACATTCGTGATAAAATGTCAAGTATAAATTTGCAAATTAATTAAAGAAATTTACTTCTTCGAGATGTGATGTCTCCTCGTTATACTTGAGTTGGAATATGTCAGCATAACCCTTGATTGGTCTGCGAGACTTCCCAATCTTAACGCAGGAAATATTTTTGATTTTCTGACGTTCATCAAAGTCAAGTTGTGTATCCGTTTTATACGGTCGCCACAGTAGTAGAACAATATCTGCGATTGCCTTGAGTGCGTTTGCACCCTTGATGTTACGCAAGACAGCTTCATAAGGTTTCTTATTTTTGTCTTTGCTAAAGTTGGACTGGGAGTCTTCATTGAACTGACAAAGCATAAATAAAACCAAATTGAATTGCTTTACGTATTCTTTCATCTTATTGGCATTACGTGTCATTACAGGAATGTCATCAACCTCTGGGATTAAATGGAAGTGGTCAAACACGACAAAATCCACAGGAAAATCATTCGCTTGACATACAGCGGTAATTTTAAACAAGTCGTCAATATCCTTGTTTGGTTCATCCACAATACGGATACGCTTGTCTAAAACAGATGACACTCTTGAATATAATTCAACACCATGCTCCGTTTGTAACATCTCAAGTAATTTATCATCGTTGACACCCAAGATTTCTTTTATGATTTCAGCCAAGAATTGACCCCTTGGCATCTCCATTGAGAAAACCAAAATATTATCACTTGAGTCCATCAAGCGATGTGCTGCAACTTTGGCTGCAAAGAATGATTTACCTTGGTTGGTGTATGCCCCAAGTAATACAATCTCACGGCGTTTGACACCACCCAAAGCCAAGTCCAAAGAGGGAAACCCAAGCGGCACACCTTCTTGCCCAATGAACGATTTCAAGTCTTCAAACGAATCAGAGAAACCATGGACTTTTTCCCAAAGTTCTTCACCATTAGTTGCAGACACATTGAGATAACTTTTGACTTCTTCAATGGAACGCTCCCATCGTTTTGCCAGCATGGTTGCAATATCTGCTAGAACCATAGAGTCGTTTACGGATTTACAAAAGCGTGCAGCCTTTTTGTATTGGTCTTCTTGTCTTGGGTACTCTTCCAGTAAAACATTTAAGCATGTAATATCTAAGGGTTCAGTTTCAAGTGTAGAGATGTCATATCCATTTATTAATAAATCGTTATAATCTTTACATTGTTTCAATATCATCACCAGATATTACTTCATTAGAGGTTTTAATGTACTCATCAACATAATACTCGTCTTTGTCGCCATTGTATGTTACTTCCCAATATGTTTCATTAAAATAGCCAGAAGTAGACATAACTAAGGCTTTATGATTTTGTAGTGTCTTTGAGAACCATACAATCTTTAAAGATTCATAAACTTCATCGGCTTGATTATCTTCGACACTTAAAGTCAGCCATACAGCATTTAGACAATTATCAATAAAATTCATTATTCATCCTCCTGTGGCATATTCAACGGTTTAAACTGTAGTTCACCAGATAACACATATGACATCTTGTGTGGCAAAAAGTATTTTGCTACAGTTCTACCAATATGAGACTCGGCGGACACAGGAATGTTTTTGTCACCTGTCCGTTCATACAAGTCAATCATATGTAATATGCCAAGAATTTGTCTATATGATATATCTCTGTGAATACTATTGTGTATCCATTGTATCAAATCTAAAGTATCTACAGATACAGGGTTATCTACAATAAGAAACGCATAATTTCTACCCAATATATTATCAATCTTGTGTTCTAATCTCATTTAACAATCACCCAATCGTTGGCAAATTCATCTCGTGGTTCTGGTGTATAAATACCAATGTATTCTCTTGTTATTTCATCATATAATACCATGGCAAAATCTACAAAACTATCAAACCCATCGAATAAATCCATGTATTGAACACGAATATTATTCCAAGATTTTCGCTTTACAATGAGACCTGCGTAAATATCTTTTGTTACTTCTGCATATGTCATACGTTACCCCCAATTACTGTTGATATATGTCATACGACCGTCATCGCTCATGGCATACTGACGAATAAAATAATTTGTGCCATCATACATATATCCACCGAGTTGTTCCCATCGTTTATATAACTGTGCATATTCAAGCAAACGTTTTTGCTCAGGGATTGTAAACTGAGATAAGACATTTGGGTACTGCTCAGGCTCATTTAAAAAGTCTTCAAAATATATATCTTCTACCCTATCTAACCAAAGGTCTCCTAAGTCATCGTCCTCGAATGATTCCAATTGTTTGTAAACCTGTCTATATTCTTGTTCTAACCGCTTGTCTTCTTCTTGTAGCTGTTTCAATAGTATCTCTGCATAATGTTTGTGATACACTAGATACACAATAGATTCTATATAGTCTTCCCATTCGCCACTGCAAGAATAGACAATATATACATCTCTCATTAATCTTCTGACCTTTCACCTGTGTACCACTCTTGATATTCATCGTTGTCGTTCTCAATGTAAATCACAATATTATCATTGAACAAGTATGTAATCAAGTCTTCTTTGGTTTTAAACAACGATGGATTTACTAAGTGCGTACTTTCGTGGTCGATATAACCTTCTTCATCTGCGGATGATTCAATCACTGGAATACCCAACTCTGTCAACCAATGTTTAATTTCGGTATAAAACATGCTCTTCTCTAACGAGAAGCCACCATTCCGTTGCCAAATACCTGTAATTAAATAAGAGAATTTTTCTTGTGGTGTAGACAGTACGTCATAACCCCAGCCATATTCCCCAAGCCATTCATGCAGTGTATATCCTTGATAACAACTTGGGATTTCATACAGGTGATACAATGGATTACTGAAGTCGGTTTCATCTTCTGGTATGCCCCATCCAGCACCACGAATGATTTTAGATGTGCCAAAAGCCAAAGAATGAGCCGAGGAACTATTGGTTTCAAACAGATTATTTCTTACTAATCGCATATTTGTTTACCTCCCAAAGAATAACCCAGTCATTTGCATTTACATCAGACGTACTTGCAGCATATAACCATTTAGATTTATCACAAACTTTTATAATGGCTTGCCCCAAATAGTTGTTATCATGAGAATATACCAAGTCAGAATAAATATATGTATTATCATCCCAAGATTTACGTTTAGCACATTTACCACGAGAACAAACATAATACATTGCTTCTTGATAACCGATTGTATCACTCGGGTTTTCAACCCATTCTTGAAAATCATCGTTATCATTTTCGATATACACAGTAATTGCATCATTGAATAAATACGTAAGTAAATCTTCTTTAGAATTAAACATCTGTTTACACACAACGTCATAAGACTGGTGGTCTACATAACCGTCAATTCTTTCGTCATCACCTGGGTATTCATATTCAAGATTAATACCTAGTTCAGTCAACCATTGTACAATTTGCTTAAAGAATGGGTCACTATACATTTCTCCCCAAGTTTTATACTGGTAAACGGACGACATCAAATAACTCAGTTTTTGGGCAGGAGATGTTAAGCATTTGCCACTCCAGCCGTAATCATCAAAGTATAACGGCATATATGCATACGAGCGATATTCTTCTGGCATTTCTGTTAGACGAAAACGGCTATCTTTCAAACATTCGGATGGATTGATTTTATACTCATAATCACGCAAGACTTTATTTGTGTATGCCAACGAATGTGCAGAGCTAGAGTTGGTCTCAAATACACCATTGCGTATTAATTTCGTTTGTTTTCCTCCTGTAGTGGCACAAAAATAATCAACAATTTTCATCTTGTGTTCAACTTCAATAAATCGATATAACATTCTGTGAGTGCCTATGTGTGGCTCATAACATTCTAACATATAGTATTTGCCATTAGAACACATATAGACTTCCATAACCTTAGTATAAGTATCAGTAACAAAAATAACTCGTCTTTTTACTAAATCTAAGCAAGACGGCATCATGTCTACATCACAACGCATACCAAAGGATGATTCCAATAGACACTCTAAAGAATGTTGGTCTTGAGAATCCATTAGTTTTCCTCCACTGGTTCGTAAACAAAGACTGTTTTTGGGAACGGTCTAACCTCAAAGAATTCCCAATTATCACGGTCTTGCATACTGTTGTGTTCTGTATATGTCAGCTTAAAATATCGACCATCAATGCATTGATAAACAATCCATTTACCACTATAATACTCATCAACCCAATCAACCCCAGAATCTTCTTCCATTAGATAGTATGGGTAATTATAAAGAAAATCGCTAAACAACTCGTCTTTTTCGCTATAAGTTGCGTTTAACAAAGTATTTAACTCTCTTTGCTGCTCTTGTGTTAAATATGTTTGCATATTAGTCCTCCCATTAATACTCAGCTTCGACCTCATATTGACGAATGTCAATTATAAGATTATTATCAAACAAGTATTTATATAAATCTTGTGGTGTTTTAAACATCTCTTGTTTTACTATTCCGTTGGTTGGTATATTTTCTATGTAGTCATTTTCATCATATCCAATTTCTTCCAGATAAATGCCGATGTCTTGTAGCCATTGTTTTACATGTAGATAGAACTCATCAGCAAACACTTCATCAAGCAAAGACTCACTATAGACTTCCATTAATAAAAACCATAATTTGTCTTGTGGTGATGATAACTTTTGTTCTTTCCACATATAGTTCTTAAAATGCACTTCCCAAGATTGGTCATTAAACATTGGAGTAAAACCAAGAGTACCAAATTGCTGAGTAATCGTTTGTGTCTCCTGTGGTACATTTAATTGTAATCTTGCGACATATGCCATTGAATGACAAGAAGAGCTGTTTGTTTCGAAAACACTATGTCTAATAAGTCTCATGAGATACCCCCTGTTGTTCGCAATATTGGAAATACGGTTTAATTGCGGTTTCGCTAAAGTATTTAATATTATTGCGTGTCCGACTAGATGGTGCAAAATATTGTTCTACCGCATTGATATACATAGAATGTTCACCTTGGTAAAATTCATTGTATTCCTGTATGGATATTTTACCACGGATGTCCAATTGTTGCAACCCTAAGTTGTCGAAAGACACAACATCAAAGATTTGTGTCAATTGCATAATATTGGTTTTCCATTGTTGATGTTCTTTAGTAGACAAATCGACTTTACCACGGTTGAATCCAAAGTCTTTTTCACCCAAGACTAATAACTTACGGTACTTCACCCCAAGCTCCATGACATCTGTAAAATCATCAATGCCATTAATCACATGGATAACCGTATGTGGATATTCTGCAATCCAATCTGGTAGCGATAAACACCCCTGTAAGGAGCGATAAGAAATCCCAAGACCAAAGATATACGGCTTTAATCTTAATAGCCCTGTATCGCCATATTCGTTAATATAACGCTCGTTCATTGTAATGTTGACAACTAGACCCAAAAAATATAAATATTTGACAAAATATACTAAGGAGTCCGTTACTTCATTGACACCCAAGGCAATTTCCGTACCACGTGGTAATCTGGCATCTGTAAAAACCTGAGTCAAAGCATTATAATCACACTCATGTCCATTTACAAGTGCAGACTCATGGCAGAATCCACAAGTAGAATGTTGTGTTGTGCTATCGTAGCCGTATGGACAACGTGTGGATACTCGAACGTCAATATTGAGTGGTGTCTCCAAAGTTAAACGTTCGTTATCTGGGTATTCAATCACACGTGTTCCATCTCTTAAATCAAGTGTAACAACGGCATTACCGTTTCTGTATTTCATAATTTGCCCTCCTGATGTAATACTATGCTAGTTTGAAATATCTACGATAGCAATTACCACGATTAACCTCGATTACGGTTTGTCCATCCTGTGTGATAATATCTTCTACACGAGACACACAAGAAAATTCACCAACTAAATCATCTTTTGTAATTTCACTATCGTCCAATACAACAACGTCAATTGTTGTTCCAATATGCAACACTTCTTTGAGCTGCTCTGGTGTAAAATTATGGCAATCATACCAAACATCTTTCTTTAGATAATCTTTCATATGAACCATAGTTTCTGGGTCTGCCCACCATGCATTGTCACAGGCGATGCCCTCTAGTCCAACAGTTGCTATCCATCCAAGTTTTTTATTGTCTAATTCTACTAAATAGTTGTAATCACCATGTAAATCTTTGTGTACCAAGATAACTGTTCCCCAATATTGTTTGTCAACAATCCTGTTATCAGGGCGTACTACAACACGGTCACCAACTTTAAATTCTACATCAGATGTATCCTGTGTAGGCTCTTCTACGTCATCAACCATCGACTCTTCTTGTTCTTTGAAAAATTCACGATAAGACCGCTCTAAGTATTTATCAAGTTCAGCAGATGTGTTATTACCTTTGTTTTCTTCTAATGTATCAACCAATTCATCTACATATGATTTTAATTCTAATGCTTGTTCTAATGAAACTTCCATTGTTGAATAATGAAAAATCATATGGTCTAAATATTGGTAATATTCTTCTGTAGAAACCAAATCTTTGATAATCTCAAAATCTTTCATTTGTTTTCCTCCTGCGATAATACAAATGCACCCCATTGAGATGCCATTGCTTGTGCCATACCTTCGAATGTCTTAGAACGTAATCGTCTGCGTTCTTCGGCAGTCTTGGTATTTGTTAATGCATCAGAAATCCACTTTTGCATACGCTTGCCGCTTTTAAACGTCAAAGTCTCGCCCTCGTCTACAACATTAGTTGGCTCTAATAGTGGCAAACCCTTGAGCCATAAACAAGTTGTTTTGCGTGCTTGGTCGCCAAACATAAACGGTTGAACAATTTGGTCTGGCTTGCGAAAACGTGTTGACATGACACCAACAGGGTTTTCTACTGCAATATATGGAATGTCGGAATTGTATAATGCCATGAAAAATTCAGCACCAGCATCTTGGTCTTTCTTGCGATTGGGAAACTTTGGATGTGGTCTTCGGTCTTCAATTGGTAAACCTTTGTCATCTGGATGATAAAACCATTTTGCACCACTAGATGTCAAATATGTACACGGTGGATGGGCAATCATTAAATCCCATTTATCGACTATCACACGTTTACCATCTTGAGTTGTACCACCGTTATTTCTGATGACTTCTAGTGCATCGCCTTGGATATGCCAACGTGGATAACCACCAGAGCATTCCACTAGGTCGCAACTATAGGCGTTAAACCCAAGTTTTCTAAAGGATAAGCAAACTGTTTGGGATTCTTCACATGCAATCAGTATGTTCATTAGACTTTAATCTCCTTTACAGCATACTCTTCATAAATAAGGTTTGTCTTTTTAACAATTTTTTAACGGTGCATATTTAACGCCATCTTTTACAACAGCATATTTGTCTAAGTTTTCTGACTCCCATTGATTGTCTCCAAATAGATGTCTGTAAGATACTACTTTCATAAAATCCTCCTGTTTAATCAAATACGTTGTTCTATGGTTATACTATAGCACAATACTATAGGAGTGTCAAGTATTTATTTTGGGTAAATTACAACACGAACATTCAACTCTGGGGCATACTTATTAATGTCCTCTCGTGTCTTTAACAATGCTTTACGACCTGTGGCATCACACTCTGGATTATCCACAGCCAATGCAAAGGTAATATCACCATTGTATCGCTTTTGTAATTCCCACAGTAATACAATTTGGTCTTTCGTGAGTCGTCCACCCAAGTATCCAACACATGGAATCCCTTGCTGATGTGCAGACATTACATCAAGATAACCCTCGGCAACATGTAACACACCATTTGGCTTTAACATCTTGATGGCTCTGTGATAATTAAACAGCAGTTGTCGTTTGATAAATACATCATCTTCTCGTGTATTCTTATATTTTGGTTCATTGGTTTCTTCGAGTCGTCTCTTGGAAAAACCAACGATACGACCATAAGCATCTTGAATCGGAATGACAATACCAGAGGACTTTACGTTTAGAAATCCACCCTTGTCATAGCCAATCATGAATTCTTCTAAGGTTTCATCATTAATACCACGTTTAACATTCATATACTCACGAACGGCATCAACCGCTTTATGATACTTGAGTGCTGTCTTTGTGTTTTGTCCAACGATACTCTTTTGTTTTTGATACGTTGGGTCATCTGTAGACACCTCATATTTTTCAGCTAAGGCTTCAACCGCTTGATAGAACGGTAGACCTTCCACTTCGGCATAAAAATTGATGGCATCACCAGATGCACCACAGCGATGACAATAGTATCTGTCTTGTAGAATACAAAACTCGGTTGGATTATCTCCGTGACAAATTGGACATGTACCACGTGGTACTGCTCCGCCGTTGCGAGACAGCTCTGTGTATTCTTCGACTAATTCTTGTAAGTCAATTTTATACCGTAGTGTCGCTATTGTGTTCATTTAATAAGTCCTCCTGTTTATATTTGTCATTAAGCTGATAGTCAATAGATGGGTCAAAACAACATTTCAGCAAATACATCTGATTGACAGCCGTTCTCAAGTCTACAAACTCGTTGTCATACCCATATACCGTAATTGGTAAATACTCAGGTATTTCATCGACATGAGTTACAAAATGACTTTCAGATGTAATATTCTTTCGCCATACCGAGTTTCTATTTTGCAGATAATACATATCAGTTGGACTATAAGAGTTTTCAACATTTGACATGATTCCCATTAGCGAATCATATGTTTTATTGATGTCATCAACAATAGTTGTGTTCTTGATACCCCATTGAATCATATGGGTTCTAATGGAGTCAACAAATGTTTTAATATCTGTCAAGTCTGCAATACAGTCGTCTGTAACAAAAGCAAACTTATATGGATATTGGTCTTCGCAATACAAGCGATTGTTTTTATCCCAAAAAACCAATAGATTCTTTTCTGCTGGTGCTACTTGGTAAAAACCATATTCTTTTATTTTATCCAGTAAACGCAAGATTTCTGCTCGTACTTGAATAAACTTTCGTAAATGCATTTCAATTAAAACGTCCATATTACCCCCAGTAATTTACGTCAGAGCTTTCCCATATGGATAGCTCGGTTTCAAATGATGATGTTTTATCAACAAACACATATGTTTGGTTTCTTTGATAGTCAAACAAGAATATCCATGAGTTCTTAGAACGGTTATATGACCCAAATCCAATATCTTTAGTATTCCATTGCATCGACAACAACGCACGATTAATTCGTTTGATTTCCATTCTAAGTAGAGACCCAACAGTTTGATATGTTGTTTCTCCATATACACCAGTGATATGTGGTAGTGCAATAAGAATGTCTTCTAATGATGTCGTATCAATAGTATTGACAAAACGATGTTCCTTGAGTCTTTTCAAGAAATTATTTAGATTTATCTGTTGAATTTCTCTTTTTGGTTTTGGCTTTGGTTTATTTACAACTAAGAACCCAAGCTGTGTTACTCTACGCATTTTTATCAAGCCACCCATTTAAGTCAAACGGTAATCGTTCTCTGACTGTTGTATTTGTATTTGCTTTGGCAAATTGTTTTGCATTTAGTTCATTGGCATGAACAAATAACTCAGTCAAGGACATATCTGCATGCTCCATAGCGTTCATATACTTGTATAATTTTAACATTGAGTTCTCATCAATTTGCATAAAGAATGAGCGAACCTTAAAGAACTCTGATGTAGGTTTGTTATTCTTAAATGCACCATGAACTGTACACTTTTTAAAGTACATCATTGTAAGTGTCCATGCTTTTTTCTTTGGTTCTTGTTTTTCAAAGTCAATTGCCATGGTTGGTTTCCTTTCATGTATTCTCGTTAAGTATGCTCTTATTGTATCATACAAGATTACCCAAGTCAAGGAAGAATTTCTGTTCTGACTAAGAATAAAAAAACAATCGGCTTGCCGATTATTGCGAAGCAATTTCCATGGTTTTCGTTGTAACTTATGTTATACGAACGTAGTGAGTATACATAAGTTACCAAACAAGTATTCCACTACTGTTTTAAAACATAAAGAGTAAAACGTAGGCTTTAAGACATACGCTTTAACAACCATGGTTTTATCAACTGTGGTTTTAGAAACCTTGGTATGAACAACCAATGTTTTAAGACCTCAGTATTAAATCTATGGTATTCATTCATAGGTATTCTTATGTATTAAAACTTAGGTTTTAAAGGGTATCACATTTCAGTAAATTTGTCAAGAGTTAAAATCACAATTTTTCAACAAAATTTTTAACGCAATTGTTTGAACGCCAAAATACCCAAGCCGTTTGACTTGGGTTGAATTTTGGTTTATTCAATTGTAGACCAGGGTATTATCTTGTGTTAGAATGGGATTGCGTCTGAGTCTGTGTCTTCCACAGGTGTATCAAATGCTTCAGCCATAGAAGATGTGCCAAAAGATTGTACATCATCAGATGCAGAACCACCGAACGCACCACCAGAACCACCATTCACAAGTTCAATCACTTGGATTCCCTTGAGTTTTAAAGACACACCGTACATCGTTGGAGTCTCATATGGTTTTGCACCAATCCATAGTGCAACCTTAGAGCCTTTCCAAATTTGTGTCTTCGCATCCAAAGGTTTCTTATGACCGTCAACCAAGGACACCACATTTTGTTTTGTATTACCGTTTTTGTCAATGAATTCGGTCTTGGTAGATGCCTTGAGTTGATACCCATATTCTTTACTTTTAGTGATTGGAATCTTAGGACGGTCTGTTTCTTTCTCGTCTTCATTACGACTTTTGAAAGTTTCAGATTGCTCCCAAATTTTGACTAATTGTTTTTGTAATGCCTTAGCTTCTTTCTCACCAAGAGTCATTGTAATGGTGTACTTGTTTTGACCCATGTAATCATCAACGATACCATTGATTTTACAGAAAACAGACTCACCAACTGGTGTCATTACATCAACGATTTTGTCTACTACTTTTGCCATATTCTTTTGTTCCTTCCGTTGGAAAAATACTTTTGAAGAACCAATTGTCTTCACTTGCAATTATACGTTATATGGTGTATAATGTCAATAGTGAATAAAATAATTTTTCAACAGGAGGACTATATATGGCAGATAACTTTATTCATTTGCATCTACATTCACAATTCTCAAACTATGGTATGAAAGATGCCATAAGTTCTGTAGACGGCATCATAAAGCGTGTACATGAACTTGGACAACGAGGGTTTGCACTTACAGACCACAATGGTTGCTCAGGCTTGATTGATACATATGTACATCTACAGAAATACAATCAGAAACATCAGACCGACTTAAAGATGGTCTTTGGTTCAGAGTTGTATTATACATATGATGTGTCAATTAAAGATAAATCGTATTCTCACATACTGTTTCTTGCGAAAAACCAAACAGGTCTTGAGAACTTATTTAAGTTGACAACAGAAGCACATAAACATTATTATTATAAGTCAAGAATTGATTTAGACTTAATCAAGCAGTACTCTGAGGGATTAATCTGTACGTCTGCATGCATGGGTGGATGGCTAAAAGGTGATAATCGTGAGTCATTAATACCACAATTTAAAGATATCTTTGGTGACGACTTGTATTTTGAAATCCACACGTATCAACATGAAGACCAAAAGCGTTTTAATGCAATGGTTGCAGAAATGTCTGTCAAGTATGATGTTCCATTGATTGCCGCTTGTGATTCTCATTATGTGTATGAAGAAGACTATGAATTACACAAAGCGTTCCGTGGTCGGTCTAAAGATGATGACGAAGACCAATACTATGCAAGCAATGACTTTTTTATCCAATCGGAAGCACAAGTGTTTGACCGTCTGTATCCACAATTTGGTGTAGATATGGTTGAAACAATGGTAAAGAATACTAATGTTGTGTTCGACCAATGCAATACACAAATTGATTTCAATCTTGACGTATACCCTAAGTTTGTTAAAGATGGGGATGTTAAACCTGTGTTTTTACAGGCGTTGCGTGATGGGTATAAACAAAAGATTATCGGCAAGGTCACGCCTGAATTCAAAAAACAGGTAGACGAACGCGTGCTACACGAGATTGATATTTTGGAACAAGTTGGGTATATGGACTACTTGTTGATTACCAAAGACTTGCTCGATGCATGTCGCAAGCGTGGCATACCAGTGTCTCAAGTGGGCAGGGGGTCGGTTGGTGGATGCGAGTGTGCATATTTACTCGATATTGTCGGTTTAGATGCCATTAAAAACAACTTGTATTTTGAACGGTTTGCGAACCCAAATCGTGTATCTCCAGCGGATAGATTTTAATGTCCGAGCGTGTGGTGACACATAGCTGAGAACCTTGTGAACGCTATGGCAAAAGCGGTGTCGTCAATAGACGGCTAACGGTAGAAGTTAAATAAGACTGGCTATATGACAATTATAGTCTTTATCCATAGGCGAATACGCTTCGTAAGAGAGTCTACGGTCTAGTGTATATAATACACGAGATAGCAGATAATACCGTGCTAAGGTATGAAAACAACCTCTAAAAAGAGGTAATAATGAAATCAAAACCAATTAAGGGGTATGAGAATTATATCGTATATGAAGATGGTCGTGTTTATAGCAATTATTCTAAACGTTTTATTTCTCAAGCACCTACAACCAGAAGTAAATATATGTACGTTCGGCTAAACAAGAATAATATAACTAAACAATTTTCTGTTCACCGATTGGTCGCAATGGCTTTTATTCCTAATCCGAATAACTTGCCAGAAGTAGACCACATAGATAATAATATTAAAAATAATCATGTCTCTAATTTAAGATGGGTAACAAGAAAGGAAAATTTATATAAATCTTACCAAACAATGTCGCCTGTCCGTAATTTTAGAGAGTGTACATTATATAACGGTGATACACCAATAAAAAGTTTTCAGTCGTGTCTTGAAGCGTCAAGATATTTCCATAAAGTTTATGGTGGCTCACTAAGTTCTATGCATAAGTATCGTAAAGTTGGTTGTTTTCATATAAAGTGTAACGACTATTCACAGTAGTGAAGTACATTGGATATTGCCCCAATGGAAGTGCAAGGCTCTTGTTTTTAACAAGATGATGAGATAGTCTACTCCCCTAATAAATATCTGGAAACAGAGGGTAAACAGGATTGACAACGATTGTTCCCAAGTAAGACGTGCGGAAGTCATTGAATATTTAAAAGAAAAATACAAATATGTATACCAATGTCGTACATTCTCATACATGAAAGCAGCAGGTGCACTCAAGGAAGCCGCACGATGTCTTGGGGTTGATAAAGATATTGCAGATGCGTACTCAAAGAAAATTAAAAAGGTGTCATTCGATGATGATAAAGATTTCTACGATGATGAACTAGAACATGCAAAACTAGAACATGTGAACGACCATAAATATCCAGAGCTATTCTCTTTAGCAAAACAGTTGGTCGGTATTATGACTGGCTTTGGTAAGCATGCATCGGCAGTTATTGTATCAAATCAAGATATTACAAAGTACTGCTCTTTAGAAATGCAAAAAGATTCTAAAACAAAGGAAGAAACATATGTGGCATCTACAAATTTTAAACATTTGGAGTCCATGGGATTTCTAAAAGAGGATATTCTTGGGTTAAGAACACTGGATGTTATTGACGATTGTGTAACTATCGCAGGCGTTAAGGACACCCTAGATTTAATTAATTTGCCGTGGAATGACGAGAAAACACTTGAGTTATTACGTAAAGGCGATACGCTTGGTGTATTCCAAATGAAATCATATGGCATGACTCAAGTTCTAAAAGATATTGCACCAAGGTCTTTTGTTGACTTAATTTCTGTTGTTGCGTTATATAGACCAGCATGTATTCTTGGTGGTACATTACAAGAGTTTATTGACCGAAGAAATGGCAAGCCGTTTGAATATTTAGACACACGACTCAAAGATGTCTTGTCTGAAACATACGGTATCATGCTATATCAAGAAGACATTATGAAAGTTGTACAAGTAATTGGTGGCTACAGTATGGCAGAAGCAGACACCGTTCGTAGAGCCATCGGCAAAAAAGACCATGATTTAATGCAACAGATTACAGGTGAATTCATCGAACGTGCAAAATCCACAGGTACAGACCCAGAGGTTGCACAACAGATTTTAGATATGATTGTTGCAGCAGGCTCTTATTCGTTTAACCATTGTATTTCTGGTGATACTGTGCTGTATAGAGACAAGGGTCGTCATAAACCATTGACGGTCGCAGAAATGTATAAAACAATGCATGATAATGATTGGGCGAAAAAGAACGGTCACACAGCATTGAGGGGTAAGTACCGTAGAAATGGCTATGGTAAATCTCTCAGTATGGTTGACGATAGAATTAAAATAAATGATATTGTTGACATCTACTATAAGGGTAAAAACGATGTTTACTTAGTTGAAACAGAAAACGGTTCTTTTGTAAAATCAACTATGAAACATAAATTTCCTACACCAGATGGTATCAAGCTATTGAGTGAATTGCAAGTCGGTGATTTATTATATACCAAAGGTGAAAGAGCAGTCGTCAAAGATACATATAATTTAACTGGTTTGAAGCGTTCTGATAATTTACCAACAAAAGGTCAACAAGGTTTTCAACGAAAAGACTACAGTCCATATCGGAACTTTGAGCAGTCTATCGAAAATGCAAAACAAGAACAAAGACCTTGTGAATTGTGCGGATGCGAATATGGGTCTACTCGATTTGAAATGCATCATAAAGACTTTAATCGCAAGAATAACGATTTAGACAACTTCCAATGGCTTTGTGTGTCTTGTCATAAAAAAGAACATTATAAACATGGGCGTGCTAAAAAAGGCGACCACGGTTATTTGTTGAATGCTGATAAAATCAAGTCTATTACGTATGTCGGTGTTGAAGATGTTTATGACGTAGAAATGGCACATCCGAACCATACATTTGTTGTGAACAATGGCTTGGTCGTATGTAACTCTCACAGTCAATCATACGGATATATGGCATACATAACTGCATACCTAAAGGCTCACTATCCGTTGGAATTCTATGTAGCAACCATTAATTCCGAAGACGGCAATCAAGAGAAAATACTACCGTACATTCAAGAGATTAAACGCAAGGGTATCGAGATTTTACCACCTGACCTAAGGTACAGTAAACGTGAATGGACAGTACAGGGGAATTCCATCCGAGTTGGACTTTCATATATCCGTGGTATCAACAAGATTGAAAAACCACATGAATATACCATTGATGCTATCTTTAGTAAATACACAAAGCTTCAACTTGAAGGTCTAGTCGGTAGTGGTGCATTGGATTTCTTGGGCGATACCAATGAATTAATGGCACTAATCCCTGAGTATAAATCCTATGATGGAGACAGAAAGAACGCATTGGCGAAAATTGACGAGTGGAAAGCCAAATTGTTAGAACATGAGAAATTAATGTCTCAAGAGTTTGATAATGTAACACTCAAGCAACAACAGTCAATGAAAAAGAAAAAGGTATCTATTGAAAACAAGATACAAGAATGGACTGATAAATATAACTCTATAATGCTCATAGAATCGCCAAATTTAACCTGTAAGGTGTCTGTGAGTACTCTTAGATATAAATACCTTGGGTGTTCATTTGAAGACCCTCTAAAGGGATATAACACAAATCTAGCAAATGGTCGTGACGTCAAGGCAATCATCTGTAGCAAATTCGAGAGACGAACAACCAAAGCAGGCAAACCCATGGCGAATATCTTAGACCATAACGGCAATAGATATGTCATGTGGTCTAATTATTTGGTCGAACTTGAGTGTGGCAAAGGGTATTATATCCAAGTATATGGTGACACAATTCGCAAGGTTAAACCATTAGAACTAAAACAAAATACCCCTTAAACGCAAAAATTTGGGAGTATACCACTTAGGTATACTCCCATTTTTAATATCAAGATATATGCATACATCCACTACTGTATGCTGTAGAGATAAGATAGACCACCATCCAATCATCGAGATGCCAAATAGATAACTCCTGCTCCCAACAGAACATTCAATAGCTTAGCTCTACGGCTGTCCTGTTGTGCTCTTTTCAGTTCTCGCTCTTGCATTTTCAAGTATGCTTCTGCTTTCGCCAACGATTCTTTTTGCATCAATAGCGTCTTGTTTTGCATCTCTAACGAGTTCTTGGCTTCTGTCAATTCTTGATGTTGTTCCTTTAGTAGATTCAATAATTCGTTCAACATCTGTTGTTGCTCGCTGGTTGATGCTTTCGCTAGTGATAATTGAGTCTCTAATTCGTTGATTGTATTCAATTGATTGTCGATTGTATTCTCCAGCGTTGTGAAGTTCTGTTGTAGCGTGTTGTATTCCTGTAGTGTCAATGTTACTGTTGGCTCTGATGAAGTACCATATACCGATGGCACACAAAAGAATAATCCCAATACAGATAACAATAGAACTTTTCTGATGGTTGAATACATATGATTTGATTTTGTCATTCATCGTGTCTCCATTGGTGGTTCTAATGTACCACGCTCGTATTCAATATTCTCTAGCATGTCAATCTTTTGTTGTAATATTGTGCGTTCTTGTTTTGTAATCTGTAGTTGTATTTGTGTTTGATGCAGTTGTTGTTCCGTATGTCGTAACTGTTGTTCATGCTCGTGGATACCACTAAACAACAGATACACACATACGAATAATCCAACAAGACAGACACTAAAGACAGCACCAAGGGTTCTCCATACGCATGGTTCTTTCATGTGTATCTTCATCAGATATCATACCCCCATTCGTTCTTGGCGATGAATCGTGCGTTGCCACGAATGTTTTCTCCGCCAGACCACTCAGGGTCTCCTTGATGTAAAACCCATAAATCCCAACGGTCACAATTTGACTCTGGACCGTAAGTATTGTTTGGATATCCAGTATAGTCAAGATAATACAAATCCATGCCGTCTTTGTTATCCGCAGCTTCTGCATGTGTCATTACATGTTGTATATCGAGTGGTATACCCATTTGAACACACAATAGTGCCACAACATATGACATTGCATAGATTTGTGCATCTGTTGGCGGTTGAGTGCCCATATTGTAAATCCCTGTTGCATCAAAACAACCGTTTAAACAGATGGCAATAGACCGATAATTTCGCATATATGTATGGTCTCTGTGTTCAGTCAATTCGTATACATCGGTAAACCAACGTCCTTGGTCGTCAATACATATGTGATAGCTGTCGGTGTGACTTTGGTTGTATCTGCCAGCAGACCAATGTAAGTAGATACGGTCGATTTGACCAACGGCTCTAGTTGCCATCTGCATTAATTCTTCTTTTTCGATTTGTCTCATTTTATATCACCTGCCCCCATAGTCTGTTTCGTGTGTGCTTTGGCATCGAGTTCATCTGATTCTCCATTGCCGTCCGAATCGATTAGTGCAACACCATACGCCAACACCCCAGCAACAGTTTGAGTCGAGAATATAACAGCCACAAATTGGCGTAATTCGGTCAACAACGCAAGCAAAATACTCACGTTGAGACCAATGTGCATGGCATATATAGCATATAGCCATACGATTAAATACATAAATATTGGAACGAAAGATGTTGTGATTACAAACTTTACAAATTGTAGCGATTGGATTTTCACGTGAGCTGTTTTCACACGGTTGTAATAATCTTTAAGTTGTTGAAACATAAATTACCTCCGTGTATACTCTTCCAAGGTGTCAATCCGTTGACTTATATGTTTGATATCGCTTTCCATTCCACTCAATTTGATAGACATATTGTAGCGGTCTATACGCCCTGTTTCAATATCCTTTAGGATTGCAGCAATAGTTGTGCTTAGGTTGTCAATTGAGATTTTCAACGGCGATATAATCATGACTTTAAAAACAAAGCCAATGAAACTGCCGACAAACACAAGTATGCCACATATCAAGGATATCATTGTCAATAACTCCATTGGTATCTCCCTGGTAAAATACCAAAGGGGTCTTTAGTAGACCCCAATGGTTAAAACATTTGTTGTTATTGTGCAGAAACCCAAGTTTTAGTCGCTTTGTCGAATTTTTTTGTTTTGTCTTGGTTGTAGATGATTGCTTTAACTGTCTCGTCAGAATATTCACTTAATACATCGATAGCGGAAGAATCATTGATAACCATTGTTTGTAAGCTATTGCCGAACACATTATCAAACTTATTGCTTTGTGATAGGATATACGATGGAAGTTCTAGTTCTTCTAGTTCACGACACATAAGGAATGCATTAGATGCAATAGTTGTTGCTTTAGGCAATTTAATCTTTAGTGTATATGGATGGAACGCTTGTTCACCAACGGATGTTACTTCTGGGAAGTAATATTCTGTTGAACCATCATTTCTAGCAAATTCATAATCACTAATTGATGTTTTTACACCAACAGAACCTTGTATTGTAGACTTTGATACTTTTTCTTTTAACATATTATAATATTCAAAAGTTATACTATCAGAACCAAATGGTGTTTTCAATTGGAACAATATAGTACCATTTTGTGAAAATTCAACACGTTCATTTGCTGGTGCATTTTGAATGCCAACCCAATAATGTGGCTCACCACGCATAGAAATATATAGTTGATTTGGCACAGGTACGTCATACTCAAATTCTCTAGCTTGTTTTTTCGCTAAGTCACCTAGTCCTGATAAGAAACCATTTACTACACCTACTACGTCTTTAGAAGCACAGTACACATTATTTCTCATAAGTGTTTCGTATGCCTGAGTTACATCGATGTTTGCTTTTAGGCTTTCTAACCATTCACGTTCAGTACCGACAAAACCGTTTTTTACAGCAGTTAAGTAAGCACTATCGCCATCTTTACCAGCATCGCCTTTAATATTAGGCATATTTACATTTAATTGAATTGGGTCAATAATAGACACTTTTACTGGATTGTTATCAGCCATTATTTTTTCTCCTGTGATTAATGCATTGAAATGTCATGAATAATCTCGATGTTACCCATGATTAATTTATACGACTTCTCATTCATTTTTAAAAACAAGTCATATTTCGCTTTGGTTATTTTTTTGTCAATCTTTTGTGTTATTTCGTATGGTATCTGCACAAGAACACCCTCTGGTTGTACCGTGCATACGGCTTCACACACAAGATTGCCTTGGCGGTCTCTGATTTTGAAAACCGCAGTTGAATGTTCGGTGTCCAACGTCCGATTTTCTATTGTGTACATGCGTTCCCAGTTCGCACCCACATGTAGAAACTCATCTTCGTTGCGGACGTAATCATTCATTTGTTCACCTGCTTTCGTGTTAAGACAACGGTAATCCACCCAGATATTGTATTCTCAGCGGTGGTATCATCAGTTCGACAATAAGCGATACCACTTGAGTTAATACCAACGGAATAATTTCTACCGATAAACATCGGATTCTTTGGTTTCTCAACCACAGCCCCCACATTTGGTGAGTTAAATGTACCATCAGCCATTTGGAATGATACAATCGTTGCATCATAAGACTTCATGGGGTGTTCGTCTGTAAAGACGGTATCCCCATGTCTAACTCTGTATACTAGAGTCGGAATACTGTTATTGGTTTGTGGTTCGTCATCAGGTTCATACGTTTGTGGTTGATATGGTTTAATCTCACCGTTTACCAACTGTATTTCCCATGTGTTATAGAAAACATCTGTTTCAACCGCAGTTGTACCATCAATGTTTACTGCGATTGGTGATGAGCAGATGCATAATCCTGTGTTTTTGTCAAATATGTAAAACATAAGTATTTACCCTTTCTTGCCAATGACGAGAACATAGATTACTCCAAAAGAAATAAACTCATTTGTGCCGTCATTACCGTTGTCGCCACCAGAAGACCAATAACTTTCCCATGTCGCTTGACATACGGCTTTTCTTCCATTGAGACCAACTAAGGTTTTTAAATGTCTATTGCCATAACGACCAGAGTTATTCATTTGTGGCATATTACCTTGTAAGTAAATAGTACAACGGTCTTGTTTTCTATCTTGAACCTCACGCCATCTTTCTCGACCCTCTCTAGTAGACCAGTCATTTGAATAAGTGCTTGTAAAGTAATACCCAATCGGAACAAACGTACATTCGCTAACGCTGTAATTACCAATTGGTGGACAATCTTGACCGTGAGCCACAGTTAAAACCGCATAGTCAATATTCTTGACTTTAAAACCTGCGTTAAAAATAGAGTCAGCACTAATGGTGGAAGCCACAATATTTGCACCACGGATATTACCATTAGGGTCAACAGAGAATGTACCACTTTCGTTTTTAATGGTTGTACTTGTGATTGTACCGCTTCTGACATCACCAAGGTTTGCACTCAAGGCAGCCAATGTATCAGTCTTAATTTTGTCCGCAGTAACAGCATTGGCTTGCAACATCTTGTTTGTAATAATATTGTCGTCAAATTGTGATTGACCAGTGACATGCAACAGCTTACCATCAATGCGTACACCACCACTTGATAAATTAATTCGTGACAATATAGTATTACCATCTAATTTTCCGACTTTCTCCTCAACACGCAAGTCAATCCCATTTTCAAGTTGTGTGATACGACTTTGGATGTTATCCTCTAAGTCTTGAACCTTTTGTGTCCAAGCTCCAGCAATAGATTCGACATCCGCATCTAACTGTCGTATTTTATTTTCCATTCCTTGAAGTCCAAGAGCTTCTTTATCAATCAGTTCTTTTGGTATTGTCGCTTTAATTTCAACCATTTGTTGTGGGGAGAACTCCCCTAGACCAAAGTAATCTTCAAAGGCAACCGACACATTAAACAAACCAGCACTTTCGTTGTAAAAAAATAGCGTATCCTTAGTTTTATAATCTTGATTGTCAATACGTATCACCGCAGTACAAGACTTCGGTATTGAGCCGTATGTGACTCTAAAGGATTGTATAAAAGTTTTAATACTAATAGCAGGAGCCGTTGGTTTTGGTAGATTGTATCCATACTTGGTTGGTGAGCTGTAGATGTCTTCAGAGTTGACCGCATAGACCCATACAGTACCACTACGACCAATTCTTGATAAATCAATCTCACCGCTAGGTTCGGAAGTCATCAACAATAGATTGTTCTCAGTCAATGATTCAGATGAACGCACTTCATATCGGTCTATATCCGCAGTCGTCACACGATTCCAACTTATGGTTGCCACATCTGTAAATCGAATATTTACATTCGTTGGTGCAGATGGATTGCCAATCTTTGGCACGATAACGTGTGTATACGTACTCATGGATTCTTCATGTGGTAAATCTTTGGAGTCATATGGAATAATTCTAAAGTTGACCTTATCGTTTTTATATAAGCCAATCACAGGCATTACACCATGAGTTGCACCATAGACTCGCCATGGGCTAAGAGTACCATTGTGTTCAATCTGAACAGATACCATAGCATAATTGTAGTTGACGTCATCAGGCTCGGTAAACGATAGTACAACATCATATGTCGGTACACCGTTGACTCGTTGGCGATACACCTGTTCAGCGTTGATGTTCTCAACGGATTTAACAGTCTCAGGTAACAATTGAATGTCTTTTGTATTAGCACCTGTAGGAGCAAATACTTTGAGGGATGCCCCAAATGTATCGTCGTAGATTGATGGATTGTATTGTTTAGCGGAGATTTCATACGTACCGTCTTCTTCTTTGATTTCAACAATACGTGCTTGTTGATTTTTAAATAAGGTTTGTTTATCACCGTTCTCATCAATATATGTTTTAGATACCGTAACGACATCCCCAGCTTCCAAATGAGAAGCCATAAGACCAGTCTTAAATGTAACCGTAATTGGACACAAACGAACAATATCTCGTGCAATCTTCCCAAGTCGTAAACATTGGGTTTGTCTGCGAACACCCTTGAATTCGATGTCTTGTTCCACAGGACGACCAATGCCAATTGGTGGTGGTAGTTGATTTGTGGCATCTTCAACAATTAATTTAACCGCAGTATAATCCAATGCTGGCTCAACGTAAGTAAGATTGAATTTGTTTGGGGATTGCTCAATCGAAGCACCCTTGTAAGATAAAGAGTTTTCAACGATGTTGTCATCATTAAATGCATACACAGGTGTTTCCAATCGTTCGCACCGTAGCTTGATTTGATTGTTTGAAAACACAACAAACCCAAGGAATGAGTTTAAGATTGACTGAATATTTTCTAAATGAGATTTTGTCTCGTTTAATACTAAGTCTAACTCATAGCGTTTTTCGCTCTTGGTAACGCCATATGGGTCATTATATGTAATCACTTCGTCACAATAGTTAGCAACATCAGTAAAGGACTCCATATCAAGCATTTCAGGCGTGATATATTGACCAGCACCATAAACATTATTTGTCAAATAATCATACAAACAAACAGCAGGGTTCTTAGAGAATTTTGTCTCCTTGGTACGCCAATCGTATACCTTGCGACCCCTTACAATAGCAGTAATCGTTGGATTACCAGCACCCATCTTATCGGTATAACGCAAGTCTGCAATCACATACGCATCATTAGGATAGCCACCTGTAGTTAAGTATGTACTTACGGCATCTGCATTAGCATTGCCTGTGTGTAATTCAATAGTACTTTCTTTAGCATTTTGCTCGCCGTTTGTAGTAAAGAATACATCTTTTTGATAACAAGAGATAATATCAGTTGTTTGAATCTTGTTTGGAGAATCTTGGCAAACCACAGGATTCACAAGCTCCCAACCGTCTTCTTGTAATGTAGACAAATAGGTGTCTCCCAAGATAATCTGATAGACTTTACCAAAGGTGTTACATGCAAGAGAGTATTTGTCGTCAATCTTAGTATTGTCTTCTGTTAAGAAAATGTATACATCTCGACCATTGGCATGCAATATCAACTTAGGAAATTTATTGAATTGTCCATAGTCAAGGTCGTCTTGATAAATTGATTGTTGAGACTCAGAAGGTTTACGGAAAATCCCTTTAAAGCCTTTTGATGGTGCGACACCGCTTGAGATTTGAACGGTGGCATCGCTCCATTTGTTATTCCGTATACCAAACACAGGTACTTTTCTGTTGATGTTTCCACCGCTTTTAATCGGTAGTAAATATCCATTAGCAGTAGCACCGTAGAATCCTTCGATTTCACCTTCGCCAATCAATACGTGTTTCAACAGCTTGCGACCATCGACGTCCATGTGGTGATACGTTTGTATACCACCAACCTTAGATTGTCCATAGATAATCGGAATTGTACCCTCTGATGTGACTTGGTTGTTTTTAGAGTCGAAGGTAGATTCTGGTGTTGTATTCTTTTGTTTGTCGAATAGACCACCAATGGACATCCCAAGGGATAACCCATACATAGCACGACTGAACATGGATACACCTTTTAAGAATCCCCATGCTCCGCCACCAAAGCCAAAGACAGCAGCCGCCGCAAGACCAACAATCTTACCAACACGACCTTTTCCGCCCTTGCCACCGCCTTTACCCATATATTAATACCTCGCTTCGTTTCGCTGATTAAGTTCTAATTGTAAATTCAAACGGTACAGACAAGAATCCAGCATATCGCTTTTGATTACCATGTCTCTTGCAGTCAGATGGAGTTTTATCACATCCCGCTTGTACCGTACATTGTTTATTCATTAGAATATCTTTTGCCGTTAGTAATGGATATTCTAGCTTGATAGTTTTATTGGTTGGGATACCAACAATTTTACGTGCTTCACCCTCGACAATCAATACACCATTGATATAATCCTTTTCTTCAATGGGTGTGTCAATAGACACCACATAGCCATCATTCGATTGTTGAATATTCGTAATAACAGCTTGTGTTTTCTTAATCACAGCACGACAACTGCTGTCGCCAAATGTTGATGTGCATGTGTATTGAGTTCTACGACCGCCACGCACGTTTGGAACATCGGATGTAACCACAACTTTAAATATGCCATCGTTTGTCAACTCAGGAGAATCAACTCTACCCATGAACACAGGTTTAATCATCTTTGGATTAGCCAAGGAGTCAGGATACAGTATTTTGTAAATATAGATACGACTACCTGTGAATGGAATACCCTTGAATAACAATTGAGTAAACTTATCGGTAGCATTAGAAATCTCAAGTTCGCATGAATCAATGGAATTATCAACGGTTTTATTAATTTCTCCACGCTTGATTGGTAGTGCTAAATATTGTTGTCCATTGAATTGAATATTTATATCACATGAGCATAAGTACAAAGTCATATTTGGAATATGAACTTCATACAACTCAATATCAAAAACAGAACCGCCCTCTAATGCTTCTCTAAAAGCAACAGGTAAATTAATCATGTATCACCTATAAGACTTTCTCAATCTGTACGCTTGCTGTAAAACCGATGGCATTACCATGGGTACCATTCTCAACGGTAAAGTCACGCAACACCTTTAGATTGAATTCATTGGTTGCAAAACGACAGATTTGGTCTTGATTAAATTCATCGGTAAATATAAATGTTCTTGTGTTACCACCAACGGTCTCACAAAATTGTTCAAATATCTTTTGTTGTTCCACAGTTCCACGCAAGCTGATAGACCATGTTCTCTGTGGATTTAACGCATTTTGTCGTATTTGTTTTTTACCACTTGTGAACACAACTTCTTGTGTGGCAAATTTTAGACCCTTTTCGACCTCAAATATATAAGGCAAAGGGAATCTCGGTAATTGTGCCATTATTTATTCCTCGCTAACGCTGGCGAAAACCACAGAAAAACAATGGTTGCCAATAACTGCGTTTAAAAACAGCAGATAATGACTCGTTTGTCACGCACGGAACTTGCATCGCCAGTATTTGTCCATTCTGTAGATATACACCTGTATGTAAATCACCATCTACATTGAATAAGACGATATCTCCCTGTTTTAAGTCATCTACATTTCGTATTTTATTAAAATACTTGAGTAAATATCGTAATAGTCGTGTCTGATGATTCTTGTGAAAGTCTTCGCAACTAATGGGGTCAGTCTTACCATCATCAAAACAATGTTTATATCCATGGTCTTTATACCACATGCGACATACATCAACACAATGGTATTGACCCTGTGATTTATCAAAGCCATATTTCAAGCCAAGATATTTTGTTATATCTTCCATATGACCTCCAATAGTATGTAATGAGAGGGGTAAAAACCCCTCTACATATAGTAAAAAACATTTAGATTTTGTAACGATATTTTAAGATTGTTTTAACTTCCCAAGTGCAATCAACTTTTGATACTTCGCAAGGAAGTCTTGGTCTGAAATCGTTTGTTTTACAAACACAGGTTGTGCAATGGATTCTTTAGTGCCAGAACCACCGTTTGCCATGTAGTTCATGCCCTTTGTCATTGCCTGTGTGTTAGCAACCATTTGATTCATCAAGTGTTCTTGCCTTTTAGTTTGTTCTGACAAAGCACCATTCTTAGTATCCTCATGTTGCCACTTTGGTTCAATACCACTTGTAACACCAACTCCCAAGTCTTTTGCTGCTTGATTCAACAATTGGCGACCTCTTGCTTTGTCAGCGGTTGGGATAATCCATTCTTTCTTATCACCTTCACCGACACGTACGAGTTGGTCTTTATCAACAGAACCACCGCCAGCAAACTTTAAAAGACCAAACTGTTTAGCGAAACCAGCGATTGTACCAAGCGTACCCAACCACTTGTTGTTGCCACCAGCCAATTTCATACTTGCATTGATGTATTGGGAAACATCTTGTTTGTCGTCTTTATCAGTAGTATTCTCTGGTATATCTACGTTTGATTTATCGCCTTGGATATTACCATAGATTACAGCATCAGTAAATGTCGCTTGTTTCCACGCTGTACCGCCCTCAGTATTAGCCAAGAAGGTTTCAAAGTTTTTATCAAGATTACGTGTTGACTGAGCCATTAACAATTGATTGTCAGCATTATCAATGCCACCAATGTTTTTGCTATCTAAACCATTAATACCTTTTTGATATCTGCTATCAACTCTACGCAAAATATTTTGAAAAAGACCACCATTGCCATCTTGAATTTTGAATATCATCTTCAACGCATCTTCGGCAAGTTGTTTCCATAGATTTTTCCATATATCTTTAATGGATTTCCCTTCAAAGATTAAACTATGGAAAACATCATGCGTTTGTTGTCTGATGTTTTTATTCAAATCTTTTGAGGTCTTAGTAGCTTCTTTTTCGTATTTTTTCCATGCGATTAAAGATTTCCTTAGGTCATCCTCTGTATATTTGGACATACCAGTGTCATAGCTGGCTTTTTTATCTAAGTATTCACGCTTGGCAATTTCAGCTTGTTCCCATGCACGTTGTACATTACGAACATCCGATACCCAAAAGTTTTCTGCCTTACCATCTAAATCAAAGTCTTCTAACTCATGTCTATCCTTAGCCATTTGCATTGCGGATGCATAATTAGAGTCACGTTCTTCGTCCATAATCTGATGTTTCATAACTTCGGTATACTTAGCCATAGTATCTCTAAGTTCTTTAACATTGGCTTGTGGATTAAGTTTTAACAACTCATCGATTTGCTTTTCGATGTCTTTTATCTTTTTGTTTAATTCCGCAGTAGCCTTGGCTGACTTAACTTGTTCCTCTGGCTTAATAGCATTAGCCATTTCGATTTGCTTTTCAGCAAGTTTGTCCGCAAGGTCTTGTATCTTCTTTTGTTTATCAGCGATTTTGTTCGCACGTTCAGCACCATGTAAATCATCTTGTCCATACCCAGTATTCGCAAGTTCTCTCGCATATGCTTGTCGTTGTGCTGTTTCTTCACCACCAGAGATTTCGACAAATTCGTCAAAATAATGAGCATATTCTTCTGGTGTTTGATTTACAGCTTTTGCTAGGACTTTTTGCCATGCATCTCTGTGTGTGGTTTGTAACTCATGAACCAAGAACGCAAGTTGTGTTTCGTACGCATTTGGGTCAGAATTATTTCCATTAGCGAAACTCAATAGATTACTCCATCGATTTGCATCCCATTGTGCGATACCACGATGACCAGTGGCATTAACCGCAGTTGGGTCAAGTTGTGACTCTTGTATTAGATTGCCAACGATACCATATGCTTGGTTTGCGGTAAAACCTTGTTTCATCAAAAAGTCAATAGCTTCGCCTTTTTTAGTGCCATATAAAGGATTCTTTTCTTTTTTAGACTTAGAACCTTTTTTCTTTTTACCAGCATCAGCACCCTCAGGTAATTCATCTCGTGCATAATCACCAGTAGTGCCACCACCGATTGTGCCTGGGTTGCCATGACCGTTGCCGTATGCATTTTCATTAATGTCTGCTAACTGGCGTTGTTCATCTGCAACAATTTTTGCAGCAATAGACTCGATATGTTTTGCATATTCGTCTTTATAGTAAGTATAGTTATAGTTTGCATCATATACTTCTTTTTCGGCGTTTTGCATGCCTTCATAAGCACGAGCAATTTTTGCATCGAAATCATCAAGTTCAGCTTGACTTGCACCACGTTCGGCAGCTTCTTTCTTTGCTACCCTCATGTCATGTAATGCTTCACCCATTGCCGCAGAATTCTTGAGTGCATCGCTAAGACGTTGTTTGTTTAACAACTCCATCAAACCGTAGTATGCTTCTTTTGCGACACCAATGGCATCAGCAAAATGATACATTACCATTACACGGTCGCCCCAACCTTTTTTCTCCTCACGAAGACTTGCAAGGTTATCTTTGGCTTGTTGTCTTACAGATTTTGCAGAGTCAATCAACGCCAGTTTTTCTGCTTGGATAGAGTCCTCAAGTTGAGTTTTCTTTTGGTTAATAGCAGTTTTAGCACGGTCATTAGCTTCTTCTACAGTTGATGCGTTGAGTACCCAATTTGTGTTTTCTTCACCAAGGATTTCCACAAGACCTTCTTTTGCGATTTGCATTTGATTTTCAATTTGAGATACATCTTGACCATTAGCCTTGTAGTCAACCATTTTTTTATTAAGGGAATCATATGCAAGAATAAATTGAGATACAATTTGTTGAGATTCACTAAGTCGTGCGTGGAGCTCTTGATGTTGTTGCAACATCTTAGAATTTGTCTCAACAGACTTCTCAATCGCTTCATTTGAGAATCTATAGGCTTCATACATGGAGAATGCTACATCAGTTGCAACTAAGGCGATACCAACCCAGCCACCCATAAAGGCAGTCGCAGAACCAATCGCACGACCAGCACCAGTAAATACACCACCAACACTGGCGACCTTGCCACGAAGACCACCAGTAGATGCATTGGCAATTCGTGCGGCTCTTGCGTATTTTTCAGCAGATAATGTCATTTGTTGCCAACCAGAGACAACGCTTGTTTTTAGTAGACGGAATACATTACCAAAGTTACGATGTATCATGATTAAAGCAGTCATAGCCAAACCAAGCATAAATGCACTCTTCGGTAGTTTATCAAGCCATTGTAATAACTCAAGAACACCATCAAGAATACCTTTAATCAGCCAAGAAATGTTTCCTGTGCCAGTCATAACTTTTTCCCATTGAGCTGCAATAGATTTTAATTTTGTTTGAATTGTATCGAGTTGCATCCCAACTTGAGCATTGGTAAATCCCATGGCAGAAGAGCTTAGGCGTAATGCTTCTAAGTACTCTTGTAAATCAAGCATAGCATCGGCTTTATTCCATTGCCATTTACCACCAGAGATTGCCTTTAATAAGTCTTCCATAGATTCTTTGGAGTCTTGAGCCTTAATCATAAGGTCTAACAAGACATCATCAACCTTACGGAACGATTTTTCTCCGTTTTCTCCAACCTTATAAACTTCAATACCAAAGTCCTGTAATTCTTTAATAGCTTTCTTCGAGTGAATGGAACCAAAGATTGACTTTAAGGCGTTACCAATTTCACCACCATCTGCTTGAGTTTTACGAGCCATTACAGAGATTAATGCTTGAGCGGAATGGAATCCGACACCAACTTCTGCGGCAGATTGAGCCATCCGCTTATTGGCTTCGGACAATGTTTGAGCAGATACCGTATAGTTGTGAGCCAGAGATGTCCATGAGTCAATAATACGGTTTGAAACACTCATAGCATCATTAGCATTGTTAATTTGGAAACCCCATTGCATGATTGAGGATTCAAGTGCTTTGTTAGCAGATACAATATCAAACGCATCGGCAACAGCCAATTTAGTTGCTGCATCAGTCAATGCAAGTACGGTATTGTTATCTTTATATGCACGACCCCATAACTTTGCTGACTCAATCATTTCATGACTTGTTGTGCCATATTTTATAGCCAATGACTGTAATTTGCCTTGCATATCATCAAGCTCGTGCTTAAAATGTGTTGCTTCTTCACCAGTAAGTTGAAGACCATTAATCATATCTCTTGGATTGACTTCAATCAAGCTACGAGCAAAAGCATTGGTTGCTCCTGTGCCATGTTTCATAACTTGAGCAAAACCAGCCATATCTTTCTCAACATCTTTTAATTGAGTAAAACCTTGCAATGCCGTATTTAAAGCGTAAGATGCCACCATTCTTGTTGCCAAATACCCTAAACGATGACCTACGTTTTCAGTATCAATACCCCATTGTTTTAATAGTGGTAATTGTTCTCTAGTCGCTTGATTAATTGCTCGTTGTGCACGATAGATTTCTTGCATTTGTCTGTTAATGTTAGACATATTTTGACTATAAAGAATTGGGTTTTTACTAAAGTTTTGTCTATAGTTTTCTTCGGCTTGTCTCTTTAGAGCAGACAACTGACCTGATAGCGATTGTTCTTTTGCCGTGGATACAGACCGTTGCAATGATTGTCCAAGTTTTTCAATATTACGTGATGCATCGGTAACTTCTTTGGAAACACCACGAGTCATATCACGCACGTTTTTAAACTGTGAGGTTACTTGACCCAAGGATTGGCTAAGGTTTGCACCACTTACGGATGCGGTCTTTAGATTTTTATCCAGTTGTGCGGCATATTCGGTTAATTTCTTAAATTGGTCTCCACCAGCTTTGACATTAATCGAGATGTCTTTAACATTCTTGAGACGACCAATCGCTTTGTCTAACTCTTGGATACCACGGATGACTTTTTGTGTGTCATCTTGGATATTATTATAATTGACCTTTATGTCATATCCAAACTTTTTATCAGCCATTTATTTTCTCCATTTACTCTGCATAATCTGAACTCAAAAGACCTCTAATGGCATCCGCACCAGTTACAGAATTAGAATCAACGAAAGAATTCTCTGTAGAATCGTCCATTTTATTGTTTTCGTTTAATGCATTAGATAAACCCTCAAGCTCAGGTAATGTATATTGCATTAGACTTGCTTTTGTTTCGCTGGTGTGTTGGACAAGGGATGCGATTACATTGTCGAGTCCGCTATCTGTTGAATCCCCTGTAGTATCTTTTTTTTTAAACCTGAGATACACATGTATTCATCTAATATCTCGATACCACTCTCAAGGTCAACCACATTCATTACTTCTTTGCGTGGAATGTGTAGTGCCAACTCAAATAATTCACACATGGCATTGAACGCCACATAGTCATATTTCACCTTACCATTCTTATCGAGCTCGAATGAACCATCATCTTTTGTGATTGGTGTTGGTAAATTCAAATATAAGTATTGGTCGTTAATCTTTGACAACAATCGTTCCACTTTTGCATAATCACCCAAAATCATCGGATAAATTTGATATTCTTTGCCCCCAAGCTGAACATACTTACTTTTTGGAATTAATGTGTCTGCCATGTTAAATCTCCATATATAAAAAATAAGGGGCATCCAAAGATGCCCCACATTCATTATTTAATTTCTTGAGTAATCTCCAAGATTTTACCGTCTGTACGAGTTGTGTCATACATTACTTCAAACTCCAATTGAGGAGCAGATGCTTTTTGACGTTCATGGTCGATATCCATTTTGCCAGTAGCACGAGCACGGAAGATATGTGTATGGAGAACAACTTTTTTGCCATCGCCCATATCAACAGGGTTAGAAACGTGACGAATTTCAACGAATTGTGGCACGCTTGTTGCCTTCATTGTTGCACGGCGAGAAGTTGTATCGGTACGCAAGCCAGAGACTTCAATGTATTTGTTTGTTACAGATGCACCCAAAGTGATTTGACCGCTTGCATCAATTGTGAATTGACCTGCGGATGGAGATGCTTTGACATATGCCAAAGTTTCTCGGTTGTTTTCCATTTGCACGTCATCTGCAAGAACAACAATAGTGTCCTCTGGTACAACATTAGTTACATCAGGAACTTGGAAAGCAGTACCAGTAGCAATCAACGTAGGTTCAACGCTAAAGATTAAAGTACCTTTGTTATCAATTTCAGCACCAGATGTTACGCCTAAGTAGTCAAGATTGAAACGTGCTTCTGTAAAAGATGCAGAAACAGAAGATTCTTTATTCAAGATATAGATTGGTGGAAGTGCATCAGAACCATACACTTTTTCATCAGAAGAACTGAAAGATAATTTCATTGTTTGAAGAGTGCCAAGTTTGTATGCTTCAACTTTGCCGTTTACGACACGTTTTGCCCATGCTTCACCAACACCATTCAATACAAAGTTTTTGCCTGTTTGTGTAGCCATTAAGTATTTCTCCTGTAATAAGATGTAATTAAGACCAAGTAAATGGTCGAACACGGAACATATAACCGATTAAACCAGCAGTACCAGTAGAGAATGAACCCTCGGCATATACTGACATATCTTCATAATGCCCCTTTAAAAGTTTATTTAAGTGAATATATAAGTCATTCACGAGTTTACGATTGTTGCTTCGCCCAATAATGCGAAACTCAAGCAAATTCTTATTTACCATCCAATTTTTAGTTTCACCAACAGATGGTATAAATGACATAACAAAGTAAATCTCTTGTTTCTCGTCAACTAGGTCAGCACCAGCCAATCCACGTCTCATCTTTGTATTCCACTCAGCGAGATTATTGGGGTCTGATACCTTGAGAAGACGTGCCATGGTTTCATCCTTGCGGAATATATCCCATAGTTCGTCTAATAGTTGTACCGTATACTTCATGCGTTTGCTCCTTTAAAACAGCTCGATATTTGGTCATCTAGCCAATCAGAAACAGCATCGTTAATTGCTTCCTCAAGTTCTATACACCAGTAAAAAACCTGTTCTTCCACAATATGTAGTGGTTCTTGGGGTTCTAATGGCTTTAGCTTTGAGTTTTTAATGGGTTGTTCAAGATTTTTCCCATATAGCTTACCAGAGGATTTTGTATCTTCGACACCCTCGGTTGGTGAATGTATAACATCACCTTTTTTGCGACCCATGATTGCATTACCGTTTGCCGCTCTGTCGTCATTATACCAAGTCGAACCAATGTACTCAGGTAAAGAGGGGTTGCCCATTTCACCAATTTCTGCACTCGTATTAGTCACCATAAGTGACCCTGAGCCATACTCAAGGATAAATGCACCAAGACCCTGAAAGTCTAACCCAAGTCTAACCATGTTTTTGCTTGGTGTATATCTTCGTAAGATTACCTCATGACGAGTATAGATGCCCTTATCAGTAGCGTTCCATTGTTGTCGGATACGCTCCATGAGAACATCTAAATGGTCTTTGACAACTTTCGAGACAACATCTTGTATCGTTTCCATGGCTATCCACGCTCATCTGGTGAGCATTGCACATACAAGAATGGAGCGAAGTCAAACTTGTTAATTACATCAATTTGTAACAACTGTCCATTGCTTTCGATTCTATCAAGTAGTGCCACTTTAGTATCTTTTGGCAGGATAAAACGCTTGGTTGTAGTTGGTAACAAACCATAATCAAACAAATGCATTTTTGCGGATACATCTTCGTATACACATTTGATGTTCTCCGCAGTCTTCTCAACGGATGTGCCAGCTGTATTGCCGTATTCATCTAACTGATTTGAAACTTTATAAAGATTTACTGTAGTGTTTGTTGTATAAAACTCACCCTTATCACCGTTGAATGAGTTTGTTTTAGCGACCAAAAACAGCGTATCTCCGTTTGACCGCTGACAGATATCTCCACTTTCTAGCGAAGAATCTGACATTAGACTTCCCCATCTGACATTGTTCACAAGAAAACGCTTTGTACCACGACCAATTCTAGTAAATAGTACATATTCTGGTTTCTTGCCTATACAGGTTATTATCTCACGCCACGATGCGAACATACGTGTACAATCAAACTTTGGTGTATATTTTGGATTCATACATACCTCCGTTTAAAATCTATAGCGAGACAGTAGAGACTTAATCTCATTGGTAAATAGATTAGGGTCAGCAAGGGAAAATCTAGCATCCAAAGTAGTCATGGAATCCAATGCAGTAAATGTTGATACTTGAGAGATATTCATCGCAAGCATAGCACACGCCGTTTTAACTTCTTCTGGGATTTCATCGAATCCGTATTTGTATGTGACTTTATAATATCTTGCGTTTCGTAAGAATATCTTAGAGTATGTCATATTGGCGGAATTGTTTGATAAATACACATATTTGCTGCCATCGAAGTCATATAAATATGGTTCAATCTCAACTCCGTCTTCATGCACATCTCTTGTTGTTACCCCTTGTATAGAAACAATGTCTATCACAGGGTCATTCTTTAGTATCAACAATCCTTTGCGTGTTGGCTTGATTACTTCGGTTGTCGTGTTAGATGTAAATTTGGATTTCCCATTGTTTGTTCCAATGTAAGCATCAATCATTGTCGATGCGAATTTAACATGAGTTTCATCAAATGGGATAATTGCACCATATTCTTCCATCTCAAATGGTTCTAAATACATCGACATAGTTGACTCCTATTTGGACGGTTTTTCGTCTTTTACATCTTCTTCGGTTTTTTCAAGTGGTTTTACCACTTTTCCTGCTTTTTTATCCACAGGCTCTAAAATGGATTCGTTTAACGCATATTCTTCTTCTGTGACCTCAAAACGACCGTTTTCAGAATCAATGATTCGACCACAGAGATAAATGCGTTTCGCATCCGTATTCTTTAAAGTTACTAACATGTGTTTCTCCATTCGGTTAAGACATTGGGGTGTCATTAGACACCCCTGTGATTAATCGTTTGAATTATGCTTCTATGAATTCAACTTTGAAGTGAGCACCAGCAGAAGTACCCTTAGCAACAACAGCATCAAATAATACTGCAACATATTCGTCTAATAAGCCTTGGTTAAGACCCATTTTGTAAACACGAGCTTCGGAATCACCAATCCAATGACGTTCGATTAAGTCTTCGTTTACAACATACAATGTATGTTTCTTAGTACCAGCATCGAATGGGATATAGTTATCAGGAATCAATGGTAAGAAACCTGCTTGTGTACGGATTGTATTCACAATAAAGCCGTTACCCAAGTCAACTTGTTGTGCATCTTGGTTCAATGCAACACCAGGACGCTTTAATTCAGAACGGCTAATGTAGTCAATAGTCATTGGGTTTGCATAGATTGCAGTTGGACGACCAATGAAATCTGTATTAGCCAAGTTTTGAGCCATTTTAGTTCTAATAGCATCAGTTACGAATTCGCCTGTGCCTGTTGCAAAGCTGTAAGGGTTAGCTACAGATACTGCATCAGTAATTTGTGTAGCCAAGCCACAGTATTCAAGAGATGTAGAGTCATCGACTTCAGTTGCTGCACCAGTCCAAATCGCTTTGTTAGAAGTTTTGTATACATCAACAAGCATATCAGCCATGTCTTTGTTCAAAAGTTGTTCAGCCAATGCATCACCTTGTTGTTTTACAACATCTTGGTCAAACAAAGAGTATTTAATACCGCTTGTAATCGCTTTGATGAACAACGCACGTTCTACACGACCGTAGTCTTCATCGGTTACACCACCAAACTTGCCAGAGTCGCCTGTACGTGCGTTTACGAACTTAGCGTTGTGAGCAAGTTTTGTTTGTTCGAAGTAACGAGATGGATGACCTGTTGCCATTACAGATTTAATACGGTCACGGATTGTTACTTGACGATTTAACAAGTCAAGAATTTCAGATTGGAACTTTGGAAGTTCTAAGTAGTGAGATTGATTATAGTCCGCAACAGCGGCTGCACTCATGAAACCAGTTTTTGTTACTGCCATTAGTTTGTTTCTCCTGTAATTGATAATGAATTAATAAAAGATATCGATGATTATTTCATTGCGGAACGTACAACATCAGCGAAAGATTTCGGTGCTACAGCTTTTTTGCTTGCATCCATTTTCGCTTTTGTTTCCAAATTAGCAACATCGGAAACTACGGTTTCTTCTGTTTTACTTGCTTCGATTTCAGCATCTTTTGTTTCAACCGCTTTTTCAAGCTCTGCAATCTTAGCGTCTTTTTCAGCGATTGCTTCGTCTTTTGCGGAACATTCAGCAGTCAAGCGTTCAACTTCTGCTTTTGCATCTGCCAATTCTTGTGCTTCTGCTTTTTCTTGTTCAGCCTTAGCATTAGCTTCTAATTGAGCCTTGATTGTTTCTTCAATAAGGTTTTGAATTTCTTGTTTTTCCATTAGTTGTTTTCCTTTCGCCTTAGCGGCAATTTCTGCGATATACGTATTTTGATATGCGGCTGCATCTTTAAACAAGATTGCAACCCCAGTAAATTCAACGTCTTTTGCTTCAATGTAGTCGTCATGTTCATTAATATTGAACATTGCTTCCACGGAGAACCCAAGGGAGTCTACTGTTTTTTTAATGAATTCGGCAATATCTGGGAAATCGTTCTTATACATAATGCCTGTAAATTTTAACTCATCACCATCAACCCAGCATTTTTCAACAACGCCAATCTTATTGCGACGGTCGTGAGCCATCATTACTTCATCAGGGAACATCCATGTTTCATAATCACAGTTAATACCCATGAGGTTCATTGTTGATGCACTTTTTTCTGCTTCTTCCGATGTCAATAACACAGGTTTGTTAATACCACCAGGTGTGTAGTCAGATGGAGTATTCAAGAACATACATGTGCCAGTAAATCGCATTGCATTGGGATGTGAATTATCTAAAACAACACTAATTGCACTAGCTTGTAAGGAAACTTTACGCTTATTCATCTGTTTTCTCTCCTTTCTCCGTAGATTTCTCTGTTGTGGTTGAAGGGGTGGTATCTTCATTACCACTCAGAGATGTATTATATTCACTCAAGAGTTTATCTCCTGATGGAATATCGGAAAGACCAATCCCAAGAACACCATTGAGTTCTTGTCTTGCTTCGTTAATTGTGATAATATTTCCATCAACCAACTTACGAACACGTTCTACAGCATCCGCTTGTTGTGCCTTCGTAGGAGTAAACACAAAACGAAACTCGATTTTGCCACTATAGCCAAGTCTATCGATTACATACTTGTTGAAAGCACGTTCGAATATCTTCGCCCATGGTTTAATTGTGTATTCCAACATCTCATTGTCTTTTTCAGATGATGTCGAACGGTCATTTGAGATAGCAACCCCAAGTCGTTCTGGTGGAATATTAAAGCATGTAGCAATAATTTGTAACAATAGCTTTTGCCAATTCAAGGATGCTGACTCGTCACCAATCGGAGATACTTGTTTTGCATCTAATGTCGTAGTACCAACGATTGCAACAGCAGATTGACCTTGGATTTCATTCTCAATATATACTCGAACTTTTTCGATTTCTTCTTGAGATGCCTTATCACCAAGGTTGATTAAGTACTTCGGCATGGCATTAGAAGATATATCGTTTGCATATGCTTGTACCTCTTGTAAGTACATTATATGTCGATATGCTTGTTCTAATGGTGAATAACCGAACTCATCATAAGTCAACTTCGTTCGTTGTAACATTGCGATTTTGTCACATTTATACCACTCTTGTAAGCCATTGACTTTTTGCAAGTATCGTGGCTGGTTTAAATCGCCTGTCCAATTCGTTGCGACTTCAATCGTTTGAGCATCAATAGGGAATAAATACAAAGGTCTGTCTCGCTTGACAACTTTTTGTTCGAAAAACGCAATATCTAAAACGATTAAGTCTTCGAATAATTTTCCCATAAAGTCATAGTAGTCATCGACTGGATTAGGTTGGTTGATAATGTTTTTGACAAGTCGAATAGCTTTTTTATTTTCATTGCCATCAACGGATACAACCTCCCATGGGAGTGCGAGAACGCCCTCTCTAATCTGATTGATGGCTGACCGAGCAATCGGTGTCCTCGCCATATTACGTAGAGCATCAACACTAAGTTTCATCTCTGTGTTTCTACGAGAGGTGCGACCCCAACGTCCAAACCATGTCTGACTTATGTTTGCAACCGTATCTCGTGTAACGAGGGCACTCATCCATGCTAATATCTTTTGCTTCAAACTCATCGTTTCCAACCTTTCATGAATGATAATGTGTCCATACGTTTTTTCCTAAGTGTACCCATTGCACCAACGTTGATTGTCGAAGAGTTTTCCATGAATTTTGAAATGCATCGTTCCAAACAGTCAGGTGCATCGTCATGGTCTTTCGGAAAGTTCTTTAGTTGGCTTTCAAGTACACGATGATTTTTATTAAATTTAATATACCCTTGTTTAATCTTAGGAGCAAGCGAGCGGATACGTGTTCCTTTGTTGTCGCTCGCAGTAGACCTAACGGATACCCAGTTTACATACAGACCCATATCAAGTGCAGTCTGTTGTAATGTCTTAGAGAAAAACTCTTGGAATACGTTTTCTTCAACGATAAATCCATCAAGTCTTCCATTGTACTTATCAAGGTATAATAGAATATCATTAATGATTATGTCTGGTGAGCGTCTTTCGACATCCGCTTCGAGTACATAAAAATAGTTGTCTACACCACGACCAACCACCAGTATTGCCGAGTAGTCAGACGTGCGTGATTTACCCATGGATACATCGACAGCCGCATAAATCTGTTTCATCTTAGGCAATTGCGTGTCGTCATAATAATTGGCTTTAATCCATGAGTCTTTAATAATGCGACTTTCTTCGGTCATCGGATTGTTTTGATACTCCGAGTTGAAAGCTTCGTCATCTTGCATACGTAAAATCATGAGTTCTTGATACCAGTTATCACGAGACATTCTCATTTTTTCTTCGTATGAACAATCGAGGGATTCAAATAAACCAAAGTTACGACCCTCCCACATTATCTCAACGCCTTCCATCATTTCTTCTCGATGGTCGTTAAAATAATCGGCTGCGTTCTGTGCAGCATCTGGGTCAGATAAGTCATTAAATATCTCTTCCCATACCGCCCATCTTGGGTTTTCTGAGAAGGAGTATACAGCTTTATAAATAGCACGGTTCCAGTTATTAAACTTCGGTTCCGTTAATACTTTATATAACAATGCTTCGTAATGAAGAACAGAACCAACATACAAGAATACGGTTCTTGGGTTACCAATTGGCATTAATACCTTCATAAACCAATCATATAATTTCTTGCGTTGATTTTCAGTTTCAACCGCTTCGTCATTCTCAAGGTCATCTAATATTACAACTTCTGGTCGAATATTATTGTAACTTGAGCCACGGAGCGACTGTCCGCTTGACTTTGCAAATACTTGTATTTTATTCTTTGTTACAATCTTGTCGGACGCCCAAGTTTTATCACCCTTTAAAAGACCAAAGTCCTTTTTCAAACGTTCATTATCTTCCAGTTCATCTTTTATCGTTTGAATGAATTCTTTGGCTTGTTCAAAGGTATCTGATATAATTAGTATATTCTTGCGGTATCCATACACAATCAACCAAATCGGAAACACAACCGAGATGATACGACTTTTGCCGTGACCTCGTGGTGCAGCTCGAACGAATTTATTGTGTAGATTGTCAAAATATAAAATCATATTCTCCGCATCTTTAAACATCGAGTGATGAAACTCACAAAACGGTGTTGAAAAGATATGAGGAAAATATGTCTTTGCAAAATGTTCTAAATTAGTAGCACTAATATCTTTGTCAGTAGGTGTGTTGCCAGTGGACTCTGTGTTCGCCATGGATGCACCTAAGAGCGAGTCTAAAATGTTTTCAGCCATGGACACACCTCCTGTAGAAATTGCTCTCTATATATAGTATAAAACATTTTGATTTTGTAACACTTTTTAACAGAATTTTTATGAATTTTGTTGAATTTTAGCATAATTCGCCAATAAAATCTTGTTTTCTTTCATATTATTCTTGATTTTTTCGGCTAAAACAGGGTCTTCTTGTTCGACCATACGCATGATTTCTAGTATAATAGCGTTCATTGCTTGGAAAGTGTATATCTTTTCTGCGATATTTTGCATGTCTTTGAGAATAGACTGTTTCCGCCCAATGTATTTCTCTTGGTCTAACATAAGATTCTTCATACGGTCATACAAAAGGTCAGACGGTACAGAGCCTTGGATGTCTTGGCATTGTAAATCATCGATAAACAATTGAATCATCTCAAGTTGTGTCTCAACCAACTCAAGGAGACCTTTTTGTTCATTGTATGTATTAATAACCTCTGTTTCTTGCGTTGGTGACTGCTCTTGTATTAAATTAGTACGACACCAATCGCCGACCATCTTTGGTGTAATTAAGATTGACTGTAGTTCTTTTTTATGTTTCTTATTGAGCTCTCGTGCAATCAGCATATACGATTTCCCTGCGTTTCTTGCTTCGGTAACATCATCGCCAAGACCAAAGAAATCAATGCGATTCTCATATCCTTTTTTACGTTTTAATGCGACTTCTTGCATATATGTGTATCTCCTGAATTATTTTTTAAATAATTGTTGACAAAAACAAGACCCTAGTGTATCATATACTTAATAACAGAAGTAAGACACAGGAGGAAATATATTATGGCTAATACAACAGAACCAATCAGAGAACTATCAAAAGTAGATGAAATGCGTACAGCTCTCGGTAACGAGAGAGACCGCATGTTGTTCACACTTGGCATCAACTCTGGTCTCCGCATCAGTGATTTAGTCGGTTTAACAATAGATGATGTAAAACCTGAGATGGAATTGTATGAACAAAAAACAGGCAAGTTCAAACGATTTACATTATCTAAGTCAGTATATAATATGTTGTGCGAATATGCATCTAAATGTAAGCATTGGTTGTTTCCAAGTCGTTCTGGTGATGGTCATATTACCACTGTGCAAGCATGGAGAAAAATCAAAGCAGCATCCATTAAATGCGGACTTGATAACATCGGAACGCACTCCATGCGTAAAACCTTTGGGTATCATGCGTATCGCAAAGGTGTTCCAATTGCATATCTTATGCAAGTCTTTAATCATTCCTCAGAAGCCATCACAATGCGTTACATTGGTATTACAACCGAGGAATTAAATACTAAAGTTTATTCTATTATGTCCTTATAGGAGGTTATTTATGATTGCATTAGTTCTATTATGGTGTTTAATTGTTGGGGTTTCATTAGCCATCGCATTAGTTGTTGGATGGTTTACATCCCCACGCACAGTCGGTATTTTATATATTGTTGCTGCCATTGCATTTGGTGGAGCAGTATTCGACAATATTCTTAATGGTACAACCCAAGTAGAATATTCATTATTTGCATGGGTTATTGTCTTTACGTTCTTATACTTGGGTCAGAAATTCATTAGAGAGTTTCCAGAGTATTAATATAAGTCTTATAAAGGGGCATACATGAGTTTATATCTTATGGTATATACTTATGTATGCCCCTTTTGTATATTCTTATGTTTGACATGTTTGGTCTAATGCATATGGCTCATGCTTTTGCTGAGGTTTTGAGTCTACTGCTTTAGGCTGTAATCATAATCTGACTATAGGGCAAACACGGAGTGTTTATTCCTGTCAAGGAATCCTATAGGTTTTATACTTATGTATTCTAAAGAGCATGCTTCTTTAGATTGCTTCGCAATACTCCTACGGAGTGTTACTTAGTCAGTATCTAAAGCTTGGAGCACAATGCTTTAGACAAACTGTTTTAGACTATTAGCCTAAACACCTGATTATAAATCCCTCGATTTAAAACCTCTAGCTTTAAAAACTTTAGTCTTCTACTTATAGTGTCAAACATTGAAATTTTGTAACACTATTTTTTCAATTATCGGAAGTAATAATGATTATCCGTTAGGTATAAAGACCGACGAACCCATATAGTTACTGTGTTTATAGTAATTATGAAATTTTGATGAAGTTTTAAAAATTATCACCAGGTCATAAGAAAATTTACCCTTGTCTACCCCATATGCAGACCCCTGTTTATCTTCACATATGAATAACTATTATTAATTACATATGTTAATAACAGGGGTTTTTGTCATATTTTGGTCAACGGATGAAATGCCATCACAGGGCAACATATGTCATTTCCATAGTATATTGAATATATATACGCATCCATAGTAGACAGTCCATTAGTATGGTGTGTCATTAATATTTTATCACTAGGGCTGTGCAAGCATATTATCTTGACTAAGAATACACAATCACCATTCTATGATGGTGATTAACTATGTTGTAATGTATTTCACAATACTATTAGGACATACATCTAGTCAGATGTTTTAAACATATCACAATCTTATGATTGCATCTATATATCATAAAACGATTGTATTATCCATAGCACTATACTATGGTTTTCTATATAGAGTTTATAAGTCAATTCATATAAAATCCATAAAATTTTCTACAAAATTTTTAGACGATTGTTTTTACAATAGCATACCTCGATTGGATAATCCATAGTTTTTCTTATATGTTTTTCTATATGTTGTAAATCGTATTAAACGATTGTATTCTCCATAGTATTTGCGATTGCATGATACATATGTGTTGTGGTTCTTATGTTGTAAACCACAGTATATACTTATGTTTGTATATGTCGTGTAGAAACCCATAGTATGTACCATTGTAGTAGTCTGGTGTATGGACATATGCTTTAATCTGTAGTATGCGGCGAGAGTTTGGTGTAATATAACCGCCCCCAGCAGAACATATGTACCCCTTTTGGATATTCAAAATTTTCGATACGCTAGGGGGTGTCTTATAGGAACACATGAGCAGTTAAACATATGTACACAACACTAGGCAAGGCTAATGCTTGCCAATGTGTCAACGTAATAGAATACCCATAATATTACATTCACTCTCACTTACGTTATCAATTAGTATGGCTCATATGTGGTATCAAAAGTATATGCATAAGCAAAAACGATTGTATAACCATTGTTGATTACATATGAATATATTGGTATATGTCGATACGTATGTATACACCTAAGTTATACGATTGTTGCCACATAGTAATAACAATTGGTGGGCTCATGGGGTGGGTCATAAGCAGTCCCATAGTGGGGTATTTCTTAGGTGTCGTCATCAATAGGACGCTCAAACTCTCTAGTACATAAGACTCAACCCAAAGCCCAATACACAAGCAAAACCCATGTCTAAACACATGTACACACATAATAGAACATCTATTGAATATACAAACGTACACACATAAGACAATACAATATATCTCTTATGGTTTGAAAACAATAGATATCTTATGTTTTCTTAATAGTAATCAGCATATAAAAATACGATTGTAAAAACGATTGTTTTCGTTCTATTGTTTTAGGACATAAAAAGACGGTATACATAATTGTATACCGTCAATAGTCTTCGACTATTAATATTTACTCTATCAGATAGGACACTAGAACGCCCTTCCTAGTATTCCCAATACTCGCCTAATCGTAAATAAATATCTCTTGTAGGTAAATTTTTAAACTCTTCCCAATTCGTCCAAAAATATTTAACATCATATAAAGGCTGACGAGTACAATCGCCAATACCATGAGCAATATTACATAATGCATTCATTGACCACACCCAAAGACGTTCACCGATAACCGACATACTGCCCGTATATCTATCAATATAGATATGTTCAACCTCGATTAAGTGAATTTCTGTACCGTCAAGTACACATACTAAATTATAGTTTTTGTAATTATCTACACCAAATAAAGTTTTCATATGTTTCCTCCTATAGGGTCTACCGTTGCCTATTTCTATGGTCTTATTATCTCATGTTTTAAAACATATGCATAATAGTTTTTGTCTATAACAAAGTATTTTACCATAGCTTTAAACTATGGCAACCTGCTGAATACCTACTTGAGATACATTCTCGTTTATCCAGCGATTTTACCCATGTCTACCACAGAAGAACAAAATTATACATATGTATGTCATGGGTGTATCTATTGTAGATTCATTAGAATTCATATGCTTTAAAAATGCGTATTTTCGCTTGTATGCGTTTTTAGATGTTTCGCATATAATCATAAGGCGGACTCTTTAGAGCGACCTTAGAACGCAAATAAATAAACACTTATTTGATAAACATTCTCAATACATATGGTTTTACGCTGGTATTATCATTTAGGTTGTCTAATTGAGAATGTGCTGCATGGGGTTGCATATGGATTCAATTGTATTAAAACAATGGAATATAACAAAAGGCGATATACTAAGGTATACCGCCAATGTCTCTAGTAGACTTCAATATATGAAATTTCTTGCGGTGGCTCATATTCTTCCACCTCGATATAATTACCTTCTTGTAATTCCTCCGCCATCAACTCTTCATACTGTAAGTGGTTAGCAGATTGAAAGACTTTAAAATAATCATTGCAATTAACTTCAATCACCGTATAAGGCGTTATAATTCTATAACTAGGCTTAGGAACGGCTATATAATTATAACCGCCGTTTTCTTCAATTGCGTGGTAAAAGTCGTATTCATCGGAATATTTAGAGTTGTATTCCGTATGGCACGGCTCATAATTACCTCCCTCTAGTACTCGCCGTGGTTGTACATAGAATTTACGGCGGTATTCTATTTTATGGTATTCGTCATAAGAGACTATCATATCAATATATTGTGTCATGTTTAAATTTTCCCCTCGTAAAATAAATCATACATAGGTAAACAATAAGTATTTATATATTCTTGTATGTCCTTGTCGTTGTCCAAAGTTGCACCATGTTCATAATCGTAATAGTCATTTTCTTGTTTTTCATTATAGAACTCTTCAACCATAGGACTATTTGAGTCCATACAATATACTACATACGTACTTCGTCCGCCATGGTATGCGGTTGTAATTTCTAATGTTTTGTCTTTAATTTCTAGCTTAATGACATCGCACCACGGAATATGGTCAAGGGTAGAAATATCTTGTAATGTTCCATTACAAGGAATATAACAAAGTTTATAGTTCCGTTCTAGTCGTTCTATTGTATCCTCATAGATAAATTCAAGGTCTCTGTTAGATTGGTTGTACATGTCTTCTTTTACGGTAGCTGTACACCAATCAACCGAACCCATTTTACTAAGTATCTCCGCACAATATTCCACTACGTTTGAGAACCCTTGAGACTCTACAAATTTATTAATATTCCAATATATTTCACTATTGGCGTTAAATAATTCGACTCTTCTGTATTGTTCCATAATAAAAACTCCTATGTACCACGGTTAAATACAACGTTTTAACAGTGGTTTTATACTACTATTATAATCCTTGTTTTTTAGTCCGTTTTATAAATACAACGATAAGCGATAAAATAACTAATGACATATATTATCTAAACCCCCTAACACAATCGAGATAATATAGTATATCTAAAATCCTATTAAGTTTAATAATAAATGAATCTATGTCGTTTAGTTCGTATATATTGCCTTTAAGCATTATACAATATTTCTCACCGCTAACAAACATGTGTATATCATAATCATGATATAATAGCGTATGCATTTTGTCGTACATAGGGCAACTATAAATCCATGACACTTCCGCATATGTTAAGACTTCAAATTCTTTTGATAGTTCCGCTATGTATTCGTTTAAGTTTATTACTTTTTGTATGTTATCTTTCATTTATACACCTATCTATAAATATAAAGTACTTCGCTAGTTTCGCATAAACATTTAATACCATCGTACCATAATTGGCGTTTTTCACTTCCGCCGTATTCTTCGCCCTCTTTTGCCCATTTAGGTTTATCACTCATAAAATATAAATTATCTTCATAGCGGAGACTATAGATATATGTTCCGATAATATCGATACATAACCAATTAGGAATATTGAACTCATAACACTCTTCTAGTTGACTATAGATATAATCTTCTAAGTTTTCATATAAACAATAATCATATTCTTCTACTATAGAAATAGTCTCAATAAAATCTAATTCTTGAACTAATTTACAGAATATTCGTTGTTGTTCATCGTCAAACTCTTCAAATAATTCTATAAACTCGCTTAATGTGTAAGCGCTGTTTTCTTCGTATAAATCCATAATATCTTT
>ERZ772946.45-NODE-45-length-69602-cov-8.37615_pt1 | contig 69602 bp, 60 predicted proteins | sample MGYA00511680_ERZ772946 | MGnify/ENA primary metagenome ERZ772946 (study PRJEB29015, sample SAMEA2737918) | human oral metagenome | biome: human oral; feature: human-associated habitat; material: dental | place: China | collected 2016 ... | reverse complement strand
GGAATTCAACGGCCAATCCCCGGAAGGGCCTGCCACAGGCCGACCGGCGCGCCCCAGGACGGGGTCTGGCGGCAAGGGCGTGGGCAGTGCGCAACAGGGCAGCGCCCGGCGGCGCACACTGCGCGAGCGCGATCGCGAGGGCCGGCCGATGCTGGAGCACATGAAGACCCGCACGCCCGAGCTGTGGCAGACCTGGCAACGTCTGGACCGCCTGGGAAGAGATCTGCACGCCATCCTGCCCTCCGTGCGTCTCATCCCCATCAAGCTGGAGCGCCAGGTGCTGCTGGTCACGGCGCCCTCCAGCGCCATAGCGGCACGGCTGCGTCAGTACGAACCGCGCCTGATCGACGGCCTGCAGGCCCGAGGCTGGCTGGTGAACCGCGTGAAGTTCCGGCCCAACACCGTCTTCATGCCTGCACCGCCTCCACCGCGGGCCAAGCAGCCCGTACCGCCCCGGGCCGTCGAATCGATGGCCGCCCTGGCAGCCTCCGGGCATGTCACGCCCGAGCTGCGTGCTGCCCTTGAGGCCTTCGTGCGGCGACAGCGGGGGTATTTTCAGGGGCGGTGAGGGGCGTTCCAGGAACTTGAACCTGGCCCGGAAGACAGCCAGTCCTGACCTGGAAATCTCCGGGTCAGGCCTGGGGGGCGACGGCCGTGAAGGATTATTCAGAGACCCCATCGCCTGCTGTGATGCCAGGGGGCGACTGACATGCTGCCGCCCAAAGCTCTCAGTTTACCGGCTCGGCACCTTGTCGCTGTCCCATCGGTCCAAATCATCGGAAAACCGATAAGGGACCGAGGGGTTACTGCCCATATCGATCATCATGGTCTCCCATACCTGCTCGTCCATGTACGCCCCCTTGTAGATCAGACTATCTCCTGCCTGCCAGTTCTGCGGAACTTCCCATCTGGAACAGATATCACGAACCCTGTCGGACTCATCCTTGCCGGTAGCGTCGCTCTTGGCCCAATCACTACTGACAGTGACACAGACATTGAACTGGCGTACCGATTCTTCCGAGGTCATGTAAGGACGCTCAATCCCAAGGGAGATTTCCGTCCCCTTGTTATTACCACGCTTCCAGGTTATCAAGTTGCCATTGCGGACTGCCTCGTTCTTCCTGACGCCACGTTCGGTTTCAGCCACGGACTGCGTGGACGACAAAGTTTCTTCATATTTCATGTGGAGAACCCTCTGGCGATCGACAAGCGCCGTCCGGTTGATTCTCAACACTTCCTGATCTTCACTTCCCCGGGTCAGATCCAGCGGAATCTGCTCCTGCCCTGATATGCCGAACTGCACGCGAACCGCATCCCAACCACGGGCAGCTTTTTCCGGGTGCGCCAGCCACGTCCTGCTGTCATAGACGAGTGTACCCAGCAAATTTCCTGCCGCCCCCACCCTCACGGCACGCTCGTACAGGATTGCATTCACCCCATTCGGATCTTCATCGGGTTTTCCGAAGTCTTTCCACAGAACCACCTGGGACTGCTGGCCATCACTATTCCCGTTCTGTGCCGGCACGGTGATCTCCTGCGTCAGCGCCGTTGCCAGCACATCTCCCCGAACACTCTCTTTACTGATGGGCTCCGTCATGGTTTTGGGTTCATCGGACGAAGCAACATCATTGGCGGCTCCCGCCTGCGCAGCGTTCGTCTGTGCAGCAGGCACATCATTCTGTGCCTGGCTCGTCTGGGCGCCCTGTGTCGCTTCGCCGGATGCAGCTTCCGCCTTCACCACGGCACCGCCCTCGGCGGGTTGCTGCGCCGCCGGTGCACCACCATCACCACTGCCGCAGGCAGCCAGCGCCAGCAGCAGGGCCGCCCCCAGGCTGGTGGAGGCGGCATGTCGAAACAGATCGTTGTTCATCATCGTCATTCCCATCAAAGGTATCGGAAGACCTCGCAGGTGCCAATGCAGCAGGCCACAGGCTGGCGAGGCGCAGGCCAAGGATCCGCCGAAGCCCCGCAAGCGGGCGCGCCACAGAAAACTCCCATGAGCCCGAGCGGAGGAAACCGCTACGGATCGCTACGGCGAAAACCAGTCTCCCTAGCCTGTCCCGACTCTAGACGCGGACGATGACGCGTCCCCACCGATAAATGGCAGGAGAACGGCGAAAAACGCAAGAAATTCCCGAAAGGGATATCTGCAACGCCTGCCGGACCACCCGTCTGCGGGCGGCGCGACACATGCCGCAGCTGCTCCATGCAGGATCCTCTGGAGAGGCGTGAACGCCCATCGACGGTCAAACGGCTGTGATACGCTGCAAGGTGTCGCGCCCTGGCCAGATGAAGCCGGCGCCTCTCAACCCCAATCCAGCGAGAACGTCGGCAGGTTGCGGCGCTGGGTGAAGGTGACGATCTCGTGACTTTCAGGATCATCCAGCACGGCACGCACTAGCAGGTTGTTCATGTGGTGGCCAGACTTGCGGGCGTGGTAGGCGCCCAGAATGGGGTGGCCGATGAGGTAGAGGTCGCCGATGGCGTCAAGCGCCTTGTGCTTGGCGAACTCGTCGCGGTAGCGCAGGCCGTCGGCGTTCAGCACGCGGGCATCGTCGACGACGATGGCGTTGTCGAGGCTGCCGCCCAGGGCCAGGCCATGCTTGCGCAGCAGTTCCACCTCGCTGGCCATTACGAAGGTGCGGGCACGGGCGATTTCCTGGACGTAAGACGTGGTGGCGAAGTCGATCTCGATACGCTGGCCGGTGGCGTCGATGGCCGCCTGCCCGAAGGCGATCTCGAAGCTGAACTTCATGCCCTCATGGGGATCCAGCCGTACCCACTTGTCGCCATCGACGATCTCGACGGGCTTGAGGATGCGGATGAAACGCTTGGGCGCAGCCTGTTCTTCCAGGCCGGCCGATTGCAGCAGATAGACGAAGGAACCCGCAGAACCATCCAGGATGGGCACTTCGCTGGCGGTAATGTCGATCTGCGCGTTGTCGATGCCCAGCCCGGCCAGGGCGGACATCAGGTGTTCGATAGTGTGGACGCTGACCTGCAGCCCCGGGCCTTCGACATCCGCTGACAGCGTGGTATTGAGCCGCGTATCGGTAATGCGATGGGCAAGCGCCGGCAGCTCAACGACCGGATCGAGGTCCACCCGACGAAAGACGATGCCGGAGTCAACCGGGCCAGGCTTGATGTTGAGGGAGACCCGTTGCCCCGAATGCAGGCCGATACCGATGGCCTGCACCGGCCCACGCAGGGTTCGCTGTCTCAGCATCTTCCAACTCCGTCGATTATATAGGGGCCGGCATCATGGCCCGAAGGGGTTGAGGGTCAGGCATTCATGGCCATGGGTTCATGGCCTTTCATCCATGGGTGACACGGACGCGACCAACCCGCCACGGCAACGACTGGGCTGATGTCCGTGGCCCCGGCGTGCCGGGCAGGTTCCCAAGGCGCAGCGGACACCGGGCACTGCCCATGACGGCAGATGCCCCGGATCCACGCGGCGCCTTCCGGACTGCGCCGGCCGCCAATCAGGGCCAGGACGGGCGATCAGTCGGCCTGGCGACGCAGGAAGGCAGGGATGTCCAGACGCTCGACGCCTTTCTGGGACATGGCGTTGACACGCTCGGCTGCCTGGCTGCGCGGGTTGCGGAACACATTCGGCTCGTCCAGACCACCAATGGCATCCACCGTGTCCAGGGCCAAGTCGTCGGTACCGGTCTTAACGGCCGGCTGCGAGACCAGCTGGGGCTTGCGAACCACCTTGCCGATGCCGGTTGCCACGACGGTGACGCGCAGCGAGTCTTCCATGTCCTCGTCGTAGACGGTACCGTGGATGATGGTGGCGTCCTCGGCGCAGAACTGCTTGATGGTGTTGATGACCTCGTTGGTCTCACGCAGTTTCAGCGAGCGGCTGGCGGTGATGTTGACGATCACGCCGCGGGCACCATGCAGGTCGACGCCGTCGAGCAGCGGCGAGGACACGGCTTGCTCAGCAGCCAGACGGGCACGATCCAAGCCCGAAGCCTCACCGATACCCATCATCGCCTTACCCTGCTCACCCATGATGGTCTTCACGTCAGCGAAGTCGACGTTCACCAGGCCGGGCACGTTGATAATCTCGGCAATGCCGGCCACCGCGTTGTGCAGCACGTCGTCGGCGCGCTTGAAGGCGTCTTCCAGGGTGGCGTCCTCATCCATCACCTCGAAGAGCTTCTCGTTGAGCACCACGATCAGCGAATCCACCTGGCCGATCAGGTTCTCGATGCCTTCGTCGGCCACGCGCTGCTTGCGGCTGCCTTCGTAGTTGAAGGGCTTGGTGACCACGCCCACCGTCAGGATGCCGAGCTCCTTGGCAATCTCGGCGACCACGGGCGAAGCGCCGGTACCGGTGCCCTTGCCCATGCCGGCGGTGATAAACACCATGTTGGCGCCTTCCAGGGCGGCGCGGATGTTGCCGCGCTCGGCCTGGGCAGCAGCCCGGCCCGCTTCGGGGTTTGCACCAGCGCCCAGACCGGCATCACCCAGCTGGATGGTGCGGCCGGCCAGCGAACGTGCCAGCGCCTGGCGGTCGGTGTTCACGGCGATGAACTCGACGCCCTGCACGCCACGGTTGACCATGTGGTTGACGGCATTGCCGCCACCGCCCCCGACGCCCACCACCTTAATGACGGCGCCATCGACATCTGTTTCCAACATCTTGAACGTCATAGCTGAAAAACCTCCTGTTTTGAATGAACAGTCGTCAGGCGCGCCGCAATGGCATGAGCCCCCGGACTGGCGGGTGCGGTACCGGGCAAGGATACCGTTCCCTGTCGGCCGCCCTTCCGGGCGACCCGGCGATCATTCGGGATCGAACGTGATTTTGTCTCAGAAACTCCCGAAAAACCATTCTTTCATGCGGCGAATCGTGTCCCGGAAGGACCCCGACTGCTCCGCGACCTTGCGACCCTTCAGGCGCTGCTGGCGGGCTTCCTCCAGCAGGCCCATGGCCGTGGCGTACCTGGGTGTGCGAACGACATCGGAGAGGCTGCCGCTATAGGCGGGAGCCCCCACACGCACGGGCTTGAGGAAGATGTCCTCGGCGAGCTCAGCCATGCCCGGCAGCAGGCTGGAGCCGCCAGTGAGCACGATGCCGGACGACAGCGACTCTTCGTAGCCCGATTCGCGGATGGTCTGCTGGACCATCTGGAACAGTTCTTCCACGCGCGGCTCGATGACCGATGCCAGACCCTGCTTGGACAGCGAGCGCGGCCCACGGTCCCCGATGCCGGGCACCTCGATCTTCTCGCCCGGGTTGGCCAGCGTGGGCTTGGCCAGGCCATGGCGCAGCTTGATCTCCTCGGCATCGGCCGTGGGCGTGCGCAGCGCCATGGCGATGTCGTTGGTGATCTGGTCGCCCGCCACCGGAATGACGGCCGAATGGCGGATGGAGCCGCCGACGAACACGGCGATGTCGGTCGTGCCGCCACCGATGTCCACCAGCGCCACGCCGAGTTCCTTCTCGTCGTGGGTGAGTACCGCATTGGCTGAGGCCAGCGGCTGCAGGATGAGATCCTGCACGGCCAGCCCGCAGCGACGCACGCACTTGATGATGTTCTGCACCGCCGAGACCGCGCCCGTCACCACGTGCACCTTCACGTCCAGCCGCACGCCGCTCATGCCCACCGGCTCGCGGATGTCCTCCTGGCCATCGATGATGAACTCCTGGGGCAGCACGTGCAGGATCTGCTGGTCGGTGGGAATGGCCACCGCCTTGGCAGTCTCGATGACGCGCGCCACGTCGGCCTCGGTAACTTCCTTGTCCTTAATGGCCACCATGCCGATGGAATTGAAGCTGCGGATGTGGCTGCCGGCAATGCCGGTGACCACCTGTTGGATCTTGTTGCCGGAGGTGATCTCGGCCTCCTCCAGCGCAGCCTGGATGGAAGCGACCGTCTTCTCGATGTCGACGACGACCCCCTTCTTCAGGCCGTTCGATTCATGCTGGCCGGTACCGATGACCTCGATCTCGCCATCCGCATGCAGCTCGGCCACGATCGCCACCACTTTTGAGGTGCCGATGTCCAGGCCTACCAGCAGATCCTTGTTGTCACGTGTCATGATCCGTTCCGGCACTCAATGAAGATTGTCACGATGAGGATGACCGTCGCCGTCATGCTGCTCCAGCGCACCAGGAGCACGCACGGCAAAGCCGTTCGGGTAGCGCAGGTCGATGACCTCGGCACGGCCGTTCAGGCGCGCCTGGATCAGCGGATGCGCCGTGACCCAGCGGGCCACGCGGTCGGCCACGGGCAATCCCTCATCACGCCCCATCTTCAGGGTGATGCCACTGTCGAGCCGTGCCGTCCACGACTGGCGGTCGGACAGGTCGAGTTCCACCGGCTGCATCGACAGCGGCAGCAGTTGATGGGCCAGCTCGTCGTAACGGCGGGCGACCAGCGCCTGGCTGCCGTCCGGACCGGACAGCAGCAGCAGGTTCTGGTGATTGGCGACTTCGGCAGGATTCACCGAAAACAGTTCCCCATGGGTGTTGACGAAACGACCGCGATCATCCTTCCAGCGTGCCAGCACCTGGTGCTCTTCGAGCGCAACGAAAAGACGGTTGGGCCAGATGCGGCGAACTTCGGCACGACGTACCCACGGTACCTGCTCGAAATGCTCACGGACACGATCCAGCCCCACGGTAAAGAAATTTCCTTCCAGACGATTGACGCCCTGGGCATCCATCATCCGTTGATCGACATGATCCAGCGTGCGCCCGCTGACCGGCCCCACCTCGATGGCCAGCAGATCAAACGTCGATCGCTGGCCGACCCACCAGATGCAGGCAAGCAGCAGGCAACCGAACGCAGCCATTACCATAACGTTGGCAATGGCGTTCAGCGCGCGCGGATCATGCCACAAATTCACGCAATTGCCTCCGATGCAACACGTCGTTGTATTTTCAGCGATGCCTGGGCGGTCAGGCCCAGAACCAGATCTTCATACGAGATGCCTGCAGCACGTGCTGCCATGGGCACCAACGAATGGCCTGTCATGCCCGGCGACGTGTTCACTTCCAGCAGCCAGGGCCGCTGCGTACCGTCGTCCAGCATGATGTCGACACGCCCCCAGCCCTCGCAGCCCACGGCCCGGTAGGCCGCCTCGGCCAGCGACGCGATGTCGGCGGCCATTGCCGGCACGAGCGGTGCGGGGCACAGATAGCGCGTGTCGTCGGTGAAATACTTGTTGCGGTAGTCATAGTTGCCGTTGGGTGCACGGATCTCCACGATGGGCAGCGCACGTGCCCCTGCACCGCTGCCGATGACGGCCACCGTCAGCTCGCGCCCCTGCACGAAGCGCTCGGCCAGCACCGGAAAATCGATGTCGGCGGCACGCTCATAGGCCGCCGGCAGGCGGTCCAACGAATCGACGCGAGTGAGCCCCAGCGTGGAACCTTCGTGCGGCGGCTTGATGATGAGCGGCAGGCCCAGGCGCTCGGCCAGCCCGGCCAGCTGATGAGGGCCCAGCAGCACCTCCCAGGGTGGCGTGGGCAGCCGGCCCGCCTGCCACATCTGCTTGGTGCTGATCTTGTCGATGGCCACGGCCGATGCCATGACACCAGAGCCGGTGTAAGGAATGCCCAGCATCTCCAGAACGCCCTGGATGGTGCCGTCCTCGCCATAGCGACCATGCAGCGCGATGAAGGCACGGTCGTAGCCAGCCTTTTCCAGGTCGCCCAGCGGTCTCTCCACCGGATCGAAGGCCTCGGCATTGACCCCCTTGGCCTGGAGGGCCTTCAGCACGTTGCGGCCGGAGTCCAGCGAGACGTTGCGCTCGGATGAATGTCCGCCCATCAGCACCACAACGCGTCCCAGCGCGTCGGGGTCGATCTGCACGGGGAACGGCAGCGGGTTCAAGGATTCACTCATGCTCGACTCCTGGTCGGGAAGGCGTGGCAGCGGACATCAGGGCCACGATCTGCGCAGGGATGGTACCGATGCTGCCCGCGCCCATCGTGATGACGACGTCGTCCGGCTGCACCAGTCCCAGTACTGTCGCCGGCAATTCGGCGACATCGGCGACGAACAACGGATCCCGCTGGCTGGCAAGCCGCACGGCGCGCACCAGTGCCCGACCGTCTGCAGCCACGATCGGAGGTTCGCCGGCCGCGTATACTTCGGTCAGGATGAGCTGATCGGCCATGCCCAGCACACGGACGAAATCCTCGAAGAGATCGCGTGTGCGGGAATAGCGGTGCGGCTGGAAGGCCAGCACCAGCCGCCGCTTCGGAAAGGCGCCGCGAACGGCCCGAAGTGTCGCCTCGATCTCGACAGGGTGATGCCCGTAGTCATCGATGAGGGTAAAGGTACCCGATGCGGTTGCCGCTTGGCCAGCCTGTGCGCCTTCGCGTCCTTCACGCGCGGGTACCGATACCTCACCGTATCGTTCAAAACGTCGTCCAACCCCGCGGAATTCCGCCAATGCCGCGACAATGGCATCGGCCTTCACTCCCAGTTCGTTGGCGATGGCAATGGCCGCCAGGGCATTGCGCACGTTGTGCTCGCCACTCAGCGCCAGCGAGACTTCCAAGGGCAGCTCGTTCTCGCGCAGCACCCGGAAATGCATCCGGTCGCCCTCGGCACGCACGTCCACTGCCCGAACCTGCGCATCCTCGCCCAGTCCATACGTGATGGTGGGCTTGGACACGAAGGGAACGATCTCGCGCACATGTGGATCATCCAGACACAGCACCGCCGCACCGTAGAACGGCAGCCGGTTCAGGAAATCGACGAACGCCTGCTTGAGGCGAGCCATGTCATGGCCATAGGTGTCCATGTGATCGGCGTCGATATTGGTGACGGCCGCAATCATGGGCAGCAAGTTCAGGAACGAGGCATCGGATTCGTCGGCCTCGACCACGATGTAGTCGCCGCTGCCCAGTCGGGCATTGACGCCGGCACTATTCAGGCGCCCGCCGATCACGAAGGTGGGATCCAGCCCCGCCTTGGCCAGGATGGTGGCAACCAGGCTGGTGGTCGTGGTCTTGCCATGCGTCCCGGCAATGGCCACCCCCTGCTTGAGCTTCATCAGCTCGGCCAGCATCAGCGCGCGCGGTACCACCGGCACGCGCCGGGCACGCGCGCGACGCACTTCCGGATTGTCGGCGCTCACGGCCGTGGAAACCACCACACAGTCGGCCTGCTCCACATGCTCGGCCTGGTGTCCGACGTAGACCTTGGCGCCCAGGCTTTCCAGGCGCTCGAGCACCGCCGAGCGATTCATGTCCGAACCGCTGACCGAATAACCCAGGTTGAGGAGCACCTCGGCAATGCCGCTCATGCCGGCGCCGCCGATACCCACGAAATGAATCTGCCGTACCTTGTGTTTCATGCCTTTGCCACAGCCTCGCAGGTATCTGCCACGATGGAGGCGGCATCGGGTTTACCCAGGGCGTGCGCCTTGGCCGCCATGGCAGCCAGGGCCGGACGGTTGAACTGCGCCAGCAGCGACGACAGCCCCGAGGGCGTCAACTCGTTCTGGGGAATGAGGATGGCCGCGCCGGTTTCGGACAGGAAACGGGCATTGCCGGTCTGGTGGTCGTCCACCGCATGGGGATAGGGAATCAGGATCGATGCAACCCCGGCCGCCGCCAGTTCGGACACCGTGGTGGCACCAGCACGAGCGATCACCAGGTCAGCCTCGGAATAGGCTTCGGCCATATTGTCGATGAAGGCGACTGCCTGAGCATCGACCGCCGCAGCCTGGTAGTTGGCCCGCAGCTCTTCCAGGTGCGCACGGCCGCTCTGATGCACGACCTCGGGGCGCCGCTCGGGCTCGATCAGGCCGAAGGCGTTGGGAATGATGCGATTGAAGGCCTGCGCCCCCAAGCTGCCGCCCACAACCAGCACCTTCAGCAGACCACTGCGTTCACGGTAGCGCAGTTCGGGCGCTGGAATGGCGGAAATGGCGCGGTTGACCGGGTTGCCCACCCAGACCGCCCGCGACATCGCGCCAGGGAATGCCACCAGCACACGCGCCGCAAAGCGTGCCAGGAAGCGGTTGGCCATGCCGGCCACCGAATTCTGCTCGTGCAGCACCATCGGCACGCCCAGCTTGCGCGCCACCAGACCGCCGGGCACGGTGACATAGCCGCCCATGCCCAGCACCACATGCGGGCGCACTTCCTGGAAGGCCTTCTTCGCCTCGCCGCAGGCACGATGCAGACGCAGCGGCATGCGCAGCTTGGCCATCAGCCCCTTGCCCCGGAAGCCCTGGAAATGCACGGGCTTCATCTCGATGTCGTGCTGGGGCACCAGCAGTGCCTCCATGCCGTCCGGGTTGCCCAGCCAGAAGATCTCCCAACCGCGCTCTCGCAGCTGTTCAGCCACGGCCAGCCCTGGGAAGATGTGGCCGCCGGTACCGCCGGCCATGATCAGGACGCGCTTGGCGCTCATGCCATTTTCCCCCGCATCAGTCTGCGATTCTCGACATCGATGCGCAGCACGATGGCCATGGCCACGCAATTCATCAGGATGGCGGTGCCTCCGAAGCTCATGAAGGGCAGCGTCAGCCCCTTGGTGGGCAGAAGCCCCAGGTTCACACCCAGATTGATGAAGACCTGCAGGCCAATCCAGAGCCCGATACCCTGAGCGACCAGCCCATTGAAGAACTCCTCGAAAGCGATGGCCTGGCGACCGATCTCGAAGCAGCGACGCACCACCCAGAAGAACATCAGGATGACCACCAGCATGCCGACCATGCCCAGCTCCTCGCCGATGGTGGCGAACAGGAAGTCGGTATGCGGTTCAGGCAGGAAGTTGAGCTTGGCCACACCGGCGCCAAGCCCACTGCCCAGCCATTCACCCTTTCCGATGGCCATCAGCGAATGGGTGAGCTGGTAGCTGCTGCCCTCGGCATTGGCACGCGCAAACGGATCCAGATAGGAAAAGAAGCGCGCCCGCCGGAAGGGCACCAGCAGGATGAAGGCAGCAAACACGAAACCCAGGAAGGCCGCCATGCCGAAGAAGAGCCGGGGGTTCATGCCGCCCAGAAAGAGCACGCCCATCGCCACCAGCAGGATGACGATCAGTGCGCCCAGGTCGGGCTGGCGCATGATGAGCATGCCAACCAGCGACAGGGCGATGGCCATCGGGACGAACGCCCGCCACAGATGTGGCATCAGCGCCTGCTTGCGCACGGCATAGTCGGCCACGTACAGCACCACGAAGAGCTTCATCAGTTCGGTGGGCTGCACGGTGGCCACACCCAGCGAAACCCAGCGGTAGGCGCCCCCTGCCCGTTTGCCAATGCCAGGCACGAAAACCAGGATCAGCAGCAGCACCCCTCCGAAGAACAGCGGCATGGCCAGCTTCTGCCAGCGTGCCGGGGGCACTGCATACGCGAACAGCCCCGCCACCAGCGCCACGCAGATGGCCATGCTCTGGCGGATCAGATAGAAGGTGGAAGCGTCACCGGACGGGTCACGCTTCTCCATCAGCGCGATGGAGGCCGAATACACCATCACCAGACCCAGCCCCAGCAGTAGCGCCGTCATCCACAGCAGCGCCTCGTCGAAGCGCTGCACATTGCTGTTGGCCAGGGTGCGCTGCGTGAGCCCGCGGCTGGCAGCCGTCGACGTGCGACGTCCACGCGCAGCGGTTGTGGGCTTGCGCGCATCGGCAACCCCTCCTCCCAGCCAGGCAAAGCCCGGCAATGCAGCCAGGCGGTTCAGCATGGTTGACCAGCCTCCTCGGCCATGGTGCGCACGGCCGCGGCAAAGACCTCACCCCGGTGGTCGTAGCCCCGGAACATGTCGAAGCTGGCGCAGGCCGGCGACAGCAGCACCACATCACCTGCCTGTGCAAGGCGTGCACAGGCGCGCACGGCGGCATCCATGTCGGCAGCATCCTCCAGCACGACGCCGGTGTCTGCGAGCGCAGCGCGCAGGATCGGCGCGTCACGGCCGATCAGCACCACGGCGCGGGCATGTGCGGCCACCGCCGGTGCCAGCAGCGAGAAATCCTGATCCTTGCCCACGCCGCCGGCAATCAGCACGGCACGACGGCCCAGACCCTGCAAGGCTGCCACCGTGGCGCCGATGTTGGTACCCTTGCTGTCATCGATGTACTCGATGCCATTGACCACCGTGACCGGTTCGCAGCGGTGGTGATCGGTCACGAAGGCGCGCAGCGCATGCAGCATAGCGCGCATCGGCACATCGCAGGCGCGCAGCAGTGCCAGTGCTGCCAGCACGTTCGCATGGTTATGGGCACCCTGCACGCGCAGTGCGTCGGCGGGCATCAGACGATTGAGCACGAAATCCACGGGCTCGGCCTTGCGACGACGGCCACCGGGAATCTCTTCCGGCAGGGCTTCGGTCAGCCATGCCAGACCGCCCTCGCGCACCAGACCGAAGGCAGGAGCGGAATGCGGGGTATGCAGCGAAAAATCGGTACGCGGCGCCAGCACGGGAACCTCAACCTTGGCCTTGGCACGCGAGCGCCCCTTGGCAGGCTGGGGTACCTCGGGCTCGGCAGGCGCCTCCCACGGCGCGGGCAGGTCCGGATCAGCGAGTGGATCGTCGAGATTGACGACACGGCGCTCTGCCGCCGGGTAGATGCGCAGCTTGGCCGCACGGTAGTTTTCCATCGAGCCGTGCCAGTCCAGATGGTCAGGCGTGACGTTGAGCACCACGGTCGCCTGGCAGGCGGGTGGCTGCGACACGGCCAGCTGGAAGCTGGACAGCTCCAGCGCCCACAGCCGCGGCATGGCGGCGGCAGCGGCACTGGGCGGCAGGCTCTCGAGCGCTGATTCGTCCTCGGGCACGGATTCCTGCAGTGGAGCCAACACGGGCTCGATGGACAGGTCGCCCAGACGATCCATCAGCGCATCCAGCATGGAGGGGCTGATATTGCCGGCGGCCACGGCTTCCAGGCCTGCTTCGTTGGCCAGGAAGGCGCAGAGCCGCGTGACGGTGGTCTTGCCGTTGGTGCCGGTAATGGCCACCACATCGGTCTTGGCTCCCTGCGCACGCAGCGTGGCGATGGCATCCATGAAGAAATCCAGCTCGCCGTGGACGGGAATGCCCCGTTCGCGGGCGGCTGCGTGCAGCGCGGCACCGGCACCCGTCTCGCAGGAGACGCCCGGGCTCCAGGCCAGCAGATCGATCTGGCCGGCCGCATCAAGCACGCCTGCATCCAGCGTGCGGCGGTGGAAGGTTGCCCCCGGCACCTGTTCGTGCAAGGCATCCAGGCCCGGCGGCTGGGCTCGATCATCGAAAACCAGCACATCGCTGCCGGAACGCGCCAGCCAGCGCGCCATGGCCAGGCCCGACTGGCCCAGCCCGATGACGGCCGCCCGTTTCCGATTGAGTTCGATCATGCCCATGTCAACGCAGCTTCAGGGAAGACAGGCCAAACAGCACCAGGACCATGGTGACAATCCAGAAGCGGACCACCACCTGCGATTCCTTCACGCCGCCCACCTCGAAATGATGGTGCAGCGGCGCCATGCGAAAGATCCGCCGGCCAGTGCCATAACGGCGCTTGGTGTACTTGAACCAGGACACCTGCAGCATCACGGAGACGGTTTCGGCCACGAAGACCCCGCCCATGATGAACAGCATGATTTCCTGGCGGACGATGACGGCGATGCAACCCAGCGCAGCGCCCAGCGCCAGCGCACCCACATCGCCCATGAAGACCTGGGCCGGATAGGCGTTGAACCACAGGAAGGCTAGCCCCGCCCCGAAGATGGCGCCGCACAGCACGATCAGCTCGCCAGCGCCCGGCACATAGGAAATGAGCAGGTAGCGCGCGAACACCGCATTGCCGGTAACGTAGGCGAAAATACCCAGTGCGCCGCCCACCAGAACCGCCGGCATGATGGCCAAGCCATCCGCTCCATCCGTGAGGTTGACGGCGTTGCTGGTACCAACGATGACGAAATAGGTCAGTGCCACGAAGCCAGCCACGCCCAGCGGAATGTTCCATTCCTTGAAGAACGGGATCTGCAAGTCGGTGGTCTCGGGCAGCGGCAGCGAGAAGCCGCTGCTCATCCACTGATGAAAGAGCTGGAAGGCCTCGGCCACCGACTGGGAGGGAATGGCGAAGGCCAGGTAAAAGGCCGCCAACAGGCCCAGTGCGCTCTGCCAGAAGTATTTCTCGCGCGCCGACATGCCCTTGGGATCGTGGTGAACGACCTTGCGGTAGTCATCGACCCAGCCCACCAGGCCGAAGCCCAGCGTGACCAGCAGCACCACCCAGACAAAGCGGTTGGAAAGGTCTGCCCACAGCAGCGTGGACAGGCCCACGGCGATGAGCACCAACACGCCGCCCATGGTGGGCGTACCGGACTTGACCAGGTGCGTCTGCGGACCGTCCTGCCGGACCGCCTGGCCGATCTTCATGGCGGTGAGACGGCGAATGACCGCCGGACCGCACAGCAGACCGATGAAGAGCGCCGTGAGCGTGGCCAGCACGGCACGCAGCGTGATGTAGTTGAATACCGAGAACACGCGGTATTCGTTGGCCAACCATTGCGTGAGCAGCAACAGCATCAATATTCTCCCTGCAGCAATGCCACGTCGGCCCACGCCCGGACGACGCGCTCCATCTTCATGAAGCGCGAACCCTTGACAAGAATGCTGGCGATGCCGGCCGGCGCCTGCGGATGTTCCGCCAGCAGGGCCTCGACCGTCTCCCAGTGCTGCACGCCACCTGCCTGGGCCGCAGCTTTCATATCCTTGCCGACGGCCCAGACCTGCTCGATGGCCCGGCTGACAGCGTATTCACCCACTTCGCGGTGAAAGGCCTCGGCCTGCGCCCCGGTCTCGCCCATGTCGCCCATCACCATCAGGCGCGGGGCCGGCTGGTCGGCCAGCACGTCGATGGCAGCACGCATCGAATCGGGGTTGGCGTTGTAGGTGTCATCAATGAGGGGCACGCCCTGCGCGGTGTGCGTCCGCCGCAAGCGACCATTGACCGGCTCGAAGGCAGCCAGACCGCGCACGATGGCCTCCACAGGAACCCCCTGCGCCAGCGTGCAGGCTGCAGCAGCCAGTGCATTGCGCACGTTGTGGCGACCGGCGATGTTGAGCCGGATATCGACGATGGTCTTACCCAGGCGCACGCGGAAATGCTCGGGACGCGCATCACGGGCCGCAGCCACGGACAGATGAGGCGTGCCGGCATCCGCCATCGATCGCGCATCAGCCTGCAGCGCCGCCTCATCCGCCACCAGACCAAAGTTCAGCACACGGTGACCCTGTGCCAGCGCCTGCCAGATGGGCGTGCAGGGGTCATCGCCCGGAAACACCGCCACCCCACCGGCAGCCAGTGCACCGAACACGGTGCCGTTTTCGCGGGCGGTGGCCTCGGGGCCATCCATGAACTCCTGGTGTTCACGCTGGGCATTGAGCACCAGCGCCACCGACGGTTGCGTCATGGCGGCCAGACCGGCAATCTCGCCCGGATGGTTCATGCCCATCTCGACCACGCCCATGCAGTGCGCATCACTCAACCGCAGCAGCGTGAGCGGCACACCGATGTCGTTGTTGAAGTTGCCACGCGTGGCAAAGGCGGCCTTTGCACCCAGGTGCGCCACCAGAATGGCGGCGATCATTTCCTTGACGGTGGTCTTGCCGTTGCTGCCGGTGACGGCAATCAGCGGGCACTGGAAGCGACGACGCCAGCCGCCCGCCAGCGCACCCAGCGCACGACGGGTGTCGGGCACCCACAGCGTAGGCACACGAACGCGCTCGGGAAACACTTTGGTCAGCACGGCGGCTGCGCCGGCATCGATGGCGACATCAATGAAAGCATGGCCATCGAAGCGATCGCCGCGCAGCGCGATGTACAGGTCACCGGGGCGCACGGTACGCGAATCGGTGGAAATGCCGGTGAAACGCTCGGTGCCGCTGCCGAACATCGTGACGTTGGGCAGCCACTGGTAGACGGTGCGCAGATCAAGCATGGGGCACCCCCCGGGTGTCGACCGTCCAGTGCGAGGCCAGGGCCTGCGCGGCCATCTCCGGATCAGAGAACGGATGGAAGACGCCGGCAATTTCCTGCGTGGTCTCGCGACCCTTGCCGGCGATCAGCACCACGTCGGCCGGTGCAGCCTGCGCAATGGCAGTGTCGATAGCAACGCGCCGATCGGCCTCGGTGCGCCAGGCCGGCTGCGACAGCCCCTGGCAGACATCAGCGATGATCTGTGCAGGATCCTCGTCACGCGGGTTGTCGCTGGTGACAACGACACGATCGGCCACCGCTTCGACGGCACGCGCCATCTCGGGACGCTTGCCCCGGTCACGGTTGCCGCCGGCACCGAAGACGCAGCAGAGCTGCCCGCCGCGCTGCCCGGCGATGTCGCGCAGGGCAGTCAGCACGTTGGTGAGTGCATCAGGGGTATGGGCGTAGTCCACTACCACCAACGGACATGCCGTAGAAGAGATGGCTGCGGCGGGAGCGGCCTCGTCTGCACCAGACATGTGTGCAGCTGGCAGACCGATGATTTCCATCCGGCCGGGCACCGGGTGCAGCTGGTGCAGCCCCTCGACGATGGCCGGGAAGTTCCAGCCCAGCGAACGCCACGCACCGGCAGCAGCCAATGCGTTTTCCATGTTGAAGCGACCCAGCACGTTCAGACGCAGCGTGGCGACGTTGCGGAACATCGCCTGCAGGCGCTTCTGACGTGCATGGACGACACCTTCGTCACCGGTGGACGCTACTGGGCCGGCCCCTGCTTCAGGCAGCTGGAGCAGCGTTTTCACCACGCTACCGGGGAACATCATCAGCACATGCTGGCCACTATCCCGGTCCAGGGCCAGTTCCAGCACTTCGTCGCACCGCATGGCCAGTTCATAGAAGCGACGCAGGCGTGCACGGGCGTCATCGTCCATGGCCTGGAAGGCTGCGTCAGCCTGGCCGGCCTGCGGTGCGCCATGGGCATTGTTCACCCAGTAGCCGATGATGCGCGGTGCCGCCGGATGGCGATGCAGCACCTCGATGATCTCGGTTGCCAGCGGATCACCCAGATTAACGACGGCTGCCTGCAACGTGGGCCACGAGAACAGCCCGACCTTGGCCGCGCCGTAGGCCTGCATCGAACCGTGATAGTCGAGGTGATCGCGGGTGAGGTTGGTGAAGACGGCAGTATGGATGCAGGTGCCCTGCATGCGCCCCTGCACCAGTCCGATCGACGAGGCTTCCATGGCCACCACGCCGACCGGTGCTTCGGCATCCGCACGGAACTGCCGGAACAGCGTCTGCAGCGTGAGCGGATCGGGCGTGGTGAGACCGATGTACTTCAGCGCCCCGGGCGTACCAACACCATTGGTACCAATGACGACACCCCGGCCTCGGCCGAGTTGCATGGCGGCATCGGCCTCGCCATCCAGGGCGATGACCAGACCTGCAAATTCGGCAGGACGTTGCGTCGAAGCGCCGGCGGGACGGCTCGGCGCGTTCGCATCAACAGCCTGGGCGTCGCCGGTACGTGCCAGACGATCGTTCACCCCCTGGGCGATCCAGTGGGTAGTACTGGTCTTGCCGTTGGTGCCGGTGACGGCCACCACGTCCAGCACCTGGCTGGGGTGGTCGTAATACTCGTCGGCCAGCGCACCCAGCTGGGTACCCAGGCACGGCACGTAGCAGACGGGCACCTGGACGTCGGCCGGCGGCGTCGGCAGATTCTTGAAGTAGTCGAAATTCCCGCAAGCGGCGTGCTCGGCCTGCGCCACGTCCCCTTCGGCAGCATCTTCTGCCTGGCAGGCCTGCGCCGGGATGGCCACGACGACGGCGGCCGCACCCTGCTGCACCGCCTGCGCGATGAAGGCGGCGCCATCCTGGCGCCGACCATGCAGCGCGAAGAAGGCATCCCCCTTGCCAACGCAGCGGCTGTCGGAAACGAGACGCCCGGTGGCGGGAAGATGCTCCCGCAACCAGGCGACCAGTTCCGTCGGCTCGACCAGGCCCTTGAGGCCGTTCGGGGACTCCGCCATCAGGCGCCTCCCCTTCCACTGCCCGGGCGTTCGTTCTCCTGCCGGACCGCCAGGCGAGGCTTGCCCTCATCGGCCGATGAAGTCTTGGGTCTGCCCTTGGCCGGCGGAATGAGCGTATGACGCGGCACGCTGACATTCTGGACGCGGCCGACATCACCCGGCGCGCGCGGCACGCTGCCAGGCCCCACCACCAGTTCGGGGCTGGTCGGGGAGATCATCGTCTCGAACGGAGCATCGGGCTCGACGGCTAGCGTGTGCAGTGCTTCGCCCGTGATGCGGGCGAACACCGGCGCGGCAATGTCCGAACCGTAGTACTTGCCAGCGCCCGGTTCATCGATCATGACGGCGACGATGACGCGCGGGTTGGACATGGGTGCCATGCCGACGAAGGAGCTGACGTATTTCTTGACGTAGCGACCACCTTCCAGCTTCTTGGAGGTACCGGTCTTGCCGCCGATGCGATAGCCCGGCACGGCCGCACGGCTGACAGCATCCTTGTTGCCCGCCGACATTTCCAGGATGTGGCGCATGGTGGCGGCCGTCTGGGGACGGATGACCGGCGTGCCACGCACGGGGGCGTTGAAGCCGGCGCCCAGGGCGGCACCGCCGCGTGCGGACACCTGGATGGCGCGAATGCGACGCTCTTCTTCGGGAATGATCAGCTGGGCGGGCAGCACGTCACCGCCATCCGCGAAGATGGTGTAGGCGCGTGCCATCTGAAGAAGCGACACCGACAGGCCATGCCCGTAGGAGATGGTGGCGTGCTCGATGGGCTTCCACTTGGTGTAGGGACGCAGGCGACCTGCGGCAGCACCGGGGAAACCGATGCGGGGCGCCTGACCGATTCCGACGGCATCCAGCATCTTCCAGTGGTCCTCGGGCGACATGCTGAGCGCCATCTTGGCGGTGCCGATGTTGGAACTCTTCTGGATGACCTGCTGCAGCGTCAGCAGTTCCTTGTTGCGGTGTGCGTCACGGATGACATCCGGACCGATCTTCATGAAGCCTTCGCGGGCATCGAAGAGCGACGACGGCGAATAGCGGCCGCTGTCCAGCGCCAGTGCGGCGGTGAACACCTTCAGGGTGGAACCCGGCTCGTACAGGTCGGTGATGGCGCGGTTGCGCAGCCCGTTGCCGTTGAGGGTGCGGCGGTCGGCCGGGTTGTACGACGGCCAGTTGGCCAGCGCCAGGATCTGTCCGTTGCGGGCGTCCAGCACCACGGCGGCACCGGCCTTGGCCTGCTGGGCTGCCACGGCCTCCTTGACGGCCTGGAAGGCCTGGTACTGGATGCGCGAGTCGATGGTGAGCTTCAGGTCGCGGCCGTCCTGCGGCTCCTTGATCTGGTCGATGTCACTGATGATGCGGCCGCTGCCGTCACGCACGACACGACGACTGCCCGGCTTGCCGGCCAGCGTGGGCTGGAAGGCAAGCTCCAGACCCTCCTGGCCGACGTGGGCCAGGTCGGTGAAGCCCACCAGGTGTGCGGCGATCTCGCCCTCGGGGTAGTTGCGCTTGTATTCGCTGTCCTGACCGATGCCGTGGATGCGCAGCGCGGCGATCCGCTCGGCGGTGTCCAGATCGACCTGGCGCTTGAGGAAGACGAAGCTGCGGTCACCGTGGGTGAGCTTGGCCTGCAGATCCTGCGGCTTCATGCCCAGCAGGCGCGCGAGGTCCATCAGGCGCGGGTCAGCCAGGTCCACGCGGTCGGCGTAGGCCCAGATGGAACGCGCCGGCAGGCTGGAGGCCAGCACAACGCCGTGACGATCGAGAATGCGGCCGCGGTTGGCCTGCAGTTCGATGGTCTTCTCGTAACGCTGGGCACCCTGGGCCTGCAGGAAGGGTTTGGAAGCCGTCTGCAAGTAGAACGCCTTGATGCAGAGCGCCGAGAACGCCACGAACAGCAGGGCGAACATGAAACGCGAGCGCCACAGCTGCAAACGCGCCTGCAGCAGGTGCGGGGCGGCGAATTTGACTGATTTGGGCATCAGCGACTTCCTCTCAGGTAAATCGTGCGCTCGGGGGTCAGCGCAATCATCCCCAGGTCCTGTCGGGCACGGGCGTCCAGCAGCGAGGGCTTGGCCAGCCGGGTGATCTCGATCTGCAGCTGGGAGAAGCGAACTTCCAGCTCGCGGGTCTGACCCTGGGCCTGCTCCATCTCGGTGTTCAGGCGCCGTGCACGGTTCTGGGCCGTGACCAGCAGCAGGGCTGCGATCATCAGCAGGACGGCCAGCACGATATTGATCCGGTTCAGCATCATGTCCGTGCGCTCCTCAATGCAGCACCGACGGAAGCCGTTCGGCCACACGCAGGATGGCCGAGCGCGCCCGCGGGTTGGTCGCCACCTCGGCCTCGCCGGGCAGGACGCGTCCCAGGGACTTGAGCAGCGGCTCAGCCAGCCATGCACCGGTCACGGGGTGACGCTCAGCATCACGGCCAGCGTGGCGTGCGATGAACTGCTTGACCACACGGTCCTCGCTGGAATGGAAACTGATCACGGACAGGCGCCCGCCAGTGGCCAGGCGCCGCAGGGCGACATTCAGGACCCGCGCGAGCTCGCCGCCTTCGTCATTGGTGTGAATCCGTAGAGCCTGAAAGGTGCGTGTGGCCGGATTTTTCGGCGAATTCTTTTGCCGCCGACGGATGACCCCCGCCACGAGATCGGCAAGCTGTCGTGTTGTCTGAATGCCCTGGCCGTCGGTCTGGTCGCGGCGAGCAGCAATCTCCTTTGCAATCGGAAAAGCAAACCGTTCGTCACCATCTCTTTTCAATACCTCGGTAATCTGTTCGACCGTGGCCTGCATCAACCATTCGTACGCCGACGGACCCACGGTCGGATCCATGCGCATGTCCAGCGGACCATCGCCGATGAAACTGAAACCCCGGCTGGGATCGTCGACCTGAGGCGACGAGATTCCCAGGTCCAGCAGCAGCCCGTCGATGTGTGTCAGCCCACGCGCATCGAGCACCTCGTCCAGCGACGAGAAGCGGGCGTGCACGATCTCGAACCGTGCGTCACCGTTTTCCTGTTTCCATGCCCGAGCTGCTGCCACTGCTTCTGGATCCCTGTCCAACGCCAACAGACGGCCTTTCGGTCCGAGGGCCTGCAGAATGTGCCGGCTGTGCCCCCCGCGTCCGAACGTACCGTCCACGTACACCCCATCCGGGCGGATGGCCAGAGCCGCAACCGCCTCGTGCAGCAGCACGGGCAGATGCGCCCCCGACAACAATCCTTCCCGGTCCATATCCGCGCCTCTTTCCATCGCTCAGAGGCCCGGAATGTCGCCCAAGTCTTCCGGCAAGCCGGCCGCAGCCTGCTTGTCCAGATAGGCTTCCCAAATCTGCTCATCCCACAGCTCGAAGCGGGTCAGGTCTCCGACCATGACCACCTTGCGATCGAGCTTGCCGGCCCGACGCAGGATCGGGCTGACCAGGATGCGTCCTGCACCATCCATCTCCACGGTTTCTGCCGAGCCGATCAGAAGACGACGAATACGGTCGTCCTTGGAAGTCAGCACGGAGGCGATGTGCTCACGTACCTTCTCCCATTCCGGCAGCGGGTAGATCCGCAGCAAGTCACCGAAGTGCCGGGTCAGCACGAGCTTGCGCACGCCCTGTTCTTCGAGCACACCGCGCCATTGCGACGGGATCGTCAGACGACCCTTCGCATCCAGCGACAGTGGGAAGCTCCCTTCGAACATTGGCTAACCAACCCGGTTGATGAGTGGGCGGCGGCGATACAGACCCGATCCGGACCAGGCTGCGCTGCCACCTCGACGGTGCTGGCGGGCCTGCGAGAGGCTCACCCCGGGTGAATTTTCCCACCAAGGCCCACCTTTTCCCACAAATCCCCACCAGATCGAAGAATACGGGGGGTTCCGAGCAGCGTCAAATCGGGAGAAAGTGTTTTTTCCTGCTATGACAATGACTTACAGAGGATCGCTCATCCTGAAAAAGCAACCGTCCGACCACTTTTCACGTACTTAGCAGCGTCACTGAAAGTAAGCCATCAACTAATTGGCAGTTATTTGCAACACTTCTACAACGATTGTGAAAAAACCAGGGGCGATCGGCGGTATTTTCGGCCGACGAACGGTCGTTGAAGCGTTGCCTTCCCGGCGAAAGAATGGGTCATCCATGCAGCCTGTGGTGCCGCCGCGACCGGTCTCAGCACGAAGACGACAGAGGGCGCAGCCTTTTTTGCCATGCGTCATGACAGCCTTCCTGCCCAAATAACCGGCAAGGGTTGACAGGCGAAAGGGCTTGCACCAAGTCGGACGATGCCACAAGGAGCCAGCCCAAGGGCCGAAAAAGAAGGAATGGAGCGGGTCTATAGGCCGGATTCTGTCCACCTGGGAAGGTGTGACGGTCATTCATCTGGGCCGACCGTTGCCGGCCGGCTCTAGCCATCCACCCGCACGCTCGGGCGGGCGCCCTGTGCAGCCGAGGCTGCCTCGCGTGCCTACATGATGTTGCTCCGGATGGGGTTTGGCGTGCCACGCCTGTCACCAGCCGCGCGGTGGGCTCTTACCCCACCTTTTCACCCTTACCCGGCAAGCCAGGCTGCCGGGCGGTCTGTTTTCTGTGCCACTGTCCATCGCTTTGGGACCAAAGTGGGACACTGTCCCACTTTGGCCTTATGGCGCCTGGCCGTTAGCCAGCATCCTGCCCGCAGGAGTCCGGACCTTCCTCCGGGTCGCCCCGGCGACCGTCCGACCCGCTCCGGCCGGGAATGTAACACCAGATGCCCGAAGCGGGTGGCTTCGGGGGCTTTCCACGAGCGACACGGCACACCGGCATTCCGTCACGGCCAGCCGTCGGCACCTGGCCACCGACGGCAACCCGCCGTGTGTGGCCAACCATTCATCCACTCTGTCTCGACAGGCGAAGCACGAAACCGGATGCTGGCGCAGATCTCCCAATGAGGATCTTGCTGATGAAACGTCTTCTGAAGCGCGCGCTGGCCGCCGGCCTGTCGCGCACGATGCTGGCCGCGGTGGCGGGTGCGGGCCTGGCTGCTGCCAGCCTGCCGGCCCAGGCCGTCGAGTACCCGGTCAACTTCGGCGAGCCGGTGGTGCTGTCCGAACGGGGCCAGCCGCTGAAGGTGCTGCTGCCCTTCGAGGGCACGCCCAACGATCGGGCCACCGCCGTGGCCTTCCTGGTGGAGAATGCCGAGGTACCCGAGGGCTTCCGCGCCCCCGTCGCCCGCAACTTCGTCGTCATGCGGCCAGATGCGTCGCCGTACGTGATCTTCCATTCGGAAGAGGATGTGGCAGCACCGCAGATCATGCTGACGGTGAACGTGATGGGCGACCCGAACAGCCCCTATCAGATGCGCCTGAGCATTCCTGAGAACGGGGCAGACCGGACGATGATGGCCATGGGCGGCGACAACGGACGCCAGGGCGCTCGTCGGGTCGGCCACGGGGCCAACTCGTTCCGCAAGGTGCCCGCCCCGATGGCGCGCACCGATCTGCCGCCGAAGTAATCAACCGTCCGGGGCAACCGGGCGCAGCGGCCTGAAGATCCTCTCGTCCGCATAGAAGGCAGGGTCCGCATTGGCCGGATCCCAGCCTGGCCAGCCCTGCAGCGGCAACGGCAGCAGCAGGGCCGGGCGCAGCGCCTGCTGCCCGGCCAGCTCACACAGCCGGGCAGCCGTGCCCCGGTCCAGGCCATACCGGGGATCCGGACACGGCAGCAGCTTGGCCGTCATGGACTTGAAGGGACGGTGAAGCTTCTCCAGCAAGCCATGCCCAACGATGACGGGCGCATTCCGCGCTGCCCTTGACGCCAGGTTCAGCGCCACACCGGCATGGCTATCATCGCGCAACGTCGATAATTCAGACACGCCGCCCATCAATGCCTGCCGACTCTCGACAAAGAGAGCGCACCACTCCCGCGTTTCCAGCATCCGCACCCATTCTGGCGCAGGTGCCGGCCATAATGCACCATTCTCGTCCAGCAGGGTCAGGGCGTCGCGCAGAGGTCCCCGGCCTCGGCGCCCCTTCTGGTTGGTGGACGCATCTGGCGCCACATGAGCAGAAAACACACCTTCCCGCTCAGGTTCATCACCCGCCTGCGGCGTCTCACTTTCCGCCTGCTGACAATGCAGCCAGTTGATGGCAGCCTTCAGACGCGGAAAACGCAGCCAGACCAGGGCGTTATGAAAGTCGTGCCGCGCGCCCAGCCCCAGGGGCTTGCACGGCACCTGTCCGGTCTTCAGGATACTGAATTCGTAATCCATAGCACCCACGCCGCTGCCCGAGACGAAACGCAGGGGCATGCCCCGGACCGAGCGCAGACCACGCCAGACGGCCAGTCGATTCATGAACGGCAACCAGTGCTCGGCATCCCAGGTCGCTGGATCGTCTTCGTCAGGGGCGGCATCCAGTCCCGCCTCCTCTTGCGGTAGCGACAAGGCCGAAGCCTGTTCTCCCGCCGTTTCAAGCGCCATGTCACGCAGGCGGCGTAGCAGCGGCCAGTAGGGAACAAAGCCCGGATGGCGCCAGCCGGGACTGACCAGGCGCCGAAGCAGGGGCAGTGACAGTACTGAATTCTTCATGCTGGCCTTCACACATTGCCTACGCGACCATAACAATTCCACCACAAAGCCGGGTCAACCCGGTACCCTGGCATCCCGTTTTGTGCGATGTTGGCCAGCCTTCGGCAGGCCCCTTTCAGGAGCAAGCATGTTCCAGACAGTCTTTGCGCATCGGTTTGGCGCGTTGGGCTGCATCACAGCGGCCTCTCTGGCTCTGGCCAGCCTAGCGGCCCCCCAGGCGGCACACGCCCGCCAGACCAAGGCCTTCACGGTCCAGATTTCCGGCCTGTACGCCGGCCCTGCCCCGGACTACCCGCAGCTGGAGCGGCTGACCCCGCAGACCAGTGTCAGCATCCTGAGCTGCCTGCCGGACTTCGGCTGGTGCGACGTGGCGGCCAACGGCTTTCGGGGCTGGATGAATGCCCGCAATCTGAGCATCATGGTGGACGGCTACGGCCGACCGGTGCCCGTGGTGGGGCCGACGGTGGGCGTGCCCGTCAGCCGCTTCGCGCTGGGACCATACTGGATGGCGCACTATCGCAACCAGCCCTGGTTCGACGATCCACGCTTCGCGCAGGAACTGAACGCCTACCGTGTCCAGAGCCGGATCGGCAACACGACCATTGAAGTGGAACGCACCTGGCGTGCCCGGCCGCAATACGAGCCGTATCCGGTCTACGTGGAACCCGGTCCCTCCGTGTACGTGGACCCGCCGGTCATCTATGCACCAGCCCCCGTGTACGAAGCCCCGGTCTACCCGGCGCCGCCCATCTACCGGCCTGCCCCCGTGTACCGCCCGGCGCCCGTCTATGAGGTGCCGGACTACTACGAAGTTCCCCGCGTGCAGGAGCAGCGCCCACCGCGCGTGAACCCGCTGCGCCCCTCGCCCAACTTCCCCGACCCCGCGCCACTGCCCATGGAGCGGTCCGGCGAGCGGTCCCTGCCCGGCCAGCAGATCATCACCCCGGGTGGACGGGCACTGAAATGAGCGGCATGCCTACTCCCTTGCGGCCCTCGGCCGAAACCATCCAGGCCTATGAACAGACCGACTACCTGGCCGAGGATCAGCCCCCGGTCTGCCTGCGCATCGGCGACAGTGGCCAGCAGCACCGGGCGTGGCTGACCCGGCACGGCGCCACGTCGGCCAGCATCCTGACGGCCTGGAATCCTTTTGGTCAGGAGCTGGCCCGTGCCGAAAACGACGCCCTGCAAGCCCGGTTGCAGACCACCATCCTGCACAGTAATTTGGCCTGGCTGCCCGCCCGAGGTGAAGACCCCAAAGGCAGCTGGCAACCAGAACCGGGCTTCTGCGTCTTCGACATGCCTCCCGCCCTGCTGGATGAATGGCTTCAGCTGTTTCGTCAGAACGCGGCGGTGCGGCTGGATGCCAACGAAGGGTGCCGACTGGTCTGGCACCCCGAGATCGCTCGGATGCTGACCCAGCAATCCTGACCCGCTTCTCTACTTGCGCCGTACTGCCTTTTTGGGCTGTTCGGCCTTCAGGAAGAGCGCCGGATCGACCATGGTGCGGTTCAGGCACACCGACCAGTGCAGGTGCGGGCCCGTGACCCGCCCGGTCTTGCCCACGGTTCCAATGACATCGCCAGCCCGGATCCGCTCGCCGACACGGGCACGAATGTGGTCCAGGTGGCAGTACATGGTCAACAACCCGGCACCATGGTCGACCCAGACGGTGTTTCCATTAAAGAAATAGTCGCCGGCATCGATGACCACGCCGGGAGCGGCCGCCTGCACGGGCGTTCCCACCGGCGCCGCGATGTCCATGCCACCGTGCGGATTGCGCGACTGGCCGTTGAAGAAGCGACGCAGCCCGAACGAGCTGGAGCGCACGCCCGGCACCGGCTGGCGCAGCTGCAGCGAGGCAGGCACCGGTTCGCTCCAGGTGGCCATGACGCGCGTGCTCTGCTTGCGTTCGCGCAGATGGCGGGACAGGACATCCTTGCTGAGCGTGACCTGCCCCGGCACCACCTTCAGGTGCTGCTCGGCATACTGATGGGGACGGATGGGCACGTCGATCCGTCGCAACCCGGTCGACGACGCCTCCGGCTGAGCCTTGCCGGCCCGAGCAGCCGCCGCAGTGGTCTCTCCGTCGCGACCTTTGCCCGTATCGCGCGCCGAGGCCTGTCTTTCAGCCCGCTCACTGGGCGCCGCATCCTGTACCTCCAGCACCAGCCGATCCTGCACTGTGTGCAGCGGAATGCCCAGTACCGCGAACCACCCCGATGATGACCCTGTCACCAGAACGGGTATTCCATTCCAGATGGCCTTGGGCGCTCGCCGCGCAGCACCCAGCGGCACCACGGCCACGCCACCGGGTACCGCTCTCGATGCCGGAAAAGGCAATGTCACCTGCGACTGGGAAACGGCCTTACGCTCCGGGGACGCGATCGCGGCCGCCCGGACGACGGCAGGGCCAACCGCAAGCGCACCGCCCCCCAGCAGGGCAGCAGCCATGCCGCCCAGCCAGTGGCGACGCCCGGCCTGCAGATCCTGAACGTCGTACAGGTGGGCCCCATTCCCGCAAGGCGATGACAACACTTCACATGCTGTATCACCACCACACGGCTTCACGGATACTTCCGCAACGTCCGACATCGATCGATCAGGTACATTCAACAGTTTGACGGCCCTCCCGGCCCGGATAGGATACGCATGGCGCTTGCCAACCTGCTCACTTTAATCGACGACATCGCCAGCCTGCTGGATGATGTTGCAGCACTCACGAAAACCGCCGGTGCCAAGACCGCAGGCGTCCTGGGCGACGACCTGGCCCTGAACGCCCAGCAGGTCACGGGCATGCGCGTGGACCGTGAACTGCCGGTGGTCTGGGCCGTGTTCAAGGGCTCACTGCTGAACAAGACCATCCTGGTACCGCTGGCGCTGGCCATCAGCGCCTTCGTCCCCTGGCTGGTGACGCCGCTGCTGACCCTGGGCGGATTGTTCCTGTGCTTCGAGGGTGCCGAGAAACTGTTGCACTCCGCAGTGCATCGCAAACACGCCGAGCACTCCGAACACGCCGCTGATCATGCCCCGTCCGAACCAGCCCCCCCTGCCGGCGAACAGGCGCCGCTGAACGAGAAGGAGCGCGTCAAGGGTGCCATCCGAACCGACTTCATCCTGTCGGCCGAGATCATCGCCATCACGCTGGGCATCGTGGCCCACGAGCCGCTGCCCACGCAGATCTCCGTCATGGCCATCATCGCCCTGACCATGACCGTGGGCGTCTATGGCATTGTGGCCGCCATCGTGAAGCTGGACGACCTGGGCCTGTACCTGAGCCAGCTGCAGGGCGGCGGCATGCGCCCGCTGCTGCGCGCCATCGGACGCGGCATCCTGCGCGCTGCCCCCTGGCTGATGAAGGGACTGAGCATCGCCGGCACGATCGCCATGTTCCTGGTCGGTGGCGGCATCGTGACCCACGGCATCCCGGCCGTGCATCATGCCCTGGAACACGGCCTGACGCAGGTGACGCTGCCCGGCTGGCTGTCCAGCCTGGCACTGCCGGTGGCCCAGGGTGTGGTCGGCCTGCTGGCCGGCCTGGTACTGGCCATCCTCTTCCTGGGCATCCAGAAGATCCGGGGAACGGCACAGGCGTAAGCCCACGCCAGGGCAGCGCGGGGTAGGCCCGAAGGCAGGCGTCGTCCATCCCTGCCAGAGATGACCCCCTGTCGTACACACGCAGCCCAGGTTCCGAAAGTAACCGACAACCGATCCGGCAGCCTTCTGCCAGGGATGGACGAAACCCTTCTGTCCATATGCGGAAACGGCATGAGGGTGCAGGGCGGGCCATAGAATGAGCCGCCCTCCTCCTTCCGGTTCATCGAACCGCCTTCCCATGGACAAGAAAGACATCCTCATCCTCGACGGCGGCATGGGCCGCGAACTGGCCCGGCGCGGTGCGCCGTTCCGTCAGCCCGAATGGTCGGCCCTGGCGCTGACCGAAGCCCCCGAGGCCGTGCTTCAGACACACCTGGACTTCATCCGTGCCGGCTCGCAGGTCATCACGGCCAACAGTTACGCCGTGGTGCCCTTCCACATCGGCGACCGCTTCGAGCACGAAGCCCAGACCCTGGCCGACACCGCCGGCAGGCTGGCGCGCCAGGCTGCCGGTGAAAGCGGCCGCCCGGTGCGCGTGGCTGCTTCGCTGCCGCCGCTCTTCGGCTCTTACCGGCCCGACCTGTTCGACGTGACAAAAGCACCTGCCCTGGCACAGCCGCTGGTGAGAGGCCTGTCACCTCACGTGGACATCTGGCTGGCCGAAACACAGAGCAGCGTGGCCGAAGCTGCCTTCTGGCGAACCCAGCTGCCCCAGGATGGCAAGCCCTTCTGGACCTCCTTCACGCTGGAAGACACACAGCCACATGAGGAACCCGTACTGCGCTCCGGTGAACGGGTTGCCGACGCCGTGCGCACCATGGTGGCCCTGGGCGCCGAGGCCGTGCTCTTCAACTGCAGCATGCCGGAAGTGATGGAAGCGGCCGTGCGTGTGACCCACCAGGCCCTGGGCAACGCCTGCGAACAAGTGCGTCTGGGCGTGTACGCCAACGCCTTCGAGGCCAGCCACGGCGAGATGCGCGCCGCCAATGACGGACTGGACGAGATCCGCAAAGATACGACACCCACGAACTATCTGGCCTGGGCGCGACAGTGGGTGGATGCCGGCGCCAGCATGGTGGGCGGCTGCTGCGGCATCGGACCGGAACACATCGCCGAGCTGGCCGCACATCTTCAGCCTTCCGCTGCCCGCTGATCCGTTCGCACATCGTCGCTGACATCATGTCCACCAGATCCCGGATCGGGCTGCTCTCCCTCACGGCGTTGGTCATCAGCTCGATGATCGGCTCCGGCATCTTCAGCCTGCCGCAGAACATGGCTGCCGTGGCAGGATCGAAAGCCCTGCTGATCGGTTGGCTCATCACCGGCGTTGGCATCATCTTTCTGGGACTGTCATTCTCGGCACTGTCTCGCCTGCGGCCTGACCTGGATGGCGGCATCTACACCTATGCGCACGATGGATTCGGGGACCTGATGGGTTTCCTGTCCGCCTGGGGCTATTGGCTGTGCACGACCGTGGGCATCGTCGGCTACCTGGTGGTGGCCTTTGAGGCCGCCGGCACCTTCGTTGACACACCGGACGCGATCATCTTCGGTAAGGGCAACACGTTCATTTCCTTCATCGGTGCTTCCACGGTAGCTTGGCTGGTATATGCCCTGGTCGCCTCCGGGATCAAGGAGGCCGCCGGCGTGAACCTGGTGGCCACCGTCGTGAAGGTCTTTCCACTGGTGCTGTTCATCGGTCTGGCGGCATGGTTCTTCGATCCCGCCATCTTCATGGCCGACTGGAATGGCGCAGGCATCCAGACGGATGGCGCACCCAGCAGCGTAATGGATCAAGTGCGCAACACCATGCTGATCACGCTGTGGGTGTTCACCGGCATCGAAGGGGCCGCCGTGCTTTCCAAGCATGCCCGCCGCCGCATCGACATCGGCCGCGCCACGGTGTTCGGCGTCGTGCTGGTTCTGGCCATGTATGTCGCCATCACCCTGCTGGCGCAGGGCGTGCTACCCCGTGCGCAGATCGCCACCATGTCCAACCCCTCCATGGCCGGCGTGCTGCAGCACATGGTGGGCCACTGGGGCAAGGTGCTCATCAGCGCCTGCCTCGTCGTTTCGGTGCTGTCTTCTTACCTGAGCTGGACGTTGTACGCCACCGAGATCCCACATATGGGTGCAAAGAACGGCGCCTTCCCGCCATCGTTCATCAAGCTCAACCGCAACGAAGTGCCGACGGGATCACTGCTGTTCACCACCCTGACCGTGCAGCTATGCCTGTTCCTGGTCTGGCAGACCGGTAACAGCTATGAAGCCCTGCTGATGATCTCCACCTCGATGATCCTGGTGCCCTACCTGCTGATCGGTGCCTACCTGCTGAAGCTGTCGTTCACGCAGCACCTGAACTGGACATACAAGGCCACGGGGCTGATTGCCACCCCCTATGCACTGTGGATCGTCTATGCCGCCGGCGTGCAGTACCTGCTGTTCTCGGTACTGCTGTACCTGCCAGGGGTTCTGCTGTTCCTTTACTCGCAAAGACGGCACCACGGCACGTGGCGTTTCAGCACCGGCGACAAGGTGGTGCTGGGCGTGCTGGCGGTTCTGGCCGTGCCGGCGGTATGGCGGTTCTGGCAGGGGGTTGCGGTGGGCTGATCTTCAGCACGAGACTCGAAAAAGCTCTTCCGTCATGTCATTGGTCTCGGCACGTTCTATGCACAAGCCACAGCCTCCAGCCGCTGCTTGAAGGCTTCGGGGTCCTCAACCGACTGACCGGTTTCATGACGACTCCTGAAGGATCACACCCCCTCATTCCGCTAATTTCAGAACACCACCAGCAGCCTCCCCGGCTGGTTCGGATGCGGCAGAACGGTGGCCTCCACGCCATAGACCTGACGAAGCGTATCGGGAGTGAGTACCTGGGCGGGAGTCCCACAGGCAGCGACGCGCCCCTGGCCCAGCAGCAGAAGCCGGTCGCAGTAGCCGGCGGCCAGGTTCAGGTCGTGCATGATGACAAGCGCCGCCACGTTTTCTTCATGCGCCAGCGTGTGCACGGCAGACAGCAGGTGCAGCTGGTGGCGCGGGTCCAGGCTGGCGGTGGGTTCGTCCAGCATCAGCACGCGATATTCATCGTATCCCTGACGTGCCAGCAGCAGCTGGTACAGCACACGAGCCAAGTGCACGCGTTGCTGCTCGCCGCCGGAAAGGTGGCGGTAACGGCGCTCGTACAGGTCCTGCACATCGGCCAGGGCCAGCACGCGCTGCAGGATGCACTGATCTTCGGCGATGGCAGACTGGGCCGCATCGCGGCAGCCGGTGCGGGACGCACCGGTTCGCGCGTGTCGCGCATGCGGATAGGTGCCCATGCTGATGACAGTGGCCACCGGCAGGTCGAACTGCAACGAGGGGCTCTGCGGCAGCACGGCTCGGCAGCTGGCCAGTTCTGCCGCAGGCCAGGCAGACAATGGGCGCCCGTTCAGCGTGACGCTGCCGACGCTGGGAGACAGTTCGCCCGCCAGCGCAGCCAGCAGTGTGGATTTGCCGGCACCATTGGCACCCAGCACGCCGATGACCTGGCCGGCCGGCAGGGACAGGTCGATGTCGGCGAGGATCTGACGTTCACCGCGTTGCACGGCGATGCCATGGGCCTGCAACATCAGCGTGCCTCCCGCTGGATGAGCATGAACAGCACGGGCGCCCCCAGCAATGAGGTGACGATGCCGATGGGCAATTCGGCCGGGATGACGACGATACGTGCAACCCAGTCGGCCAGGACAAGAATGAGTGCACCAGCCAGCAGTGACAGGGGCAGCAGCGGCCGATGATCGGCACCGGCCACCAGACGGACGAGATGCGGCACGACCAGGCCCACGAAGCCGATGATGCCAGTGACGGCCACCAGCGGCCCCACCAACAGCGTCACCTGCAGGATGAGTCGTGCGCGCAAGTGCTGCAGCTCAAAGCCCAGGTGCAGTGCCTCGCGTTCACCCAGCAGCAGCGCGTTGAGTGCACGCCATTGCCACAGCAGCGCCCCCATCAGCGCCAGCGTCCAGGGCGCCAGCCAGGACAGCATGGCCCAGTCGGCGGTGGCCAGACTGCCCAGGTTCCAGAAGGTCAGGCTACGCAGCTGCATGTCGTCGGCCAGGTAGGTGAAGACGCCGATGAGCGCCCCTCCAAAGGCGTTGATGGCGATTCCGGCCAGCAGGATGCCCGCCGCCCCCGGTGCACGCCGCCCCAGCAGCCAGGCAGCCAGTGTGGCCAGCAGGCTGCCGACAAAGGCAGCGCCTGCCAGCACCAGCGGCTGCTGGTCATATCCCAGGACAATGGCACCCACAGCACCGACTGCCCCGCCCACCGAAACGCCGACCAGGCCCGACTCGGCCAGCGGGTTGCGAAAAAGCGTCTGCATGACGGCACCGGCCACGGCCAGTGCTGCCCCCGCCAGCATGCCCAGCAGGATGCGCGGCAGGCGGATGTCCAGCAGCACACCTTCCCAGAGCCAGTATTCCGGATGGCCGGCTGCGGAAGATGGCGATACGGAATTGGACGCCACGCCCAGCAAGGCCGGCATCGCGTCCAGCGGAATGCGCACGGCACCGCTCATGGCCGAACCGACGGCCGCTGCGAACAGAAACACCAACAGAACCAGCATTCCGACCAGCAGCCTGGGCCGGCGTCCTCCGAAGTCGTCCTTGACCGAGCTCGATACACCGCCGCCGGGTAGACTCATGATGCGACCTCCAGCCACGGTGGGTTGTGCCGGCAAAGGCCCGAGCGGACAAAAATGAGGATGTCGTCTTTTCATGGGGGCATGGCCCGGAAGGTCACAGGACCGTCATCGGAGGAACAACTGCCCCCGGGCAGGACACGATGGTATCCGTACCTGCCAAGGGTTCAAATCCGGATTCTGCCCGTTGTACCAATGGACCGGCGCACACAGGTTTTCCCGTCCCGCGTGACGGTGCCAGCCACGGACGACACCGTCTACCTACCCGGCAGCTGTGCGTAGAACTGGATGGTCCAACGCTGCGCCGAGTTCACGTTCTTCGGATCCTGATAGGACACGCGCTTGAGACGCATGCGGGCGTAGTTGTTACCGTCACCACCGCGTATCAGAGCCCCGCGTTCTGGGTCTGCCCCCAGCACGCCAGCCAACGGGGCAAAGCCGGCTGCCTGAGCACGCCGTGCATCGGTGTACTTGATGAACCAGCCGTGATCTTCGTCCAGCCCCCGCAGGGTGGCGGGCACGTTCAGCAGCGAGCCGTTGGCGTCGGCCACGTAGGCGTCGGTCGGCAGGGCCTCGCGGTTGGCCGGGTTCGTTGCACCATCCTTCCATTGTTCCAGATGGAACCATTTCATCAGGACCTGCTGGATGGTGCCGTTGGTGGCCCGCCGGACGTAGACACCACCCTGGCCGGTGCCGCTGGAGCCGCTGTTGGTAAACAGCATGGGGGCGTCGTCCTGCCGCCCGGTGATCTTCAGGTCCCAGGCATTGCCAAGGCACGTGGGCACCTCGGAGCCCGCGTCGAAGTCGAAGCAGGTCGATTGCCCGGCTGCCGGGATGTCGGCCTGCCAGACAACCTCAGTATTGAAGTGCGACGGAAAGGGATCAGGCCCCCCTCCTCCTCCACAGCCTGCCAGCGTCAGGGCCAGCAGCGCCATGCCCCATGTCGATCCATCCGGTCTTGCTGTTTTTCTTTCCGGAACCACGATGTCGCCTCGTCGATGTTGAATGCCAGTCTGGTGAATGACGGCATGAAACATGAAGATTTCATGCCAAAACCCTCAATTTGCAGCTACTGATACTACAACGTGCAACAAAACGAAACGGTATACAACGTCACCACACGGCGAACTCCAGGCTCGGCGGTCGCTTTCACCTTCCCGACGGCATGTGTCCGGGATATGCGCCCAGTCCAGACAGCAAGAAAGCCGCTCACATCGAAGTGTGGCGGCCTTCCTGGACTGGTTCTGCCTGGCAACAGCTTCCTGGGCAGGCGCAATCATCCCATGACCCGCGCCCCCATCTGCCCGGCCAAGCCGGGCAGAGAGCGGCAGACCAGGTCTCAGGCGTTCACTTGCTGAACTTGTCCTTGACGGAGTTCTTGATTTCCGAAGCTTTTTCCTTGGTCTTGTCCCACATCGAGCTGTCCGACGAGGTGCCGGTGCCCTCGTTGGTCATAGTCTCGGTGGGCTGGGAAGGCGTCGAGCCGTTCATGGAAGACCCCTCCATCGAACCATGCTCGTGATTCATCGTGCCATGCTCGTGCCTCATCGCACCATGCTCGTGTTTGGAAGCGTTTTCCGACGAGCCATGTTTCACGTCATCGGCTTTCTTTTCCAGCTTCTCGCCACCGGCCTTGATGTCCTGGCCCATGCCGGACATGGTATTGCAACCGGCCAGCACGAAAGTAGCACCCACCAGGGCTGCGCTCAGTTTCTTGATCATGTTCTTATCTCCTTGAATCTTGATCACTTCGGGAAGGTTCCTGGCCCGAGGCTTAGGAACCGCGCTTCACGCCCTCGGCCTTCCTTTCCAGCTTCTCGCCGCCGGCCTTGATGTCCTTGCCCATGCCGGCCATGGTGTTGCAGCCAGCCAGCACGAAAGCGACGCCCAGCAGGGCTGCGCTCAGTTTCTTGATCATGGTTTTTTCCTTTCCCGGCAATGGGAAGAACAAGGATGAGAGGACTGATTGAAGTGGCCACGACAGGGTGGCACGAGGGCATCATACCAAAAAGCCCCCGACGGGCCCGCATGCCAGAAAACTATCCAAGATCATGGCACCTCCATGCGCCGTACCCGAGTACCGCAAGGCGGTATCGCACGGATGACTCAGACGCTTCGCCCCTCGCCCACCACCTGCCAGGGCAGGGTCTCCCCGGCGGCCAGCGGCACGATCTCGGTGCCTGCAAAGGGCAGGCTCTCGGGAATGGTCCAGTCCTGGCGCTTCAGGGTGATGGTGCCGGTATTGGGCGCCCTTCCGTAGAAGCGGGCGCCGTGCAGGCTGGCAAAGGCATCCAGCTTGTCCAGCGCGCCGGCAGCCTCGAAGGCCCAGGCATAGAGCTCGAGGGCATGCGGGCCGGTATAGCAGCCGGCGCAGCCGTTGCCGACTTCCTTCATCGCCCGGGCGTGCGGGGCGCTGTCGGTCCCCAGGAAGAAGCGTGGATCGCCACTGGTAGCCACTTCCACCAGTGCCGTGCGATGGATCTCGCGCTTGAGCACCGGCAGGCAATACCAGTGCGGGCGCAGCCCACCCGTGAAGATGGCGTTGCGGTTGTAGAGCAGGTGCTGTGGCGTGATGGTGGCACCCAGCATGCCGGGCTCGGCGGAGTCGGTCTTGACGTACTCGGCCGCCTGGCGGGTGGTGATGTGCTCGAACACGACCTTCAGCTGCGGCAACCGGGTGCGCAGCGGAATCATCACGCGGTCGATGAAGACAGCCTCTCGATCGAACACGTCCACCTCGGGATCGGTGACCTCGCCGTGCACCAGCAGTGGCATGCCGGCCTCGGCCATGGCTTCCAGCACCGGAATCACCCGGTCGATGGAGCGCACGCCCGCATCGGAATTGGTGGTAGCGCCGGCCGGATAGAGCTTGACGGCCGTCACCACGTCCCCGGCAGCAGCCTGCCGGATGTCATCCACCGAGGTCTTCTCGGTGAGATAGAGCGTCATCAGTGGCTGAAAGCTTGCAACCTGGGCCCGGCTGATCTCGCCCCGCCCCACAGCCTCGTCCAGCGCGAGGCGGATGCGGTCGCGGTAGGCCGTGGCCTCGGCCACCGTGGTAATGGGTGGGCGCAGGTTGGGCATGATGATGGCACGGCCAAACTGGCGTGCGCTGGCGGCCACGACCGAATGGAGGGCGGCACCGTCACGCAGATGCAGGTGCCAGTCGTCGGGGGTTCTGAGGGTCAGCGTATCCATGGTGCAATGATATGCCGACACGCCGTCCATCGGGCCATGGTGGACGAAGCCGTTCGGCCGAATCGGCCGCCCACCGATGATGGCATCATCACGGGCCGACGTTCGTGACCGGAACCGACACCCTTCAGGCAGATGCTTCTGCTGGACGCTGCTTGCGGTGCTACCGCCGTGACCCATTCCTTCCCGCTGTCCACTGCGACCTATCCGTTCGCCCCGCTTCCTTCGCACGCACCACCCTCATCCCGGAGCATCCATGCGCCGCCCTCTCCCCACCCTGCTGCTTGCCACCACCCTGCTGACAGGCCTGGTGGGCTGTTCGGCTGACGACTCCGCACGCGGCGCGAGTGCACGCGCCTCCAGCGAGGCCACCCTGGCAAAGGGACGCCCCGAGGTGCCGGCCGAATGGCGTGAACAGGCCGCCACGAGCAAGCGGCGCCAGAAGGAGGAAGGACTGAAGAACAAGAGCGCACGCGCCCATGCCGGAGCAAGCGCCCGGATGGCCGGAAGCACGGGCAACGATGATCGCCCCCAGGGCAGAAAGGCACGCCATCAGGCGAACAATGCAGCGGGCAGCGTGGCCATCGACAACGCGCAGGGCCTGCGCATCATGACGCTGAACGCCGAGCACCTAATGTCGCCCGCCGTCTTTGCACGCTGGCAGACCTTCTGCGAGCCCCTAGGCTGGCAGGATGGTCCTGGCGACCGTCGCCCGGCTGGTCTGCCCTACTGCGACGCCCTGAACGGCCGTGACATGCAGGGGCGGCTGACCTTCGGCCCCCAGCACCGACGCCAGGACCTGGATGCCAAGGTGCGCCAGCTGGCCGAGCTGATCCGGACGGCACGGCCCGACATCGTGCTGATGCAGGAGATTACCGATACCGAGGCCGTGCATCAGGTGCTGGGCAAGGGCTGGACGATCCACACGACGGCCGAACGCTGGAATGGCGGTCCGATCTCGCAGAACCTGGCCGTGGCCTGGCCCACTCACCGCTTCTTGCAGGAACCCCGGGTGGAAGTGGTGGAAAGTCTAGCGCGCAGCAGCCCGGAAGGCCGGCGCGCGCGGCCCGGGCTGGCCGTGTACTTGCCGCTGCCCGTGCCAGAAAACCTATCCGGCACGACCTCAAAGGCCATGCACCCAATCCCCACGCTGGCCATTCTGAATGTCCACCTGAAGGCGGGCTGCCGACAGGGGCGACTGGACCGCAGCCTGAGCCGCCAGCCCACGCGGCAGTGGCGGCGGCTGTCATCCTGCCAGGTCCTGCAGTCGCAAGTGCCGGCGCTGGAAGACTGGCTGGATCGTCAGATTGCGGCCGGCCATGCGGTGCTGATCAGCGGTGACTTCAATCGAGACCTGCGCCAGGAACTCCGACAGGGGCTGCCGGCCCGGGGCGATGGAAGCCCGGCCATCGCACCCGTGCACACGTCGGACGAGATGCAACACGTTGCCAGCGTTCTGCCGGAACTGGATGACGACCAGCCACGCGGTGCCCGGCTGACCTTGGTGGCCAGTGGCCCTTACCGAAAGCTGGCCCGCTGCCACCGCCATATCGATGCCTTCCTGCTGAGCCACAATCTGGGCACTTGGCTGCACACGCCGCTGGAAGACCTACGTGTGCAGGTTGTGCCGTTCGAGGCGCCTCTGTCGCTGGAGCGCCCCCGCCCCAGTGACCACTGCCCGCACGTGCTGCAACTGCCGCTGTGATCCACCGGGTAAACACCACATGCCGCCCCGGGCCGGCATGCGTTATGCTTGGCCCAACCGTTCGATGCTGCAAAGCAGCATATTCATCCGCACCATGACCAAGATCCGCCGCCCCCCGTCTTCCCGCAACATTCCCCAGACCGAGCTGCCCAGCGGCCGTACGCCCGTGCTGGCCATCGTGCCCATGCCGCCCGACGCCAACCCGCATGGCCATGTGTTCGGGGGATGGATCATGTCGCAGATGGACATCGCAGGAGCCGTGACTGCCGTGCAGCGTGCCCGCGGTCGGGTCAGTACCGTGGCCGTCAACACGCTCACCTTTCTGGCTCCCATCCGGGTCGGCGAACGCACGCTGTTCTATGCCGACGTGGTGCGCGTGGGCAATACGTCCGTCACCTGCAAGGTGGAGGCCTACACCGAGCACAACATCCATGCCCCCACGGAAGTCCGCAAGGTCTCGGAAGCCCTGTTCACCTACGTGGCCATGGACGAGAACGACCAGCCTCGCCCGGTGGACCAGTCCCCCACAGCGTGCCCCTGACTGGGTTTCAAGCAATGAAGGGCGTGTCCTTCTGGGGCGCGATCAACATCTCCAGGTGCGGAATGCCGTCTTCCAGATAGGGATCTGAGACCGGCATGAAGCCGGCTGCCCGATAGAAGTGCACCAGGTGCGCCTGGGCCGACATGCGGATGGGCTGCCCGGGAAAGGCCTCGCGAGCAGATTGCAGCGTGTGGTCCAGCAGCGTTCTGCCCAGGCCCCGCTGGCGGAAGGGCTGCGCCACACACAGGCGCCCCACGGAGGGATCGTCGAAGCCGACACCCGGCGGCAGGATGCGAGCCGTGGCGATCACATCGAACAGGGTGGCGCTATGGTCGCCTGTGGCCCCCCAGGGACGGATACCAACGACGATCAGCGCGTGCTGGTCGAGTCCGTCGATGTCCTGGTACAGACATTCCTGCTCGACGACAAAGATGCTGCTGCGCAATGCAAGGACGCGATAGAGCACCGCTGCGTCCAGCGCACGGAAGGGCAATGTCACCCATTCGATGCCATTCTTAGTGACCGCACCCGGCAGGCTGGCACCCAGGCTCCAGGGTTCGTGCTTCATGTTCTCCTTGCTCCGACTGTTACGCCCCAGCAACACAAAAAATAGCACAGGAATCCTGTGACAAACATCGAGATCCCACCTGAAACCCCGGGAAACGTAAGCAATTCTGTGCAGACAAGCGACATTCAGAGAACCTGCAGCTGCTGCCCGGCCAGCCAGCGACCGCCCGCCGGTACCTCGGCGGGCCGGCCGATACAGGCGGCCTCCACGCACAGCATCCGTCGCCAGTCGTCATCAGGCATGTCGGCCAGGGCCTTCGCCCCCTCGGGGCCGGGGTTCCACACCACCGTATCGACAAAGCCCCCAGTCATGCCGATGCGCAGCGCCCCTCCACCGCTGTGCAGCCGCAACGGCCGAGGCACGTCGAAATAGATGTCGTCGATGGCCCCCCGCAGAAGCAACGGCTCACCTGGAGCGGCTTCCTGCCGGTTGGGCTGTACCAGGGTATCCAGCCGGGTGCTGCCTTCCAGGCCATCCAGCGTGGTGCCCGGCAAGTCCGCCACTGTCAGGTAGGTGTGCAGCGCGGCGGTGAAACGCATGGGCTGCACGCCAGTGTTGTCCAGCACCAGCTGCATGTCCAGTTGCTGCGGCAGCAGGCGGATACGCAACTGTAGACGGAAGGCATGTTCCCAGCTCTTGCGCGTCTCGGGACCATCCCCCAGAGCCAGTACCAAGTCAGCAGCATGTAGGCCGGGCACGGCTTCGGTCGCCGTCATGTCGGCCGGCACATGGGTCTCGGGCAGTCCGCAGCCGACAGGTGCCGGTGCATTGGCCGCTGCTGCGCTCGGCCCAGCACCGGGCATGCCCGGAAAGGGTACGGGGGCAGGCGCCGCCTGGGCTGCCATGGCCGGCTCGACACGGTACCAGGGCAGCTGGCGGGCAAAGCCATGGCGCGGCAGGGTGAAGTCCGGTCCCCGCTGGTTGAACTGCGGAAAGATCACCGGCACGCCGCCGCGCACAGGTTTCGGTTCCGAAGGCAGACGCGAGGTGCAGTACAGGCGCTCCACGCCATCGGCCGTCATCCACGACAGGATCTGCGCCCCATGCTGCAAGACCACCACCTGGTCACCCACCGCATTGCGCAGGCAGAAAGCCGGCTGCCCCGCCACGGAGATCTCTTCGACCCAGCTCATCGTCTCATCCTTCGTCATGGTGCGCTCCCTCCTGGATACCTCTGTCATGATAGCGTCGCCCACGGTGGGGGATGATGACAATCGACAGGACAGGACGGGAGAACTGGCTGGGCATTGTCCAGCACACACACGGGGCGGCAATTGAGCATCCTGCCACCCGGTATCCGGCCCCTGCCAGCTGCCCTTTCGTGCAGCCTCAGACAGGCATCCCGATCAGTCAGGCAGCAGCGTCAGGTCCGCCACCACCGGCGCATGGTCGGAAAGCCGCGCCCAGCTGAGCCCCCGCAGCACCTGGGCCGTCTCCACGGCAAAGCCCCGGACGTAGATGCGGTCCATGCGCAGGCACGGCATCAGCGCCGGAAAGGTGCGGGCGCTGTCCAGCACCTCGTACACGCCCAGCCGCTCCACCAGGAGGCGGCTCAGGGCATCCTGCCAGTCATTGAAGTCCCCGGCGATCAGTAGCGGGGCGCCGAGAGGCACCTCGGCGCGGATCCAATCGATGAGCGCATCGGCCTGACGGGCCCGGCTACGCGCAAACAGCCCGAAGTGGATGACGAAGCAATGCACCGCGCGCTCACCCATCTGCAGCACGCAGTGCAGGACGCCGCGCCGCTCGAACACGTGGTCGGAGAAATCGCGGTTCTCAATGGACAGGATGGGAAACTGCGACAGCAGCGCATTGCCGTGATGCCCATGCAGGTATCGGGCATTGAGACCATAGACGGCCTGGAAACGGCGGGAGGATTCGGGATCCAGCGCCAGGTATTGCGCCTGGGGATCGGCAGGCCACTGCGCGAAGCGCTTGGCAAAGCGATTGTTCTGGCCCTGCACTTCCTGCAGGAACACCACGTCGGCCTGCAGCTCATGCAGGCGCTGACGCATTTCCTTCACCATGGGACGGCGGCGCAGCGATGGCCCGGGCACCACGCCCTTGTGGATGTTGTAAGTGGCCACCCGCAACCGCAGTGATTTCATGGAGTCTCTCCTGCCTCGCCTGTCGATGCCTTCCAGCCCAGGCGCTTTGCCAGTATCCGGATCGCGTCGGCGTTGCTGGGCGAGAAGCAGCGCCGGGCCGCCTCCTCCCAGGCCAGCCAGGCATGGGTCAGATGCTCGCGGGGCGCCAGCCGCACCGGAACCGGGGCCGGCAGCGCCAGCGCAAACACATGCTCGGTATTATGCGTGACCCCCGGCGCATAGCGATGCCGCCAGTGTGCATAGATCTCGTAGCGATTGTGAATGCCCAGATCGTGCAGCGGGCCAGCGCCCCCTGCCATCAACCCGGTCTCTTCCTGCACCTCGCGCCGCGCAGCGGTGCAAGGTGCCTCATCCGGCGCATCCAGGCTGCCGGTGACCGACTGCCAGAAGCCGGGCCGGTCGGCTCGCTCCAGCAGCAGCACCTGCCCGTCGGTGGTGTGGATCACCACCAGCACGGACTCGGGGATCTTAGGCGCTGCGCCCATCTGCGGCGGGCTGACCTGCCACCTGGCCGACGGGGTTGCGCAGGCGGATGTGCAGCTCGCGCAGCTGCTTCTCGTCCACCGGCGACGGCGCCTGCGTAAGCAGATCCTGGGCACGCTGCGTCTTGGGGAAGGCAATCACGTCGCGGATCGACTCGGCACCGGTCATCAGCGTGACCATGCGGTCCAGGCCGAAGGCCAGGCCACCGTGCGGGGGCGCACCATAACGCAGCGACGACAGCAGGAAGCCGAACTTGGCCTCGGCCTCTTCAGGCCCGATAGCCAGCGCGCGGAACACCTTGCTCTGCACGTCGTCACGATGGATACGCACCGAACCGCCGCCCATCTCCCAGCCGTTCAGCACCAGGTCGTAGGCCTTGGCGATGCAGGAACCCGGATCGGATTCCAGCAGGTCCTCGTGGCCATCCTTGGGTGAGGTGAACGGGTGATGCAGTGCTACCCAGCGCTTCTCGTCCTCGTCGTACTCGAACATCGGGAAGTCCAGCACCCACAGCGGCTTCCAGCCAGCCTCGAACAGACCGTGGCCCTTGCCGAACTCGGAGTGGCCGATCTTCACGCGCAGCGCGCCGATGGCGTCGTTGACCACCTTGGCACGGTCGGCGCCGAAGAAGATGATGTCGCCGTCCTGGGCGCCGGTGCGCTCCAGGATGGCGGCAATGGCTTCGTCATGCAGGTTCTTGACGATGGGCGACTGCAGGCCCTCGCGGCCGGCCTTCACGTCGTTGACCTTGATCCAGGCCAGGCCCTTGGCACCGTAGATGCCCACGAACTGCGTGTAGGCGTCGATCTCGCTGCGGCTGATGGACGCGCCACCCGGCACGCGCAGCGCCACCACGCGGCCGTCCTTGGCATTGGCCGGACCGGAGAAGACCTTGAAGTCCACCGTCTTCATCACGTCGGTGAGTTCGGTGAACTGCAGCTTCACGCGCAGGTCGGGCTTGTCCGAACCGTACAGGCGCATTGCCTCGGCAAAGCTCATCGTCGGGAACGGATCAGGCAGGTCCACGTCCATGACCTGCTTGAAGACCGTGCGGATCATCGGTTCGAAGATGCCGCGGATCTCTTCCTCGGACAGGAAGGAGGTCTCGCAGTCGATCTGCGTGAACTCGGGCTGGCGGTCGGCACGCAGGTCCTCATCCCGGAAGCACTTGGTGATCTGGTAGTAGCGGTCGAAGCCGGCCACCATCAGCAGCTGCTTGAAGAGCTGCGGCGACTGCGGCAGCGCGTAGAAATAGCCATCGTGCACGCGCGACGGCACCAGATAGTCCCGTGCGCCCTCGGGCGTGGAGCGCGTCAGCATCGGCGTTTCTACATCCACGAAGCCCAGATCGTCCAGATAGCGGCGCACCGCCATCGTCACCCGATGGCGCAGCATCAGGTTCTTCTGCATGGCCGGGCGGCGCAGGTCTAGCACCCGGTAGGTCAGGCGGGTGTTCTCGGACAGGTTCTCGTCATCGAGCAGGAACGGCGGCGTGACCGACGGATTCAGCACTTCCAGCTCGTGGCACAGCACCTCCACCTGGCCGCTGCGGATGCCGTCGTTGACGGTGCCTTCCGGACGGCGACGCACCTTGCCGGTGATGCGGATGCAGTATTCGTTGCGCAGCCCTTCCGCCGTGCGGAAGGTCTCGGCCCGGTCAGGGTCGCAGACGATCTGCGCCAGGCCCTCGCGGTCGCGCAGATCGATGAAGATCACCCCACCATGATCCCGCCGCCGATGCACCCACCCCATCAGGGTCACTTCCTGATCCAGAAAGGCCTCGGACAATTCACCGACATAACAGCTACGTTTCACTGATTCTCTCCTGGCAACCGCAGTATGGCGCCCGGCCATGCCGGACACCGGTTTCATGGCCCCGACCCCGGGACCGTCGTTCTATGGATTCCGCCGGCCGGACCGGACACTTCGCCCGGCTCGACCCGCGGCCTCATTCATGATTGGTTTCAGCTTCGTTCCGGCCGACCGGGGGCGCCACCACCCCCATCGACACGATGTACTTCAGCGCGGCATCCACGCTCATGTCCAGCTCCACCGTCTCCTCACGACGCATCATCAGGAAGAAGCCCGAGGTGGGATTGGGCGTGGTGGGCACGAACACGGACACCATCGTATCCTCTTCCTGCCCGGACGGCACACCCATCTTCGCCTGCATCGCGGCCGAGGGCGCCCCAGTCAGAAAGCCCAGCGTCCAGCAGCCACGGCGCGGGTACTCCACCAGCAGCGCCTTGCGAAACGCCTGCCCATGCGGTGACAGGATGGTGTCGCTGACCTGCTTGACGCTGGAGTACAGCGTGCGCACCACGGGAATGCGCGACAGGATCCATTCGCCCAGCTGCACCAGCGCCCGACCGATGAAGTTGGTGGTGAGCAGCCCCGTGACGAAGACGATGAGCACCGTCAGCACCACGCCCACGCCGGGAATGTCGCGCCCCAGCCAGACCTGCGGCTGCCACTGGGCCGGCAGCAGTGCCAGGCTCTTATCCATCGTGCTGACGATGAGATTCAGCACCCAGACGGTGATCACCAGCGGAACCCACAGCAGCAGGCCGGTCACGAAATAGCGCTTCAGCATGGCAGGGCTCCCTGGAACATCCCGATACGATCAATCACTGCCCGAAGCAGCCTCTGCGCCCCCGGAGGCTGCCCCCGACGACGCCGTGGCCCCGGCACGCGATGCACCGTCCGTTGCCTCGGGCGAGACGCCCGTGCCCTCATCCCCGGAGGCGTGGCTTTTGCCATGCTTGGCGTCCTGCCCGGCCGGCTTGGTGCCGTTGTCGCGGAAGTCCGTCACGTACCAGCCCGTGCCCTTGAGCTGAAAGGCGGGCGCTGACAGTTGCTTGTGGAAATCCGGCTTGCCGCACGAGGGACAGTCCGTCAGCGGGGCAGCGGAGATTTTCTGCAGCACGTCCTGCTCATATCCGCAGCTGCTGCATCGATAGGCGTAGATCGGCATGATCGAAATGCACAGGAAAAGCTTTTCATTATAAGGCGGTACCCATGACAGGGGGATGGCCCGCCGAACGGCTTCCCGCGTCCTCGGACCGGCGTTGCGGCATCGACACACCCAGTTCGTGCAGCAAGCGTCGCACACGGGTATGACCCGCATGGCGAGCGGGTTGAGCGTATCGTTGCCGGATGCAAAGCACACCTCCTTCACAGAAACAGAACATGCCTACCTCCTCCGAGTTCGGGGAGAAAGGTCCTGACACCCCCGAGTCCGCCACACCGCCAGCGGCCTCAAGCCAAGAGGAAGACGCCCGTCACCTGGTCTTCGAGATGGCCCGAGGCATGCTGTCCGATGGCCTGCAGACCGGCGAGACCGTGCGCGTGGCCACCGAACTCGGGCAGCGCCTGGGGCAGGAAGTCATCCTCATGCCGCGCTGGGGCGAGCTGATCATGCGGACCCGGCAACCATCCCCCCAGCGTGACCTACTCGATATCGCCCCGTGCTCGCCGCACGCCGTGGCCATGCACCGCGTGGCGGCCTACATGCACCTGGCGCGCACCACCCGACTGGACAATCTGCCTGCCGCCCTGTCCCGCCTGGGCAGCATCCAGCGCATGCACGCCACGCCGTTGCTGCTGTACGTGCTGGCCTGCATCGGCGGGGCCCTGGGCATGGCCTTCATCTTTGGCGCCCAGCGCCCCGGCGCGATAGGCCTGATGGCCGTCAGCGCCGGACTGGGCGCCCTCATCCGTCGTCAGATGGCCCATCTGGGCATCGGCATCGTCTGGCAGGTGGGTGTTGCCGCCTGGCTGGCCGGTGCCATCGGTGCACTGGCCGTGCACTGGGATCTCACGTCCCGACTGCATCTGGTGGCCCTGTGCCCGGCCATGATCCTGGTGCCCGGCCCCGCCATCCTCAACGGCCTGATGGACCTGTCGGCTACCCGCGCCAGCATGGGCATCGCCCGGCTGGCCTACGCCAGCACCCTGCTGGCCGCCATCTGCACGGGCCTGCTGCTGGGCCTGTCGCTCAACCATGTGGCGCTGCCGCTGCTGCCGGGTGCACGGATTGTTCCGCTCTGGAAGGACGTGCTCTCGGCCGGGCTGGCGGCCTGCAGCTTCGGCCTGCTGTTCTCGATGCCCCTGCGCGCACTGGTCTGGCCCATCTGCGTGGGCATGGCCGCCCACGCACTGAACTGGCTGTGCAAGACCGAGTTCGGCCTGTCGCCCGGGGAGGCGGCAGGACTGGCGGCCGTGGCGGCCGGTCTGGTGCTGGCGCCGGTTGCCCACCGGCTGGACCTGCCCTTTGCCGGCATCGGCTTTGCCGCCGTGGTCTCGATGATTCCGGGCAGCTACGTTTTCCGGATGGCCAGCGGTCTTCTGCAGCTGCAGCAGCCCGATGTGGATGCCCTGCCCACCCTGGTGGCCACCCTATCGCATGGTGTCACCGCCGCGCAGATCGCGCTGGCACTGTCCCTGGGCCTGATCATTCCCAAACGCATGCATGACGAATGGGTGGGCCGCCGCGAACGGCTGAAACGCATGAGCGCGTAGGCGCTGCCACCCCGGGACTGCGCCCACCATGGCGCGGCCCTCACACCCTTTACCCGTACGACAAGCGCCGCATCTGCGGCGCTTGTCATTGCTTGCGATCCGGGAAAGGCGCATGGCGTTATGCCGATGCGCCCAGACCGTCAGAACGGGATGTCGTCGTCCATGTCGTCGAAGGTGGGGGCCGGACGGTTGCCGCCAGCCGGGGCGCTACCGCCTGCAGCGCCGCCACTGCGGGCACCGCCACCAGAGGAACCGCCGCCATAGCCACCGGAGCGGCCACCGCTGTCGCCACTGAAGTCACCGCCGCCGTCACGGCCACCCAGCATCTGCATCTGCTCGGCAATGATGTCGGTGGCGTATTTCTCCACGCCATTGGCATCAGTGTACTTGCGGGTCTTCAGTCGGCCCTCCACATACACCGAGCGGCCCTTCTTCAGGTACTCACCGGCGATCTCGGCCAGACGGCCAAAGAACGTCACGCGGTGCCATTCGGTTTCCTCGCGGCGCTCGCCTGAGTTGCGGTCCTTCCACTGCGAGGTGGTAGCCACCGAGATGTTGGTGATGGCCGAACCCTCGGCCGTGTAGCGGACTTCCGGGTCGCGGCCCAGATTGCCCACCAGGATGACTTTGTTGACGGATGCCATGAGAAAACTCCTGTGATCAGAAACCGGCCGCAGGACCGAGAAACAGCGCAACGGCAGGCCGTGATTGTCGATGAAAGAACGATGGGTAGGCGATGGCCAAAAAGACACGCCGAGTTAGGCCATCCGGCGAGGCGAGCGCTGGGCTGCCTGCCAGAAGTTCCCGACGGGCTCACCCCCCGGAAGCCTCCTGGACTGCGGCCTTCTCGGCGCGCAGGGACGCCGCCGACGGCCACCGTCGGGCCGAACGTGCCAAGGCCCACCACAGCACCAGCAGGAGCGCCGACACCAGGGGCACCGCCGTCTCACCGGCGTACTTCAGCACCAGGCCCCCGAAGGCGCCGCCCGCAAACACCCCCAGCGACTGGCTGGTGCTGTAGACCCCCAGCGCCAGCCCGCGCCCGTTGGGCGGCACCAGCCGTGACACCAGCGAGGGCAGCATGGCTTCCATGAGATTGAAGCCCGTGAAGAACAGAAGCAGCAGCCCTGCCAGCGGCCACACCTGGTCGGACACGAAGGCCAGCCCCAGCTGGCTGAGCGCCAACAGAAGCACACCGCCCAGGAAGACCGGCTTCATCCGGTTGCCCCGCTCGGCCGCCCGCATGGGCCCCAGCATCAGCATGAAGCCCAGCGCCCCGGCCGGCAGATACATCTGCCAGTGGTCACCCACCGCCATGCCGGCGGCCAGCAGGCGCGCCGGCAGCACCACGAAGAGCGCCATCTGCGTGAGATGCAGCAGGAAGATGCCCGCATCCAGCCGCCACAGGTCCGGCCCCAGCACCTCGCGCAGCGGCGGAGCTGCCTGACGCACCGGCGACTGCACCGGGTTGGGCACCAGCCGCCACAGCACGCCGATGGCCAGCAGCGCCAGCGCCCCGGTAAAGAGGAACATGCCGGACAGCCCGACACGCTGATACAGCACCGGCCCCACCACCAGCGACACCGCATAGGACATGGCAATCATCACGCCGATGAGCGCCATGGCCTTGCTGCGGTTCTCGTCGCGGGTGGAATCGGCCACCAGCGCACTGATGGCCGCCGAGACCGCGCCGGCGCCCTGCAGCGCCCGGCCCACGGCAAGTATCGCCACCGTGTCGGCCACGGCCGCCAGCACGCTGCCGGCTGCCATCACCAGCAGCCCCACCGTGATGACCTGCTTGCGCCCGAAGCGGTCAGACGCCGCGCCGTAGGGAATCTGCAACAGCGCCTGCGTGAGGCCATAGGCCCCGAAAGCGAAGCCCACCCAGGCCGGATCATCCCCGCCCGGCAGCTGCCGGGCATGCAGCGCGAACACCGGCAGGACCAGGAACAGCCCGAGCATGCGAATGGCATACAGGCTGGCCAGCCAGAGGCTGGACCGCAGTTCCTGGCGTGACATGCGCACCGGCCCGCCGTCCCGATCGCCGGCAGGCGCTTTACCGAGGGAGTCGTTCATGCTGATGGGAATGTGGTCATCATGGCTACTGCAATGGTATCAGCGGCCAAGCGACGCATCGGCGCCTTTCCGGGCTGCTCCCCTCCTTCCTTGCCGTCCAGTGCACCAACCACAGCCTGCTCCCTCGTCCATGCCGTGCCCGGGCAACGGCAGCCCTGCGCGGCCCCCTGATCAATTGGGTATAGTGTCAGGTTCGCCTCATTACGGGATCCGCAGGACGCCCATCCCGACCGCATGACCACCAAGACTTCCCGCCCGCAGCCTGCCCCTCACGCCCATCCGGACATCGACCGACCGATGATCCGTGTACGCGGTGCACGCACCCACAACCTGAAGAACATCTCGCTCGACATCCCGCGCAATCAGCTGGTGGTGATCACCGGGCTGTCGGGCTCGGGCAAGTCGTCCCTGGCCTTCGACACCCTGTACGCCGAAGGGCAGCGCCGGTACGTGGAGTCGCTCTCGGCCTATGCCCGGCAGTTCCTGCAGCTGATGGAAAAGCCTGATGTCGACCTGATCGAGGGCCTGTCGCCCGCCATCGCCATTGAGCAGAAGTCCACCAGCCACAACCCGCGCTCCACGGTGGGCACCGTCACCGAGATCCACGACTACCTGCGGCTGCTGTTCGCCCGCACCGGTACCCCCTACTGTCCGGACCACCCTGACCAGCGGCTGGAGACCCAGACCGTCTCGCAGATGGTGGACGCCATCATGGCCCTGCCCAAGGACACCCGGCTGATGATCCTGGCACCCGTGGTGCAAAATCGCAAGGGTGAGCATCTGGAGCTCTTCGAGCAGCTGCAGGCCCAGGGTTTCGTGCGCGTGCGCATCCGCAGCGAGGGCAGCGCCGACGGCAGCGAACAAGGCGCGGACAGCGCCGGCTGCATCCACGAACTAGACCAAGTACCCGAGCTGAACCGTAGCCAGAAGCACAGCATCGACGTGGTGGTCGATCGTCTGAAGGTGAACGACGGCATCCGCCAGCGGCTAGCCGAATCGCTGGAAACAGCGCTGAACCTGGCCAACGGCCGTGTCATCGCCCAGCCCATGAACGAAGGCCCCGAGCGCGCCATGCTGTTCTCATCGCGCTACGGCTGCCCCATCTGCAACTGGTCGCTACCCGAGCTGGAACCGCGCCTCTTCTCGTTCAACAACCCGCTGGGCGCCTGCCCGGAATGCGACGGCCTGGGCCACACGCTGTTCTTCGATCCCGAGCGGATCGTGCAGTTTCCCAACCTGAGCCTGGGCGCCGGCGCCGTGCGCGGCTGGGATCGGCGCAACCAGTTCTACTACCAGCAGCTGCAGAGCCTGGCCATCCACTACGGCTTCAACCTGGACCTGCCCTTCGAGGAACTGCCCGAGAAGATCCGCAACATCCTGCTGTTCGGCTCGGGCAGCGAGACCATCACCTTCACCACGCTCAGCGCCAGCGGCAAGCCCGCCACCGAGACCCGCCCTTTCGAGGGCATCGTCCACAACTTCGAACGCCGCTACCGCGAGACCGATTCGACCAACGTGCGCGAGGAACTGGCCAAGTTCCAGCACACCCGCACCTGCCCTGCCTGTCAGGGCACCCGCCTGCGCATCGACGCCCGCAACGTGCGCGTCGGCCCTGCCGGGCATGACAAGCCCATCTGGGAGATCAGCGCCTGGACGCTGGGCGAGGCCGCCCACTGGTTCGAGCACCTGAAGCTGGAAGGCGCCAAGGCTGCCGTCGGCGAGCGGATTATCCGCGAGATCACCAGCCGCCTGCGCTTCCTAAACGACGTGGGCCTGCAGTACCTGTCCCTGGAACGCTCGGCCGACACCCTGTCCGGCGGCGAGGCCCAGCGCATCCGGCTGGCCTCGCAGATCGGCTCCGGGCTGACCGGCGTGATGTACGTGCTGGACGAGCCCTCCATCGGCCTTCACCAGCGCGATAACGACCGGCTGCTCTCCACCCTCACCCACCTGCGCGACCTGGGCAACTCGGTGCTGGTCGTCGAGCACGACGAAGACGCCATCCGCGCCGCCGACCACGTGGTCGACATGGGCCTGGGCGCCGGCGAGCACGGCGGCGAAGTCATCGCCCAGGGCAGCGTGCAGGACATCATCGACGAACCTGAATCCCTCACCGGCCAATATCTGGGCGGCGCCCTGAAGATTACCATGCCCACCGAGCGCAAGGCACCTGACCGGCGCTGGATCCGCATCCTGGATGCCAGCGGCAACAACCTGAAGGAAGCGCGCATTGACATCCCCGTGGGCCTGATGGTCTGCGTCACCGGCGTCTCGGGTAGCGGCAAGTCCACCCTCATCAACGACACCCTGTATAAGACGCTGGCGCAGAAGCTCTACCGCGCCCAGGCCGAGCCCGCCCCTTGCCGCCAGATCGACGGCCTAGACCACTTCGACAAGGTGATCGCCGTCGACCAGAGCCCCATCGGTCGTACCCCGCGCAGCAACCCTGCCACTTACACCGGGCTCTTCACACCCATTCGCGAACTGTTTGCCGGCGTGCCCGTCGCCCGCGAGCGCGGCTACGGCCCGGGACGCTTCTCCTTCAACGTGCGCGGCGGCCGCTGCGAGGCCTGCGAAGGCGACGGCATGATCCGCGTGGAAATGCACTTCCTGCCCGATGTGTACGTCCCCTGCGACGTGTGCAAGGGTCAGCGCTACAACCGCGAGACGCTGGAGATCCACTATAAGGGTAAGAGCATTGCCGACGTGCTGGACATGACGGTGGAAGAGGCCCATGCCTTCTTCGAGTCCGTGCCGCAGATCAACCGCCGCCTGCAGACCCTGTTGGACGTGGGCCTGGGCTACATCCGCCTGGGCCAGAGCGCCACCACGCTGTCCGGTGGTGAGGCCCAGCGCGTCAAGCTCTCGCAGGAACTGTCCAAGCGCGACACCGGCCGCACCCTGTACATATTGGACGAGCCCACCACGGGCCTGCACTTCCACGACATCGCCCTGCTGCTGAAGGTGCTGACCAGCCTGCGCGATCAGGGCAACACGCTGGTCATCATCGAACACAACCTGGACGTGATCAAGACCGCCGACTGGCTCATCGACATGGGCCCCGAAGGCGGCGCTGGTGGTGGCCACCTGGTGGCAGCCGGCACGCCCGAGACCGTGGCCGCCTGCGAGGCCAGCCACACGGGACGGTATCTGCGGCCGCTCTTGGGAATGAAGCCATGAGCCATCGGCCGCCGGGGCGAGAAGAAACCGCCAGACGGTTCACCCCCGGCGCAGATCGTCCGATGACTGTCGGATCAGGGCAACAGGATTTGTAACCCGTACCCCAGACTGGCTTACAAATCGACGCGCAACAGACGATGCCCGCCCCTGTGAGGCATCACCCCCCAGGCTTTGGGTCTAAGCTTGGCACCACGACATTCCGCGGCATTACGTCGCATCTAAACAACATTTCGAGAAACACCATCCATGAAGACCCCTGCGCACCTGTCATGCAGCGTTGCCGCCCTTGCCCTCCTTCTGGCCGCCTGCGGTGGCGGTGGGGGCAGCAACGACAACAATAACAACAATACAAAGGCCGTCTCGTCCACGCCCTCCGCCAGCAGCACCGGTTCCGGCAGTGCGATCACCACCAGAGACAGCGCATCGTCGGGTGTATCAGCCAACAATGCACGTGGCACATCGGGCACGCATACCGCAACCGACACATCACCGGTTTCCCGACCCGTCTCGTCGATCTCGGCTCAAGGCGTGCGTGGAGACGTGCTGCTAACCATGCTGGACCAGAAGTCATGCGACCCCATCGGCATGCTGAGTGCCTCCTACGACGGCCCTCAGCTAGACAACGGGGATGATTTTCCGCCGCCATGGATCAGCCACCGGATCTCGGGAGACAACTACCGCACGAACCCTCAGTATCAAAACAACGTCGATTACTCCCCTATTCCGGGCGCCCTCTGCCCTCCACTCCTTATCTACAGCCCGGTCCCCTCCGGGGTATACACTTATAGTCTCAGCAGCGGCATCTATGGTCGATTCACCTCGCCAGGCTCCCGTCCGCGGGGCTTCAGTCCACTGAGCACCAGAATTCCGGTTGCTGTCACCCAGGATGCCATCATCATCGGAGCCAGCATCGAAGCAACGGCAACGCCATCTTGGGGCAAGACTTTCCGAGACCAGAATCCGAACGGAGAGCCCAGCGAGGAGCTCAGCTTCGGAAAATCCGAGAGCAGCAAGACCATAGGGATGAACAGCCGTGTGCCGTTCGGCGTCCTGTCGACATGGACGGACACATCCAATGACGAAAAACCCTACACCATGACCACACGGATGCTGCTGCTGCCGGGTGCTCACTCGAACCAAGCCAAGCTGTGCTTCAACACCGACATGAAATACGTAAAGCGGCTGCACTGCACCATCTGGACTGTGCCCGAAAACTGGAAGCGGAGCATGGAACTCAAGGATGACGGTCAGTACATCGTGGATGACCGCTCGACCTACCCTGGAGAGTCCGGCCTGCTTTATTGGCGTACCGGAAGCGACAGTTGAGCCCTTCTTGTTAAAATAAAAGGTTCCCGGCCTACCGTCGATAGGCCGGAACAAGCACCTATCACCAGTCTGGCAAAGTGTCCCATCCATTCTTTCAAAACGTCGCTTCGTTCCTGACAGCAACCCACATCAGGCAGCCTTCATCCGGTCCCAAGACTAGATACCAAACCCGCCCTGCTTGACTTTGGACACAATGTCCCCCAGGATGTAGACACACTCTTGGAGGCATTATGCAGACCTTCTCCATTCGTGACCTGAGGGAACGTTCGGGCGAACTCAGTCGAGAAGCGGAAGCCGGACGGCTGGCGCTTGTCACCCGTCATGGGCAGCCCCTGTTCGTCAGCGTTCCTTTCACGGATGAGCTTCTGAAAGAAGGCGTCCACGTCGCCTTGGCCGTCAGCCTCTTCAAGAACGGGGAAATCACAACAGGCAAAGCTGCTCGGCTGGCCCGGATGAGTCTGGCAGAATTCCTTGCCTACCTCAGCCAACAAGGCATCGACGTGGTGGATTACGACCCGGCCGATCTCAGCCAGGAACTGGCACTATTCAATGTCAAGCCATGAGACGTTCGGTCATCGTCTCCGATGCAGGACCATTGATCGCGCTTGCATGCTGCCATCAGCTGGAACTCCTGACCGTGCTGTTCGACAGCGTCCATATTCCACAGACCGTCCTGGATGAGACCACAGCTGACCTGACAAGACCAGGCGCCAGAAACATTGCAGCATTCGCAGCAGTGCATATTGACGTCCATCCGGACAGCATGGATCCGTTCTACCAATCCGTTGTGCCTCACTTGGACGAAGGTGAGGCCCAGGCCTTGAGCCTGGCCAGACAGATATCTTGCTGCGTACTGATGGACGAACGCAAGGGAAGAAAAAGCGCTGCTCATCACAACATACTCGTCATCGGCACACTTGGCGTACTCCTTCAGGCCAAGCAACTTGGCGTTATCGGGGAAGTCGCTCCTCTCCTGCAACTCATCCAAGGTAACGGCTACCGTCTTTCACAGAAACTGATTGACCGGGCCCTTCATCTGGCAGGCGAATAAACCGGGAAATTTCCTCTCCACGCGCCACAGTCGCGTGGGCCTGCCACCACACCCGCCCACCGTCCAGCCCCGGCCTGCCACCGTATCATCGGCTGCTGCCGTGGCAACCTCCCCTGTTCCCCAACCTGTCTCTATGCTCCCGGGCATCACCTCGGCGCTCGAGAGCATGGACAGGCCAAAAGCCCCAGGCTCCTGGATGCGCCGCTCATACAGCCCGGGAGAACAATCATGATGAAGAACAGGTTCCGTGTTCCAATGACGGCCGCTGCACTGGCGCTGCTGCTGGCTGCCTGCGGAGGCGGTGGTGGTGGCGGTACGGAAGGCAAGGCCGTGTCGGCCAGCCCGCAAGCCCCGACGCACCTCGACCCCATCGCCGGCGCCGTCAGCGCCACCAATCCGGGCACCAGCAACAATGTGGCATCCACCCCGGCCACGTCGCCTACCAACCCTGCTGCCCCGACGGTCACGCCTGACGACGACCGAGCCGGCCGCAGCCAGACCACGCCCATCGACATCGACCAGGCCACCACCCCCAACGCCGTGGCTGCACTGTCGACCCAGGGCGTGCGTGGTGAAGTGCTGCTGAGCATGCTGGACCAGCGGCCGTGCGACAACTTCGGTGTGCTGTCGTTTGCCCCCCATGGCAACCCGGTTCCCGAAGCCCAGGACGACACCCCCGAGACAGTCTTCGGCACCACGTTGGCACAACCCGGCAATAACGAGACGGGCAGCAACTACGTGCGCCGCCCTGGCGTCGACGGTAATCCGTCGCATGCGCCCAATGCCATCTGCAGCGACGACCAGATGTACGCGCCAGCCCGTCCCGGCACCACCTATGTGATTCACCAGGACAGCAACCCGGTCTATCGCTTCACGCCAGCCACAGTAAAACGCGGCTTCCATTACTTCAGCGCTCGACTGTCGCTGCGGGTCAGCAACGATGAGTTCAGCATCAGCAATGCCGTGCACCTGACCGAGAAGCAGGATCCGGGCCGCGCCTATGCCGAGGCCCATCCGGAAGCCCAAGAACCGGAAGCGAAACAGTATGAGTGGACGGCCGACAGCGACCTGACCATCCGCAACGGCGCCCTGGTGCCCTTCGGCGTTCTGAAGGAATGGAAGGAAGGCGACTTCTCCCACCAGATCATGCTAGTGCGCGGCGAGCAGCCTGGCCAGGCCAAGCTGTGCTGGAACACCAACCTGCAGCACGTGAAACGTCTGCACTGTACCGTCTGGAACGTGCCCACCAACTTCCGTCAGGGTACGCTGATGAAGGTGCAGCAGTACGTGGCGGACGATCGCAGCACCTACGAGGGTGAGAAGGGCATGGCCTACTGGCGTGCCGGCAACGACTGATCACGTCAGCCCTGATCCATGCCTGCGGCGCACGCAGGCCCCGGACCGCCTGTCTGGTCTTTGCCGGCAGGCGGTTTTTGCATGCAGGCATCCATACGTCCCCCACATGAATTCATTGCTGCAGACACGCCACAAGAGCCCCGAAATTTGTAACAGTCATTTCCGATCACTGACGATTTGATGTGCTTTTGCCCAAGCATACGCATTGTTTTCGATCTGCTGCCGGTGTTCCTCGTATCCTGTCCTTAAAGGCGTTGACGGGACGCAGTATGTCCCGATCGCCGCTGCCGTGTTCGACGAAAGGAGGTTCATGATGCAGACATATCGACTTGGAGCCCCGCTGACGGCCGCCGCACTTTCCCTGCTGCTGACTGCCTGTGGCAGTGACAGCGGTGGTAGTGATTCGGACCTGCGGGCAGTTTCCTCTAGCCCGCAACCCTCCGCTGCCAGCACTACCAGCACGGGTACGACGACGAGCTCGACGGCCGCGACAGGCTCCCCAGCCAAGACCGGCACGACAACCGCAACGGGCACAACCCGAACCACAGGCAACGGCTCTGCCCACCCAGCCACACCACTCATTTCCTCGGCCGGCGTACGCGGCGATGTGCTGATGACGATGCTGGACCAGGTGCCCTGCAATCAGGATCCGTCCGAAACCAGCGCCGTGGACGGCCCGGCCTATCCACGTTCGCAGAACGAAGTGTCGGACGCCAAGATCCAGTTCAGCCTGGATCCGTCCACCTACAAGGCCAACCCGGATTTCAAGTGGCCGCCCAACGGCCCCATCTTCCTGAGCCGGCCCTGCAACGCGTTCCTGTACCAGCCGGCCAAGCCGGGCACCTACACGCTGAACGTGGCTTCCTACGCCTTCAGTCGCACCCAACCGGTGAACCTGAACAAGGGCTTCAACAACATCGCGCTCACGCCGCAGCTCACCGTCACGGCCAGCGGCGCCTCACTCTCGGCCAACATGGCAGCCAGTGCTCAGCGTGACCGGAACCCCTACCCGGAAAACGTGCAGGCCACCCTGAAGCCGGAGAATGAGGACGCCACGCTCAAGGCCGACAGCGCCTTCGCCTTCAAGCTGTCCGACACAGTGGCGTTTTCCAACGTGCTGAAACAGTGGCGCTCGGGCCAGAGCACGGTGCAGCTGATGCTGCTGCCCGGCCAGACCGATCAGGCCAAGCTGTGCTGGAACATCAATATGCAGATCGTGAAGCGACTGCAATGCCAAGTGTGGCAGGTGCCCGCCAACTGGAAACGCGGCCAGGAGCTGAAGGAAGTCGACCAGTACATCGTCGATGACCGCACCGTCTATCCGAACGAGCGTGGCGTGCGCTATTTCCGCACAGCGGTGCAGCAGCAGCCCTGAGGCCACAATGCAATGCCAGCTGCAGCCGGCAGATGATAGTGCCGTCATGGCGGTCGTGAGGTCAGAGCCGTAAGCGGCGATACCCACTCTTACTGCATCATCCCTGGCCTCACGCAGGCCCCGAAAGGACAGCGCCAGAACGCCCCGCATGCCGGGGCGTTTTTTCTGTCTGGTCTCACTCGGCAAGCCTGATTCTCCCCGTAACAGACAGTCGCCTACAAAGTGCCGTCCCGATATTACGTCGGCTGGCGTGCCATAACCGATTTTCCCTGTCCAGCCCGGATCATTATCCCGTTCGGGAAGTTTGCACTCATCACAAGCCAAAGACACGCGCAGCAGGGATCGCTAGCTAGCATGGTACCTGCGGTTGCACGAAGCCGACCCGACGATTCGCCCTGCCGACAGATGGCTCCGTCCGGCAGGATGCGTCAAAGGATGGTCATGGAAGCGGCACCGTGATGAAAAGCAGGAGAGCCGGCTGCCACAAAGGTCAATCTCCGGTCGTCGGTTCGTCCTGCCCCAACCAGGAGAAGATCCATGCGCAAGCAAATGATGCCCCCCATCACCCCGGCGGCAGCCTCCCTGACACTGCTGCTGGCCACAGCCGCAGGCCATGATGCCGCCGTCGCCCAGACGACCGTTCAGGCCGCTGCCGGTGCCGAAGCCACCGTGATGAGCCAGCCCCGGGCCGGCACGGCAGCCTCGAAGCCGATCTCGAACGACAGCGTGCGTGGGGACGTGCTGCTGACGATGCTGGACCAGGCGGCGTGCTCACCCGTCATCCTGTCCACAGGAGTAAACGGTGGCCGAGCCACCGACGCCCAGCAGAGACAGTATCCAAAGGCCGTAGCCGGCGTGGCGCTGGATCCGAGCAACTATGTCAACAATGATCCGCAGAATCAGGCAGGAGGCCCGCTTAACGTGCTCAGCACCGATGCCGATTGTGTCCAGGGATTCGGATACCGGGCCGCCCCTGCAGGCAGCCATACTGTTCATGAACGCAGTGCCCCATCGTATCCGTCCTACCCTCAGTACGACGACCCATCGTCTGCCAACTTGGTGCTTCCGGAGCATGGTTTGAATGTACTGGATGCGCAGATCCCACTCACTATCACCGCCGACGGATTCAGTCTGAGCGAAACGATCAAGGCAGAGACGCGGCGCGATCGTTTCTACATCTCTGACGACAAGCGTCAACCCGATGAGCCACTCAATCGATGGAAAAGGGACTGGCCGACTGAGAATCTCCAGCTGAAGATGACCATCCCCCTGTCTGTCAAGCTGACTTCAGAAATCCCCTACGGCATGCTGGCCGTGTGGAAGGACGACAAGAAACACGACTATCGACTGATGCTTCTCAAGGGCAACGAGGGTGAAGCCAAACTGTGCTGGAACGCCAACCTGGACGCCGCCCGTCGCCTGCATTGCTCGACATGGAGCGTGCCCGCCGGATGGAAGCGCGGACAGACCATCAAGCTACTGGACCAGTATGTGATCGAAGACCGTACATCCTTCAAGGATGAAAAAGGGCTGATCTATTACACGTCCAAGGCGAAAGGCCAGTGAAGGCTCTCTGATCCGGCCAGCAACAAGGCAATAAACGCATCACGACGAGGTCGACGGATGTGCCAACGAGCATCCGGCCTATCCTTCCGCAGGCCTCGTTCACCTTCAACCCAGCTTCATTCAGGAGATAAGCACCATGAAGACCAACCGGAAAACGATACATCGCATGTCACCGACGGCAGCCGCCCTGATGCTGCTCATGACGGCCGCAGCCACACATGGCTCGGCCTTTGGCCAGACGATCGAACAGGCCACCGGCGCCGAGGCCTCGGTATCGAGCGTGCCCCGCGCGGGCAATGCCAACACGCCCCCCATCTCGAATGACAGCGTACGCGGCGATGTACTGCTGACCATGCTGGACCAGTGGACCTGCGGAGCGGTCCATCAATCCACCGGTGTGGACGGCAAGAGGGCTGATGAAGCTCTGGCGTCCCTGTATCCCGACATCAACGCCGATAACACCCTTGCTCCGACGAATTACGTCGAGGATCCGGAAAAGGGTCCGATACCGCCATCGTTCACTTTCCGACCCACATGCTCCGCCTATTTCAAGTATACGCAGCCCAAGGAAGGCTCTTACAAAGTGGTCGAAACGGTTGCACCGTTCTATTACGGCTACGTCTTTGCACGTGGATTCAACCACTGGTCCGCAAGCACGCCTCTCACCATCACTCGTGACGGTTTCAGCCTGGGCACAGAAGTCCAGACAGTCCGGCAAGTCGATACCCGGTCGGGTTCCGCAGCCGGCACCGACCAGAAGGGAATCGAAACCTTCATGAAGACGACCAAGCCGTTTTCTGCCAAGCTGACCTCAGCCGTTCCCTATGGGGTTCTGATGCAATGGACTGATGGCGGCAGGCAGAATTACCAGATGATGCTGCTGAAGGGCAACGAAGGTCAGGCCAAGCTGTGCTGGAACACCAACACCGACATCGTGCGGCGTCTGCATTGCGGTACATGGTCTGCACCCGCCGGCTGGAAGCGAGGCCAGACGCTGAAGTCCGATGGTCATTACGTGATCGAGGATCGCGCGCCCTACGCGGGTGAAGGTGGGATGATCTATTTCAACGACCGCAGCGAATGATCATCTGATACGTCCATCCGGCGACACGGGCCGGAAGTCCGGGTAGCAGAGAATCGGTGGACTGCAACCCGGCTCCCGGTCGGTGTTCGCCGACATCCATGACGTGTGTTCCCCTGCAACCCTCACCCTGACAAGCCGCAACCCCGGAAACCATGGGTGTCAGGTATCCAATACAACTAGTTTCAGTAATTTTCAAATATCGTTGCACCGTAATATTTCCGGCAATTTCCTTCCCCACCATGCAGGTGCCGTCGGCGGTCCTGAAACCCTTTCAAGGTCGTTTGACCGACGGGCCTGCCAGGCAGCCCGCTCTGCACCCGATGGTGTCTATCTGCCCGGCATGCGCCACATACCGCCACGGCATCAGGTTCCACTAACGCATCTAGGCTATTTGCCGGGAGATCCTCATGAACCGACCTGATCTTCGTCTTTCCCTGACGGCCGCTGCGCTGTTGACCGCACTGGCCGCCTGCGGTGGCAGCTCCGATTCGACAGACAGTGACACTGCAGCCAAATCCCTGCCAGATATGGCGAACCCCAGCGGGCTGGCCACGAAGGATGTGTCACCCGCGGCTGGTGACAGCGCAGCTGCCCGGGACCCTGCTGCAGCCGCTGCCACCCAGGCCAGCCAGCCTCGCGAAGGCACACCGGCCTCGGCGCCCATCTCCAACGACAGCGTGCGCGGCGATGTGCTGCTGACAATGCTCGATCAGAAGGCCTGCGCCCCAACCACGCTGGCCAGCGGTCTGAACGGCCCGCGTGTCGACAAGGCCGTCTCGGATCAGTACCCGGAAATTCATACCGATGTAATGCTGGAGCCCAGCAACTATGTGCGCCAACCGAATGCGCCGGCAGCCCCCGCTCAACTGGGGTTCGATCCGACGTGTTCTGACACCTACTTCAGCTACCAGCCCGCTGCCGTCGGCAAGCACACCATCAACGAATACAGCACACCGTATTACTACAACAACACCAGCATGACGCAGCGCCGCTTCAACTACTGGACGGCCAAGGTCCCGCTGGAAGTGACGGCTGACGGCTTCAGCGTGGGCGCACAGATCCAGGTTTCGGCCAGGTTCGATCCGGCGAAGCCCGGTGGCGGGCGCGTCGACAACGTGCCTGCTCCCGTGGAGTCAGCCCTCTCCACGGACAAGCCCTTCTCGGCCAAGCTGACCTCGGAAGTGCCCTATGGCACGCTGGTACAGTGGGCCGATGCCGCCGGCCACAATGACCAGCTGATGCTGCTGAAGGGTGACGAAGGCGTTGCGAAGCTGTGCTGGAACGGCAACACCACCCACGTTCGCCGCCTGCATTGCACGGCGTGGTCAGTGCCCCAGAACTGGAAACGCGGTGACAAGCTGAACTTCGTGGACCAGTATGTGGTGGAAGACCGTGCCCCCTATGCTGGCGAGTCCGGGCTGATCCACTACTCCGCAAAGGCCTACGCGGGTACCGAAGCGAAGTAAGGCTGCTTCAGCCGCTCTCGGATGAAGGCACGCCGTGCACCGCCTCCCGCAGGAAGTGGATGTGCGGCCCCGCGTGAAAGGATGAAGCCGTCACGCGGGCTTCGACACGGAAAACGTCGCGCAGAAGCGCTTCGGTCAGCACGTCGGTCGGGGAGCCGTGCGCGACGATTTTGCCCTGCTGCATCACGATCAGCGCATCGCAGAACATGGCGGCATGGTTCAGATCATGTAGCGCAATGATGCTGGTGATGGGTAATGCCGCCACCAGACGCATCAGACTCACCTGATGCTGGATGTCCAGATGGTTGGTGGGCTCGTCCAGGAAGAGTTCCTTCGGTTCCTGCGCCAGGGCTCGCGCGATGTGGGCACGCTGACGTTCGCCACCGGACATGTTCTGCCAGCCGTCCAGACGCTTGTGGTCGATGCCAGTATGTGCCATGGCACGTTCGACAGCGTTTTCATCCGCCTGTGTCCAGCCCGACAGAAAGCTGCGGTGCGGAAATCGCCCCAGTTTCACCACATCGATGACACGCAGATTGGCCGTGGTGCTGGCATATTGCTCCACGAAAGCCACGCGCTGCGCCAGCCGTCGCCGTGGCATGCGTTGAATATCCTGATCATCGAGCAGCACCCGACCGGAAAAGGGCTTTCTCAAGCCAGCCAGAAGGCGCAGCAGCGACGTCTTGCCGGAACCGTTCGGGCCCAGCAGACCCAGCGTCTGCCCCTTTGTCACCTGGAAGGACACACCATCGACCACCGTCCTGCGGCCGATCTTCCAGACCAGGTTCTCGGCCGTGATGCTGACCACGTGAGCCTGTCCTCTTGCGGTGTCTGCGCTTTCTTCAAAGGCTTCAGTCATCGGCAGGTTCATGGATTCATGAGGATTCATGCAGCACGCTGCATTCGGTAAAGCACGACCGAGAAGAACGGCACGCCCACGAGCGCCGTGACGACCCCCACCGGCAGGACCTGTTGATCCACCAGAACGCGCGAGCCGATATCAGCCAGCACCATGAAGACGGCACCGGCCAGCGCGCATGCTGGCAGCAATCGCGCATGCAATGGCCCCACCACGTAGCGCGCGGCGTGCGGCACCACCAGGCCCACGAAGCCGATGGACCCCACCATGCTGACGATGGTGGCCGTCATCAGTGCAGTGAGCGCGAACAGCACCAGCCGTGCAGCGGTGACATTGACGCCCAGTGCCGATGCCGCTTCATCACCGAATGCGAAGGCATCCAGCACACGCGCATACATCAGGCACCCCACCAGGCCCGCCGAGATGACCAGCGCCAGCAAGGCGAACTCGGGCCACCGTACGCCGCCGAAGCTTCCCAGCAACCAGAACATCACGTCGCGTGCCTGCTGGGCGTTGGCAGCTGTGGTAACAATGTAGGCAGTCACGGCGTTGAAAAGCTGCGAGGCAGCCACACCGGCCAGGATGGTGCGATCCGGACCGCTGCGCATGGCGTTGGACAGGAGCGCCACAAAGAAGAATGCTGCAAATGCGCCGGCGAAGGCACCCATTGACAGGCCAACGACACCCACCCCCATGCCCAGGATGACAATGAGCACCGCACCGGTGGATGCTCCTGCGGATATGCCCAGCACGTAGGGTTCTGCAAGCGGGTTGCGCAGCAACGCCTGCATCACTGCTCCGGAAAGCGCCAGCCCGGCGCCACAGAAGGTGGCAGCCAGTGCGCGGGAAAGTCGATAGTCCCAGATCACCGTCTCATGGATGCGACTGATGTCGACCTGCGTCCAGCCCAGTCGGTTGGTGATGGCATGTCCGGTCGTCGACAGTGGAATGGGCAGATCACCGATACCGACGCTCACACCGACGGCCAGGGCGATGACGAGCAGCGCCGCAACCAGCAGCGTGCTCCAGAGGGCCAGCGTGCGCATCAACGGGATTCAGACCTGTCCGAAGAAGTGCCGGATTTCTTCGGGCCAGGCACCTTCGACGGAGCGCCGCTTGCCTGCGCCTCCGCCTGCTCCTGCAGTGCCCTGGCCACCTGCTCGGCCCCGTAGATGGTGCGCACCGACGGATTCATGGCAGAACCATCCATCACGATCAGCCGCCCGCTCTTCACTGCCGGCATTTCACGGGTAGCAGTATCGGACGTAAGGAACGCGATCTTGGCCTGAGGCTTGTCCAGCTCCCAGCGGTTGCGATCCAGACTAGCCACTACGATCACGTCCGGATGGGTGGCGATGATGCTTTCCCAGCTCATCGTCGGCCATTCGGTCTCGTTGGTGACGGCGTTGGTACCACCCAGCAGATCGGCAATGTAGCCCGAGGCACCATTCCTGCCGGCCACATAGGCATCAGCTGACGGTGACGGACTGGAGAACCAGAAGAGGAAGGACGGCCTGGTCTTGCCCGCCACCAACCCTTTTGCGGCCAGGGCGCGCACTTTCGCTTCACTCGCCTTCAGGTCGGCGATCAGAGCCTGACCGCGATCAGGCACGTCGAAGATGCGCGACAGCTCGTCGATCTCCCGGTAGAGAAGCTCGGGATTCCAGAGCTGGTCACGGCTGCCGTAGACATCCTTGGCCGTTCCGCTGGCCAGGCAAGTACCAGGTGCCAAGTAGGTGGGCACATCCATCTTCTGGAAGTCTTCACGCTTGGCCACCTTGCTGTTGGGCCCCATCAGGCTAGGAAATGCAGCCGCCACGAAGTCGGGCTCCTCGGCCAGAATGGACTCCAATCGGGGAAACTCCACCGTCAGAAGCTTCACCTTGGCATTGGCATCGGCCACCTGCGGCAGTACCTGGCTGGGCCAGAAGGCAGTGCCTACCATGCGATCCTGAAGCCCCAGCAGCAAAAGGATCTCGGCGCTGTTCTGACCCAGCGCGACGGCGCGCTCCGGAGCCTTGCGATAGGTGACTTTCTGGCCGCAGTTCTCCAGCGTGAGCGGGTAGTGCGTGTGAGTGGTCTGGCCAGCGGCGGTCTTCGTCACACCGGCCGGCCGTACAGACGCAGAATCAGCCGCCTGCGCATGGGCCGTACCCGCAAGGCTCAACAGGGAGGCCAGAAGCGGCAGGGCCAGGATCGAACGGGAAGCGAACGGGGATTTGGACATGGGATGAAAGAGAAACGAGACTGACTCGTAATTCTCGATCATTTCATCGTGTTGGAAGCGCAATGGCCCTTCGGCCATGCAGCCTTCTGAATGTCCCTCGCAAGCAGGCGCACCACGAGACAAATCAGGACAAAGCGCTGTCTACCACCCAGCGGGGCTATTGACGACAGAGCATCTCGTCGCCCCAGTCCGGGAAAACGGCCGCACGGACTTGCTCAGCGTAGCCCAGGCCACACCGCATGCCAGCCAATCAGTGCAGCTGCGCGGCAATCCCCTTCAGGCGCGTGCCACAGGTGATCAGCGCACCCAGGGCCATCAGGATCAGGGCCAGGTGCAGCAGTCCGGTGGTCCCGAAGAGGGGTGACAGCAGGCAGGCGCCGGTCATGAGCGCCATGCGGTGCTGCTTGGCCATGGGACCCCGGAAGCTCTGCACCAGCCCCAGCGATCCACCCAGCACCCGCACGTAGGCGGTGCAGGCGGCCGCCAATGCAGCCAGCCAGCCCAGCCAGGGCACGCCCACGGCATACCCCAGGGACACGAGCAACACCGAATCGGCCACGCGGTCAGGCACTTCGTTGTAGAGCGCGCCGGTGGGCGTCTTGCGACCGCCTTCGACGGCGACCATGCCATCGATGAGATTGCACAACAGGCGCAGCTGGATGCCCACGGCACAGGCAATGGCCCCCCAACCGACGGGGCTGACCAGCAGGCAGACAGCCCCCAGCGCCGCAAACACGACGCTGGCCACCGAGATGCTGTTGGGCGTGATGCCGGCCTCCGCCATTCGACGCGCCAGCCGCTGGATGAACGGGTTGCCGCGCGCCTTGATGGGGCGGCGGTTGGCTTCGGAGGTGTCCATACTCAGAGCTGCCGTCTCCAGGTCATTAACGGCATGGGCCGTGCATCCAGCATGGCTGGCCTGGCGGGAGGCGGCGTCTCTCGGGAACGGTTGTTCGTTGGGCATGGCAGAGACCGGTCGATGAGAACGGATCGACTATGCCCTCGCGCTTGCCGAAGATGAACACGGCAAGAGACCGGCGGCCCATGAAGGCCAACCGGCGGCGCAATCAAACAGCAGGATCAAATTGCGAGTGATTACTCACTTTTATCCTTGAAGGCTTCCAGCCTGCGGGCATCCACCGGCTGGGCAGACAAGCTGATGGGCACGCGCTGGGCAGCCACCATCCAGGCGGGATTGGCAAAGCGCGCGGCTTCCAGGGCCTTCAGGAAATCGGCCATGACCTGGGGCGAATGGCCGTTGGCCCGCAGCATGCGGATGCTGCCCGCATCGGCCGCCTGCCGGATGTCGGCGCCGTAGCCCTGGTAGAGCACGGTGTCGGCCCCCGAGGCCAGCAGGTCGTCCTGCCCCTGGCCGGTGAGCACCATCTTGACCGACTTGCGCAGCGAGGCCAGCAGCAGGATGCGTTGCGGATCCTGATGGATGACGTGGGCCATCTCGTGACCCAGCACCCCCACCAGCACCGCGGCGCGATCCGGCTGGCGGGCTGCCAGACCCAGCAGCTCGTCGGTGATGAGGATGAGGTTGCCGGGCAGCGCCACGGCGTTGGGCCCCAGCACGTCGCCCCCTTTCACGAACTGGATGCGGTAGGGCGGCAGCTCACGGGCATCCCAGCTCTTCTGCACCGCCGCCTGCAACCCTTCGCGCAGGCGCTGCTGAGTCTCGATCGACAGCCCCGACGGCTGCACGCCCTCTCGCTGCAAGCGGGTCAGGGTGGCATCGCTCAGGGCGGTGTCGAAGGCAGGCGGCATGGCACGCACCAGCATGTCGCTGAGCACCGGCCTGCCATAGAGCGCCACCCAGACGGCGAACACCAGCGGCACTGCCATCAGCCCCAGCGCCAGTGCCCAGTGGGTGCGGGGCCGGGGAACGGCCAGGGGCACAGCGGGCGGCGGATTGACGGCCCCCTCGATGGGGTCGGTCAGCGACAGGACCCGCACCGACTCGCGCCGCAGACGGGCCATGCGCACCACGCCGTAGGGGTAATACAAACCCAGGGTCAGCAGCGTGAGCACATCACAGAAGAAGCCGGTGGCCATCAGCCGACCTGCTGCCAGGTGCCCCTCGAAGGCATAGCCCCCCACCCGGAAGGTGCTCCAGGTCTTGTTCCAGAGCCGGGTGGAGAAGTAGCGCCAGCCCATCATCAGCAAGAGACCGCAGCCCGCCAGCATCAGCAGCACCATGGTGGCACGGCAGGTGACGCACAGCCCGCCGTCGGTGAGCACGCTGCCATCGAGCACCGAGAGATCCAGTCGCAGGGGGCCGAACAGGGAATCGGCATCGGGCGCCAGATTGGACAGATTCTGCAGGGTTCCCGGCGGCTCGATGCTGAGCAGCGACAGCAGCACCGGCCAGTTGGCGTAGACCAGACCAATGGCCAGAAAAGGCGCTGGAAGAATGAGCACCAACGCCACCAGGGCCGCGCGCAGCAACGGCCAGAAATGCAGGCGGCTGCGGCCGACGCCATCCGGATGGTGCACATGGCCCAGCCCGAAATGAACCGCGGCGTGATACCAGTTGGCCATGGCCAGCGCCACGGACAGGGCCACCAGCCAGGGAATCAGTTCCTGAGTCTCGGAAGTGAGGCCATAACGGGATGTCCAGCTGCCGCCCAGCAGCCACAGCCGGAAGTTGTCCAGAAAGAGCGCGCTGATCAGCAAGCCGGCCGGCACCAGGGGCAGGCACATGCGGATCCAGACCAGGCAGGCCGTCAGCAGGTCACCCTGGAAGTCCAGCGGTGCGCCACGCCAGCCCACCAGGCCCAGGCGGGCCCGCCAGCCGGTGTACAGCCACAGCGGACCGCTGACGCCGAAGAGCGCCACCAGCATGGGCCAGCCGAAGATGCCCATGGAGCGGGTGATGAACAGCCACAGGCCGATGATGAAGGCGCCCACGGCCAGCGGCTGCCAGCGCGGGGGCCAGATACCGGGAAGCGGCGTCTGCTGCAGGTCGGCCAGCCGATGCGCACCGACCCAGGTATTGGCATCCAGGAACAACCAGCGACGCCGACGCAGCCAGGGCCAGTACAGGCCGCCGGTCAGCATCATGCACAGCAGGTCGGCAATCCAGATGCGGAAGTAGTCGTTGCCCTGGCCGGAGAAGCGCACACCGACCCCGCCGACCGGAACCGGCGGCGTCCGCGCGGTAGCGTCCCTGCCGGTCTCCATGGCAATGTCAGCGGGTTCGGATGGGCATCACCCGCACGCCGCCCACCTGAAGCGCCTGCCAGTAGATGCGACACAGCGCTTCCAGCTGGCGGGCCAGCGAGACCGCCGCCCGGGGATTGGGGCCCACCGTGAGCAGGCCATAGTGGGCCACCAGGCAGGCATTGCCGCCGCCCAGGGCCTCCAGGATCATCTGCTGCGCGCTGGCGATGCAGGCGGCCGGACTGCCGGCCGGCTCGGCGCCGTATTCCCCGAACGGGTCATCGGCAAAGGCCTGGGCCAGCTCATCGGCCGGCGTACCGGCTGCTGGGGCAGACCCCGCCAGCACGGCGTAGACCCCGGCCGGGCAGCATGCGATCTGCGGACGGCCCGAGAGCGCCACCATCGGGTGAAAGAACGGGATGCCATCAAGCTGCACGTCGCGACAGCAGGCCAGCGTGGCGGCAAAGGGGGACGCCACCAGCGCCACCGCGCCGGCATCGGGCCGATGCGCGTAGATGCCACCGTGCAGCCCCGCCACATCCGCCTCATCCAGCGGATGCCAGACAGCCAGCTCCAGGGCTTCGCATTCCGGGCCGCGGGCGCTACCCGGCGCCTGGCTCTCGTTGAACCATGCCGGGTCTGCTTCCGCTGCGCCCTCGGCGAAGGGAAACTCTCCGGTTGCCAGGGCATCGTGGCCGGCACCGTCGGCCGGCATGCCATCGAAGGCGGAAACGTCATGCCCGGCTAGGCCGGCCGATGCGCCCCAGGGAGCAGCTGTCGCGCCAGCTTCCCAGCCAGAGGCGGCAGGCAGGCAGGCCTGCGCGGCCGCACAAGCGCTCGCGGGCACCAGCAGCAGCCCATCGGCAGCCGGGCGTGCCCAGCGCATCGAGACGGTGGCGCTGCCCAGCGGGTCCAGCCCGTCGGTGGCCAGGGAAGCCGCCTGCTGCAACAGCGTCAGACGGGCGGCGTTTTCGGAAGATGGGTTCATGAATGAAGAAAGATCAGTCCAGACGGATTCGGGAGAGTTCGCGCCGATCGCGCTTGGAAGGCCGGCCGTGCAGGCCCTGGGCCGGCTCACGCTCGAAACGCCGGCGTTCGGCAGCAGCCTGGCGGGCGGCGATGGATTCCGGCGTTTCCTGGTAGAGCGTCTGCGCCACCGGCGCAGGCCCCCGGACGCTGGAAAGCGCCATCACCACCACTTCACGCTGCACGTCACCCGTACGGATGCGCAGCAGCTCCCCTCCCTTGAGCAGGCGCGCCACCTTGACGCGCTCGCCCTGGACCAGCACCCGGCCATTCTCGACGGCATCCTGGGCCAGCGCACGCGTCTTGAAGAACCGTGCGGCCCACAGCCATTTGTCGACCCTGACCGGTGCTGGTCCGGCATCCGCCCTCATTGTTCGGTTTCGGAAAAGCGCGCCAGCGCAAAGGTTGGCACGCCGGCCTCGCGCAGCTTGGCCGCCCCGCCCAGCTCGGGCAGTTCGATGATGGCCGCACCCTCCACCACTTCGGCACCCAGCTGGCGCAGCAGCTTCACGGCTGCCAGCATGGTGCCGCCCGTGGCGATCAGGTCATCGACCAGCAGCACCCGGTCGCCGGACTTGCAGGCGTCGATGTGCAGCTCGACCGTGGCCGTGCCGTACTCCAGCTCATAGGTGGCCGAGACGGTCTCGAAGGGCAGCTTGCCCTGCTTGCGCACGGGCACGAAGCCCACGCCCAGCTGGTGTGCGATCAGCGGCCCGATGATGAAGCCCCGCGCATCGATGCCGGCCACCAGCGAGATGCCGGCCTCGGCGTAGCGCTCGACGAAGATGCGCGTCATGGCCCGCAGCAGGCGAGGATCCTGCAGCAGCGGCGTGATGTCGCGGAACATCACCCCTGCCTTGGGCCAGTCGGGAATGGTACGGATATGACGCTTGATCTCGTCGAGTTCGGACATGACGACTATCTCAGATGAAGGGCATGCGGGACGACCTGGTACAGGCTGTCCCACTTCTAATGATACCGTCGATACCAACCGACGACTGCCGGCACGGCCCCCGCCCGGTGGATACGGCACCACACTCCGCCCGAGTGCCTCGGAACGCCCCGGAAGGCAACTTCGCCCACAGCCCGAGACGTGGCCGGAATCCCCTGGCCGACGTCACGCCCGGAGCGCCTCTCGTTTGCCCGATTCGAGGCCCGATGTCGCCTGGGCGCTCTCAGCCCAGCGGCCAGCCCGCCTGTTCGGGACGCATGATCTCCAGCGTGCGCGACAGCCGCAGCACCCCCAGATCGTCGAAGCGGTGCCCCACCACCTGCAGCCCCACCGGCACCCCGTCGGCGCCATGGCGCCAGTTCAGCGACGCCGCCGGATGCTCGGCAAAGTTCCAAGGCACCGTGAAGGCTACGTGCGGCAGACCATCCTGCGGGTCGTTGGTGGGAGACAGCGAACCCGCCGCCCACGGCAGCACCGGTGAGACCGGCATCAGCAGATAGTCGTAGCCCAGCATCGCCTCGTTGACGGCGGCGCGCATGCGCACGATGTCGGCCAGGGCCTGCATCACCTGCGGACCACTGAAGCCCGGTGCACGGCGCCCGGCCCAGTCGACCACGAAGCCCGGCAGGCGGGCCCGCTCATGCTCGCTCATCGCCTCCAGATCCCGATGGGCACAGGCCTCCAGAAGCATCTGCATGCTCTCGAACATCTCCGGATCCAGGAAACCGTCGATCATTTCGACGCTGGCCCCGGCCGTCTGCAGCGCTCGGGCCGCTTCCTGCACCGCCAGGCGGATGGCCGGATCGACCACCGGACCCACCCCCATGTCGGTCAGCACCGCAATGGTCAGCGACTTCGGACTCATCCCGTCCACCCGCATCCGATACTCCGGGCTCTCGGGCGGCAGGCAGGCAAAGTCACGGTCATCAGGGCGGACCAGGATGTTCATCATCGCCGCCGCATCATGTGGTGTAACGTAGGCCGCATATCATGA